>Ga0123338_10001811_pt1 | contig 20289 bp, 22 predicted proteins | sample grotaG_FD_89793 | JGI IMG/M metagenome (GOLD analysis project Ga0123338, IMG submission 89793) | Glacier valley bacterial and archeal communities from Borup Fiord, Nunavut, Canada, to study Microbial Dark Matter (Phase II) -... | ecosystem: Environmental > Aquatic > Freshwater > Ice > Glacier ...
CAGCTCCTCCAGCGCCTCCCGGAAGATGATGCCCGCGGTGGCCCGGCTGCCATACAGCAGCACGAAGCGGCTCCCCGGCTCCCGCGTCAGCACGGAGCGCAGGATGGACAGCACCGGCGTGATCCCCGAGCCCGCGGCAACGCCCAGGTAGGTCCGTGCCGCCGACCGATCCAGCGCCACCGTGAAGCGCCCCTGCGGCGGCATGACCTCGATGGTGTGGCCCGGCTGCAGCGCCCCATGCGCCCAGGCCGAGAACCGCCCATCCCGCACCAGCTTGATCGCCACCCGAACCTCACCGTCATCCAGGCCGGAGCAGATGGAGTAGGACCGCCGCAACTCCTCCCCGTCCAGCACCGTGCGGAGCGTCAGGTATTGGCCGGGCTGGAACGCAAACCCGTCCCGCAGCGCATCCGGGACATCAAACGCCAAGCTGACGGTATCCGCCGTCTCCCGCCGCACATTCGCAATCCGCAACGCATGAAACCTGCTCATCTTTCCCCTCTCCCTTCGGGGTCAAACCATGAAATGGTTTACGGCCGGGGTGAGGGGGTCTTGGCCGGCCGTGGGGACCACCAGTGCAGGCCGCGCAAAGGCTACCAACGGCAGCGGAGGCGCCATCCTCATCCCTCGCCCCAACCATAAACCATTTCATGGTTTGACCCCGAGGGAGAAGGGGGCAACGCCCGTCCCCGCCCATCAATGGCACTTGAAGTAGTCGAACGGCTCCCGGCAGGCCAGGCAGCGCCACAGCGCCTTGCACGACGTGGAGCCGAACTCCGCCAGAACCTCCGTCTGCTCCGACCCGCAGAGCGGGCAGGCCACCGTCTCCACACCGAACAGCGCGCGGCGGCCCTGGCCGGGCCGGGGCGGGGCGATGCCATACTCGCGCAGCTTGCGCCGCCCCTCCTCGGTCATCCAGTCCGTCGTCCAGGCCGGCGACAGCACGGTGCGGACCCGGCCCGGGATGCCGGCCCAGGACAGCGCCAGCTCCACCTCCATCGCGATCACGCCCATGGCGGCGCAGCCGGAGTAGGTCGGCGTTATGATGACATCTACTGCACCCTCGGCCTCCTCCACGTCCCGCAATACGCCGAGGTCCGCGATTGTCAGCACCGGTACCTCCGGGTCCGTGACCTCCGCCACAGCGGCCCAGGCCCGGTCACGCAGGGTGGTCAACGGGATAACACCGGACAGCCAAGCCTCTGCCGCTGCGCGTTCGCCACGACGCAGCGGCGCGGCCAGTTCGTCACCACCACTACGCGCCGGACCGGGCGCGGCATCGTCACCACGACGCGCCGGGATAGGTGCGCTGCAGGTGCTGCATTTCGGCGAGCAACAGGCCCAGGTGCTCGCTGTGCCGGCCCTGCCGCCCGCCCTTGTGCATCCAGGTCCCGGCGGGCTGGGTCAGCGTGGCCTGGTCCAGCACGGCGGCGACGGTCGCATCGTAGCCCGGCCGCAACCCGGCGGGGTCGGCGGCCACGCCCGCGGCCAGCAGCGACGGGTCAGGCCCGGCAAACATCTCGCCGGTATAGGGCCAAAGCCGGTCCACCGCAGCTTGGGCGCGCCGGGCGCTCTCCGCCGTGCCGTCGCCGAGGCGGATCATCCATTCCGAGGCATGGCGCAGATGGTAGGCAACCTCCTTCTCCGCCTTGGCCGCGATGGCCGCAAGCGTCGGGTCGGTGCTGGCGCACATCGCACGCCACCAGAGGTCCATGAAGGCGGCATAGAAGAACTGCCGGGCGATGGTCTGCGCAAAGTCGCCGTTCGGCTGCTCCGCTAGCAGCAGGTTGCGGTATTGGGGCGCGTCGCGCAGGTAGGCCAGGTGGTCCTCCCCGTGCCCGGCACCCTCGGCCTCGCCTGCATAGGCATACAGGCTGCGCGCCTGACCCAGCAGGTCCAGACCCATGTTTGCAAGCGCCACGTCCTCTTCCAGCGACGGCGCATGGCCGCACCACTCGGACAGACGGTGCCCCAAGACCAGAGCATCGTCTGCCCGCTGCAAGATGAACAGCACAAGCGGGGTTTCCATTACCTGGATGGAAGTGGTCACTTCTCCCTCTTGCTCCGGGATCAAACCGTGAAACGGTTTACGGCTGGGGTGAGGGGGTCTTGGCTGGTCATTGTGGGCCGCCCGTGCCGCACCCACACAGCCTGTGACGGAAGGGCGCAGCGCCCGCCGACCCCCTCGTCCCGACCGTAAACCGTCTCACGGTCTGACCCCGGCGGGAGAGGGACCAGCGCAGAGACCTGCATCACATATGCCCGACTTCGTCCGGCACGTCGTAGAACGTAGGATGCCGGTAGATCTTGCTCTCCGCCGGCTCGAACATCATGGCCTTGTCGGCCGGGTCGCTGGCGATGATGGCGTTGCTGGGCACCACCCACAGGGACAGGCCCTCGCCGCGCCGTGTATAAACGTCGCGCGCCGCCTGCAACGCCATCGTGGCGTCGGCGGCGTGGACCGACCCGGCGTGCTTGTGCGCCAGGCCGTTGCGGCTGCGGATGAACACCTCCCACAGCGGCGTGCGGGCCTCGCTCATGCCGCAGCCTTCTGCGCCCGGGCGCGCCGCTTCCCGGCATGGGCCAGCGCGGCCTCCCGCACCCAGGCGCCCTCGGCATGGGCCTTGTTCCGGTCCTCCAGCCGCTCCCGGTTGCAAGGGCCGTTGCCGGCCAGCACCTGCCGGAACTCCTCCCAGTCAATCGCGCCGAAGCTATGCCGGCCCGTCGCCGCATCCAGACTCAAGTCGGGGTCGGGGACCGTCAAGCCCAGGAAGGCCGCCTGCGGCGCCATGGCGTCCACAAGCGCTGCCGCAACTCGTCATTGGTGAAGCGCTTGATCTTCCACGCCATGCTGGTGTCGCTATGCTGGCTCTGCCCGTCCGGCGGGCCGAACATCATCATCGCCGGCCACCACCAGCGGTCCAGCGCGTCCTGGGCCATCGCCTTCTGCTCCGGCGTGCCCCGGCACAGCGTCAGCATGATCTCGTAGCCCTGGCGCTGGTGAAAGCTCTCCTCCTTGCACACCCGGACCATCGCCCGGGCGTAGGGGCCGTAGCTGCACCGGCACAGCGGGATCTGATTCATGATCGCAGCACCATCCACCAGCCAGCCAATGGCGCCGATGTCCGCCCAAGTCAGCGCGGGATAGTTGAAGATGCTGCTGTACTTGGCCCGGCCGGACAGCAGTTGCTCCTGCAACTCCTCCCGCGCGACGCCCAGCGTCTCGGCGGCGGCATACAGGTAAAGCCCGTGCCCGCACTCGTCCTGCACCTTGGCCAGCAACGCAGCCTTGCGGCGCAGGCTTGGCGCGCGGGTCAGCCACCGGCCCTCCGGCAACTGGCCGATGATCTCGCTGTGGGCGTGCTGGCTGATCTGGCGGACGAGGGTGCGGCGGTAGGCGTCCGGCATCCAGTCGTTGGCTTCGATCCGGTCCTCGGCATCAATGCGGGCCTGGAACCGGGCCATGCGGTCCGCATCCTCCACGGGGCGGACGTTGGGAGCGTCCTTGGTGTTCAGGGCCTGCGTGTACATGCCTGATGCTCCGTGCCAGTCGAGGTGACTGAAAGTGTATCACAGAAAAACCGGAACGCAAGATTTTCTGTAATGTTTGATGCCGCGGAACCGTGTGCTCCCTGCGGTGTTGGGGCCGCACCAGCAACGCACAGGAGTGCATATCATGGACGAGAACCGCTTCGAGGGCGCGGCCCGCAAGGTCGGCGGCAAGATCGAGGGCGCCGTGGGCGACCTGACCGGCGACGGGAAGATGCAGGCCGACGGCGCGATGGACCGGGTGTCCGGTGCCGCGCAAAACGCCTACGGCAGTGCCAAGGATGCCGTGCGCCAGGCGGCCGACAAGGTCGGCGCCGGAGACTTCGGCTCGGGGATGCTGGACCAGATCGAGGAGGCCGGCGACATGCTGGCCGAGCAGGTTGACGCCCGCCCGATCACCGCAATCCTAGTGGCGGCCGGCGTGGGCTTCCTGATCGCGCTTGCCACCAAGCCGGCCCCGCAGGTCTTCTACCGCCGTCGTTAACTGCCCCTGTCACAACCGGGTGCTGCCAAAGCACTCAGCCGGGTCCGGTCCCTGAGGTAGGGGTCCGGACCCGTTTGACGTGCCGTCCAGCCAGGTTTCCGAGGCCTGGGCCAACGCTGCATAGAGAACGGCGCACATGCACCGCGCTGCCGCGCCGGGCCAATCCAACGGCAGCAGCGCGAACGGCAGATGCGGGTCGCGCAGCACGACACGCCGATACTCGTGGATGAGCAGCACCCGGGCCGCCATCGAGTCTAGGGGAGGCAAAATAGGCGCTGGGCTAGCCAGGTCTGCAAACAATTGCACAAACCGGGCGTAGCCTGCCCCAACCTGTGCCACCGGCCATGCCCGCGCCGCCAGCGCCTGCATCGCCCCTGGCTCCCCAGCGCCGAGCAAGGACGGCAATCCAGGCAGTGGCACTGATGCCGAGTCCGGCGCCACCAGCACGCCCGGAGCAAGCAGCGCGTAACCCGCGCGCTCCAGCAGAGTGCGCGCCACGCCAGCCTCGGCGAAGGCCAGGCGAAGCTGTCCACTCCATGGACCGTCCAGTGGCCCATAGATGCGCGGCCCGGCGGTCGCCGTCTCCTGCTTGGCGCGCCGCGACAGGCGGTAGAAACTGCGCCGCCCGGCCCGGTGGCCCTCCAGCCAGCCGTCGCGCGCCAGGCGGGACACTGCGGTCCGTACGACGCCCTCCGCCACGCCCAGCGCCGCCATTAGCTCCAGCAGGGACGACAGCGCGATCTCACCTCCACGCGGAGCAATGGCATCGCCGTACACGGTGACAATGACCGACCCAGTGCGCGGCGGCGCATCCCGCAAGGCCGCCAGCAGGGCCGAGAGGGGCACGGATCAGGGCCGCTGTCTCCCTCTTCCTCCGGACGAGGGCCGGGGTGAAGGGTTCTTCAAGCGCTGACCTCGCCAACGCAGAGCCATGCGCCGACGGCACGCACCATGCCCCGCGCCGCGAGCGAGACCCCTTCACCCCAACCCTCTCCCGGAGGGAGAGGGAGCAGTAAACTATGTCCGCAGGAACCCAACCAGCCGCTCCGCTTCCGCCACGATCGGGTCTGCAATAGCCGCTGCGCGCCCGGCACCGTCTCGCAGCACCGCATCCACCGCGCCGGGGTCCGCCAGCAACCGCCGCGTTTCCGCCGCTATGGGCGCAAGGTGCGCCACCACGACCTCCGCCAGCACCTCCTTGAACGCCCCGAACCCCTTGCCGCCATGCTCCCGCAGCACCCCGGCGGCGTCGGTATCCTGCAACGCCGCCATGATGCCAACCAGGTTGCGCGCCTCCGCCCGGCCCTCCAGCCCTTCGGCAGAGGACGGCAGCGGCTCCGGATCGGTCCGGGCACGGCGCACCTTGAGCGCAATGGCGTCGGCGTCGTCCGTCAGGTTGATGCGGGACTGATCCGAAGGGTCCGACTTGGACATCTTCTTGGACCCGTCCCGCAAGCTCATCACCCGGGCGGCCGGTCCAAGGATCAGCGCCTCGACCTGCGGGAAGAACTCGGTGCCGTAGTCGTGGTTGAACTTGGCGGCGATGTCGTTCGCCAGCTCAAGGTGCTGCCGCTGGTCATCGCCCACGGGCACGCGGGTGGCGTGATAAGCGTGGATGTCGGCCGCCATCAGGTTGGGATAGACGAACAGCCCGGTCGAAACCGCCTCCCGGTCCTTGCCCGCTTTGTCCTTGAACTGCGTCATCCGGTTCAGCCACCCCATGCGGGCGACACAGGTAAAGATCCAACCGAGGCGGACGTGGGCATGGACGGCAGACTGGTTGAACAGGATGTGCGCTGCCGGGTCTATGCCGCAGGCGATCAGCGCCGCCGCCAGCTCCCGCGTTGCGGCGGCCAGCCCCCGCGGGTCCTGCCACGCCGTGATCGCGTGCAAGTCCACGACGCAATACAGGCACTCGTGGTCCCGTTGCAGGGCAACCCAGTTGCGTATGGCGCCGAGGTAGTTGCCAAGGGTGGGCACGCCCGAGGGCTGGATGCCGGAGAAGATGCGCTGCATGGCCGGGGTTCTGTGCGGGTGGGGCTGCGGGGTCAAGGGCTGGACGGCCGGCCACGCCGCCGGGCCAGCCGCAGCAGTTCGCGCCCGTCGAACGCGCCCATCAACTGGCCAGCGACCCCATACGCCGCCACGCCGCCCCCGACGACAACGCCCAGCGCCACCCAGCGCAGCCCGGCGACACCCCCCGCGGCGGCGAACACCGTATCCCCCCCAAGCCACAGCACCACCGCCATCGCCGCCGCCGCCAGCGCCATGCGCGGCAGCCGCCGGCGCAGCCGGGCATCCGGCGCCAACTGCCCCCCCCGCCGCAACAGCCATGCCAGTGCCACGGCGTTGAACAGCGCGGACAGGCTAGTCGCCAGCGCCGGGCCGACGTGCTGCAGCGGCACCATGAACAGCAGGTTCAGCACCAGGTTCAGCCCGATGGCCACCATGCCCACCCGCACCGGCGTGCCCGTGTCGCCATGCGCGAAGAACGCCGGGACCAGCACCTTCAGCAGCACGATGGCCGGTAATCCCAACGCATAGGCCGCCAGCGCCTGCGCGCTCAGCCTGGCCGCCGTGGCGTCGAACGCCCCGCGCCCGAACAGCACCAGCATGATCGGCCCGCCCAGTACCGCCAGCGCCAGCGCCGCCGGCAGCGTCAGCACCAGGGTCAATTCCAGCGCACGGTTCATGGACGCGACGGCCCCTGCCGCATCGCCCGACCGGGCTTGGCGGGACAGCAGCGGCAGCAGCGCCGTCCCGACCGCCGTGCCGATCACCCCTAGCGGCAACTGATACACGCGCTCCGCATAGTACAGCAGGGACGCCGTGCCCGCCGGCAGCAGCGACACTATCACCAAGTCCACGGACTGATTGAGTTGCGTCACCCCCGCGCCCACCAGCCCCGGCACCATCCGCCGCAGCAGCAGCCGCATCCGCGGCGTCAGGCGCGGCACTGGCACCCGCAGCCGCATTCCGGCCCGCCGCACCGCCACCGCCAGCAGCCCGAGTTGCAGCACCCCCGCAATGGTAACGCCCCAGGCCAGCGCGTGCCCCTCGGTCGGCACCAGGGGCGCCAGCACCCACAAGGAGGCGATGGACACCGCATTCAGCACCAGCGGCGCCGCAGCGGCAGCGGCAAACCGGTCTAGCCCGTTTAGTACGCCCGACAGCAGCGCAGCCAGGCAGATCAGGAACAGGTAGGGAAACATGATCCGCGCCAGCGCCACTGTCAGCGCCGCCTTGCCCGGCACGTCGCCAAAACCCGGCGCCAGCAGCGCCATGATCCACGGCATGAACACCAGCCCCACCGCAGTCAGCGCCGCCAGCCAGAACGCCAGCGCGGCAATCGCCTCCTGCGCAAAACGCCGCGCCTCGTCCCGGCCCTCTGTCGCCAGGATGCCGGAGAACTCGGGCACGAAGGCGGCATTGAACGCGCCCTCTCCAAACAACCGGCGGAACAGGTTGGGCACCTTGAAGGCAATGAAGAAGGCGTCCGCCACCGGCCCTGTCCCCAGCACAGCTGCGATTTGCACGTCCCGCACAAACCCCAGGATGCGGCTGGCCATCGTCCAGCCGCCGACGGTCAGGACGCCACGCAGCATCATTCGTCCCGCCGCGGCCGGGCCAGCAACGCCGCAATCGCGCCGTCCAGCGTGACCGTCCCGCCCAGCAACGTGGCCACCGCGGCGCACACCGGAAGGTCCACCCCGGCGGCGCGGGCCAACAAGGCCGGGGCCGTCGCCACACCCTCCGTCACGCCGCCGCGCCGGGCCAGCACGTCCGCCAGCGCCTCGCCCCTGCCCAGCGCCAGGCCGAGCGTGTAGTTGCGGCTGGCGCTCCCCGTGCAGGTCAGCAACAAGTCGCCCAGGCCGGACAGACCCGCCACCGTCTCCGCCCGCCCGCCGCACGCTATCACCAGGCGGGACAGCTCGGCCAGGCCGCGGGTGATCAGCGCAGCGCGAGCGTTCTCCCCCAGGCCCGCCCCCATCACCGCCCCGGCCGCGATGGCCATCACGTTCTTCGCCGCCCCACCCAGCCCGGCACCCAGCGGGTCGTCCCCGCCATAGATGCGGTATCCCGGGCTGGCGAGCAGCCCGGCCAAGTCCGCCCGCAGCGCCGGATCGGTGCAGGCAAGCACCGCGGCGGCGGGCAGCCCGGCCGCGACCTCATGCGCGAAGTTCGGACCCGTCAGCACCGCGCCAGGGCAGGCTGGGTGCAATTCGTGCAGGATTTCCAGGGGTAGGCGGCCTGTTCCGGCCTCAACACCCTTGCAACACGCCACCAGCGGTGCCGCCGCGTGCAGGCCGCCCGCCACGGCACGCAGGTGCTGCACCGGCACGGCCAGCAGCACGGCGTCCACGCCGGGGCCGGGTAGGGCGTCCAGCAGCGCAATCCCGTCCGGCAGGGCCTGATCCGGCAGATGCGGGCTGCGCCGAGTCGCCCGCAGTGGCGCCGGGTCGCGCGCCCACAGCGACACCGCGCACCCCGCGCGATGCGCCTGCAACGCCAGCGCCGTCCCCCATGCCCCGGCGCCGACGACGGCAACCCTACTCATCTGTCACCCGCACGACGGCGCACCCGGCGCCAGCGCCGGGGTCCAGGCGCTCCACAAGGGCTGCCAGGATGTCCGCCGCCGCCGCCTCAAACCCCCACGGCGGGTTGCGGACCAGCAGCCCGCAGCCGTTCAGGCGCGCGGGATCGGTCGGCTCCCGCAGCCACAACTCCGCAGCCACGCAGTCCCGCAGTCCGGCCAGGCGCACGCTCTCCAGGAAAGTCGTCACGGGGCTGCGGTGCTTGATCGGATACCAGGCTGCCAGGACCGCGGTGCCGAACCGGGCCGACGCGGTTTGCAGCCCCGCCACGACCCGGCCGAACTCGTCCGGCACTTCATATGGCGGGTCCATCAGCACCAAGCCGCGCTTCTGCGCCGGCGGCAACAGGGCACCCAGCGCCGCCCACCCGTCGCGCCGGTGGACCGACACCTGCCGGTCCCCGCGGAACAGCCGGGCCAGGGCGGCCTCGTCCTCCGGATGCAACTCGCAGCAGGCCAGGCGGTCCTCCGGGCGCAACAAGGCGCGGATCAGCCGCGGGGAGCCGGGGTAGAGGCCGAGCCGCTCCACAAGTGCCGTGTAGTCGGCAAGCGGAGCAGGCGCGGTGCCCAGCAGCCGTGCGATGCCGCCCCGCCACTCCCCGGTGCGTTCCGCCGCGTGGGCCAGCAGGTCGTACTGTCCGCACCCGGCATGGGTGTCCAGCGCAAAGAACGGCGCGGGCTTGCGGCACAGGGCCTGCAGCATCCAGGCCAGCAACGCGTGCTTCATGCAATCGGCAAAATTGCCGGCATGATAGGCGTGCCGGTAGTTCATTGGGGCATGACCACCCGTCTGCGGCCGGAAATTCCAGAAGCAGAGCAGCATCTGCTCCCTCTTCCTCCGGGAAAGGGTCGGGGTGAGGGAGGCCGGGCAGGGCATATCTGGGTTATGCAGGCGTGCGTCCACCCGTGTATCGGCGTAGCGGCTCTTCCCTCACCCCAGCCCTCTCCCGGAGGAAGAGGGAGCAGGACAGCCCCCCTCATACCGCGCGCTGCTCCGCCCCGGCGGACAACTCCGCCAACGGCCAGCGCGGGCGCGGTGCGGTGTCCAGCGGGTCCGCCAGGCCCAGACGCAGCCGCTCGATTCCTGCCCAGGCGACCATGACCGCGTTGTCCGTGCACAGCCGCACCGGCGGCGCCACCATCGGCACGCCTGCCTTGGCCGCCGCGCCGGCTAGCGCCCCACGCACCGCCGCATTGGCCGCCACGCCACCGGCCACCACCAGCAGCCCGGCCTCCGGCATCATCGCCAGCGCATGCGCCGCCCGGTCCGCCAGCACGTCCGCCACCGCCGCTTGGAACCCCGCCGCCACGTCCGCCGCGTCCCGATCTGTCAGCGGCACCAACTTTCCAATGCGCTGCGCCACCGCCGTCTTCAGACCGGAGAAGCTGAAATCGCACCCAATCCGCCCCAGCAACGGCCGCGGAAACGCCTGCCGCGACGCATCCCCGCCTGCCGCCAGCCGCTCCAGCGCCGGCCCGCCGGGCCATGGCAGCCCGAGCAGCTTGCCAACTTTGTCGAATGCCTCCCCAACCGCGTCGTCAATCGTGCCGCCCAGCTTGCGGTACCGCCCGACGCCCTCCACCGCGACACACTGGCAATGCCCGCCGGACAGCAGCAGCAGCAGATAGGGGAAGGGCGCGCCGCCGGGCACCAGGCCGGGCAACCGGGCGGTCAGGGCATGAGCCTCCAGGTGATTTACGGCCACGAACGGAAGTCCGTGCGCCAGCGCGATCCCCTTGCCGACCCCGGCACCCACGATCAGCCCGCCGATCAGCCCCGGTCCGCAACTCGCTGCGACGCCGCCCAACTCCGCGAAACCGGCCCCGGCCTCCGCCATCACCTGCCGCACCAGGTTTGGCAGGTGCGCCAGGTGCGCCCGCGCCGCAATCTCCGGCACCACCCCCCCGAACGGCGCATGGTCCGCCTGCTGGCTCAGCACCGCTTCTGCCAGGATGGAGCCATGCGGGTCCAGCACGGCACACGCAGTCTCGTCACACGAGGATTCGATACCAATTACAGGTCCAAGACAGTGCATCCACCCGGAACGTCCGGTCTGCACATCATTCGTAAGCATCGGTCGGGGTTTCCTTCGCAGGCCCGATCTCATAGGACACCTCGATGCCCGACGCACACCCCGAGCGTGACTTGCCGGCGCACCTGCTGGCCGCGCCCAGCCTGGCGACCATGGCCACTCACCACCGCCGTAGCCTGCCCCTGCGCGTCGGCACCCGCGGCTCGCCCCTGGCGCTGACCCAAACCCGCATGTTCCTGGCGCTGCTGGCGCGTTTCTGCCCGGTGCTGGCGCCGGGCTACAGCGACGAGCAGGTGTTCCAGCAGCACGTCATCCGCACCACCGGCGACCAGGTGCAGGACCGCCCGCTGGCCGACATCGGCGGCAAGGGCCTGTTCAGCAAGGAAATCCACGAGGCACTGCTGGATGGCCGCATAGACTTTGCCGTCCACAGCCTCAAGGACCTGGAGACCGAGCTTCCCCCCGGCACTGTGCTGGCCTGCACCCTGCGGCGGGAGGATGCGCGCGACGCGCTGATCCTGGGACCGCAGTGCCTGCCGGCTGTCCCCGGCGACCCCTTGGCCGTGCTGCCGGCGGGTGCTGTGGTCGGCACGAACTCGCTGCGCCGGCAAGCCCAGCTGCTGCACGCCCGGCCCGACCTGCAAATGGCCCTGATGCGCGGCAACGTGCAGCCACGGATTGCCAAGGTGATGCGCGGCGATTGTGCTGCCTCCTTGCTGGCAGTCGCCGGGCTGCGCCGCCTGGGGCTGGAGGACCATACGATGGTCGCGCTGGACCCGGACGCGATGGTGCCCTCCGCCGGCCAGGGCATTGTCGGCATCACCACCCGCGCCGACGACCACCAATTGCGTGAGCTGCTGGCGGGGATCGAGGACCCGGAGGCGCGCGCCGTCTCCACCGCCGAGCGGTCGCTGCTGGCGCTGCTCGACGGCTCCTGCCGCACGCCAATCGGCGGCCATGCCCGGCTGCTGCCCACGGCGCCCGGCGCCCTGCCGCAGTTGCACCTGACGGGCCTGGTCGCCCGCGCCGATGGCTCGTTCCTGCTCAAGCGTAGCCTGCACGGCCCCGCTGCCGACGCGGCCCGGCTGGGGGCGGAGTTGGGCGCCAGCCTCCGCGGGGACAGCCCGCGGGACATCTTTGGCTGACCGTGCTGGGCAGGCATGACCGCCGAGTGCGGCTGTACGCTCGTCCAAGGCCGCCTTATCATACGGCCCCGCGAAGCCGGCGCGTCCCCGCCGCCTGTCCTGTTGCCGGTCCGGGCCGCGCTCCCCGATGACACCAGGCGGCAACCGGCCCGGGCAGCGGCGGTTAGTCCTGGTAACCCGGCCCGAGCCAGGCGCGTCCGAGACCGCCGCGGGCCTCGCGGCACTTGGCCTGATCCCTGTGCTTGCACCCATGCTGACGATCCGCCCGTTGCCCGTCCGCCTGCCGCCGCACGTCGTCGCCGTTCTCGCCGCCAGCAGCAACGCCTTGCCGCCGCTGCCGCCGTCGCTGCATGGCCTGCCGCTGCTCGCCGTGGGCGATGCCACCGCGGCGCGGGCGGTGGCCGCCGGGTTCACGAATGTTTGCAGCGCCGATGGAGACGCCGTCGCGCTGGCCGGCTTGGCCGCCCGGACGCTGCCGGCCGGGGCGGCGATCCTGCTGGCGGCCGGGGCAGGGCAGGGCGCATCCCTTGTTGCGGACCTGCGCGCCTGCGGCTTCCGTGTGCATCGCCGGACCGTCTATGCGGCGCGCCCCGTCCGCACCCTGCCCGACTCCGCACGGCTGGCACTGGCCGGGCAGGACCTGCTGGCGGTCCTGTTCATGTCCGCGGAGACCGCGCGCGCCTTCGTCCGCGCGCTCCCGGTGGCGCTCCGCCCGGCGCTGGCCGGGGTGCAGGCGCTGGCCATCGGACGGCCCGCCGCCGAGGTGGTGATGCACTTGCCCTGGCGCGGCGTGCGCGTGTCGGCTAAGCCAACGATGGTATCCTTGATGGCGCTCCTATGACCCCTCCCAAGAAGCCCGGCCTACCCTCCACAACGTCCACTTCGGCCCCGAATGCGGTGCCGGGTGCAGGCCCAGGTGCGCCGCCAGGCCCCGGCGGCCGGGACGGGCGGGCGCAGGTCCAAGACCTGGCGCAGCGCCTGAAGCGCGATCCGCTGCCCTTGCTGTATCTGCTGGGCTTCGTGGTCCTCGGCGGCACGCTCGCCTACCTATATAGCCACCCCGCAACCCCGCCCGAGGCGCAGCAGGCCGCAGTGCGCGTGGATGGGTTGCAAGGCCAGGTGCAAGCCCTGCAGGCAAACGTGTCGAAGCTGGAGGCCGGAGGGACCAACGGCAGCGGTCCCAGCGCAAACCTGGCGCCACTGGAAGCCCGGATCGCAGCGCTGGAAGGCCGGGCAGCACCCAACCTGCAGCCGCTCGAAGCGCGTATCGCCGCTCTAGAGGGACGGCCTTCGCCCAATTTGCAGCCGCTGGAGGCGCGGATTGCCACACTGGAGGCCAAGCCGCCGCCGCCGCCCTTCGACCCGGCGCCACTGACCAGCCGCCTCGATGCGCTCGCCGCTAAGCAAACTGCCGACCTCGCCACGCTTGGTGCCAAGCAGGCCGCCGACCTTGCCGCGCTCGGCGCCACCGCGGCCGCCCTCGATGGCCGCATCGCCGCCGTGGACGCACAGGCCAAGCAGACCGCGGGCCAGATCGGCGCAGTGTCCGACCGGGCCGGCCGCGTCACCCGGATGCAAGCGGCGCTAACCGCGCTTGCGACGGGGCAACCCCTTGGCGACATCCCAGGCGCGCCGCCATCGGTGACGCGCTTCGCCACCGCCGCCCCCCCGACGGAAGCCGCGCTGCGCCGGTCCTTCGACGCAGCAGCCGACGCCGCGCAACAAGCCGGGCAGCCCGCGATCATGGAGAACCGCTCCTTCGCCGACCGACTGGTCGCCCGCGCGCAGCAGGCCGTGACGGTGCGCCAAGGCGACCGGGTGCTCGTCGGCGACCCCCTTGCGGGGCGGCTGATACGTGCCCGCGCCGCGCTGGATGCCGGGGACCTCGCCGCCGCCGTCAACGCGCTCGACGGCCTGGCCGGCCCGGCGCAGGCGGCGATGGCGGACTGGACCGGGCAGGCCCGCACGTTGCTGGACGCCCGGGCGGCGCTGGCCAGCATGGCGGCCCGCGGCTGATGCGCGGCGTCATCACGTTCCTTGTCGCCGCCGCAGTCGCCATCGCGGTGGCCTGGGGCATCTCCATCCTGCCGGGCACCTGGACCGCCGATATCGGCGGGACGCAGTTCCAGGCTGGCACCCCCGCCGTCCTGGCCCTGCTCGCGGTGCTGTTCCTGGCCTTCTACATCCTGGTCCGCCTGGTCGGCGCCCTGTTCTCCCTCCCGCGCCGCTTGCGCCGCGGCAACGAGCGTGCGGCCCGCGGCCGTGGCGACCGCGCCGTGACCCGCACGCTCGTGGCGCTGGCCGCCAACGACGCCACCGCCGCCCGGCGTGAGGCCGACCACGCCCGCCGCCTGCTGGGCGACACTCCGTTGACCCTGCTGCTCGCGGCCCAGGCCAGCCGCCAGTCCGGCCAGGAAGACGAGGCCGCTACCACCTACCGCCTGCTGGCCGAACGCGGTGACGCGCCGTTCCTCGGCCTGCGCGGCCTGCTGCGCCAGGCTATCGCGCAGGAGAACTGGACCGAGGCCGACAGCGTGGCCCGCCGTGCCGAAGCCGCCTATCCCGGCGCGGAGTGGGTGCGCGACGAGCGCCGGACCCTTGCGTTGCGCACAGGCCAGTGGGAGGACGCGCTGCGGCTGTCCGGCCCGGAGACCCGCGCCGCCCTGGCCGTCGCCGCCGCCGGCACCGCACCGAATGCCGAAGCCGGGTTGCGTCTCGCCAAGCAAGCCTACCAGGCCGATCCGGCCCTGGCCCCCGCCGTCGTGGCCTATGCCGCCCGGCTGCGGGAAATGGGCAAGTCCCGCCAGGCCGATGATGTTATCAGCCGTGCATGGGCTGCCCAGCCGCACCCTTCCATGGCGGCGGAGTACTTGCGCCACCACACGGGCACCCGGAACCGCATGCAGGCGGCGACCCGCCTCGCAAATGCCAATCCGGCCCACGCGGAAACCCGGCTGATGCAGGCGCAGGCCGCGCTGGATGCAGGACAGCTCGATGACGCGCGCAAGTTCATCGAGGCCGCGCACGCGTCGGGCTTCAACCAGCGGCGCCTGTGGATGCTAGCAGCCGATGTGGCCGAGGCCGCGCACGATCCGGCGGCCGGCCAGGACGCGTTGCGCCATGCCACCTTCGCCGCACCCGACCCGGTGTGGCGCTGCGGCGCGTGCGGCACCGTGCACGCCGACTGGCGTCCGGTTTGCGAGGCTTGCACCACCCCTGGCAAGGTTGCTTGGATGGAGCCGGACGAGCACGGCGCCCTGCTGCTACCACCCGTGCAGCGGCAGTTCCCGCGTCTCGCCGCAGCCCAGGACGTCGAAGGCATCGCGTAATAGCCCCGCCGCGTCCCGGGCGGCTGCGAGGTCCCGGACCGGGTCCTCGATCCCCTCGTCGGTCAGTTGGAACGTGCCGAAGTGGATGCCTACTGCGACAGGCGTGCCCAAGTCCGCGCGCGCCTGAACTGCTTCGACCGGGTCCATGTGGACCGGCCGCATGATGCTGCGTGGCGCGTAGGCCCCGATGGGCAGCAGCGCGATCCCCGGCGGGCCGAGCCGCGTCCTGATCTCCGCCCAATGCCGCCCCGCGCCGCTGTCCCCGGCGAAGAACACCTGGACCTCCCCGACCCGGACCATGAACCCCGCCCAAAGCGTCCGGTCGCGGTCATGCACGCCCCGCGCCGAGAAATGCACGGCCGGCGTTGCCGTCACGGTGGCTGGGCCAACCCGCGTGGAACCCCACCAGTCCAGCTCCGTCGCGCCGGGAACGCCGGCCGCCGCCAGCGGCGCGGCGTTGCCCAGGGCCGTGATGACCGGCGCGCCGAACCGCTTATGCAGCGCACGCAGGCTCGGCAGGTCCATGTGGTCGTAGTGGTTGTGAGACACCAACACGGCATCTACCCGCGGCAGCGCGTCCAGCGCCACTCCAGGCGCCCGCACCCGCTTCGGCCCGGCGAACGGCAGGGGAGAGCACCGGTCGCTGAACACCGGGTCCATCAGTATGCTGAACACCCCGCTGCCCGGCAGCGGCAGCCGCACCAGCATCGTACTGTGGCCGATGAAGGTCAGCGCCGCGTGCCCCGGCGTGACGCCTGATGCCGGCGGCGGCCAGGCCTGGTTCTGCACCCATTGCGGCCAAGGCGAGCGACGCCGGGTCAGTGACCAGCGCAGCACCGCGCCCAGCCCGGCTGCGCCCCGCCGGCCCGGATTGCGGAAGTGCGCGCCGTCATAGTGGCCGCTGGGCGGGTAGAAGCTGCCGACCATCAACGGCCGCACCGCGGTATGCCAAGCAGCGGTTCGGGGTCCACGGCCTCTGTCCCGCGCAGCACGGCGAAGAAGACGTGCGTGCCGTAAGTTACGCCCGTCCGAGCCACATGGCCCAGCGGCGTCCCGGCAGTCACCGCGCGCCGGCCCTCCGCAATGGCGGGCACCAGGTTGCCGAGGTGGGCATACAGCGTGACCAGCCCACCGGGATGGCCGAGGTGGATCGTGACGCCGCCCAGGCCCTGGCGCTTGATCCGCAGCACCGTGCCGTCCGCGGCGGCCCTGACCAGCGCCCCAGCCGGCGCCGGCAAGTCCACGCCGTTGTGGAACGCCGCCGGCGCATGCGGCCCGATGGCCCGCCGCATCCCGTACGGAGAGGAGATGCAGGCCGGCGTGACCGGCGGCTGCAGGGGTTGGGCATGGCCAGCAACGGGGATCAGCAGCAAAAGCAAGGCGCGCATCGCACCATCCTGGACGGCCACGGCCGCCGCTGCAACGCACCCGTTGCAGTCGGAGGCGGCAGGCGGAACGACATTGACCGGACTCCCGCTTCCCGGCCCGGCCGCCCCGTTGTAGCGTCCCCGCCGAAGATGGATGGAGTTGCAATAATGAAGATCAGGGTTGGGATTCTCGCCGTCGCGGCCGGCGTGCTGCTGCAAGGCTGCGCGCAGACGCCCCTGGGTCCGACGGTGCAGGTCCTGCCCCGGCGCGGCAAGTCGTTCGAGGTGTTCCAGCAGGATGATGCTATCTGCCGACAATACTCTGCGGGCGCTGTGCAGGGCCAGGCCGAGCGGGCGAACACCCAGGCCCTCGGCGGCGCGCTGCTGGGCACGGTGCTGGGTGCCGGGCTGGGTGCGGCCGTGGGCGGTGGCCGCGGGGCTGGCATCGGCGCGGCGTCCGGTGCGGTCGTTGGCACCGGCTTTGGCGCGTCCGGGTCGGCCAACCAGCAGTACGGCATCCAGGCGCAGTATGACAACGCCTACGTCGCCTGCCAGTCGTCCCGCGGCAACCAGGTGCCAAGGGCCGCGGTCTTGGTGCAGCCTGCCCCCTACCTGGTCCAGCCCGCTCCGTACCTGGTGCAACCCCGCCCCTACTACTACGGCTACTGAACCGTCCCGGCCGCCTACCGCCAGCTTGACAGGTAGAACCGGGGCAACTCGTCCGTGGTGGGCTTGAACACCAGGCCGCGCGACGCCGCATAGGTCGTGACATAGGTGAATAGCGGCAGGCTGAACGCCTGCTCCGTGATTCGGCGGATCGCCTGCCGGTAGGCGTCGCGCCGCACGTCGGGATCGGTGCTGCCGCCACCGTGCAGCAGCAGGTCCCGCACTTCCGGGCTGCGGGCGTAGTCCTGGTCGCCGAACGTGAAGAAGATCGGCAGCGAGGCCGAAGCATCGTTGATCGAGTAGCTGCCCCAGCTTCCGACGTCCAAGGGGTTGCGACCCTCCTTGCTGCGGACGATGGCGGGTCCCGGCTGCAGATTGGACAGCGCCGCGCGGATGCCGACCGCGGCCAGGTAGCCGCGCAGCGCCTCTTGCCAGGGCGGCAGCAGGTAGCCGACCAGCTGCGTGTCGAACCCATCGGGGTAACCGGCCTCCGCCAGCAGCGCGCGGGCCTTGGCGGGGTCATACTCGTACTTCGCGGCGACGGCCTGGTCGCAGCCGAACTGCGTCGGGAAGCACGGCGCATCCAGCACGCGGGCGCCGCCGGGCATGAACTGGCGCACCAACGCCGCCCGGTCCACTGCGTGGGACACGGCCTGCCGCACCTTCTGCTGCATCAGCGGACTGGGGCCGCTGCGGCCGGCGGCGTCCATGTTCACATAGGCGAACCTCATGCTTTCCTGCCGCAAGGTCTGCAGGGCCGGGTTGCGGGTGATTGCCTCGATCTGGTCCGGACCGAACTGCCAAATCCAGTCGGCACGGCCCTCCGTCAATGCCGCGACCTCGGCAGCCGTGTCCGCCACCTCGGCAATTTCCAGCTTCCGGATCAGCGGCTTGCCCTTCGGACTGTCGAAGTAAGCGTCGTTGCGCTCCAAGCCGAGCGAGGTGACGCTGTCCACCCGGGTGAAGCGGTAGGGGCCGGTGCCGACCGGCGCCGTGGAGAAGCCGCCGCCCACCCGCTCTCGGTAGGCGCGGGGCAGGATCGGCAGGACCATCGCCAAGTACTCAAGTGCGGCGGGGAACACCCGTTTCAGGCGGATGCGGACCCGCAGGTCGTCCACCCGCTCCGCCCCGGCCAGGAAGGTGTAGTTGCTCGGCACCGCCACCTGGTCCGACATGGCGACCTGGACGGTATAGACGACGTCGTCGGCCGTGAACGGGCTGCCGTCGTGGAATGTGACACCGGGCCGCAACTCGAACTCCAGCGTCATCGGGTCCAGGTAGCGCCATGTGGTGGCCAGCAGCGGCTTGAGCTGAAGGGTCTCCGGGTCGCGCAGGATCAGCGCGTCCCAGGCATGGTGCGCCAGGATCAGCCCGGTCCGCAGCGTGTTGTGGTACGGGTCCACGTCCGGCACCGCATCCCGCCAGGCGATCCGCAGGGTGTCTTCGGCCTTTTGGGCCTGAGCGGGCAAGGCTAGGAGCAGCAGTAGGATCAGGCGTGTCCAGAACGGGTTGGGCATCGGTCCCAGTGGCCTCCCTCACCCCGGCCCTCTCCCGCAAGGAAAGGGAGCAGGCGTCATCCCATTGTGGCGTTGAACGCCCCGCCGTCCAGCAGCAGGTTCTGCCCGACGATGAAGCCGCTTTGCGCCGCGCATAGGAATACGCAGGCGTCGCCGAACTCCGCAGGGTCGCCGATGCGCCGTGCGGGCGACTGCCGGGCGCGCTCCGCAATTTCGTCCTCCACCGTGCGGCCGGCTTTCGCAGCGGAGGCAGCCATGGTCGTAAGCAGGCGGTCGGTACGGAACGGGCCGGGCAGCAAGTTGTTGATCGTCACGTTATGCTGCGCCACCTGCCGCGCCAGGCCGGCCACGAAGCCCGTCAGCCCGGCCCGCGCCCCGTTGCTCATGCCCAGGATCGCAATGGGCGACTTCACGCTGGCGCTGGTGATGTTGACGATGCGGCCGAAGCGGCGGGCGATCATCCCGTCCACGGTGGCGCGGATCAGCGCAATGGGCGTCAGCATGTTGGCATCCAGCGCCTTGATCCAGTCGTCCCGCTCCCAGCCGCGGAAGTCGCCGGGCGGCGGGCCGCCCGCGTTGTTCACCAGGATGTCCGGCTGCGGGCAGGCGCCCAGTGCGGCGGCGCGGCCTTCCTCCGTCGTGATGTCGCCCGCGACGGCCGTTACTTGCGCGCCCGTCGCGGCTTGGATCGCCTCGGCCGCCTCGTAGAGCGGGCCAGGGGTGCGCGCCGTGATCGTGACCGCCACGCCCTCCCGCGCCAGGGCCATCGCGCAGGCGCGGCCCAGCCCCTTGCTGGCGGCGCACACCAGGGCGGTCCGTCCCTGCAAGCCCATGTCCATGCCCTAGTTTCCAATCACAAGCGGTTGCAGCGCCCGGCGCCAGTCGTCCGGCATTGGTGCCGGCCGGCGGGTGGACGAGTCCACGCAAACGTGGATGATGAACCCCTCGGCGCAGGCAAGGCCGTCGTCATTGCGGAAAATCCCAACTTCGTGCCGGATCGAGCTGCCGCCTAGCCGCGCGATCCGAACCCCGGCGTGGAGCTGGTCGGGGAAGCCCGCCTCCGCATGGAAGCGGCAGCCGCCTTCGGCCACCAGCACGATATGGGGAGCGTCGCGCCAGCCCAGCACCCCAGCCCGCAGCATCAAGGTGGTCACGGCCGTGTCAATGAACCCATAATAGACTGCATTGTTGATGTGGCCGAACACGTCGTTGTCCCACCACCGCGTGGTGATCGGGACGAAGCTGCGGTAGTCGGCGCGGACGCCGGGGGCTGGCCTGGTCATGCAGGCGCGATCATGGACAGCCCGGCGGCCGCGCGCTAGATGCCCCGTACCGATCCTGGGACTCCCATGCGCCTTTGTGTAGTGACCGCCGTGCTGACCGCCTGCACGCTGCCAGCCTGTGTATTGCCTGGCGCAGCCCAGGCCCATGCCATCCTGCTCGACAGCCAGCCAGCCGCGCGCGGGGTGGCGGCGCCCGGGTCCGCGCGCATCACCCTGCGGTTCAACAGCCGGATTGACCAGGCGCGCTCCCGTCTGGCGTTGCGCCGGGACGGGGCGGACCAGACCCTGCCGTTGCAGCCGACCGGGGCCGAGGACGTGCTCG
>Ga0123338_10001812_pt1 | contig 20274 bp, 18 predicted proteins | sample grotaG_FD_89793 | JGI IMG/M metagenome (GOLD analysis project Ga0123338, IMG submission 89793) | Glacier valley bacterial and archeal communities from Borup Fiord, Nunavut, Canada, to study Microbial Dark Matter (Phase II) -... | ecosystem: Environmental > Aquatic > Freshwater > Ice > Glacier ...
CAAAGATATATTCTACGGGAACTAAGGATATTTTTTAAGTTAACTACAGACGAGGATGCAAAAAGTCAGATCAATATTTTAGAAAAAGCGTTTCGCGCTTCAGTGAACCAATCAATTAACAGAGAGTTAAATAAATTGCGGCGTGATGGTTTCACTAGTCAGGAATTATTCAATCAACTGGGACAAATTTATCGTCAACATAATATGCACGAGTGGCAACATAACATGCCGACACTATCTCAGCCAATTCCCATAATTGTTTGTAGTGAGGCTTTGGTATGAGATGATTAAATAATTTAGTCAAGCAATTGATAAATGTAGATGATCCAGACGTTGGTATTAAAGACCGGAAGTCAAACTTCTGGAAACGGAGGTTGCATCTTTCTATTCGATTAGTTTCCCCAGTGAGTGGGGACAATTCTATTAAAAACTGTACTCCACTCCCGATTATTCGCTTCAGTGTCAGACTAATTTCTTGATTTCACCATAGGCGCGGTATAAGCCACCACTGGCTGACTCCCGTATCTCTACAGACAAATAGTGCGATCGCGCTCTCGCAAATTTTCATCCTCCATACCCCAAAAAAGTTGAGCACCAGAGTTCAATGCTCGCATCATAACCTTTTTTTACTTATGAACATCTATTCATATACTGGCTAGGTTCAGCTTTTAGTTATTATACTGATAGTGATAATCATTGCCGCAAAGATAAACTTTTTATGAGCAACGCACGCCAGCAAGACGAGGAACTACTCCAGGGTTCTGATGCGCCAACCTGTGAAACCTATTTGGTGAATCTAGATCGCGTGCGCTCTTCGGAATCGCAAATCTTGCCCACAGCAAAGGCACAGACAATGGCAGAATTGTTTGGGGTGCTAGCAGACCCGAACCGTTTGCGCCTCTTATCGGCTTTAGCGAGCCAAGAGTTATGTGTTTGCGATCTAGCCGCATCAACGAAAATGACTCAATCAGCCGTTTCCCATCAATTACGGTTATTGAAAGCTTGGCGTTTAGTCAGCTATCGTCGCGAAGGTCGGAATATCTATTACAGCTTGGCTGACAGTCACATCATCAGCCTCTATCGTTCAGCCGCAGAACACTTAGACGAATAAATATAGCAGGAGTCAGGAGAGCAAAATATCTGCTTAATTAGATAAAAAAGATCCTAAACTATGGTATGATGATCGATTGTGTCTCATCGTAGCCAATCCATGCCTAAACTAAAAACTCGCAAAGCTGCGTCCAAGCGATTTCGTGCTACTGGCACTGGTAAAATCGTTCGCCGCAAAGCTTTTAAAAACCACTTGTTGCAGCACAAGAGTTCTGACAAAAAGCGTCGTTTCTCCAAAATGGCAGTTGTCCACGAACGCGATGAGCCAAATGTGCGTTTGATGATGCCTTATTTGTAAATTGTTAGGAAATTGAAGTCATGACACGGGTAAAACGCGGTAATGTTGCTCGCAACCGCCGCAACAAGATCCTCAAATTAGCTAAAGGTTTTCGCGGTTCACACTCAACTCTGTTTAGAACTGCAAACCAACAAGTGATGAAAGCACTCCGGAGTGCTTATCGCGATCGCAAAAAACGCAAACGCGATTTCCGCCGTCTCTGGATTACTCGGATTAATGCTGCTGCAAGGCAACATGAGATGAGTTATAGCCAGTTAATCGGCAACTTGAAAAAAGCCAATATTCTACTCAACCGCAAAATGTTGGCGCAAATGGCAGTCCTCGACGCCCCAAGCTTCAGCAAAGTTGTCGAGTTAGCAGCTAGCCACGCTCATAAATAAAGGTGATCAACGGATGAATAACGGATATAACAAACGCAAAGCAGTTTATCCGTTACATCTGCTGAGTGCGGTTTTTTTGAGCTTGTGGTTAATTGTATACACGCAATTAACAGCAGTAGCGACAGAATTTAAAGATATTCAGCAGCGCGGTTATTTAACTATTGCCGTCAAAGACAACTTGCGTCCATTAGGGTTTAAAGACGCTACTGGGAAATTGCAAGGGTTAGAAATTGATTTAGCACAACGCTTGGCACAGGACTTACTGGGTAAGGCTGATGCAGTTAAGTTGCAACCTGTAGCTAACCGCGATCGCATGTCTATGGTAATGGATCATCAAGTTGATTTGGCAATTGCGCGGGTGACAGCAACTGAGTCGCGATCGCGCATCGTCAACTTCAGCCTACCTTACTATTACGACGGCACAACTTTAATTACTAAAGACATCACTCCTCCGCAAAAAATCGCTGTCTTGAGAGGTTCTACGACGATTGCTGTCGTCAAATATTATTTTCCGCGTGCTAAGTTAGTCGGAGTGGACTCTTATAGTCAGGCGCTGACGCTTTTAGAAGCAAACACCGCTGATGCTTTTGCCGCCGATGCGAGTGTTCTCAGTGGTTGGGTGCAAGAATATCCGCAGTACCACTTGACTAAAACCCCGCTTTCCACGGAACCGCTGTCGGTGGTGATGGCAAAAGGGTTAGAATCAGATAAATTGCGCCAACAGGTAAATGCCGCGATCGCTCGTTATTTAGCCGAAGGTTGGCTACAAGAACGTGCTACCTATTGGGGTTTACCACAATCGTATTTAAGAGGCACGAAATTTTAATAAAGTATTTAGAATTTTGAATTCAGAATTCAGAATTCAACTTACGCCTCATAATAGATATATCAGCAACTTTTGGATTTCTCTGTTTAAAAAAATGGATAACAATCTAGCAATTGTTTATCTCTCGATTTTTGTCGGTCTGCTGGCGATTGCAGGTGCAAGCGTTTTTCGGCAGATACTCAAAACCCGGAGAGTGGAAAGCGCCATCACTAGGCTGCGGGACAAGCTGACCAAAGATCAGGGAACGTCTCAGGAATATTACGAACTAGCTAGTATCTATTCTGACAAAAAACTGTTTAGCCAAGCAGTCAAATTGTTTCAAAAAGCCATCAAAGCCGCTGAACAAGAGGAAGAAGAGAATATTAGTGTAATTTATAACGGGCTGGGGTATGCTTACTTCGCTCAAGAACAGTACGACATCGCGATTCGTCAGTATAAAGAGGCGCTGAAGTCGAATCCTAATTATGTCACCGCCCTCAATAATCTCGGTCATGCTTACGAGCAAAAGAATTTGACCGTACCGGCGCTACAAGCTTACGAACAAGCGCTTTTAAGTGAGCCGACCAACAAAACAGCCCAACGCCGTGCGGAATCTTTACGAAAACGTCTGGTGCCTTCGGCATAAGAATGTTGTCTGAAGGTTAAGATTAGTTTCGCTTTTTGCCTTGAAACTGGGGAAAAATGCGAGGTTGAATCAGGTGTAGGGCAATAGTTTTAGCTATTTAAAACTAGACTAAAACCAAATGTAATACAGGCTCATTGCCGGCAATTAGTCTGAGAAAATCAGAACAGACTTCATATTCACAATCAGACACTAATCGTCCACCCATCAATTGGACATTATTGTTTCAGTAAAACGGAGAAAATACAGATGAAATTGGCTTACTGGATGTATGCAGGTCCGGCTCACATTGGCACCTTGCGCGTCGCCAGTTCATTTAAGAATGTCCATGCGATCATGCACGCGCCCCTTGGCGATGACTATTTCAATGTTATGCGCTCAATGTTGGAACGGGAGCGGAATTTCACTCCTGTAACAGCAAGCATCGTCGATCGCAACGTCCTCGCCCGTGGTTCTCAAGAAAAGGTGGTAGATAATATCACCCGTAAGGATGCGGAAGAACATCCAGACTTGATTGTGCTGACGCCAACATGTACTTCTAGCATTTTGCAAGAAGACTTAGCCAACTTTGTGGAAAGAGCATCAATTGAAGCCAAAGCTGATGTGTTGCTAGCGGACGTGAATCACTACCGCGTCAACGAGTTGCAAGCTGCTGACCGCACTCTAGAGCAAATTGTGCGTTATTACATTGAAAAGGCGCGGAAGCGCGGCGAATTACCAGCAGGTAAATCAGACTCGCCTTCGGTCAACATCATCGGTATTTCTACCCTAGGTTTTCACAATCACCACGACTGCACCGAGTTGAAACGGCTGATGGCTGATTTAGGAATCGAGGTGAACGCAGTTATTCCTGAAGGTGCTTCGGTTCACGAAATCAAAAATATGCCTCGTGCTTGGTTTAACCTCGTACCTTATCGGGAACTGGGGTTAATGTCCGCGAGTTATTTAGAGCAAGAATTTGGCACACCATGTATTGACATTACACCAATGGGTGTGGTAGAGACTGCTCGGTGTATTCGCAAAATTCAGCAGGTGATTAATGCTCAAGGTGGGAATGTTGATTACGAAGAATTTATCAACAACCAAACCTTGCACGTTTCTCAAGCAGCTTGGTTTTCGCGCTCAATTGACTGTCAGAATTTGACAGGTAAAAGAGCAGTTGTGTTTGGTGATAGCACTCACGCAGCGGCGATGACCAAGATTCTGGCGCGGGAAATGGGGATTCACGTTGTTTGGTCTGGTACTTATTGCAAGAATGATGAAGAGTGGTTCCGCAAAGAGGTCAGCGAATACTGTGATGAAGTGATTATTACAGAAGATCACGGACTGATTGGGGATGCGATCGCCAAAGCTGAACCCTCAGCAATTTTTGGCACCCAAATGGAACGCCACGTTGGTAAACGGCTGGATATCCCTTGTGGTGTGATTGCTGCACCGATTCACATTCAGAATTTTCCCATCGGCTACAAACCTTTCTTAGGTTACGAAGGCACAAATCAACTTACAGATTTGGTTTACAATTCTTTTACTTTAGGAATGGAAGACCACCTGTTAGAAATCTTCGGCGGACACGATACCAAAGAAGTAATTACTAAAGGTATTTCTGCTGACTCTGACCTCGGTTGGACAAAAGACGGTCAAGCCGAACTGAATAAGATTCCTGGCTTTGTCCGAGGTAAGGTGAAGCGCAACACCGAGAAATTTGCTCGCGAACGTGGCTTCAAGGAAATCAACGTGGAAGTACTATACGCAGCGAAAGAATCTGTCGGCACATAGTTAGTTCCAAGCCTTCTGTTCATTGGTTAATCAACCGCACCAGGTAATTGGACGCCTAAGCTTGGGGGGAAACCTCCTTTAGGTATCCAATTACTCGCTCCTGTTGAACCGAACATCACAAGTTTCATGCGGTATCTCCTGCTGGGTTAATCAATATTGCTAGATCCACTATTGATGACCTTGGAGGGTTACTGACACCTGAACTTCCATCCCCGCACGCGATAACATTTGGATTAGCTTATCGATCGCAAATCGATCTATATCTCCGTTCATCAGGTTACTAATACGCGGTTGTGTTTCACCGAAAAACATCGCTGCTTCTGCTTGTGCCCAGTTTTTTGATTTAATAAATTTTCTCAATTCCAACATTAGATCTGCTCTAATTTTGAGGTTGGCGGCTTCTTCTTTGTCAAAACCTAAGTCTTCAAAAATATTGCTCATTTTAGTTATCCTCAGCTCGTATTCCGTTGAGGATTATCAAGTTACCCAAACTCTGCGATAAAATCACGCACAACTGCTTCGGAATTTAGTCGGCGAACAGATTCATTCATAATTTCGTGGTCAGAATCTGAAATCCAAACTACAAGAAAAGGATTTTTAGCCCCAAATACACCATTTTCTTTGACAATCTCTAAACCACGGACAGTTGCTTCAAGTAATGCATCCGAATGAAGTATTTTATATTCATCTATGAGATAACTATCCTCATCTTCTAGATGCAGAAAGTGAAAACTAGCATTTGCTTCTTCCAATAGTTTGTTTACGCTGTCGAACCCATCACATAGCCAATCCAACCATTCATCCACACCATATCTGTAGTATCGGTACTCATCATGTTCGGAATTGACCTTAATATCTGACTCACAATTAAAAGCGGCAACACATTTTTTGATTTCGTAAGGTTCGCCCGGTAGAAGAGCATAACCATAGAAATCAATTCCTTGGGAATTAAGTGTGGATACATGGTTACAAACTGCTTGAGCGATCGCATTAGCCAATTCTGTCCGCTCTTGAGATAGCCACTTTCTCAGCATCGTACAGTCTCTATTCATACTTATAGTGGTTAAACTTAACTTGTTACTCTAGGGTTCCCAGTTAGTAAAGAAAATCCATTATTGACAAATCCATTTAATCTTTAGCGCGATATCTGTTGAAAAATGACAACATCTCCTCATAGAATGGTAAGCCTCGTCCTCGACTTTCTTGAGCAGTTGATACAATGTGTAAAATTTCAATCAATGAGTCTTGAGTAGCCTTTAAGATCAGTGATAATAATAAAGATGGCTCGTTCTGCTGCTGTGCTGCTACAATTGCGTCAATATATGACTGCCGAATTAAGTTGGAAATCACCACGATTGGATATCCTCTTCGCAATAGCAGCAAATTCATCAATAATCTTCCAGTGCGTCCATTCCCATCTCGAAATGGATGGATAGAAACAAACCGTAAATGAGCCTCAGTTGCAAACTGGATTGGGTGCTGAGCAATAGCTGCGGGTGAATTCAACCAAGTGATAAACTCACTCATTAAATCGCTGAGTAGATAATTCGGTGGATAAATATACTCAGTACCGGCGGCTTTCACATCTAGTTGGCGATAGCGTCCTGCTTCTTCAGGTGCGATCGCTCGCAAAATTAAATTATGGATCTGTTTAATTTCCCATTCACCAATGGGAGTTTCTTGCAAAGCTAGTTGCTCTATGTAATCGATCGCATCCTTGTGTCCAATCACCTCTAGATGTTCGCGTAGTGTCTTACCGCCGATTGTGATACCTGTTTCCAGTACCAAAGCGGTTTCACTTTGCGTCAGAGTATTGCCTTCAATTGCGTTCGAGTTATAGGTGAAACGCACATCGTATAATTTCTTGAGTTCTGCAACCACTGTTGGTGGCAGTGGACGAAAGCTATCTAACCAAGTTTTGAGTTGATCTACTTGTTGTAATTTATCGGCAAACGTCATATTTGGTAAAAGCGACAAGCAGTTTTGAATCTCTTTTACCACATTCAGGGGATGGCGTTGCACTAGCATTCGGATAAAGGCATCGTAGCATTGAAGAGCATCAGCGCATGTTGGAGAAGACAAACTTAAGGATAGTGCGGGATTTACAGTCATAAAGCATATGTGATCAACGTTGTCTAAACTTAATTAGTGTTCTGTTTAATCACTATGCTAACCATCCTTGCTAAAAGCGTTATTTTAATAAGCGCCTTTTTTCTCTAAGATTACCCTGACAGTCTGGAGTAAAATTTGCAAATCTAGGGAGAGTGACCAGTTTTCCATGTAAGTCACATCTAAGCGAATGACTTGTTCAAAGTCGATGATGTCTGAACGACCGGAGACTTGCCACAAACCTGTGATTCCTGGTAGGATTTCGTGACGAATAAAGTGGTGAGAGGAAAACTTTTCTACGTCTCTGGTGGGTAAAGGGCGAGGTCCAACCAAACTCATTTCGCCGAACAGGACATTAAATAATTGTGGGATTTCATCTAAACTGTAACGACGGAGAAACTTACCGAGATTGGTGATACGCGGGTCGTCTTTCATTTTAAACAAGACACCATCTTGCATTTCGTTACGTGCTTCTAACTCTTTTTGCAATTTGTCGGCATTCACCACCATTGTGCGGAACTTCCAAACTTTAAATGGATGTCCATGTAGACCGATGCGAGTCTGCTTGTAAAAGACAGGACCTGGTGAATCGAGTTTGATGAGTAAAGCGATACATAGATAGAGTGGTGCTGCTAGAAGAATAGCCACCGCTGCACAACAAAAATCAAAACAACGCTTAATCCAAAAATCGCTACCTGTAATGATTGGCGGGACAAAGTTGAGGACTGGGATACCTCCTAGCATATTCAGTTCTAACTTTTGCTCAATCGCTTGTAATTCAATTGGCAGTACATGTAAGATAATTCCGGCATTTCTCAATTGCCAGTAAAGGAACATCGGATTCTCAATCAACTCCCAAGAGCAGACAAAAACTTCAGCTACGCCTAGACGTGAAATCTCACGTAAGGTAGTATTTAAATTCGCTGGGGACGTAGCAGCTTGGACATTTGCCCAACCAACCAAGTTGTAGCAACCTTCTTTATCTAATAACTTGACCGCTTTATCCTGATCTTCTGAGCGACAAATCAGGAATGTCGGACAGGTAATTGCTCCTTGTTTCCGCAAACGCATAATTGCTGTATCTGTGCAGAATCTGCCACCGCAAACGAAAGCGACGCATAGCAACCAAGATAAGATAAAGGCAAATGGCGATAGCAGGTATCCTGGCTGATAAAGAAAGTCAAAAAGCAGCAATAATATCGAAGAAAATGTCACTACTTTAGCTAGAGTTAAGTAGTCACGCCGATTTGCACCTGATTTATACAGTCCTTGAACCGCGATTAAACCAATTTGAGTCGCCATAATTGGCAGTAGCCTGGTGGGATTTTCTTGAATATCCCAACTAGCATGCAGTCGACCTCCGTAAATATCTGCCAGTTCATATGCCAAAAACAAAGCAATTAAATCTAGCGAAACCAACGCGATGATCCGCAGCCAGAACGCACCAATCCTTTTCCGTAACTGTGTCAAAGACGGGGCACGTAAATCTAAGGATTTATCAGCAGATAAATCAGTAATGAATGTCATCATCGGTGGTTCCTCAAAACTATTAATGGCATTTGTCATCTGGTTATCTATTACTCAGATTATTGAAAAAGTGTGACAAATTTGTGACAAAAAATGATTTTCTTCCAGATTCCTAAAAATCAGACAAATTGCTGAAAGAAAGGTAATAATATTTTTGCGAAAATGCGCGAATTCACTAAGTGACCGGGTAGAAAAACACTTTCTGCACCGAAGGAAGAGTATAAGTAATCTCACGGAGGGAAGGGAGTAGGTAAAGGTTTGTAGTTGCGCTATGCCTGATGGCACGCTGTGTGAACAGCGCAAACCTAGGGCGCTAAAATGCAGACTAGAGAGAGCGCGTTCATCGCAACTACGAACCTTTTTACTAACACTTACTTATGTAAGTGGACGGATACTAGCGCGATCAAACGCCCTAGCGATCGCATTCCAAGCTAACTTGCGTTGAAATAGAGAGTCAATTGGTAGAGGACGGACTGATGCGCTATCGCTTCGAGGTTGAAACTCGCTCAACCAGGTATAGCGATCGCTTAACCCCCACGTAATTACAGCAATAACAGCTGGCTCCATAAGTACCGCTGATAGGTAATCTTCGTACACTTTAGCAATGATCTGATCGCGTAAATGTACTTGGATGGTCAAATTTTTATCTGTCACATCTAGCTCACTAATGATGATTTTTAAACCCAAGCTAGCAATATTACGTAAAAACTCCTGTAACTTTTGAGGATTAAAACGTGTTTCACTTCCCGACAAATGAGCTTGAATACCGAGAGCATGAATCGGTGTCCCTAGGGATTTCAAATGTCTTAACAGTTGCAGCACCGCCGCGCGTTTTGCTTCGGCTTCATCAGTGTCATAGTCCAATCCATAGTCGTTATAAACTAACAATGCTTTCTCTTCAGCTTGATGCGCCATCCGAAAAGCAAGGTCGATGTAATCAGAACCTAAAAGTTCTAGCCAAGGAGATGAGCGCAATCCATCAGACCGTCCATCGGCTGGCTCAATTGCTTCGTTCACCACATCCCAAGAGTGGACTTTTCCAGCATAACGCCCAACAACAGTTTGAATGTGCTGGGCCAAAAACTCCCGTGCATTTTGGCGATTGACTATCTTGCTAAACCAATCCGGTAAAGACTCATGCCAGACTAAAGTATGTCCGCGAAACAGCAGTCCATTCGCGACAGCAAACTCCAAAGACTGATCCGCTGCTCTAAAATCAAAACTATCGGGACTAGGACGCAGAGGTTTATCAGGAGTTGACCATTTGAGTCCCCATTCTGGCACCAGTATTCCGCACTCTTGAATGACACTGCTGGCAAGTTGGGCATCTTTAGCCAGGTGATCATGGCGAATTGCTGCACCATAAATCAGTCCAATGGCTGCAGCACGCTCTTTTAAAGGGGTATTGCTAGAAACGGTGAAGTCTGACAAGGGTTCACTTTTTGCCAGATGATGACTACTAATAGCACTCATCCCCGCCAAAGCTGCTAAACCTAAATGCAGAGTCCGCCGTCTAGTGATTAATCTATCAGCCATGAGATTAACTTTGAGCAAATTTAGATAGACCGAATCGCTGCTGTAGTACTAACCATACAAACAGAGGATTGCCCAGGATGTAACGTTTCCACAAGCGTTCTGGTTCCACCATCAAGCGGAAGCACCATTCCAGACCAAATTTCTGCATCCAAATCGGTGCTCTAGGTACGATATTGGCAATCAACTCAAAACTCACTCCAATTCCTAAAGAAACAGGCACGCCGATTTCCTGATAGTTGGCATGTATCCATTTCTCTTGCTTAGGCGCACCTAGTCCGACAAAAAGAATATCTGGGGCGGCGGCGCGAATTTTGGAGTTAATTTGTGTGAGTTCAGTCGGATTAGACTCAAAACCATAGGGAGGACAATAAGTTCCGACAACTTGCAGACGAGGATGCCTTTTCACAAGTGTGGCTTTTGCTAAATCCGCTGCACCAGGACGACCACCGAGAAAATAAACTTTCAGTTCTTTTTCTTGAGCTAAAGCACAGACTTTTTCCAGTAAGTCTGTTCCATTTACCCGCCCATTCAATGGTGTTTGTAAAAACTTGGCTGACCAGAGTAACGATACACCATCAGGTACGACTAAAAAAGCCCGACGATAGATTTCTCGAAAAGTAGCATCTTTTTGCAGAGTCAAAATATGGTCGGCGTTTGGTGTCACCACATATTCTGGCGTACTACCAGAGAGTGCTTGTTCAGCAATACGTTCGACAACTTCATCAAAGCTATATTGATCGATTTCAACACCAGCAATGTTTATTCTCATAAAAATGGTTCTCAAATTTTCCACAAAATTAACTTGCAGTCTTTGGGGCAAGCACAGAATCAGAGTTGGGTGCCAACACTGAGTCATAGATGCTGCCTAACTCTTGGCAATAATTCTTCACATCAAACGCCGCCACAGTAGCCCTAGCAGCCTGACCGAGTGACAGCCTGACAGCTTCGTTGGCAATTAATAACTCCATTGCTGCTGACAACTGTTGAATATCTCCAGGTGCAACTAGCAAACCATTAGTGTTGGTAGTAACTAACTCTGGAATACCGCCGACAGGAGTGACTATTACCGGCAAACCCCACCCCATAGCTTCTAGCAGCGCCATTGGTAAGCCTTCGTTGTAGGATGGCAAGACAAATACATCGATTGTCGCTAACAATGCATCCCTAGCTGAGGCGTCTATCCAGCCGATGAAAGTTACATGATTTGTGAGGTGAAGATGCTTCACCAACTCTTGTCCTTGGGCAATTTCCCCATCTCCGGCGATGACTAAGTCAGAGTTATCTTTTAGCTGCTGGGGTAGATTAGCAAACGCCTGAATTAAATCGAATGTCCCTTTACGTTCACCAACGCGTCCGAAGAATCCTAAACGGACTTGAGTTGCATTTGTCCGGTCGGGAATTTGAGATGGTATTTCTGTCGGGTTAGGAAGGATAGTTACTGGTTTGTGATGCAACCCCAGATTGAGTTGGTAGTATTCTTTCCAAGTTTGGGAGAGGACAATAAAATTACATTGCTGAAATATTCTCTTCAAACCCTGTTGCACCCACTGCGGTAGACGAGCATAAGTTACGTGAAATTCTGCCCCATGAGTGTGCATAATTACAGGTTTGCGAAACAGTAAAGTAATCAAGGCAATAATTGCTTTTCTGATCAGACTCGCCCCATCAGAAATATGGATATGCACAACGTCAGGTTTTTGGAATAATAGCGTTTGTAGCAACAACATTAGTGCTTGCCCAAACACTATTATTCTGTGTGCAATTGAACCCTCATCGTGGCTAGTGACATGTTGGATTTCTGTGTTAATAGGAGCGTATTTAAGAATGAGTTTTTCCACAGTGGCGATGCCGCCATTCTGCTCCAAACTAGCACCCAGCATCACGATTTTGATTCGGTTCATTTGTTCAGAAATTAAATGATCTACGCCGCATTCATGCAAGGAGAGTGACCAAAGGAATGCACACCTATCGGTCAGATTTGCTTCTCTCTAAGAATCCCACTAGTTTTGAAGATTTACATCAGCAAGAATACAGTCTTTAATTTCAATATCCTGTGAAGCTAATGTAGGTTTGTACTAGCGTAGATCTATGCGCTAAAGCGCTACTACGAACAAATACACAAAATCGCTCACTTGGTTATATGGCTTAAACACTTTTGTAGTTGCTGGGACAGGATTATAGCTTTTGAGCGCTCTAATAAAATCGAGCGGTGTGAACCGGGAATTTCATAGACTTCGATTCCCGTTTTCGCTAGTTGACTCCAACCTAAATAGCGATCGCTCACTGCATAAAATTCATGAGTAGCGCTAAATAAAGTTAAGTTTCCTAAGTAAGGTTGCGGTACGTACTCACGAATGAATCCGTGTAAAGTTGGCATCAGTGGACTTGCGATTTCACGCATTTTGTGCTGTGCTCGTTCTCTCAGCCAACTTAAGCGATCGCGCCAAGAAAGTCCGAACACAATTTTTAACCTGAGGTAAATTCTATTTAAAGCCGAACCTGTGTCAATTTGAATTTCTAGCTCAGGAGTGGGAGTATCAATCAAGCCTAAAAAGGCTACTTGCTGATGTTCTCGGTGTAATTGCTGAGCTATTTCGTAAGCAACTAAACCTTCAAAAGAGTGACCTAATAAATGATAATACCCATGCGGCTGAATACTGCGGATTTCTTTGAGGCAACGATTTGCCATCTCATAAACATTACCTAGAGGTTCTTCGATTGCATATATTGGCTGGTCAGGCTCGATATTACTGATTAATTGCCTGTATAAAAAGCTATTACCAATCACAAATAAAGGTGTTTTTGCACCCTTTTGAATTTTCACTACTGTGGAGGTGGTAATTGGCTTTTCCTCAAGCAGGTAAGCTAGTTGCTCAATCGTCGATGCTTCAAAGAAGATGGCGGGAGAAAGACTTTTACCTACTTTCTGACCGATTTCCGTTACTAAAGACGCCGCTAATAGCGAGTTACCACCAAGTGTGAAAAAATTGTCTTTAACTCCGATGGGTTGAATACCTAAAACCTCTTCCCAAAGACTTACTAGTTGTTGTTCTAAGTCGTTGACGGCGGCTTGATAACCTTCCTCTAGATTTAGGTCGGCTTTTGTGGGTTGAGGAAGGGCGCGGCGATCAACTTTGTTATTGGGTGTTAACGGTAGTGCATCTAAAAAAACAAAGGCTGATGGCACCATGTAATCTGGCAATTTGCCTTTTAAAAGATTTGCTAACTCTTTAGTAGTTAGGGACTGACCTGGTTGCGGAACGATGTAGGCTACCAAGCGTTTGCCCTCCGCTGCATATTCTTGCGCCACAACCACAGCTTCTAGAACACCAGTATACAAATTTAAGGCGGTTTCTATTTCTCCTAACTCAATCCGGAAGCCGCGAATTTTTACTTGCTGGTCAATGCGACCGAATAATTCAATCTTGCCATTGCCCAGAAAACGTGCTAAATCTCCGGTTCTGTACAAGCGACCTCTTTGGGGTGCAAACGGGTTGGGAATAAACTTTTCTTGGGTAAGTTCAGGTCGATTGAGATAACCCCGCGCTAGACCGTCACCGCCAATGAGTAGTTCCCCCGCATCTCCCAGCGGTACGGTACAGATGTTTTCATCGACGATATATACTTGAGTGTTAGCTAGAGGACGACCGATAACGGCTGAGTTGATCGACTCTTCAACTTTGGTAACTGTAGACCAAATAGTAGTTTCTGTTGGTCCATAAACATTCCAAAGTTCACGGCAGCGTTCTAATAACTGACTAGCTAAAACTCTTGGTAAAGCTTCACCACCACAGAGAATTTTTAATTGCTGATTTCCATTCCAGCCCGCATTAATCAGTAGTCGCCAAGTAGCGGGAGTTGCTTGCATGACAGTAATTCCATTTAGCAACTCTAACAATTTTGCTCCATCAGCCGCATCGTCACGGTTAGCAATTACTACTTGAGCACCAACAATCAGCGGTAAGAAAATTTCTAACGCCGCGATGTCAAAGGATAGGGTAGTTACAGATAGCAAGATGTCTTGTGACGTCAGTCCTGGTTGCTGCGCCATTGAGGTTAAGAAGTTGACCACTGAGCGATGAAGAATTTCGACTCCTTTCGGTCTACCTGTAGAACCTGATGTAAAAATGATATATACTAAGTTTTCCGAGATCGGCAGCGGGGCGAGATTGTCTGAACATTGACTCAGGATTGTCTGCCAAGCGGTATCTATACAAATAGTTTTTGCTTTATGCTGGGGTAGTGCGTCAAGTAGTGACTCCTGAGTTAATAACAAGTCGATGTGAGCATCTTCTAAGATACAAGCTAGACGGTCTTGCGGAAATTTGCTATCTAAAGGTATATAAGCACCACCAGCTTTTAAGATGCCGAGTAAACCGATGACCATTGAGAGCGATCGCTCTAAACAAATTCCCACAACTACTTCTGGTCCCACACCTAAAGATTGCAGATAATGGGCTAATTGATTGGCGCGTTGATTAAGTTCTGCGTATGTTAAGTATTGTGATGAAAATCGCACGGCAATTGCTGAGGGCGATCGTTCTACCTGAGCTTCAAAAAGTTGATGTACACATTTATCGTGAGGATATGCTTGCGTTGTCGCATTCACCTCATCTAAAATTCGCTGTTCTGATTCTTCAGTAATAGCTGTTAATTCAAGCATAAAAAACCATCTGATCTTTATAATTACGAGGAATTTCTAGAGGAGTTCGCACGGAGAATGCTAATGCTACATAGATGACCCAAAAAATATCATTTTGAACCATAAGTGTACTTTCGCTGAGATTAGCTAGTACCATATATGACATATATAACAATGGCCAAAGTCCAACGGCTGTTTGACTCAGACGCACCCAAACTAAAGCTTTTGGTAAAGTCTGGAGCAAAAATTCAACAGTAAAAATCGCTACTCCTAACAAGCCTAAATGTAACCACAAATCTAATAGTCCATTGTGTGAATTAGGAGGAGTCCAACCAGTTGCTTGCCAAATATAGAAAGAAGGAGTGTCAGGACCTGACCAGAATGCACCATAACCATAACCTAGCCACAGATTTTTAAAAATCATTTCAAAAATAAACGGCCACATATCTGCCCGACCAGTTAATGTTGCATCCTTACCCAGCGATCCTAATAAAATCTCAAGATTTATTGTTAGCAGTACATACAAGGTACTACCAAGTGTGACGATAAAAATTAGTCCCGGAACCATCCAGTTATATTTCCACCGAAAAACTGGAAAAGTTATTGATGCAGCTAAAAGGGTAATTGTATTTAATAAAGAACTAGTTGCTGTAGAGCGCAATAGTAAAATTAATGAAAATAGAGAACCAAGCCAATAAATAAACTGACGTTTTTTAGTATCAATAGCTAGTATGGTAAACACAATAATACTCGGAACCATAACTTTACCAAGAACAGATTTATGGTTATAAATGCCACGCCACTTGCCTTCATGAATGCCACCCATTACCCCAAATTTTGGCAAGCCGATAGCGAACATAAAACTCATAACTACAGCGATGCCAAACATCCAACCTAAAAGTTCTAACTGTTGCTTCATGGTATAGCGTGAAGCCAAGTAGATACCGAATAAAGTTGTGCCAAATATGGCAATACTGCGGCTGATAGTTTTTCCAGGCATGTAAGACCAAAGCACAGAAACAACAGCCAAACCGATTAATACGAGGATTAATTTATCTTTTTTCAGTATAGACAAAAACTTTTTCCAGCGCAAAACCAGTAAGCCACAAGTCACCAAATAATTAATAAAAAATAAAACAAGAATCAAAGAACTATCGATTTCGGCAGAACCTGTTTCGATATCACCCTCATTTGCACCATTTGACAAAATGACAGTTAGCGGGCCTCCGGAATAAAGTAGTAGAGAAATAATTGTAAATGCACGTTCTGCAAATCCGAGCAGTTTTCTCATCGGTGTAACGGGGATGTGCTTTTGAGATAAATAGCTTTGCTGTAAACCTCAACTGTTTGCATCGCAATATTTGACCAATTTAAATCTTCATGGCAGCGCTTTAATGCGGCAGATTGGATTTGGTTTTGGAGGCTAGGGTCTTTCAACAAACGAATAATTGCCTCAGCCAAAGCCAAAGCATCAGCAGGGGGAACTAACAGTCCATCTTGCTCATGGCGAATCATCTCGGATAAACCACCGATATCAGAAGCAATCACAGGTGTACTCATGGCATAAGCGATCGCAGCCACACCACTTTGGGAAGCTTCGATATAAGGTAAAATTACAGCGGTACTGCGTTGAAACAGACCAGCAACCTCTTCGCTGGCAATATAACGATTTAAAATTTCATAATGTTTTTCGTCGTAACCGTGAGAAAGGTATTGCTGCACCGTTTCTCCTCGTCCGGCAATAATTAGCTTGACTTCTGGAATCTGGGCAATTACTAGAGGCATTGCTGCTAACAGATATTTCAAGCCTTTATAAGGCCAAATTCGTCCATAAAATAGTAGAGTGTAAGGTTCACGCGCCAACGGTGCTTTGGCTAATCGTTGATACATACTACCTAATTCTCCGTGGGGGAGAACACACACTCGCTCTTGAGGGACGCGGAATTCCTGAGTTAAAGCCTCTTTCAGGCGGTGAGCATGGACGACAATTTGTTGAGAACGGTAAAAAGCAATCCGACGAGTATATTCGGAACCAAACACATTGTCGCGATCGCCTGGATGACGGAATACATCATGAATAGTTGTCACTAAAGGAGGCATCTCATTTAGCAGCAGTGTCAAATCATACCAAGGATCATTTGTTTCCTGAACATGTAAAACATCTGGCTTTAAGTTGCGAATTATGCTAATAATTGCCGACATCGCAGTTATATTTCGGGGATCGCGAACCCGTGGTTTATGAAAACTCTGTACCTGAATGCGCGGGTCGAGTGCATCTTTACACAAAGCCGCGATTTTTTCCGGTTGAATCAGTGTTAGTTCCACATAATTAGCCAAAGCGTTAGCTAATTCGATTGTATATTCGTGAAAACAAAAATGTAATAAAGCAACTTTCATCATGATGATTTTTTATTAGGTAATAATTTCGCCCATACCGCTTCAGCACCAAAGGTGTAAATTCCGATTCCGCCCATCGCCAAGCTATAAGCTAAAGTAGCAGTTAGCATAGTCACTAACAAATTGTGACTGTATTTCTGTAAAAGTAGAAATACAATCACTATGAGTAAACTCATCAATAGAGGACGACGTAGAATCTGCCATAAATTAAGCTTAAATAAACGTTTATACACATAATATATGTAAATACCACAACCAACGATTTGGACTAAAAGTACGCCAGTAGCTGCACCATTGAGTTGATATCGAGATACTAAAGGAATACTTAACAAGCCACCTAATGTAGTAGTGGTTAGCACTTCCCAAAGATTAATTTTTTCAAACCCATTAGCAACGAGGATGTAGCTAAGTGGACGACTAAAACATGCGGTAATTAACCCAAAGGCTAGTAAGCTAAGTGCGGTATTTGCTTGAGCAAATTTAGGATTGTGATAGAGCAACACTAGTAAATCTTGACCAACAAATAGCAAACCGATAATCAAAGGCAGAGCTACTAATAGCAATATTTCCACTGTAGTTTCTGTCAAATGTCGCTGTTTCTCTTTACCTAAGGTGACAGCTTTTGACATACTAGGGAAAATAGCAATTACTAAACTGTAAGAAATAATTTGGAAAGGCTGCATCAATTGAGCAACCGCACCATATAATCCCACAACAACTTCACCACCTAATAAAGACAAAGTCAAAACTTGAATTCGATCTTTAAAGACAGAGATTCCCTCAATCACGAGAAATGTTCGCACAGCCTTAGTTGTACGCCACATAAAAGCTAAGTCTAATTGCCATTTATAACTCACAAACTTAGAAACCGAAAACCATTCAATACCTAAAATTATGGTTTCCGAAACAGCAATTACTGCCGATACAAGGCTAATATCGTATTTAGCACTCATCAAAGAGATAATTACCAGTAAGCGCAACAGATACACTGGTACTGTACTCATAGCAATCAGGTGCATTTTTTCTTGCGCCTGAAAAATCGATTCTGTAACGTTAGATAAAGAAAATGGGATGATTGACAAACCCATGACATAGCAAACTGTCCTGGTATCGGCACTATAGGGAAGAAGAAACACGACAATTAGTAGTACCGCATAACCCAAAATGCTAAAAAGCAATTGTAAAAAAGAACCACTGACTAAGTAAACAGGTGTTTCTAAAGGATTGCGGGCTAATTCTCGGGTAAATAGTGTTTTGAATCCCTGAGAAGCCAGAGTCATAAATACATAGTAATAGCTGAAAGCAAGCATGTACTGCCCCAACTGATAAGGTCCTAACATCCGCGCAATCGCGGCAACTAAGACAAAAGTTGTGATGCTTTGAGTTAGCCGGTTAACTAATAGTGCTAAAGAATTACTAAATAATATGCGTTTTTGAATCATAAAAATAATTATTAAATATTGCCTACCTGCTTAACCATCTGAGTTTTATCCAAGCAAAGCTGCAACTTTTCCGCTAGAAGGCGGACTTGGGGTTCCGTCATTAAATCTGTGTGAGACCCAGGAATTTGATGTATTTCTGTTTCTCCCGCAGCGACTCCGCCCCAACCTAATTTGGGGTCGTTGTCAAAACCTACAGACTTTTGACTAGCGCGGAAAATCGTCAAGCTACCGCCATAAACTTGAGGTGTATAGCTTTTTCTAGCTTGATTATTTGCAGCTGCCACGTCTAGGAGTCGTAAATCGGGTAGCGATCGCCGGACATAACGCAAGTATAGTCTGTAGAAAATACTGAGTTTACCTACCAAGAAATGATACTGTAATCTTTGCTGTAGATAAGCCAGCTTGTCAGGAAGTGTTAATTGCCAAAGCTGACGGGAGTGAGAAAACATCTGACTCCAAAAGCTAGTATCAGCACTACTTGATGTATAAGCACTAGGAGCAACTGTATCTAACATCGCCAAGAGGGCAATTTCCTGTCCTTTAGTCTGAAGTTGTCGAGCCATTTCAAAAGCTACCAAACCACCAAAAGAATAGCCGCCGAGAAAATACGGACCTTGAGGCTGAACAGTTTGGATTTCTTTAATATATTCACTTGCCATTTCTACCACTGAGGTGCGAGGAACTTGACCATCAACTCCCCGCGCTTCTAAAGCATAGAATGGTCGCTCCCCACCCAAATGCTGCGCTAACTGCCGATAAAAAAGCACATTGCCCCAAACCGCATGCACACAGAAAAGAGGAGGTTGATCACCACCAGCTTTAATCATCACTAATGACGAAGAAGACGCATTTGATTCACCGATCAGGCTAACTAACTGCTCAACTGTTTGTGTCTCCACAAAAATCGACAAAGTCAAATTTTTACCAAAAACTTTTTCGATTTCCGCCAGCATTCGCATCGCCAAAAGCGAATGTCCTCCTAATTCAAAGAAATTATCTCGAACACCAATCGGTTCAATCCCCAAAACCTTCTCCCAAATTTTGACGATTTGTAGTTCTAACTCATTTCTCGCGCCGACAAAAGTTGCTTCTATTTGCCTTGGTTCAGGAGAAGGCAAATTACGGCGGTCTACTTTGCCATTGGGAGTCAACGGAAAGCTAGGAAGAAAGACAAAAACAGCAGGAACCATATATTCAGGCAGCTTGTCTTTGAGAAAATCACGCAAGTCACTAACTTTTGGTGTTTCTTGATGGCAAACAAGATAGGCTATTAAGCGCTTATTACCACGATCTTCATCAGCAATTACTATAGTCTGGAGTACAGCCGGATGTTGATTCAGCAGAGATTCAATTTCTCCTAACTCAATGCGGAAGCCGCGAATCTTGACTTGGTTGTCAATCCGACCGAGATATTCGATATTCCCATCACTCAAGTACCGGACTAAATCACCAGTTTTATATAAACGAGAAGCTTCCTGAAAGGGATTAGAGATGAATTTCTCATCAGTTATATCTGGGCGACGGAAATAGCCTCGTGCTAATCCCACACCGCCAATATACAGTTCTCCCGGTACACCGATAGGAACTGGTTGAAGATGAGAGTCGAGGA
>Ga0123338_10001813_pt1 | contig 20266 bp, 19 predicted proteins | sample grotaG_FD_89793 | JGI IMG/M metagenome (GOLD analysis project Ga0123338, IMG submission 89793) | Glacier valley bacterial and archeal communities from Borup Fiord, Nunavut, Canada, to study Microbial Dark Matter (Phase II) -... | ecosystem: Environmental > Aquatic > Freshwater > Ice > Glacier ...
AACTTCAAGTCCCAGCCCACTGCATTCGCCCTCGATCACGGCAATGCATGGCCTGCCACTTTTTTCAAGACGGAACATGAGCTGTTGGCCGAGGCCTGACAGCGCTGCCGCATCATGGGTGGACATGCTTTTTTCAATATGGCACCTGCAGAATCCGCTCGCCGGGTCGGCCAAAAGAAGCCCCTTGACCTCATCTTTACCGGAGAGGGCGCCTATCTGGCGTTGTAGCGCTCCCAGCAGGACTCCGGGAGAAGCGGCCGGGTTCCCGGGAAGAGTTAGAACGGCAATGCCGTCTGTGCTCGTATGGGTTGTGCAAAGTTTATCTGGCAACGGCTGATCCTGTTTGCGTAAAAGAATAAAAAAGCGTGCAACTATAGCAATTCAAACCGTATACGGTCAAGAAAAGCTTTAGTCCGTTGGCTCTATTGTAAAAACTTGCTGAATGCAAATATGGCGCTATACTGCGGCATCACAATTTAAGCATCCATGGAGGACAGATATGCATCTGCCTACGCTGATCCGTCGCAGTAACCACGCGTCCTGCATCGCCGCAAAAGAAAACGCCGCGTGGCTCCAGCAGCACATGAGTCCATATTTCTTTCAGGCAATGGCAGACGAAGAGGCCGCGTTGGAATTACTCGCCAGGGAGATGGGTCGCCTGCAGAATAGCCGGCATCTGATTCTGACCGATCAGGAGAAGCTGCTTGTGATCGCCTGCGTCAATCATCCCGGTTCACTTTATGGGACTCTGCGTCACATAGGGGAGCGCGAGATATCATATGCGATGTTTTCCCACTCCAATGCAGATATGCCCGGTCTTGACGATGAACTTGAAATCCAGCGCTTTGAGTTCGATCGGCGTGAAAATAGTGAAATAGACCTTGCACGGAAGGTTGACATTCCGGCGGCGCTGGTGCTGAAAGTAAGGGCCGAGCTGCGCAGCTCGTTTCCGGCATTTGACCTAAAACGACTCGATCGGCTGCTTAAAATTCTCTGGCTGAACAATCCGGATTACATCCGGATGTCCCCCACTACGCGGATTGCGTATCTGATTTGGCTGTTCGATAGCGCCAACGCTTCAGGGGGGCTTTTTCTCGATATCTCCGCAGTTGAGCGCGAAGGGGGCACTGAGACCCGGGTGTTGATGGGTGTCGGCAACCCTCCGCAAGGTGAGTTTCTGCTGCAGTTGCTGGAGGTCTTTAACCGTCTAGATATCGGTATTAGAAGGGCTTACTGCCAGACAATCTCCAACGGAATCCACCCCTATTTTCTCGGTGCCTTTCTTGTTATCAGCCGCAAGGGCGAAGACATTTCGCCCGAAAGTCTGTTGGCTTCACGTCTGAAAAGAGAACTCTGCACCACACAAATCCTGTCCACGTCATCACAGGTATATCGCCAGTATGTTGTACAAGGCCTTCTCTCCGGTGAGGATGCCGCCCTTGTTAACGCCTGCATCTCTTTCTGCCACACAAGCCTTGCTCACGGGCAGCCGGACCGCTTTGGACTGGAAGATGTTCAGAGTGCGTTTTATGATCATCCGGAAATGGCGCAGCTCCTTATTCGTCTCTTCCGGCTCCGCTTTGATCCGGATCTGGTCGGGCGGGACAAGCTTTACGCCGCCGCACTGGCCGAAGTGCAGGATGCTGTGGATGGATACAATACCGGGCATCGCTGGCTGGATGATATACGGCGTGCGGTCTATCGCTGCTGTCTGCTGCTGGTCACCCATACTCTCAAGACAAATTTTTTCGTGATTGAAAAACAGGCGCTGGCTTTCAGGCTTGACCCTGGATATTTACACCTGCTAGGGCGGGAATTTACGTCGGACCTCCCGGAGACACTACCGTTCCGTGTCACCTTTTTCTTCAGCCGTTTCGGTGCCGGATATCATGTCGGTTTCTCGGATATCGCTCGTGGCGGCTGGCGCACTGTTATCGCCCGCAGTGGGGATGATTACATCACCTCGGCCAACACGATCTTCCGCGAAGTATATGTGCTGGCCAATACTCAGCAGTTGAAGAACAAGGACATCTACGAGGGGGGGTCCAAGCTGGCGGTGGTTCTGGACGCGTCAGATCTAAGACAGGCCGGTGGGGACGCTGAGAAGTGCCGGCTTTACAAGCTTCAATACGGTATTGCGAATGCGTTTCTGGATATATTTATCACTGAAAACGGCGTAGCCAGAGACCGTCGCGTTGTTGACTATTACGGCGATGACGAGCCGATCGAGCTCGGGCCTGACGAAAACATGCATGACGGTATGATTGAGGCGATCGCCTCCCTGTCAAAAAAACGCGGCTATCTTCTCGGCGTCGGTATCATGTCAAGCAAGCGCTTTGGTATCAACCACAAGGAGTACGGCGTCACCTCTACCGGTGTGGTGACATTTGCAGAGATCACCATGGCTGAAGCAGCCGGAATCGACATCCGTCGCGATCCGTTCTCGTTCAAGATGACCGGTGGTCCGAACGGCGACGTTGCCGGTAACTCCCTCCGCATCATGCTGGAGCGCTGCCCCGGAATGCAGGTGCGCCTGATTCTTGACGGTACGGCGGCGCTCTATGACCCAAGCGGCATCAGTCATAGCGAATTGCGCCGCATCGTACTTGCAGCCGATCTGGATGCCTTCAATCCCGAGTTTCTTGGCGAGGGTGGCTATATCGTTTACCGGACCGGGAGGCGCTTAGAAGGGCTGAAAGAATCGCATCGCAAAGTGGCCCGTGGCCCTGAAGGGCTTGTTGAGGAGTGGCTGGATATCGATGATTTCAATCGGCTCTACAACAGTCTGGTCTTTACCGTCAAGGCAGATCTTTTTATTCCTGCCGGTGGGCGGCCCGAAACGATTGACGGTTTGAACTGGCGGTCATTCCTCGATGAGGATGGTGTGCCGTCGTCCGGGGTGGTTATAGAGGGAGCCAACTCTTTCATCACCCCCGAGGCACGGATTCAACTGCAAAGGAGCGGCGTGGTGTTGATGCGTGACGCCTCGGCCAACAAATGCGGTGTTATCTCGTCATCTTACGAAATTATTGCCAACCTGCTGCTTTCAGAGCGTGAATTTATGGAGCAGAAGGATCTCTATGCCAGTGATGTGCTGGCTATCCTGGAGAAAAGAGCTGCGGACGAGGCCCGCCTTATCCTGCGTAGGAGGGTGGAATCGGGCGGGATCCTCCTCTGTAGTGAAATTTCTGAAACTATCAGCCAGAACATCAATAGCCTGTACACGCGGCTGTTCGAGTTCTTTTCAGCGCGCCCGGAGCTCTGTCTGCAACTCCCCTTCCGTAAAGCAATTCTGAGCCACCTGCCGCGTATGCTGCAGGAGTCGGCGGCTTACCGGCAGCGGATCAGGAAACTGCCGCAGAAATACCTCTGTGCAATCCTGGCCTCAGAGGTCGGCTCTTCGTTGGTATATAGCGGGAGCCGTGATACTGATTTTGAGGACATGATCCGGCGGCATCTGGCACGGGTGTTGTGATGTTGATTTAAGCGCGATGTTTCAAACAGCGGGCAAAAATCTCATTAACAACGGGCTTTTGAAATAAAACTCCATGTGCTATAAGCAGTGATGATAATCAAAAAAAGTGGAGACAAGATTTGAACGATAACTGTGGTGGAGTGACAACTATCCTGCTGATCTGCCGAGAAGGGAAAAGTCGTCAAATGTATCAGGCGGAAATCGCCCTTCCCGGAGTGTCTCTGGTTTGTGTTCAGTCGCTGATGGAGTTTTTTTGCCGTGGAGTGTATCGCCCCCTGAACGGGATTCTGGTTGACATGCCAACCTATATGCGCAGCAGCGAAGAGGAAAAGCGTCTGATGACAGACCTTGTTGCGCTTTTTCCTGCCCTGCGTCTCAGGTGTCAGGAAGCCACCGGGGAGATTCGCACCCTCCCGTTTGGTACGGTGTCCCCCGGCAATACACCACCATCAGTTTTTGTGCAAGAATATTGCGCATCAACGGCTCCGCGGAAGATACGGACCAGTGAGCGGTCACAGCTAAATATGCCGGCACTGCTGAGCAAGTCTCTTCCGGTGGATAATGTATCCGGTGCGAGGTCTGTGACTGTAAACATTTCTCGCAGGGGCTGCTTTCTGATCTGGTTCGAACAGTGGTCTGTCGGAGACCGTTGCTGGCTTGTCCTTCCGGGGCTGGAAGACCCTGCGCCGATACCGGTGGAGGTTTGTTCTGTTCAGTCGTGGGGAGAACAGCATGTCCTGCCCGGCGTAGGGGTTAAATTTATTCAGCTTACAGTGGTGCAGAAAGTCGAACTGAGTCGTCTGGGGGGGGCTAGTCTCCTGCAGGAAGATGACGGATTGCCGTAATCTGGAGAAATAATATTTCATCGCAACGGTTGTTATCCGGAACGGGTCTGTTGTCGTTCGCTGTTGTTGAGCTTGCAGGGGGGTGTGTGGGAAAGGTTGCCATAGAAAATATTGAAACCGGCATGGTTCTGGCGGCTGATGTTCATGACCGGTCGGGGCGCATGCTCCTTGGTGCCGGGGCAGAACTGACCCAAAAGCACCTGGTCATCTTTCGCACCTGGGGGGTGCTGGAGGCTGATATTGCCGGCCAGGGAAATGATGAGTCCGCCAGCCAGATTCCAGCGGATGTCGACCCGCTGGAGTTGGCCGCGGCCGAGCTGGAATTGGCAAGTCTCTTCCGGCATACCAACCTGGGTCATCCTGCTATCGTAGAACTAATGCGGCTTGCGGCGCTAAGGAAGGTTCAGCATGGCGCTATCTGATTATCAAGCTACAACTATAGACCGTATTGTTGAGGAAACCAGCACGATATATTCCCTTCCACTGTTTTACGAACGGCTCAATGAGACGATCAACCATCCCCGCAGCTCTGTTGATGACATTTCCAGGGTTATCACCGAGGACCAGGGGCTCACCGCACGGCTGCTGCGGTTGTCAAACAGCCCGATGTTCGGCTGTTATGCAAAGGTCGACTCCATCACAAAGGCGGTCACCATCATTGGAACCCAGCAGTTGCGTGATCTGGCATTGGCGGCTTCGGTCATGGGTGTCTTCAAGGGGATTTCTGAAGAGCTGCTTAATATGGCCTCCTTCTGGCGGCACTGCATCGCATGCGGCATCATTGCCCGCAGTCTGGCGGTCTATATGCGCGAGTCCAATGTGGAGCGGCTCTTTGTTGCCGGCATGCTTCACGATGTGGGGCAGGTTGTGCTGGCTGCTGCACGACCTGAAGTGGTTCGCGAGCTGCTGGAGGAACATCGGGATACCGGCAGGCTTTACCTTGAACTGGAACGGGAACGGCTAGGGTTTGACCACGCCGAGCTAGGGGGGGCACTGCTGAAGAAGTGGAAAATACCCTCCAGTATCGGAGAGCCAGTGGCTTTTCATCATCGTCCCAGCTCTGCAGAGCAGTTCCGCCTTGAAGCGGCCCTGGTACACTTTTCGGATATCATCTGTCAAGCCATGGAATTCGGTCAGGGGGCGGAGTGGGGGGTGCCACCGCTTGACGAATCGGCTTGGGAGCGGCTCGGATTGTCGCCGCATGTTCTGGGATCTGTTCTTAAACATTCGGAGTCACAGATAGCCGAGACGTTTGCCATTTTGTCAGGAGGGGCGGGTGACTGACGAGAGAGAGCCCAGATCTCCAGAGTTCCTTCAGGAGCGGGTCAGCTATTTGGAAGAGTCCAATCAGCGCTTCATGTCGATTCTGGAAATGCTGGCCTCCAGCAGCGAGTTTCAGGGTGATCTCAGTCGCGCCAAGGACGGCGAGGGTATTTTCAAGGCAACGGCAGGCCAGTTAAGACGTATTTTTTCGTTCCAATCCATTGGCTTTCTTGACAGTCAGTCTGACGGCAGCTTTGAACTTCTGGTGGCTGATCCGGTTTCTGTGCATGGGGCTCTGCAGGGTATGGTTGAGAAGTGTATGATGGACGGGACCTTTGCGTGGGCGCTCAACCGCAACCAGGCTGTTCTTGTTCCGACGGAGACCGGGGAAACGCTGCTGTTGCAGGTGGTGGCTACGCAGTCCCGTATTCGCGGGATGTTTGTCGGCACACTTCAGGGGAGTTCTGCCGCATTGGATGCCCCCTCTCTTAATGCCCTGTCGATAGTGTTATATACCTGTGCCTATGCTCTGGAGAGCACTGTCTTGTACGGTATGCTGCATGACCATACCCAGCACCTGGAAGAAAGGGTGCAACTGAGGACTCGCGATCTGGAAGAGGCCCGCCGTCAGGCAGAAGCGGCCAGTCTGGCAAAAAGTGATTTTCTGGCCAATATGAGCCACGAAATCCGCACGCCGATGCACGGAGTGATGGGAATGACAGACTTGCTTCTGCAGGGGGGGCTCACCCCACAGAAGGAAAAACTTTATCAGCTTGCCATCAAGGATTCAGCCGACAGCCTGATGTTGATTATCAACGATATCCTGGACTTTTCCAAGATCGAAGCCGGTAAATTTACGCTGGAGAAAAAACCGTTCAGCCTTACGAGTGTGCTGGAGAGCAGCCTTAACGGCCTTCGGGTGAGGGCGGAGGAAAAGGGACTCAGGTTGACCCACCAGCTTGATGCAGCTGTACCGGCCTGCCTTGTGGGGGATTATGGGAGGCTGCGCCAGATTCTTAGCAACCTTGTTGGGAATGCGATCAAATTCTGTAAGCAGGGACAGATCTCTGTCGAAATTGACCTTGCCTCAATGGATGGGGATGAGGCCGTCCTCCATGTGCGTGTAGCCGACACCGGAATAGGTATTGCGGAGGAGGCCTGCCAGCGGATCTTCAACCAGTTTGAACAGGCTGACGGCTCCACCACAAGAAAATATGGAGGAACCGGGCTTGGCCTTGCCATCTGCAAAAAGCTGGTGGAGTTGATGGAGGGGAACATCTGGGTGGAGAGCCGCCTGGGTGTGGGGAGCTGCTTTCATTTTACGGCTCGCTTCCAGTCGGGTGACGAAACTCTGTTGTTGACCGAAAAACACACAAGCCCGGTCCCCGGTAGGCGGCGGAAAGCGACGTTGGAGATTCTTCTCGCAGACGATGTGGAAATAAACCGGGCCCTGGTGCAGGCGATTTTGGAGCCACAAGGCCACAAGATTACACTCGCTGAGGATGGGCGGAAGGCTCTTTGTGCATACGAATCCAAGCGGTTTGATGTTGTTCTTATGGATGTCCAGATGCCGGAGATGGACGGACTTGAGGCAGCCAGGGCGATCCGTGAATATGAACGCGCCACGGAGCGGAGCGGGGGCGTACCTATTGTTGCCATGACAGCTTTTGCCGGGCACGAAAATCGCCAGATCTGTCTGGATGCCGGGATGAATGATTATTTACCCAAGCCAATCAAGCCTGAACAGTTGTTGCAACTGCTGGATAAGTTGTGTGGCTGTCCGGTTCCTACGGTAGAAGGAGTGGTAACCTCCAGTCCTCCTCTGGCCTCTGAGCCAAACGAGGTGCCGGATGGACTTGCCGAAGATATGGCTGTTTTTGCCCAAAACGAACTGCTTGAACGGCTGGGAGGGCGGTTGGAAATGGTTCCGCGCTTTGTGACGCTCTTTTGCAAGGGGGTTCTGCCTCAGCTGGAGGGGTTGGCCACGGCGCTGGAGTCGGACGACGCGGACGGAGTGCGACGTCATGCCCACGCCATCAAAGGATCAGCCGGGAATATTGCCGCTCTGCGGATGCAAAGGACTGCTACATTGGTGGAACAGGCGGCCAAAGAGGGTGATCTGGCAGAATTACCGCAGCAGCTAGCAGTTCTGCAGCAGGAATACAGGGAGTTTATCGTGGTTGCGAGTGATTTGGGTTTCATGGCTGGAGCCAAACAAGCTTCTGTGGGGGTGTGATATATGGTGAGATGTCTCGTTGTGGATGATGATGAGCTTGGACGTGAACTGATAGCCCAGTATCTTGAAGGTGTCGCTGTCTGTCATATGGCGGAAAACGGCTTGAAAGCTGTGGAGATGTTCCGCACCGCGTTCGAGGGGGGGGATCCGTATGACCTGATGATTCTTGATATTGTTATGCCAGAAATGGATGGTTATACCGCAGCAAAAGAGATCCGCCTGATCGAGAAGGAGTGGGGCGTGTCAATTAACGATGGGCTTAGTATCATAGTCCTTTCATCTTTGAATACACCAGGCGATGTAATTCAGGCCTATGTTTCAGCTAAGTCGGTCGCACATCTGGTGAAACCGGTGCAGCCTGAAAAGCTGCTTGGAATAATGAATAAACTGGGAATATGCAAACAGCAACAGTGACGCAGGCGGGTTCCGGGGCTGGACTTGGTTCAGTCTTGGTGCTGAATTTGCTTTGGCATCAGCCGCGTGTATGTTAGTACAGTTTTACAAGATCCTTCCAAAAGGGGTTTCATGTGACTGGAAAAAAATTTGTAAATGGAGCCGAGTCGGTCAGTCGCTTTGAAATCAAGCGCTATGGCTATACCCTTACGCTTGAGATCAGTCCTGACGAACAGGAGTGTTACTGCTACTATGAACCTTCAACTATCGGCGGGACGCCTCTCACTTATGCCGAGTTGCAGGCACATCTGGCTCAGTTCAAAATTAATGACGGGGTTGTCCCTGAAGCGGTAAGCTCTCTTCTTAATTCCGCGGTGAGTGCAAAGTCCGTTAACCGCCTTTTTCTTGCGCACGGTGTTGCAATGATTCCAGGCGGAGATGGGTACATCGCCATTGGTGTTTCCGATGATCTTGAGGAAGCGAAGCCTGAGGAGGAGGGCGCAGGGACCGTAGATTTCCGCCGTGTACAAGCATTCCTTAATGTCGATGAGGGAGAGTTGGTCGCAACGATTCTCCCTCCCGGCCTCGGAATGCCGGGTAAAACAGTTACCGGGAAGATATTGCCGCCGTTGCCGGGCGCTCCGGTCAAGCTTGAAATTGGGCAAAATGTGAGTTTGAGCGACGATGGCCTGACGGTTTTGTCTCTAGCCACCGGGCGTGTCTGTTTGCGGGGAAATGTAATTTCGGTCGAAGATGTCTACGAAATCGACGGTAATGTTGATTTCAAGGTAGGTAACGTTGCTTTCAAGGGGTATGTTGAGGTTAAGGGGGACGTACTGGACGGATTTTTCGTCAAGGCAACCAAAGGCATTAAAGTGCGGGGGAATATCGGGGTCTGTACGATTGAGTCGGATGGTGATATCTCTTTTTGCGGCATGAGCGGGCAGGGAACGGGGAAGATACTCTGTGGTGGCTCAATAACCGCGAACTTCATTTCCGACGCAGTTGTTGAGTGTGCCGGAGACATCGCGGCAGAAGTTGAAATTCGAAGCTCTCAAATCAAGTGTCTGGGTGTGATCTCCGTCAATAAAGGGGGGCTGACCGGTGGTGAATATTTTGCGCTGGCCGGCATCGAGTGTGCCAATCTGGGGAGCAGGACGGCGCTCAGGACGCGTGTGGTTGCGGGGGTTCACTATGCTGACCTTGAAGAGCTCAATTGCCTGTTTAACGAGTTGAAAGCTTTGGTTGCGGAGTTCACCGCCGCACCCAAGGGAACTGTCGATATGAAGGCTTTTGCTCAAAAACGTGCCCTGATTACGGAGCGGACCCAGGAGGTTCGTTCAAGGACCTATGAACAATGCAATCCGAAGATAAATGTAAAAAAGGTGCTTTACGAAGGTGTCAGTATAACACTCGGGATGATAAGTGACAATATCCTCGAAGAGCGTAAGGGTCCTGTTAGCATAATTGAGAATAGTATTGAAGGTGGGTTTCGTTTTCTCGGGATGACCCAGCTATCGTTCAGGGCCCAGATGATAGAACAGACATTCATACAGCAGCAGCAACTTGAGCAACAAAGAGTAAGATCAAATATACAGGAGGCTGGTGCATGAAAGCCTTGATTGTTGACGATGTGGAAATGAACCGTGAACTGCTTGCTATTTTTCTCGAAGGTCGTGCGACTTCCGTTTTCGCCGAAAGCGGGGAGGAAGCTTTGGCGCTGGTTGAAGATGCGCTACAAGCAGATGCATATTTCGACCTGATCTGTATGGATATCTCAATGCCCGGCATGGATGGTCATGAAACCCTCAAAAAGATCAGAGAAACAGAGGAGTCGTCCGGATGTAAGCGGGCAACCGTTTTTATGGTAACCGGCAGCAGTTCCCCTGACGACATGTTCGATGCCCTGATTAATGGCGGTTGCGATGATTATCTGACCAAGCCGCTGATGCAGCAGAGTTTCAATGACCTTCTGGTCAAGCATCGGTTGTGCTGATTCAAGCCGGTCGTCTGGCTTGGCGCTTGGTTGTGAATTTTGTTTTGATTCCGCCTGTACGCTGTGCTAAAAACAAGTCCGCTTATGTTTACTCTGATACCATGGATAAAAGGAGTCTGTCATGTCGTCCAATAATGATAATGCTGCCGCAGCTGTAATCGCATTTGCATCAGGTGCCGTCATAGGTATGGCTGCCGCCCTCCTGCTCGCTCCGGTGCCGGGCCGCGAAATGCGCGAAAAACTGTCCGATTTGGGAGAAACGGCTGCCGAGCGGGTAAAGCGTCTCGCTCGTGAAGCAAAATTCAAGGTAGGCCCCCGGACAAAAGGTGCTGACTATGAGTACGACGGCGGCGATGCCTGGATATAGCCGGATCCGCTGCCGATGGAACTGAAATACGGCTCAACTTCATTTGTTCTCGACCTCCCGCCGGAACGTCTGGCGGGAGTAGTCATTCCCTCGCCGATTGCCGTAGATGAATCCCCCTTAGATATAATTGAAGCTGCTTTGGATAGCTGTAGCCAATTTATGTCATCTTTCAGGCCGGGTGACAAAATTGTTATAATCACCTCCGATGTTACCCGCTACACCGGCAGTGAAATATATCTTTCATTGCTAGTGGAGCGACTTAGTCGTCTGGGAGTTGCTGATAGTGACATTGAGATACTGATCGCACTAGGCATTCATCGCAAACAAACGGAGCAAGAGCATCGGCAGATTGTTGGGTCGTTGTACGGCCGGATACGCGTTACAGACCACGAATGTGACGATCCTGAACAGTTGACTTTTCTCGGCACTACCTCAAGCGGCATCAGGGTCAGTATTAACCGTAGGGCAGTAGAAGCTGATCACCTGATCCTGACCGGTACTATCGGTTTTCACTACTTTGCCGGTTTTGGTGGCGGTCGCAAGAGTGTTCTGCCCGGCATTGCCAGCCGACAGTCCTGCATGGCCAGTCACTTTTCAGTTCTTAACCCGGGGGAGGGGAGCGGCAAGAATCCGCTGGCGACCACAGGAAATCTGGAGGGAAATCCGGTGCATCGTGCGATGGTAGAAGGATGTGCCATGGCCAAGCCGGCTTTTGTACTAAATACCGTGCTAGCCCCGGATAAGCGCGTCATTGCGGCATTTGCCGGCCATTGGCGCGATGCCCACGAGGCCGGTTGCCGTTTTTATCGTGAGCGGTTTGCCTTTCCAGTGGCAGAAAAAGTTGATCTGGTAGTAGCATCCTGTGGCGGATTCCCGAAAGATATCAACCTGATCCAGGCTCATAAGGCGATGGAATACGCTACGCAGGCTCTTCGCGACGGCGGGGTGATGATCCTGCTGGCGGAATGCCGCGACGGTTTTGGCAACGGGACATTCTTCAACTGGTTTCGCCATAAAAGTCTGGAGGGGTTTGAAGCGGCACTCCGGGCAGGGTATGAGATCAACGGTCAGACCGCCTACTCCGTTCTGCAGAAAGCGCTCCGCTTCCGGATTGTCCTTGTGTCGGAGTTTCCGCTGCCGCAGGTTGAAGAAATGGCCATGATCCCGGCGCGCACGCTTGACGAAGCTATGGGGATCGCGGTCGGCATGCTGCCAGCTGATTGGCGTTGTTACTTGATGCCTGACGCCGGAAGCCTGCTCCCGGTGGAGGACGCAGAGTGAATTGCCGGTGCAAAAAATATTGCTCGTCGTTTTCTGTGTTGCTATGTTACCTAATTGACTCTGGAAGTGAATAAATGGAATTACACGATCAACTGAAATCTCTCGGCTCTGGTGCTACCACCTATAATTATGACAAGCCGGATGCCGGGTTGCTGGAGGCGTTTCCCAGTCCCTTTGCCAAGGCAGAGCTTAATCCTGCCGGAGCCGTCGGGACGATCCATATCGAATGTCCTGAATTCACCAGCCTCTGCCCGCTGACCGGTCAGCCGGACTTTGCCAAAATCGTAATTGATTACCAGCCTGACGGGCTCTGTGTTGAAAGTAAAAGTCTGAAAATTTATCTTGGTTCGTTCCGGATGCATGGTGAGTTCCACGAGTCCTGCGTCAATCGCATCTGTAATGATCTCGTGAAGCTGCTTGATCCGGTGTGTCTGACGGTGCGTGGCGAGTTTACGCCGCGTGGCGGAATCCCGTTCTGGCCAACGGCGGAATATCGAAAGAAATAGCCCGCCAGCTATTTTTATACAAAATAACAAGGAGAATCAGTTTTTATGTTTTCTACGTCTGACTTTAAAAAAGGACTTGTCATTCAGTTGGACGGGGCTCCCTGTCTGATCGTTGATATCAACATCAGCTCACCCACCGCACGCGGTGCCAACACAATGGTAAAGACCAAATACCGCAACCTGATTACAGGCCAGGTATTGGAGAAAACCTTCCGTTCTGGCGACAAGGTGGATGAGGCTGACTTTGAGCGCCATAAAGGGCAATTCCTCTATGCCGACGGCGGCAGCGGCGTTTTTATGGATCTTGAAAACTATGAGCAGTTTGAAATGCCTGCCGATGAGTTTGAGCCGCTCTCGCTGTATCTGCTTGATGGCACTGAAGTGGTGTTAGGTCTGTTTGAAGGGCGCATGGTGAACGTCGATTTGCCGATGACTGTTGAGTTGACGGTTTCGGAAACACCGCCGGTCATGAAAAATGCCACAGCGACAGCCGAAACAAAGGAAGCAATTCTTGAAACCGGACTTAAAATACGGGTTCCTCCGTATCTGGAGTCTGGCGAGAAGGTAAAGGTTGATACTCGTGACGGCCGCTTTCTGTCACGGGCATAGCAGATCTGTGATTCTCTAAAATGCTTGACATGGGTGTTGCTGTCCTCTATTATGCAACTCCCCCTACGGGCCTATAGCTCAGTTGGCTAGAGCCACCGGCTCATAACCGGTTGGTCCCAGGTTCGAGTCCTGGTGGGCCCACCATTTTATAACAAATAAGGGGAATACGCCGGATGCCGGCCAGATATTTGGGAACGTCCAGTTACCATACCTCACAACGAGAGTGCACACCGAAAGGTTGCACTCTTTTTAATTGTAGCCTATGAAGAATCCTAAAGTAACGGACATAGTTGGAATTATTAATAAAATAGCTCCGATAGGGCTTGCGGAAGCGTGGGATAACCCGGGACTTCAGGTTGGTGACCCCTCCACCGAAGTGACCCGTGTCATGGTTGCCCTTGATCCAGCGCCTGACGTAATCGATTCTGCCCTCAAAGCTTCCTGTCAACTGCTAGTAACTCACCATCCCCTTATATTCAAACCGCTTAAGTCCATATCAACGGCAAACCCGCATGGCGCTACCATCCATAAAGCGCTTAAGGGAGGTCTATCGATAGTCTCAATGCACACCAACTATGACATCGCCACTGGTGGTCTAAATGATCTGCTTGCGCGCAAAATAGGGCTTCCAGGCTCTGTGCCGCTCAAGGTTACGAACACAGCAGAGCTGGTCAAGTTGGTTGTCTTTGTCCCGGCAGAGCAGCTTGAGCAGTTGCGCTCTGCCCTGCTGCCGTTTGCCGCAACACAGGGTAAATATCGTGATTGTTCGTTTGCTGCCGATGGTGCCGGGACGTTTACCCCGCTTGATGGAGCGGAGCCGTTCGCCGGGACGATAAACATGCTTGCAGAAGTTCATGAAAAGCGGCTTGAGCTCCTGCTGCAGCGCCCTCAACTACCGCGAGCCATTAAGGTGCTGCTGGCAGTGCATCCTTATGAGGAGCCGGCTTTTGATGTATACCCGCTTCATAATGACGGGGAGAAGCTGGGGCTCGGGCGTGTCGGATTGTTGCCGGAGCCGCTGTCACTGGCGGAGTATGCTTCTCAGCTGAGAAAATCACTTTCAGCTCCAGCGCTTCGCTACGTCGGGGATCCTGCAGCCACAGTTTCGAAGGTGGCGCTCTGCAGCGGCAGTGGTGCCTCTTTGCTGCGCGAGGCGGCCCGTTCTGGTGCGGATGTGCTGGTGACCGGCGATGTAAAATATCACGAGGCGCGTGATGCCGAGGATATGGGGCTGGCCTTGATTGATGCCGGACATTTCCCTACTGAAATCATTATGGTGAATGAGATCACCGGGCGACTAAGCCAGGCGCTTGCCAAGGCCGGCCATACAGGTTGCCAGGTAGAAGCGTGCCGGACGGAGACTGATCCGTTTAGAATATAGCCAGGAAGAGTCAAGACTAATTCGTAGCAAGGGAGAGTCAATTTGAAAAAGAAACTGGACATGTTGGAAGAGTTACAGGAAGTTGACCAGCTGATCGATACCCTTAGGGCCAGTCAGAGCGGGTTGCAGGCTGAATTGAGCGGGATTAACCAGGCGGTGGACTCCGCCAGAGAAGAGGTCGAAGCGATTGAGGCGCGTCTGACTCAATGTGAAGCTGAAAAGGGTGGGATGGAGTCTACGCATGTCGCGGAGCTGGAAAATATCGCCAGATCCGAAACAAACATGAAGGAGATCAAGACCAATAAAGAGTTTCAGGCGATTGGCCGCGAGATAACCGCTGCCCGAAAACAGTTGACCGATATTGAAGAACAGCTGTTGCAGAAGATCAGCCAGCTCGAAGAACTTTCTGCTGAACTTGCGGCAAAGAAGATCCGTTATGACGAGCTAACCGAGAACTCTGCTCAGCGTATTGTGGAAAAACAGGCTGAAATCGACAAGATTCAGTCGGATATTAATTCGGATGTTGATCGTCGTGAAAGTGTGGCCAAAGAGATGCCAGCCAGCCTTGTGAAGAAGTTCACAATTCTGCGCGAACAGCGCCGTGGCCGCGCCCTCGCCATTGCTCGTGACGGCTACTGCATGGGGTGCAATATGCATCTGCCGCCTCAGTTGTACAACAATCTGTACAAATATGAGGAGCTGCTGACCTGTCCTCACTGCCAGAGAATCCTGATTCTCAAATTGCAGCAGCAGTAATTAGTTGCACGGTTACGCCCCGGCATAATGACCCATAAGTTTGTTCTGCCGGGCGATTGAATTGGTTGAAGTAGTCCAGATGGTCGCTGCCGGTTTATCCGGTGGAGGAAAGTCCGGGCTCCATAGGGCGTGACGCTGGATAACGTCCAGCGGGGGTGACCCCAGGGAAAAGTGCCACAGAGAGAAGTCCGCCTGCCTCGGCAGGTAAGGGTGAAAGGGTGAGGTAAGAGCTCACCGGGTCTGGCGGTGACGTCAGATGCCAGGTAAACCCCGTCAGGAGCAAGACCAAATAGGGAGGCGTTAAGGGCGGCCCGCCCGTGCCTCCGGGTTGGTTGCTTGAGGTTGCCGGTAACGGTATACCCAGATGAATGACCATCGTCCGAGAAGGGGTAACCCGACCCGGGAACAGAACCCGGCTTACGGACTGCTTCAACCAGTATTAACAGTAAGGTAAACTCAGAATATCAAGTTAGGATTTACGTGGACGATCAGCAGCTTTGGAGTCTCGGTATTGCGCGCCTGGAAGCCCTCCTTGCGGGCCTTTCGCCCGAGGCGAGGGAGCTGTTGGCAGATCTCTTGTCCGGCTATCGGAAAGCAAAGGAGTCTCTTGCGGCCGTTGTTGCAGATTTGGATGCTGTCACTGTATGTCGTGAATGTGGGGGGCAATGCTGCCAGAACGGCAAATACCGGATGAGTGTGTTTGATGCTCTGGCCCGTATCGGAGAGAAAACTCCAACTTCGACAGATTTTACCCAGAAGCCGGTCTGTCCCTATGGAACGGAAACCGGTTGCACCATGGAATCTGGGTTACGTCCGGCTGACTGCGTTTTGTTCATTTGCGACGCAATTGACCGGAAGTTGTCACCGCAGGCTAGAACGATCCTGGCCACGCAGGAACTGTTTCTGCGCGAATGTATCCAGAAAGCCTCAAGCATGACAGGTGAACGGATGGCGACTCCGTTGTTGATATGGGCGGAGAACGTCGGCAAATAAAACCAAAACTAAGGTGTAAAGGCTGATATAATGGCGACTATTCATGATCTTGTACTGATTCACGTAGATGATAAGCCGGGCTTCTACGCCCGTGTTGAAGAGATTCTTCCCGATGTCAAGCAGGGGTGGTGGCAGGTGAAATTACTGGTCCTTACTTTTCCGATGCAGGTTTTTACCTGGATTCTTGACGATTCCCAGATTGAAGGGGCCGACTTCACTATGGGGGGGACGCCGTTACGTCTGGAGCCGGTTATTTCTCCCGTTGATCAGGAGAATATTGAGAAGGAAAAGGCTGACAAGGAACGAGCGCAAAAGTCGCGTCAGGATGGGGGCGCACCCAAGGTGATCTCTTTGTCGGATCGTCGTAAGAAGTAGGACCACATTAATTGCCGCAACAAAAGAGGGCCCCTCCTGATATGACAGGAAGGGCCCTCTTCTATTCTATTGCGACATTACCTGAATGCGCCTATTGGCAGGTAAAAATCGCTTCAATACGTCTGTTTTTTGCCTTGCCGGCTGCAGTCTTGTTGGATGCAACAGGCTTTTCTGATCCATACCCCTTTGCAGAAATACGGCTGTCTGCGACGCCAAACTTTTTGATGATATAGCTGCGCACGCTTTCAGCGCGAGCTTGTGAAAGTTTCTGGTTCAATTGCTTGCTGCCGTCGGAGTCGGTATGTCCTTCAATAGTCCCTTTTGAATCAGGGTACTCTTTCAGGAAGTTGCCGAGTTTATCAAGCTCTTCGTAGTATTTCGCCTTAATATCGGTTTTGTTGGTGTCAAATGAAATGGCGATAACAGCAGGTTTGTCGCAGAATAGCGCGGCGGCTTCGATGGCACAGCCCTTTGCGTCAACGGCTGTTCCGAGAGGGGTTGTGGGGCATTTGTCCAGATAATCAGGAACGCCATCCTTGTCAGTGTCTACCGGACAGCCATCTCCGTCAACAGTCACGCCGGCAGGTGTTCCGGGGCATTTGTCCATGGTGTCGATAACTTTATCCAGATCAGAATCCGCAGGAGCGGCAAGGACAGTAACAGGGGCTGCTACGGCCTTAACCGGTTCCACTACAGGTTCTGCTACCGGTGCAGGTGCGGAAACGATCGGTTTCATTGCAGGCTTGGTTCCGCCAAACTGGAAATAGGCCCCTAGGGTGTATTCCATATCGTTATAATTAGCGGAATCGTAGCTGTAAATGATGTGGCGGAGGTCGCCACGAAGTGCGATGTCGTCAGTAACAAAGAATTTGGCGCCTACCCCGTAATCGAAGGCGCCGTGGGTGTCGTTATTGATGCCATTGCCATCAAGCTTGAGTCCGGAATAGCCGGCAGCCAGATAAGGTACAAAAGCATTGTCTGGGAAAAAATGATAGAGAAGCTGGCCGCCGAAGCGTTGCATGGAAATGTCTGTCATCGGTCCGGATTTAGCATCAGTGTCTGTGGCATAATCATACAGGGCCTCGATTCCGACGTTCTTGGTAAAGTTGTACCCTGCTCGGAGCCCAAGCACATATGTCGAGTCAAGAGTCTCGCTGCCATCAAAAATATAACCACCAATGAGCGGTGTTACCGAAAAACTTCCTTCTTTGACTGCGCCGAATGCCGCTGATGTCGACATGATCAGGCAGGCTGCCAGAATGCCACCAATTTGTTTCTTCATTGATGCTACCTCCTAGAAATAATATTTGCGGACATTAAATACCATATTAGTCCTGTTTGCTGCAAAGCAAATATGGTACACGGCCACTGGTTTAAAAACATATCATGTTTTCTGTTGGGCACAAGCGGGTCTGGGTAAAATCTTGCAATTTATTTTAGGCTGCATTACTCTCCGTGAAAGGAAATCCGGCATCTGCTCCGCGCGCATGCCGCACATCAAGGAGGATCACCCATGTTTTTTCCACAGTTCCGTGCCCGCAGAATAAGGGGGAGTGAAGTATTTCGCCGTATGGTTTGTGAAACATCCATCTCGGTTAACGACCTTGTTTATCCAATGTTCTCCGCCTTTGGCAGCGGAATAAGGAAAGAAATATCCTCCATGCCAGGCATCTATCAGCAGTCAATAGAGAATATTGTTGCCGAAGCCAAAGAAGTCAGGGCTCTGGGGATTCCGGCTGTGTTACTGTTTGGTATCCCAGAGGCCAAGGATGCGGTCGGCAGTGATGCCTATTCCGATACCGGCATCATCCAGGAAACGATCCGGGCATTGAAAAAGGATGTTCCTGGACTTGCGGTCATAACAGATGTCTGTATGTGCGAATATACCGATCATGGCCACTGCGGAATCATAAAAAACGGCGATGTCGATAATGATTCGACATTGGAACTGCTGGCACGCGAGGCTCTCTCTCATGTCCAGGCCGGCGCTGATATGGTGGCACCGTCTGATATGATGGACGGACGGGTAGGTGCTATACGTGAAATGCTTGACGAGAACGGTTATGATGCGATACCGATTATGAGCTATGCGGTCAAATATGCTTCGGGATATTATGGCCCATTTCGCGAAGCCGCCGAATCCACGCCGCAGTTCGGCGACCGCCGCAGCTATCAGATGGACCCGGCCAACCGTCGTGAGGCGTTGCGCGAAGCCGCATCAGATATAGAAGAGGGTGCTGATATTATCATGGTGAAGCCAGGCCTGCCGTACCTTGATATCCTGCGCGACTTGCGTAACGAGTACGACCTACCGCTGGCGGTATACAACGTCTCGGGAGAATACAGTATGGTCAAGGGGGCTGCCGAGCGGGGATGGATAGATGAGGAAAGGGTGGTGCTGGAAACGATGACCTCTTTCAAGCGGGCCGGAGCTGATATAATCATCACCTATCATGCTAAGGATGTTGCAAGATGGCTGGCAAAATAAGCCAGAGGTCCCGGTGGAACCTATTGTCCTTTAAGAATTTGTGATTTACAGTTGTGCCGGCGGCCTGTCCAGATAACGGGGCAGGCTGCCGCGCACCTCAACGGTCGGACCATCCTCCAGCTCTTCCGCTTCTCCGCTGTCTTCTCCATACTCTTCCTCTCCAGCCGCCCAGGCGTAGAGTTTTTGCGAGTCCCGCAGTACAGGTTTTTGCGGTGCGCCAAAGACACGTTTCTGCATCTCTTCGTCAAAGAGCCCGATGCAACCGTGTGAGGCCGGTCGCCCGGGCAGGTCGCGGGCGTGGAGCCAGTAGGAGATGTTATCAGACCCGACGTGAAAGCGGAGGGCGTTGTCCATCGGGTACTGTTCTTCTTCATTAGCCGTCTTATATAGTGAAGAGGTGTGCTTGATATGGCGGGTGAATATCCTGAAAATACCGGTAGGGGTTTCGGTGGTCTCTTTTCCGGTTGCCGCCGGGGTTGAAAAAGCCAGTTTGCCGTGCTCGTAGGCTCCTAACCACTGCTCGGTTATATCAACGAGGATATATTTTTCGTGGCGTGCGGCCGGCTGGTAAAAAAGCGGCAATGGGTTGTAGGTGCGGATATCCGCAATATTATCTGGGGCCTTAATTGTCATGCCTGGGTAGACATGGCGGCGGTCAACCCTGTTAAACCGCGCGACAAGAATCCAGTCCGCTCCAAAGAGCGTTTCAAGGGACTGATGCGGCTGTATGAACTGGGCATGCCATTTTATGCCTCTGAGGCTCGGATACTCCACTCGAGAGAGATCCTCTCTGGCTTTATCCTCCGGGGATGCGGACGGGACATCTGTCATGGTCGGTGACCTGAGAACCGTGAAGCCGACAAGCATGGTGGTGAACAGTGTGATCAGAACAATTTTGTGTGAAAACCGCATACGGCTGTAGCGCATACAGGAGTACCCTCGCAAGCATAAATATGGTGAACAGACATCATAGTCATTTGTTGGCCACTATTCAACTGTTGTCGTCTTACGGTTGAAAAAATCTGGCATCAGGGTGGAACTGGTGCTAAGTTGCCGGTTGTATGTCATTAACTGCAATATACGGAGAACGGTGTGGAAAATATTAATCGGAAAAACACACTTAATCAGTTCGCCAGCGATAATTATGCGGGTATCTGCCCAGAGGCGTTACAGGCAATGCAGGACGCAAATGCCGGTTTTGTCTCATCGTATGGCGATGATCCCTGGACCGAGCGCGCCTGTCAACATCTACGCCAGGTGTTTGAAACGGAGTGTCAGGTATTCTTCGTTTTTAACGGCACG
>Ga0123338_10001814_pt1 | contig 20248 bp, 14 predicted proteins | sample grotaG_FD_89793 | JGI IMG/M metagenome (GOLD analysis project Ga0123338, IMG submission 89793) | Glacier valley bacterial and archeal communities from Borup Fiord, Nunavut, Canada, to study Microbial Dark Matter (Phase II) -... | ecosystem: Environmental > Aquatic > Freshwater > Ice > Glacier ...
ATATATGCTGCTTCTTCGATTTCTTTTGGTATTCCTTTATAGAATCCGGTTAAAATCATAACACTCATTGGAATTCCAAACGATATGTAAGGAATTAATAGTCCCAAGTATCCACCCTTTAATACAAGCTTTTCTGGGAGTTGAAATAGTGGCAAAAGTGCTGCTTGTGGTGGAATAATAATTGCCAAAACGAATATTCCAAATACATAGTCTTTCAACTTCCATTTCATTCTGGCAATTGCATAGGCTGCCATAGAAGATACTATACCTGTAACAAGGACAGTTACACCTGAATATAATACAGAGTTTAAAAAGTATCTTAGAATTCCGCCATCCGAAAGTGCGGTTTTATAATTAATCCATCTCCAATTCTGCGGTAGACCGATTACATTTTCACCAAATATTTCAATATTGCTTTTTAAAGAAAACGTAATGAGCCAATAAAGCGGAAACAATTGGGCGAAGGCAACTATTATCAAAATAGAAAATAATATTATTTTTTTAAAATTTAGTGATTTCATCCAATCCCCTCCTATATGGCCGAAGCATTTTGTTCTGCTTTTTTAAAGATGTGATTAATGATATAGCTGAATAACAAACATTCAATCACTATAAAAAAGGCTTGAGAACTACCATATCCATAAAGTCCTCGTCGAAATAAGCTGCTATACATTAACGTCCCCGGAACCTCACTTGCATGGTTGGGTCCGCCACCCGTCATTACATAGATTAAATCAAAGGCTCTTAACGACCCAGTTAAAGAGAACAATAAGCAAGTTTTTATAACCGGAGCCAAGAGAGGTATTGTTATTTTAAGAGAAATCTGCGTCTTGCTAGCTCCATCTATTTTTGCTGCTTCATTGTAATCACCGGGAATTGATTTAATCCCTGCATAGAATATTAACATATGATAACCCACATACTGCCAAACAGCCGGTATTACAGTACTGATAAATGCAGTAGATGGCGTGGATAGCCAAGAAAATTCAAAGTCTTTATCTCCAAACATTCGAATAGCCATGTTTATTATTCCATATTGGCTATTAAACATTTTCATCCATAATTGCCCAATAACCATACTTGAGATAACGACTGGAACAAAATATACGGTGCGAAAGAATTTTTCACCTTTTACCCCTCTTGCAAGTGTGATTGCCAGGAGTAAGGATAATGGAAGCTGAATACATATTGAGGCACCTGCTAAAACCAGAGAATTCTTTAGTGCCTGTGGGAAATATTTGTCCGTTGTAAATAAATTAACATAATTTTTTATTCCCAAAAATTTCATCGTACCTATTCCGTCATATTCAAACAAGCTATAGATACCGGTGGCAATTAATGGTGCCACTACAAAACATATAAACAATAATAATGCCGGTAATACAAAGATTGCTACATATCTTTTTTTACCTAACATTCGATCCATAGTATTTCCTCCTGTTTAGCAAATAATTTGTCAACGGTGGTTGGTCCGACTTAAGATAACCGGATAGATAAGGGATTATCACCTTTAAAATTTTATAAGTGATAATCCCTTATACACTTTGTTTAAAAGTGTTAAACTATTTCTATTTAACTTTACTACTATTTATTAATTGCTGCTTTATGTTCAGCTACAAAACCATCAACATCTGCATTTGGAGCAAATAATGTTTGTACTTGTTCATTGTGAATAGTAGCCGGGTTAGAGTCTAAGGAAGTATCCCAAGCCAATACGCCTTCTACGCTATCGCCTAATAAACCTTTAATCTGAACGAATAGAGGATTTAATTTACTTTCATCTAAATCAACATTCCAGCCACAGAAGCCTGTTCCTGTTTCATAAGCTGCTACGCCCATCTTCTCATTGATATAAAGTGCAAATTTAACTGCTTCATCTGCATATTTTGTATTCTTATTAACCCAGAAGGATTCTACGAAGCCACCAGCATAATCTGTTGCATTGCCTTTACCCTCAATCATAGGAATCTTTAATGCTACAATATCATCTGGATTTATAGTTGCTGTTGCATCTGTATAAACTTGATTTGCAAACCAGCTACCCATAATTCTCATTGCTGAAGTTCCATTGATAAATGATGAATTAGCATCATCGTTACCGGATTCTAGAGGATTCTTACCGAATGCACCTGCATTGTAAAGTTCAGTAACTTTTTTAGCTGCTTCTAAATATCCTGGATCTTCAAAATTAACTTCACCGTTTAACATTGAATTAATACTTTCTCCGCCAACTTCTCTAAGTGCTAATGCCTGATAAATAAATGCTGCATTCCAACCATCTCTTGCGCCTGATGCAATTGGTGTAACACCATCAAGTGTGGATAATTTGGCAACTGCATCTACTAATTCAGTATATGTAGTAGGAAGTGTTGCACCAGCTTGCTCAAATAGAGCTTTGTTAGCATATAATGTCATGTACCAAGAAAACATAGGTACGGAATAAGTTTTGCCATTATATTCAAAAGCTGAAGTAGAACCTGGCAATATTTTAGCCTTTACTTCATCTGTTAAATAATCATCAAACGGAAGTAATTTATCAGCATTTACTAGCTTTCTTGCAGTGCCGGCACCCCAGTAGTAGAAAACATCAATACCACTTGCATTTCCTGCAAATTCTGCGGAGATTTTAGTTTTATAAGCTTCTGTGTCAAGTGTTTCTGAATTAATTGTTACATGAGGATTTGCTGTTGTATAATCTGCTACAGCTAGGTCATAAATTTTTCTTAATTCATTGGTATCATTTGACCATTGATGCCATACGTTTAATGTTACCGGTTCTGCGTCTGCAACTACAGCATCATCAGCATCATCAGCATCACCAACATCATCAGCTGTTTCGTTCGTAGTATCTGCTACTTCACCATCGGTCTTTGCTGCGTCTTTTTTAGCACATGCTGTAAAAGCCATCGTAAGTACTGCCACTAAAATAATTGCAATAAATCTTTTAGTAATGTTTTTCATATTATTCCCTCCATCTTGGTCTAAATAAAAATCCCCAGACCTTTAATAATAAATGTAGCCATATTGGCCTCTAAAAGTATTAACATAAGCATGCTTTCTATGTTGGTATCAGTATACAAAACACAGTGACATTACTCAATTTAATATTTTTAGGTAAAAGGTAATTATTTTTACCTGTTATTATTAATTAAGAGAATTCATTCTTTCCTTTTAATGTAAATCAAGGCAATAATTTTTTTTCTTTTATTGTAATTTTTAAGTAATAATTTATTGTAAATTAAAGCAATAGTGCTTTTCCTGTTATTGTAAATAAGAGAATAATTTATTCCTATTACCGTTCATTAAGAGAATGATTTATTATGCCTTTTTGTTAGCGATGGAATTGATTTGTTTAAAATTTCGATTTCTTATATTCTTTAACTGTGATTCCTACTTGCTTTTTGAAACATATGCTAAAATAGTGCGGATCTCCAATTCCAACCTGTTCAGCAATTTCATAGGCTTTTAAGTCAGTGGTATTTAGAAGAATTATGCTCTGTTCAATCCGTTTTCTTGTTATATATTCGATAAGACTTTCTCCCACCTCTTGCTTGAAAGCACGGCTTATATAACTTTCATTCGCATATACTTTACCGGCAATTGTCTTAAGTGTCAGTGTCTGTTCATACAAATGAGAATTTATGTAATCAATTGTCTGATCAATTAGCTTATTACTTTTCTTTGTTCTAATACTATCACTAAATTGTAAAACCTGTCGAATAATCTTTTTCAAACATGAATTCATTTCTTCCACAGTTTCTATCTTTGTTACTTCCTTATATAACCATTCTTCACCTACTAATTGTTCTAAATTCTTCCCATGCTTTGTAAGAACAGCGGAAGCTTTCGACAACATATTCATAGCCATTAGCTTTAGATACCCTGTATCTGTAACACCGGCATTTCGAATAGCCTCTGTATAGGCATTGATGTATTCTTCTGTTTTGTTATCAAGACAATTTTCCACCTGAAAATTGAAATCCTGCCAATTGATATCTATGTTCCCTTGATTTGTTTCTTTAATCTTGGCATATTCTTCATAGGTTATACAAGAATTACGTCCAATAATTACACTGGCACTTATGGCGCTTTCAGACTGTCGAAAGGCCTTGGATATTCCGGGAAAGCCTTGTTGAAGCTGACTGATTCCTATATTTACTTCCATTCCTAATTCCTGATTAATTTGATGCTTAAGTTTATTAGCTATCTCATTTGCCTGGCTGGTTTCATAATCATAGAAATAGATTATAATATTACTTAGATAATGCACAAATGGAATCATATTCGTATATTGATTCCCGTATACAAGATTTAACACTTTTTTACTATAGCTTTGCGCCTCATCCTCCGGATTGATTTGATGTGGCTTAATATTAATGCAGATACAATTCTTAAGCAGCCTATCAAAACCGTACATTTGTAGCTTACGCGTAGCTTCGTCCTCTTCAATATTTCTACCCACAAGCCGTTGCAAAAAGCTCTCAATGAGGATATCCTGGTTTTCTGTAGCTGTCATTTTTAACTGATGATATTCCTGCGTATAATCTATTTCTTGGTTCAATTCTTCCTTCAGATTTTCAACAATCTTAGCAATATCACTTATATTAACTGGTTTTAAGATAAAATCCTTTACCCCCAGCTTAATCGCTCTTCTGGCATATTCGAAGTCTCTATATCCGGTTACAATTACAACACGACATTTGTAAGCATGTTCTCTGATTTTTTCTGTTAATTCTAGCCCATCCATATAAGGCATATTTATATCGGTAAGTATGATATCCGGCTCTTTTATCGAGAAAAATTCAAGTGCTTCTTCTCCGCTACTTGCTTCCCCTATGATTTCAAACCCATTTGCTTCCCAATCATATCCCTTTCGAATTAATACACGCTCTAATTTTTCATCATCAACCAGTAATACTTTTATTTTCATTGTCACTCACCTCTTTAATCACTTTTACGCGAATTGTAATCTCTGTTACATTTCCAATTTCACTGGTAATTGTAATTGGCTTCTTTATATCATAGTAAAGAGAAATTCTTTGTATCGAGCTATATAACCCAAATCCGGATTTTCCCTGCTTGGTTTTTCCCTCTAAAATTTCTTTTACTTTTTCTTCTGTCATACCTAATCCGTCATCTGTAACAATAAAAATAATCTCATCTTCATCCAAGTATCCTTTAATTGAAATCGTTCCCTGCCCCTTTTTATTGCGGATACCATGATGAGCGGCATTTTCAACAATCGGTTGTAAAATTAATTTTAGAACTTTATATTCCTTGATTTCTTCTTCAATATCATACACCATAATAATTTTATTATCATAGCGTATATTTAATATGGTAATATAACTTTTGATACATTCAATTTCGTCCTCTATTTTAACCAAATCTAACCCGCTGTTGAGGCTGTTTCGGTAAAAGTTACCCAGTGCTTGTGTTACCTTAAGACAATTTTCATTATCTCCAATCAGTGCTAAAGCAGAAACCGCATCCAAGGTATTGTATAAAAAATGGGGATTTATCTGTGCTTGAATAATTTCTAATTCGTTTTTAGTAATAATCTTTTCTTCTTTTTTTACCTTCTCGATTAAATCCTGAATTGAGCCAATCATCTGATTAAATACTTTTTTCAAATGACTGATTTCATCCCAGTTCCTTTCGTTTATCTCCATTTTTACTAGCTGTCCGTTATCGACTAATTGCATGTGTTTCTGTACTTTATTAAGAGGATTGAATATTAACTTCGTTAATACAATGGAACAGGCAAAAACAAAGATTAAATTCAAAGATATGACTAATATAATATAGGAACTGTAGGTTTTATCCATCGTAATATTATTATTTATGGGTAGCGTCCCGATTAACTTCCAATCCTCTATCCCTAGCTCCTGCTGCACTAAAATCATCTTTTGATTGCCTACCGTAATTGTTCGATATCCTATATCATTCTTTTCGTCTTCTAATATGTATTGATTCATTTCACTATCATACTCGGAAGGTTTCACAATGAAATTATCCTGAGAATCAATAATGTAGAATCTGGAATCATACTCTTTCCCAACCTCATCAAAATATTCCTGAATTGTTTTCTCATCTACATTAATCATCAATATTGCTAGCGGTTTATAAGTATCTACATCTGAAATTTCTCGGATCAAAGTAATATAATTTTTATTATTTTGTGAGAAGGAAAGTACCCCTTCACTTTGATGAATAAAGAGTACATCTCCTCCTGCTTTCTTCATATCAGCGTACCAATTGCTGGTTTCAATTAATTCCTGATTTGCAAAGATCGGTCCGGATTTGTAAGAAAAATAAGGATTCCTATAATTATCAAATACAAATACGCTGGAAATATAATCTCCAGAAAGCAGCATATTAATCAAGCTATCTTGTATCGTCTTATAAATCGCTGGGTCTATACTTGAGGAACTAACCTTTGACAATGCTTCTTGTACTTCTCTATCAAAGTAAATTAGATCAGAAAATTGGGTAACATTCTCAAAGATAAAGTTTAGGTTACCCTTTAGGGCATTGACTGTCTGCATTGCTGCATTTCCAACCTCCTTCTCGACCTTTCTCTCATTGATGAGGGTAAAGAATCCAAAAGAAAGAATAAAGGATAAAATAAGTACAGTAATATAAACCAGAATAATCCTAGTTCTAATTTTTATTGTATGAAAGTAATCCTTTCTTCTTATCATCCGTGTTCCTCTCTGACTATACAAACTAATCCCATGAACTCCAAATTTCCGGCTGATAACCTACTGTAGCCAGTTTGCCGTTTCTAACTATTGGCGTTTTGAATAGCTTTGGGTTCTCCAATAATTTTATCTCCTGATCCTCCACAGATAAGTACTTCATCAGGGTAATTAGTTCTTTATCCTTTGTATTCTCATCTATCAGCTTTTCAAAGCCCCCCATAACCTGCTTTACATTATTAAATTCTCCCTTGCTCATCCCAAACTTCACCACGTCAATGGATTGGAACTTAACACCATGTTCTTTAAAATATCGTTCCGCCTTCTTGGTATCAAAGCACTTGGGTTTCCCAAATATCTGTATGTTCATTGCGTATCACTCCTAGTCTCGCATTCATCTTCTTATGCATGCGATAAAATTGGAAATCTTCCTCTTTGGAAGGGGTTCTTTCCTCTTACGAAAAAGGTGGTTCCTACTTCCTTCAGTATTTCGCCGGTATATGAAACATCCACCCATGGCGTAAAGCCCAACGTGACTTTCTTCGTATCCTTATTCACCAAGGATTTAATAACTTCGTCTAAATCAAATTCTTTATCGCAAAATGCATCCATTAAAAGCATGTTATCTTCCTCAAAGTCAACAACCGTGGCTAAATCCAATGCTTCTATGTAGTAAATATCATTTGACATAAATAAGGTTAGGTAGAACATGTCCAATCCCGTATTTCCAACCATAGCTATCCTTGAAACAGGTAGCGTATCAGAAACTAAGCGAAGGATTATTTCTCGGTCCTTATCGTCATCCATAGAAAGTTTTCTATTAGCAAGCTTATTCTCCATGTTTACAACCTGCCTCGAATAACTGTACTCTTCGGCCTCAACAAAACCAAACTTCGGATAAAATTCAAGTACAGAATCATTCGCATACAAGTAAAAAAGATCACATTTATCTTCATATTCCTTCAGGATAATATTTATTAATTCTCTGCTTAATCCTTTATTTCTATAGGCTTCTTCCGTCATAACCGTGCCAATTTGTATCGTGTGCAGCTGTTCACCATCAATCAGAAAATCAATGTTACTCACCGATACATTGGCTACTACCTTATCGTTATGTAGTAAGGAATATGGAATATATTTGTCTGTCCAGTAGCCATGTTGGTACCATTCCTCGAAATCAAAACCATAGGTTTTTTTGGTAAGGTCATTGAAGCTTTGACGATAGTTACTGTGATCCTTAAAAGCTTTTATCAAAAAATATTCCTCATTATTAATAATTGTTTTTATTGCTTCCTTCATTATCGGACTCCTCTATATTATATTACTTTATTTCCTCACTCGTTGCTCGTTTTAGAACTAGCATACTGCTGTGATAAGTGATGCTCGCAAATTTGACCTATCGCCTATATTATAGCATTTTATATATAAATTTGCGATATAAATTGAAGTGATAACTCAGCAAACAAAAATGGACTGTCTCAAGATGAGGCAACCCATTTTTTTGTAGATTCATGACAAGATGAATTTGTTTGCAAAATCATCTTGTGTTAAGATTTCTTTCTAAACATACTTACTATTGACAATAATATTACCGCCCCTACGATGGATATAATAAAGCTCCAAGGATTAAGTCCGGTTGCTGGTCCAAGTCCGAATATTCCGGCCAGCCACCCACCGATATATGCACCCAGGACACCTACTAAAATATTAAGTCCTATCCCCATTCTTGCATTATTTCCCGTTAACTTGCTGACAATCCAACCAGATAATCCCCCGAGAATTAGCCAAACTACCATATTATTTACTGCTGGCATAAAAACCTCCTTCCTTAACTCGTGCTTCTATTTTTTCTCCTTCTTGTCCTCTTTTACTTTATCAAGAAAATCATTTGCTTTATCCAGTACCGCATCCTTCATATCTTCTACTTTATTTCCGATATCAGATTTTATGGATTGTAGTTTTCCCTTAAATTCAAGTTCATCATCATCCGTGGCTTTACCTGCCGCTTCCTTTACCTTCCCAATAATCTTGTCTTTACCATTTTTTAATTCATTATTCAAATTTATGATACCTCCTATACTTGCTAAAATGTGCCCATGCTGAATATTTACCTAGTATAATATGTACTAAATTTGGGAATCTATTCTTGGATTGTTTTTTGGAAGAAAATGAACAAGACGCACCCTTTATTTAATCTGCTCACTTGATACCTTCATTTTTATAAGCTATAATTATAAAATCAATCAAAGGAGAGCTACAGATGAAAACAATCGAAGTGGTTGCAGCGATTATAACGAGAGGTGACAAAATTTTAGCTACGAAGCGTGGCTATGGAGATTTCATAAATATGTGGGAATTTCCCGGTGGTAAAATGGAACCTGGCGAATCGAGGGAAGCCGCTCTTATTCGTGAGATAAAAGAAGAATTAGAAGTCGATATTTCTATCGATCGTTATTTATGTACCATTCAATATGAATATCCTGCTTTCCATCTCACAATGCATTGTTTTATTTGTTCCATTCATGATGGTAAAATAACACTTGTTGAGCATAATGATGCGAAATGGTTGACCCTTGATAATTTGACCTCTGTCCAATGGTTACCAGCAGATCTTCAGATTTTGGATCGCATTAGGTTGTAATCTCACATTTTAGAAATAGTTCTTCAAATTCTGTGTTAGGAACTGGTTTACCAAGGTAAAAACCCTGAATCTGCTCACATCCTAGTTCAGTTAACAAATCAAATTGTTCCTTTGTCTCTACACCTTCAGCAATAGTTTTGATTCCAATAGATTTTGCCAGATTAATAATAAATTTTGTAATATTAAGATCGTAATTATCTATGGTTATAGCGTCAATCAATGGCTGGGCAATCTTTATTCTGTCAAAGGGAAACAGTTTTAGATAACTCAACGAAGAATAACCTGTTCCAAAATCATCAATTGATATAGAAACTCCTTCGTTTTTTAGCTGTTCGGCTATTTCTGACATCTGGTATTTTCCTCCCATAGCTACACTTTCCGTAATTTCAATATCCACCCATTTCGGTATCACAGAGCAATACTTCATGAAACATTGTAACTCTCCGCTGAAGTTTGTCTGTTCAAACTGCTTTGGCGAAACATTAATTGCTACTTTTAGCTCTAATCCGTAAACCCGATTCCAATTTTCAATCTGGCGAACAGCCTTTTTAATAACCCAATCACCAATTGCTATAATATCGTCCGTTTCTTCAGCTATTGGTATGAATTCATCTGGTGGGATAAAGCCTTTCTGGGGACTATTCCAACGCAGCAACGCTTCCATTCCTATTAATTTTTTGTCAGGAATACAAAATTGCGGTTGATAAAATAGGTCGAATTCTTTATCAAAATCAACTTGTTTCAACATCATTTCGATTTCGTTTTTTCTTTGGATTATTTCCTTAATCTGCTGGTTAAACGATACAAATCTGTTGTATCCTATCTTTTTCGCCTGATACATTGCCATGTCAGCATTTTTCAACAGCATATTTATATCCTTAGCATCTAGCGGATAAATGGATATTCCTATGCTGAGGGTAAGGCGAAAGCAATAACGTCCGATTTCAATAACTTTGCTGCAAGTATCAATAATCTGCCGAGCAATCCTTTCCATATCCTGATACTTATAAGCAGAATGAAAAGCGAGTACAAATTCATCCCCACCAAGCCGTGCTAAAAACGCATTTTGTAGGTTCATCTCCTGGAGACGTTTTGACACCTCCACCAAAATTTTATCACCCACGTCATGTCCATAAATATCATTAATCGTTTTGAAACGATCTAGATCAACAAACAAAAGAGCCAGGGTTTCATTGGGTACCATTTTTGAAAATGTTTCCTCAATTGCATGAAGAAAATAACGCCTATTGTAAAGGCTCGTTAACGTATCTTGATTTGAAAGAAAATCTAACTGTTTGTTTTTTTCTTCAAGTTCTTTCGTACGTACCGCAATACGGTTTTCAAGTTCATAATTTAATCCCTGTACCTTTATGAGTAACTGCTGATTTCTAATAGAAGCTTGAATATACACAGTTAGCAATTGATAAATTAAAATAATAAAGAGAAATATCAAAAGGTCTTTAAGAATAAAACCTTTCAAAATGATTGTCAAGATAGGCGCACATAAAATAACTAACCCTTTTAATTTTGTACCTTGTTTCATACTTACGTTAGAGTATCCAGTATCCGGCAAGTCCAACGCTTTCGGCGAAACCGTTTGCATTCTAGCGCCTAGCGAAATCCCTAGTAGGGAGGCCATATAAACGGCATCAATTACAGAATTTGAAATGTATATTTCACGTGCATCTTCGTATATCCATAATATGTCAACAATAAAATACAATAACGCTGACCCTGCAACGAATCGTACGGATACCGGAATCTCGCCTTCTCTAACCGAACAAAACCAAATGATAATTCCTACTGATGCTACCACATCACAGATGACAGTTAATGTGTTTATCCATCCACCGTTGCTAATAAGATCGAACGTCTTAATATTCTTATCCAAAAACAAAATCCAAAAAAGAAATATACATGAAGCAGCGATTGCGATGGAATCCACAATTAACTGAATCGCATTCCATCTTCTGGTTTTATATCCCGCATAAATTAAAATGGCAATAAACAGTAAAACATTCGTACCTAGGTAGAAACCTGCAATTAAATCGCTGTTTTCTGGGTTTTGGTGAAATACCGGTTCATAAATCACCCACAAGATGTCAGCAACAGCCCATGAAAAACAAGACAAGGCTAAAAAAATCCAAGATTTTTGGATATTTTGAGTCCTGTCTGATTTAAAATATGTATGAAGAATAATAACGAATGATAAAAGTGCGCCAATCGGAGATAATATATTTCCCCAGAATTCATTATTTGAAATAGTGGATATAAAATAAAAAATAAAGTAGATGCCAATAACCGTTAATGTTTGAATCCATTTCTTATTTTTCACTAATCCCACTCCTCTTTGTAAAAAGTACATATATTATAACGTTTTATATTAAGCAACTAACTAAGTCAAATTGAATTCTAGCTAATCATTTATCTTTCTTTTTTAATATCAAAATGCACTTATTAAATTAATCTACTAAATTCTTAATTGTCGAAAAAACCAATAAAGTAGATTATTTTGTAAATGCACTTTAATTATATCAGTAAATTGTTAAATTTAAAAGGGATAACTTCAGATTCTGCTCAATGGTTGCAGCTTCCACACTCACTGAATGGTATGCTGAGCTACAGAATAAAACTCTGGGAAGTGTCCATTAGCTCTTGTCATTTGTGATAATGCATGTGCGATATCTTCAATAATGATATTTTCACTCTTTGGTTCGAGTGGAGCGAAATGTATCTTATTGAATGTTGTTATGTAGCCGGGTATATTGTTCTCTTCTTGAAGCACTTATTTGTACCAGGTATTCCTTCTGTTACTACAATGACCTATAGCCGCAACATGTAATTATTTTACCCCTACCTTGCATTACAATCTTTCTATGCGGAGGGATATCATTTTATTTAATATATGTTAATGGACCCTTTCTCCAACATTATTTAAATAGATCGATAAAATTCTCTTCTACTACTTTATTTATTGTTGCCAGCTGTTTCTTTGTCAATTTACAATAAATCTCTTTCATTTTGTTCATATGGTAATTGCTCTGTTTAATATGAACCAACAATTCTTCAACTGCCATAATATCTTTCTGTCTCTTGCTCCTTGGAACTCTTTCTGGATTGGTAAGAATCTTTTGAATAACATATACTGCTGGCTCTGGAATAATTAATTTATATCCATTCTGTTCAACTTCGCAGGCATAATCTGCAAGTATATTTATTACCCTTAATCCTTCAGATTTTATTCCTAAAGCTCTAATTGGATACGAATTTTTTCCACCTGATCCCATAACTCTTGTTAAAAATTCAAGTTCTAGTAAATCTTCCTTATAAAATTTTGAGACTTCAGAATATGGATCTGCCGAATGTATAAATCCATATTCCTCTAATTTTTCAATTAATGGAACTCTCTCAGTCGGAATATTAATATTCGTATAAAAAAAATCTACATCCCTAGTTCTAATGTTTGGTACAAAATCTGTATCAAACAATGGTGGAAACAAATATTCCGCCCAGCTGCCAATAATCATTACATGTTGCAATATATTCAATTCATCTAAAGCTTTTATCGTTTCCCAAAACGCATCATCTTGTCTTTTTTCCATCTATTAAATCTCCTTATCTTAGTGCTTTCTTTATTTCATTTTCTTCCTGTTTAAGATTTTTTATAACTTCCTGTAAATGTTTTCTCTTATTAATACCGTCTTGTAATTCTTTAATATCAGTCACTTCTTTTTTACCAATATATTTTGCAATCACTTTTTTGTTTTCTCTATAATTCAAGTAATAGTACTCCTGATTTCCTAATTTTCTTAAAACAATTGAACCTTTAGGTAGTTTTTTAAGCTCCAATAAATATCTATTTTTCATTCGTTCATTTCTCTCTAATTCTTCTTCTAATACACCACGAATAACTGTTGATTTTTTCTCTTTCATAATTGCCTCCTTACACAACATTTGTTGATTTTTTACTTTTGTTGTCTAAGATCATTTTACACTACATTTTTTCTTTTTTCAATATTTTGTTGTGTAATATTATTATGTGTCAAAGTCAACTTCTTATTCATAAAAATTATGCAAATTCATTCTCAGGTGTTACTTTCTCCATTCAAATGCTGCATCATATTTTCTAACGTACGGACTTTCAGCTCGAGAAACAGCTTTGACATATATTGTCCTGGGCCGATAAAATCCCTGCCAAAGTGAGAAAAATCTTTTACGATAACGCGATTTACTTTATCCGCCTTATTGAAACGCCTATTTACATATTATTATGGCTGATTTGATTTTAATTTTTCTAACAGGTATATTACAATAATCTGTTATATATTTTTTATATCTTCTTTTCACCCTGTTGGATTCTCAGTTCCTGCTCTATCAAGTCATTCTGTTAAATAAGCATACACATCTTCCCTTACGGATGTTTCTAATTGATAAGTTATTTCTACAGCATTTTTATTTGTATTCCTCATAATAATTGCCTTTGGCTCACCTAAAGCATTAATTTCACCAAGAAAATAAAACTCCTTTGAAGTATTATCATCTTTGTTTTTTCGTATAAATAAATATATCTTCGTTCCATTTTCTTTTGCGCGATAAATCTGTTGCACATCTTTTGACTCAGGTGTCCTAGTTTGTTTTGACAGAGCAATGATTATTGACGGTGATACAAAACGATCTTCATATTTTATTGAATCGCTAATAGTCTCATCTTTATTGTAATTTATAAAAACAGGAAACGTATTAGTACCTTTATCATACTTATAACCACCAATATTCTGAGCTACAATATTATTATCCCAATCAAGCAATTTACAGACATCTTCATAGGTGTACTTTTGGTATAACACAAAATTCGTAATCTTATAATTATCACCATACATATTTTGATGTCTTCTAATCCCATAATCTATTAAATCATTTATCAAATCATAAAACACTTCATCTTGAATAGCATTCCAAAAAGCATTTGATACTTTATAATCCTCTCCATCCTTTTCTAGAAATACACTATTGGAAAATTTTCTTTTCCCCACATCATTAGTAATAAAATGATTTGTTAATACACTTGCTATATTATTTTCTGCCGTCTTAGTCAGAGATTTGCCATATTCATTAAGCAAGTCATTCGCAACAATTTTCATGATACCCTTCTGATAATGTAAAAGTCGTTTTAGAACCTGCAGTTCATGAATTCTTTTACCCTTTGCTATTTTTTGAGAAATAAATTCCAACATTTCTTCTTGATTAGAATTAAGTTTAATCGTATAATCTCTATCATATTTTTTAAGGAAATTGTGATAAGACCCCAGATTTTTATTATCAAAAATTCTCATGACATCGATAGAACCATAAACTTCAAAATCCTGTAGCTTTGGTATTCTACCTATCATGTTTTTAAGATTCTGGTACTCTTCTTTTATCAGTTTTACATCACTAAAATTTGCTGTATCTATCGCAGCATAAATTCTTTGTTTAGCTATAGCATCAAAATTCACTGTAGAACATCCCGGTATTACACGATTACCTTCTGCTACATATTTTCGAATGGTGTCCTTGTTATAAGTTCTATCTCCAGATAATGCAATTGGGATTAAAAAGTTTTTATTGTAATTACCTATAAAGTCAATAACTATAACGTAATCTTTATCTAGATCTTTACGTAATCCACGACCAAGTTGTTGAATGAATATGATGGAAGACTGCGTTGGACGAAGCATAACCACTTGGTTAATACATGGAATGTCTACGCCTTCATTAAAAATATCAACTGTAAATATATAATCCAATCCACTGTCTCTAAAGGGTTGCTCTAATTTTTTGATAGCCTCTTCTCTTTGGTCTTGTGTAGCTTCACCGCATAGAGCCAGAGTTTGATAGCCTCTCAGATTGAACGATTTAGATAATTTTCTCGCTTCATCTTGTCTGCTACAGAATATTAATCCTCTTACTCGATCACCACAATAACCATAAAACTCAATTTTATCAATTATATTATCTACTCTGACATCAGAAACAAGTTTGTTAAAATCTGTTACATCATCTATAACCTCTCCCTCTATGGTTAGCTCACTAATACCGAAATAATGAAAGGGACATAACATATCCTCTTCCATTGCCTGCTGTAAACGTATTTCATAAGCTATGTTATAATCGAATAACTCAAAGATATTAAACCCATCCATTCTTTCAGGGGTTGCTGTCATTCCTAATAGAAATTGTGGTTTAAAGTAGTTGATAATTTTTAAATAACTATCTGCTCCCGCTTTGTGCGTTTCATCTATTATTATATAATCAAAATAATCTGAATTAAATTGATTTATCACATTCTCCTTTGACATCATTTGTACTGTAGAAAACAAATAATCAGCCTTCAAATCCTTTACATTCCCAGTAAGAAAGCCGGTTTTTATGGCTTCCCCAAATACATCTTTAAAGCTATCTTCTGCTTGCTTTAATATTTGTTCTCTATGTACTAAAAATAATAATTTCTTGGGGCCAAAGTTTCTTGCATCAAATGCAGATAAATAAGTCTTACCCGTTCCCGTTGCACTTATCAAAACAGCCTTATTTTTATTTTGCTCTCTTAATTTCAATAAATTGCGAACCGCTTCCATCTGCATCTTGTTCGGTTCTAAGATTCGTTGTTTAATTCTTATTAGTTTTTGCTCTTTAACCTTTTCTTTCTGTTGCATATATAGTAAAGAATATTTGTTTATCCACTCTGTGGTGAGTGCTTCTGCTTGATGCCACATTTGATTGAATTCTTGCAGTATTTCTCTAATTAGTTCACCATTTTCAAGCGAAGTTATTTTGAGATTCCATTCTTTATTTTTCTTAAGTGCATATTGGGTAAGATTGGAGCTACCTACGATAAAAGTATATTTTTCACTATTCTGAAATATATAGCCTTTGGTGTGAAAATTCTCTTTCGTGAATATTTTTATTTCTATATTTGAAAATTCTAGAAGTTTAGCCAATGCTTTAGGTTCGTTAAAGCTTAAATAGTCTGTTGTTAATATTTTACCTTTTATTCCTCTTTGTTCAAGCACTTTAAGTGTTTCTAGAAGTATAGTAACCCCGCTCATTGTAATAAATGCAACGGAAAATATAAATGAATCACAATCGTTAAGTTCTTTTTCTATATTGCATAAAACAGCATTACCTTTCGTATTATCGTTAAAGAGTAGTTTTGGCCTTAAGTCCTCAATCGAATTAGTATTACAATCGATTAAGCTTGTCTTTGCAGATGTAATAATTTTTTCAGCTAAATCTCCCATGATAATTGTCTCCCTCAGTTATTACTAAATTACTTATGATTATTACAATCTTACATATGGTCAGTGGCATGCATACATCCGTTACTCTAAACGACATAATTCACCAACTAATACCAGTTTAGGTCAATAGGATTCTATTGTCAATTTTTTTGTTCTTGTCTTCCTTTATTATCTTCTTTATCCTTTTATCCAAGTTACTACTGAAACTTAAAGTAAAGAAAGCCGCCCAAAATGGGCGACTTTCTTTGCTTTTTCAACACTAATTATCACATTTACGTACACGACCTATACTTAAAACAACAGCTACACAATCGCTCTGTGTGAAAATCTAATAATCTTTCGTTCTAATGCATCTGAAACCCTATATAAATAGCTTCAATTTTCTCTATATTATCTAGAAAAATAGTAACAATCTCCGGGTCAAAGTGGTTTCCACTACCCTCTTTGATTATTTGAACAGAATCATCAAATCTAAACGCTTCCTTATACGGTCTCTTGCTCGTCAATGCATCAAATACATCCGCCAATGCCACAATCCTAGCACTTAGTGGTATTTCCTGTCCGCTTTTACCGTAGGGATAGCCGGCACCATTCCATTTCTCGTGATGTCCCTCGGCAATCTCGATACCCATTTCAAATAAGCTTTTTCCTCTTTTCGATATATTTTGCTCTGCTGCTCTTAATACCTCCGCCCCATAGAAGGTATGTTTTTTCATTTCATCAAATTCCTCCGTCGTGAGCTTTGCTGGTTTTAATAATATTCCATCCCTAATTCCGACCTTACCAATGTCATGTAAGGGGCTGAATCGCTCAATTTGATCAATAAATTCAAGAGTAATTTGGTCAGGATACTTTTTATTTTCATATAAAAGTCGGGCAATTTCATGTGTATATATTTTCATCCGGTCCAAGTGTTCCCCTGTATCTTCATCTCTAGCTTCTGCCAACTTCGCTAAGGCAAGAATACTACTATAAAGCAAGTCATTAATAAAGATGTTTTGGTTTAAGCTGATTGCAATACTATTTGCCAAGGTTCTAAGAAATATTAAGTGTTCTTCTTTGTATGCATTACAAGTGTTACTGGAAAAGAAAATTATCCCTACCGGTTCTCCTGATACTTTTAACGGTAATGAAATAGATGCTTTGATTCCTGCCTCTAAAATAACTTTATTATACGGCTTTAGTGGTTTGTCGGCGGTATACTCATTTAAATCATTAATAATTCTTGCTTCTCCTGTATGTAGTAAATGCTCCAGACTCGTATCGTTGATTGGCCATATCGTACCCATGATTTTTTCTGGAAGTCCAACAATGGTACCATCCGTTACTCCATAGGACGCTTTCAGTATTTTCTTTTCATCATCAATCAAAGCAATTCCAATATAGTTATATGGAATAAAAGTAGAAAATGTACGATTGATAAAATTCAATATTTCCATAAAAGAAGTGTTGTTCGCGATGTTTTCATTCAATGATATTAAATTATTAATTTTTTTAAATGCATCGTTTATTCCCGAAACAATTGGGGTAACCTTTCTCTTTGTCGGAAAACTTGGCTTTGAGAGATATTTATCTAATCCAATTTCAGAGATTCCTTGATACAACTGATTAAACGGCAATATAATATATTTCATCAAGTAAAATAATGCAATGATAGTTACTGTACTAAGTAATCCAATCAGTCCATAGAACAGATATCCCATATTCTTACTGGATTGTATGGAATCCTCTAAAACCAGGTCTAATACATTATCACAAAGTTCTAATAGTACTAAGTTATTTTCATTGATATAAATGGCTGCTCCTGCCATTTCATTGTCTAATTCTGTTGATTTTATCAAAGTATCGATTGCATTGTCAAACTTGAACCAGATAATATCAATGTCATCTAAATAGACGGAAGCTTTTTGAATGGGCTCCATTATCCAAAGATTATAAGAATCTATATGCACATTCCCGCTACGCATAGAGGCGAGTGTATTAGTAAAATCATTCCTTGCCTGAATTAGTCTATTTTTTGAATCCTGAATTTTCTTATTAACCTCATCCACTGACTGATATGTTTTCCCAGATTCACGTGCCTGTATGAGTGCATACAGGCGGCTGGCATCCTTACTGATTTGCTGCGTATACATCCTCTGCTTTCCAAATACATTAATTATTAATTTATCTTTGTGTTCATTTATACCGGACTGATAATTAAAAAAGGCAAATGAAAATAGAATTGTAAAAAAAGTAAGAACTATAATTATAAAAATCTTTTTTATCGGTCCTAAAATAGTAGTATTTTTTGTTTTCAAATCTGTCTCCTTCTCGGCTAGTATAATGTCAATATAACATTTATGATGTGGCCTTCCATCTTGTTTTAATTAATTGGATTTTTCTTTTTAATTATAACATTTTCATAAATGTTGGGTAACCAAAATCATCGCCGATATCGGCCCCACGGTAACTTCTCCACCTGTTATTGTTTCGAGTACTTCCGTACCGGCCAACAATTCCTTGGCATAGACGTTCCACTCGCCCTCCGGAATTTGAAGGTTTATTGTCTCTCGATTGGCATTATAGATAACACATATTGTTTCTTTTGCCTGATTAACCATAAAAGCCACCACATTCGGCTGGAGTCCCTCCAAAAATCTTAGGTTAGCCTGAATTTCTGCGGTTGTAGTCATTCGTAAAGCCCTATACGACTTTCGAAAGGCAATTAAACCCTTATAATAATTATAAACATCAATATAGTCAGATTTCCTATCCCACTTTAAGCTATTTACAAAGTCCGGTGAATTATAACTATTTTCTTCAAATACAGTCCCTTCCTCATCGCGCGGCTTACTTCTTAAGAATTCCTCCCCTGCCTGAAAGAACGCAATGCCCTGACAGGTTAAAATAATTGCTGCTGATAGCAAGTTCATTTTGATTCTATCCTGAATACTATCGTTTTCATTTGATAACGCCAGCTTATCCCATAGCGTCAGATTGTCGTGGGCTGAGGCATAATTGACGGTCTGAGTCGGTTGGGAAGCCCAAGGGGCATTCGAATAATTTACTCTTTGATAATTCACCTGATTATGTGATGTAGAAGCTACGACTCCAAATTTTATCGTCTCCTCCATACCTTCTTTCCCGTTTACAAATCCTCTATCCCATTTAGAAAATACACTTCCTTTGATACCATCACGAAGGTTGTCACTGAAAGCCGCAATATTAGAATCTACTTTACACATATTAACCTTTAAAGCCCTCTCATAATCCGGTAAAGGAGATTGTCCTCCGGTCCATCCCTCCCCATACATAAGAATACTTGGATCTATACGGTTTAAGGCTTCCCTGATTTCATTCATTGTCTGACAATCATGAATTCCCATCAAATCAAAACGAAACCCGTCTATGTGGTATTCTTCTACCCAATATACCACAGAGTCTATGATAAACTTTCTCATCATTGCTCGTTCTGATGCTGTTTCATTGCCACAGGCTGATGCATTTGAGAAATAACCGTCTGCTGTCATGCGGTAGTAATAACCCGGTACGATACGGTTGAAATTAGATTCTTCACATTCCATCGTATGATTGTAGACTACGTCCATGATGACACGAATCCCATTTTGATGCAGAGCTTGAACCAT
>Ga0123338_10001817_pt1 | contig 20241 bp, 15 predicted proteins | sample grotaG_FD_89793 | JGI IMG/M metagenome (GOLD analysis project Ga0123338, IMG submission 89793) | Glacier valley bacterial and archeal communities from Borup Fiord, Nunavut, Canada, to study Microbial Dark Matter (Phase II) -... | ecosystem: Environmental > Aquatic > Freshwater > Ice > Glacier ...
CTTCATCTCGCTGCTCAACAGAACTCAAGGTTAAATTGTCGCCATTAAGTATATGCCTAAGAACCCATTCGTTTACTATGGTCAACTTGTGCGCGTCATTTCGTTGGCCATGTAACGTCGCAAGAGCCGCAAGCCTGGGGTTTGTAGTCAACATGCTCGGTCTGACAAAACAGGTGATATTCTGCCGATACCACCAACATATATCGTCATTTCGCAATATTTGTGGCCGAATAAAATCCATTTCAACATAGCCTATTTTATTAAACTTCTCGCGCCAGTACCAAGGTGGCTGTTCGTTAATATGGTTCACGCCCGTTTGCCCAGGCAAGGCTGCAGAAAAAATTACTACTGGTGAAGCATTGGCAAGGTTAAGCACAAATTGGTCTGCAACCTCTGCCGGAAGATGTTCTGCTACTTCAAGACAGATAAGAAGGTCTGCTTTTTCATCTATTCTAAAATTTAAATTTGAAAGATCAGCATTAGTTTTTATACGATCCTTATCAATAAAGTATTTATCCGCACGAAGTTCGTTTACGTCATACCCGCAAATATCGGTTACGCAATTTTTTTGAAATACGTGAAGCCACCCACCAACGCCACAACCAATATCAATAACTGACTTCGGGTTAAACATATCCACCAGTATGGGAACTACCGACTCCGCTGATTTGTAAGAGGCATCTTTTTGTTCATCGTAAAACGTTTCATCATATATACCGCTTAAATGGCCATCTTTTTTTACTGTGACTGGCTTCGCAATTTTGGAAATATACAAATTGAAATCGCAATATATGCGCTGTCCCGGAAATCTGTGTCTGAACTGATCCAGATTGCTGATATAAATTACTTTTGCAGACAAACCGTTAAGATTTGAGAATATTCTGTTTGCCAAGGCTTCAGGTGAATAGTGGCGACTGAATGCCTCATCGTATTCATCTTCACGCCAGACCCTAATCGCGCCTTCATCGAGAGGCACACTTGAAAGATCGGAATTCTTGCTAGACAGAATAAAATGGCTGGCATCAAGGTATAATGGAGAAATAACGACCTTGCCGCCATCTTTGAGAATACGTTCTGATTCTTTTACATATAGTTTGTCGTAGTTACCTCGAAATGTTTCAAAAGCACATTGCAACGACATGGCATCTACGGAGTTGTCTGGCAGACCAGTTGTGGCAGCATTAGCACCGATTTTATTGCCATGAATCCCCTCTGGGTATGTCAAATCAAGGTTATATGCATTCACTCCTCGTTTCCGTAGACAGTCAGACCAATTGCTGCCCGCCGCAGCAATATCAACATAGATTTGTCCCGGCTCTAATGCGGAAAGTTTGAAGGCAATGTAATGCTCAAGACATTTTTCAATAAAAACGTCATTCGATCTGGAATAGCGTTCATGAATTTCAGAATAGTCACTAAGCCAAGAGATGAAGTCTTCAACGTCCAGGTCAATTTTTTCTACAGGAACCTTTAGATCGAGTAATCGCTGAATAAGATTATTGGGTTCGCGTTGTTGGTTCAAGCTAGAAAACGTTTCTTCTGATACATGGTTTCCGGATTGTGAAATACATGCCCAATACATATTCGGAAGCGACCCCTCATCATGAGCGAATGGCTGCACATACTCTCTTACTACCTGCTGTACTCCCTCTGCCCAACCTATATCGTGAAAAATAACCTGCGCACCAGGTCGGAGCTTAGGAAACCAGGCCAATACATCTGTTTTCACATTTTGATAATCATGCCCAGCGTCAATAAAAATAAAGTCAATCTCCTGGTCAAAGTTTCGAGCAATATTTTCACTTTTCCCACGCAAGGGCACGATAATATCTTTGAAAGCGGTTGTGTTTTCTAAAAAGTCACCATACGTATCCCGACTTCCTTCTGCCATTCCTTCATTGGCCCACGTATCCACACAGTAAAGTTTTGCCAAATTTCCCGCAGATTGGATGCCTGATGCGATAAAACAAGACGATGCCCCCAAATACGATCCTAGTTCAACATAGGTACTTCCGCGAGTAGCTGTTGCTAATTCTTTTAACTTATGTTTTTCATCTTGAGTCAAATGAGTAATAATTACATTAATATCTATGGCTTGCATCTGTTTTTCTCTTTCTGTGTATTGGGTAATCAGATCAAATATGTACTTTCTCAGGCCGCAGGAATAAATCTTACTTGAAAATTGAGAAAATATCGGCAGCGCTAACATTTCCCGTATTTCATGGGCTTCAGATACTGTAAGTTTAAGTGCATCAGGCATATGTGTTTCATCTGGGGGGTGTAATACTATAGTATCAACAGAGTAACGATTAATTCCAAAGTCTAGAAAATCAGGTATTTCATGGCAATTAATTTTGTTTACTACCATGGAAATCCCAAAGTTAAAAGAAGGTCTAGTTTCTCTCATATTTTTAAAGAAACTAAGGTTTTCACAGACCTTTTCCCAATCCCCACCCTGAACCAGTTGGTCATATACAACTTTTGAAGCCGCATTAATGGACGCATTCAAATAAACTAAGTTTATTTTATCCAGCAATTGCTTTGTTGTATTCATTAGACACGTTAGGTTGCTCGTTACACCTAAAGATAATTTTTTATTTATTAGTTTTAACAACAATGTATCAATCAGCGGGTTAAAAAAAGGCTCACCTCCTGCCAAATAAACTTGCTTAAAAAAAGACTCCTTACGTTGCAGACTATTTAGAATTAACCGATATGTTTCATTACGATAACTGAGTTGTGAATATCTCGTGAAGGGCCAACAAAATTTACATTTGACATTACATAGACCATGCGCCGACTCAACAACCTTACTGGGGCCATTTTCAATAATTGTATTTAATTTTGCTATGCTATTATGGATATCTTTTCTGTAAAGTGGATCAGTGGTGGGAATGTTATCTTGATATTTTTTCTTATCGTCGGTAAAAAGACTACAACGGCTTTTATCACAATCAGAATAATCATGCTGATAGAATTTTTTTCTTATCTCTTGAGCCTTTTCGGAGTTGAACACTGCTTCAATATTTTCTCCCATAATATTGCCAATTTTGCTGCGGATGAAACAACAGAACGTACAGTTACCATCCGTATGAATTTCCATAGTTGTAAAGGGCTTAAAGCACAGAAATGAGGTCAATGAGTCTTGATTTGGTTTCGAAGCTGGCTCTGACTCGTCATCTGAGGCAATGCTGTCTGAAAATCTAACCTTCTCTATGCTTGTTGTACGAGCCAAGCTTTGCAATACACCTATCTGTGGAGCAAGCTTCGTCTCTTCGCCGACGTTAGCCTTCTCACCTCCTAAGACAACAACTTTGCCCGTCATTTGAAGGACACCCTAATTTTGCCTTCTTCTCTACAATTCCCCATCCTTATTTCTACTCCCATAAAATACCCTTTTAATCAGAAACGAGGGACCCAGCACGTCTCCTCGGTTTTTTTATACATACGCCTAAATCGTCCATCAGTTGATATGCAGTTGATTTACAGGTTGCATATGTGGCTCTCACACCAATTCCCGAGCAACAAAGAGCGCATTCCAGCTTGCCATGCTCAAGGGGGCTGATGTTAGCCACTCCTCCGACAATTGGAGTTCAAACCCTGCCGTGGTGAGCATCATTTCCACCTCCGGCTGAAACAGATAGCGCATGCGGTGCGTTTCATTGATTTCCCGGACGCTGCCGCTGCCATTGTCCTTGAGAAACACCCGGTAGTTAACATCCACCACATTTTCATTGGGGTGCATCACCGGTTGGGCAATACGGGTAACGGTGATGACGTCGTCTTCTAGCTCCTTAACCCGCACCGTTGGTGGGTCAGTCAGCACTCCCGGGCCGTACCAGCAGTCGAAGACAAAGCTGCCGCCCGGTTTCAGGTGGGTATGGGCCGTGACAAATGCCGCCATCAAATCGGCGTTGGTCACCTGATAACTCATCACATGAAACAATGAGATGACCACATCGAAGGTTTTATCCAGACGAACTGACCTGGCATCACCCTGAACATAGTCCAATGATTCGCTTCCCGCTGCTGAGTTCTGTGCTGCGGCCAGCATCTCTTCAGAAATATCCACACCGGTTACCGTATAGCCGTGCGCAACCAGACATCGATCATGACGGCCCGAACCGCAGCCGATGTTCAGGATTGACTTGGCATCCGGATTTTGGGCCTGGATCAGGCCGTGGACATACTCCGTCTCAGCGCCGTAATCCTTGTCGCGATAGAGCAGGTCGTAGTAGCGGGCATACTCGTTGAACACACTCATTGCAGACACTCCTTGACAGCGTTGGCCACAGCAACAATCTGCTGGTCTGCAATGGTGAGGCCGCTGGGGATATATAGCCCCTGGCGGGCCAACCGTTCGGCCACCGGGTAGTTCTCGTCGCGGAACAGTCCCATGCGCTGAAACACCGGCTGCTGGTGCATGCCGAGAAAAAAGGGGCGGGTTTCAATGCCCCGTTCGCGCAGCCGGTCGGCGAGCATGGCGGCCGAAAGCCCGCAGGAGTCATCAAGCACCATGCCGTAGACCCAATAGACGTTTTTTGCCCACGGCTCCTCAGCAGGCAGCTGGATGCCGGACACATCCTGCAGCAGGTCAGTATAGGCAGCGGCTATGGCCCGTTTGCGGGCCACGATTGCCTCCATCCGCTCGATCTGCCCGACGCCCATGGCAGCCTGCAGGTTGGTGAGACGGAAGTTGTTGCCCAGCTCGTCATGCAGGAAGCGCTGTTTTTTCTGGAAACAGAGGTTGCGCAGACTGCGAGCCCGTTCGGCCAATTGCGGGGTGCGCACCAGCGCCATCCCCCCTTCGCCGGTGGTTACCAGTTTGTTGGCGTAGAAACTGAACGTGCTGATATCAGCCAGACCTCCGCAGCGGCTTCCCTTGTACTCGGCGCCATGCACTTCGGCCGCGTCTTCGATAACAATCAGACCATGACGATGGGCGATCTCCAGGATCGGATCCATATCCGCAGGATGGCCATAGATATGCACAACCAGGATAGCCTTGGTTCGGGAGGTTATCTTTGCTTCAATCTGATCTACGTCCATCTGCCAAGTGCGCGGATTAGAATCGACCAGCACCGGTATGCCGCCCGCCCGCACCACCGATTGAGCCGGCGAGATGATGGTAAAGGTCGGCATGATGACCTCATCGCCCGGCGCCAGGTCGAGCAGGGCAACGGCCAGATCCAGCGCTACGGAACCATTGCTGACGGCAATGCCGTGCGGCATGCCGCAGTAGGACGCCCAGCGTTCTTCGAACAGATCCAGAAACTTCCCGGCTGAGGAGATCCAGCCCGATTTCAAGGCTTCGTTGACCAGTTCGATATCCTGTGCGGTAATGTGAGGTTCAGCTACCGGGATCATCAGAAGCGCTCCTTCTCTATCAAACCGGTGTACGGACCTTGCTTGATCTCAAGGAAAATGGTGTCCTCAAGGCATGTGAAGCTGTGCCCTCCAGATACGAGTTGAATCATGTCCCCTTCCTCCAATATCCACGTTCCAAGCATACTCTTGTCCATCGCATAAAGCTCGACTTCGGTTCTACCTTTTCTTATCAAGAGGGTTTCAGGGGTACCGACGAGGTGACGCTGCAGGGGAAGATGGGAGTGACGGACAACAACACCGTCCTTGGGATAGACTACAAAACCGAGCTGCTGGTAGTAACTGTCGGGAGAGATGAAAGTGGTTTCTGTCGGCATGAAGTTGCGCCTGATGATAGTGGCTATGTGTTGATCGTTCCAGGTGATGTGTTCGACTGATGTATTTTTGTGCTGCTGGCTGTCCATATTTTCTCCATCGGCATTTTTTATCAGTTCATTTGCAACACAACGTGCTAACGGTTCGATTATTACTGCCGTTATGCGCCTGCCCTCTGTCGGAGCCCGCCGTTACAAATCTCCCATCAGCCTGACTACATCCAACATCTTGTAACATGCCTGCCATCCCAGCCGCTCAGCTGCCTTGGAGGGATTTGCCCGACTGATCATGATCTCGGAGGGGCGCAACAGCGTTGCATCGGTGATGACATGTTCACGCCAATCAAGTCCGACACAATTGAAGGCTTCAGCAACAAACTCCTCCAGCGTGTGGGTCTCGCCGGTGCCCACCACGTAATCCTCCGGTTCATCCTGCTGAAGAATACGCCACATGGCCTCGACATACTCAGGAGCCCAACCCCAGTCTCGAGCAATTGAGATATTGCCCAGTGAGAGTTTTTCTGTACTTCCGGCGGCTATTCGGCCTGCGGCCAGGACAATCTTGCGGGTGACAAAACGTTCGGGACGCAGAGGAGATTCATGGTTGAAGAGGATGCCGGTGCAGGCATGCAGATTATAGGCTTCACGGTAGTTAGCGACTTCCCAGAAGGCGGTCGCTTTTGCTACGGCATACGGGCTGCGGGGGCGGAATGGGGTCTCTTCGTTGGCGGGTACTCCGCCGGTATTGCCAAAGCATTCGCTCGATCCGGCGTTGTAGAGCCGTGCCTTGATGCCGGTGAAGCGGAGCGCCTCCAGCAGGTTGAGAACACCAACGCTGATACTTTCGAGAGTTTCAACCGGTTGTTCGAACGAAAGCCCGACCGAACTCTGGCCTGCCAGATTATAAATCTCGTCCGGCTGGACCTTCACCAGAGTCTGTATAACGCTCCGAAAATCGGTGAGTGTCATGGATACGCATGTGACCCTATCCTTGACGCCTACGGTGGCAAGGTTTGGAAATGTTGACATTTGGGCATCCCGGGCTGTTCCGAAGACCTGATACCCTTTTGCAACGAGCAGCTTAGCCAGATACGCACCATCTTGACCGGAAACCCCGCATATCAGCGCTTTTTTTGCCATTGCCATAACCACCTTTGGGATGAAGTTCCGGAGACAGTTACATTCTTTTGAGGCGCATCTCAATCAACGCGTCACCTGCCATATTATATCTGGAGCCACTGTCAAACCAACCCCTGCAGCGCCGTCCTGACATCCGCGTTCCATGGCTCGATCTCCAAGGCGCGGCGATAAAACGATTTGGCCTCTTCGGGGCGGCCGACAGCCGTACATATCTGACCAAGTCCGGTCAGGAGTTCAAGATCGCGAGGGTGCAGGCGGAAGAGGTCGAGATAGATGTGAATAGCATCGTCTTTCATTCCTAGTTCGGCGAAGTAAAGGTCGGCCAGGTTCTTGCGGAAGTTACTGCTGGCCGGCTGCAGTTCGACAGCGCGTTCATAGGCGCGGCGGGCACCCTCAATGTCGCCGAGTCGATAGCGCAACACGCCGAGGTCATTATGGAAGAGAGCATTACTGCCGCTGTTATGGACCAACTCTTCCAGCAGCGAGTGTGCTTCATTCAGTCGCTCCTGCTGCACAAATTGTTGCACTTCGGCGTATATCTCATCGGCACTCCGGGTTGCGATCGGTGCAGAGATAACCGCTTTTTCCGACTCTGCAAGAGCGGCAAGTGCTTTCCGGGCGTCGCTGTTCCAAGGCTCAATCTTCAGGATGGTATCCAGAAACGAGCGGGCGTCATCCAGCTTACCGGATTCCACACAAATATTACTTATAGCCTTGAGCGTTTCGATATCGCGCGGGCTGCTGCCGAGAATCGTGACATACAGTTTCAGCGCTTCCTCGGTTTCGCCACAGGCGATATAAAGCAGGTCGGCCAGGTTCTTCTGGAAATTCAGATTGCCTGGCTCCAGGCGGTACGCCTCTTCTTGATGGCGGCGCGCCTGAATGAGATCCCCGTCCTGCTGGCAGAGAACACCAAGGTCGTTATGGCCGGGGGCATAACCGGGGTGGCGCGCAAGCAACTCCTGCAGCGCTTGACGTGCTTCACCGCTTTTACCGGAGTTTACCAGTACCAGCGCCTCACGGTGGAGTTGTTCCGGGCCCTTCGGAGGTTCATGGTAAACTGGTTGTTTATGTAACGGGGCGTACACCTGTTGCTGAGAGGGTGCCAACGGGGCAACTGCCGATTGAGGAACCGGGGGGGTTGGAGCGGATATCTGTGCCGACTGTGTGGGGGCCGGAAGCTGCCCACCCAGCTGCTGCAGCGCCTGGCGAGCCTGGCTGTTTATAGAATCCAGCTGTAGAGTACGGCTGAAATACTGGCGGGCCTGCTCGCGTCGACCGATTTGAACGCTGATAGTGCCGAGGGCGTTCAATGTTTCAACATCGAAGGGGTTGTCTTTCAGGATATCCAGATAGGTCTGAATGGCGTCGTCAGCCCATTCCAGCTCGACAAAATAGAAATCTGCCAGATTTTTACGGTAGGTTATATTTGTGGGGTCAAGCTTGTGGGCTTTTTCATAGTGAGCCAGTGCCTTCAAACTATTACCTGCCTGATAATAAAGCACCGCAAGATCGTTATGGGCCTGGGCAAATTCGGGATAGATCTTGAGGAAGTTCTGAATATGTCGCAGCGCTTCATCAGACTCCATGTCACGACTCGCAGTAATTATTCTCTCGTAGGTAGCCCGGCCTTCAATTACGACAAGACCCTGTAATGTCAGTTGGTTCATATCATCTCCTTGGTTGAAGGCTTGGGTACGGATTGTTCTGATTACTAGCAACATTTCTACAATAGTTGCCTCACGTTTGCAATAAATCGTTTAATAATCGAGCATATCCTGTGTGTAACAAAACAAGGGGATCCGTACCGCGACCCCCCTGGACAAAACGACTCTCTTTGCAGTCTTATTAAAATGCTTTGGTAGCATACCCGTCGATCTGGTCACCGGCACTATCCATCTGTCTTCCAGAGGAATCTTTACCGTTAAATTTGAAAACGAGATGCGCCGGATCAATGGTGGCATCCCCGGCAGAGTTCTGCTGGACGGTAAACATTACACTCGCCTGACGTGTTTCCGGGTTATACGTTACTGAATAGGGGCGTTTGGGGATGCTTACTTCACGATCAGTCGTTGGGATGGTGCTGTTGTAGTACCCGCCTTCCGTACTTTTTGCCCGCGATATTTCCCAATTGGCAGGATTCATGATTGAAGCCACATCCATTTCATTGTTGAAAGCAATTGAAACAGACACTTTTTTACTGGTATCCGGAGCCAACAGCAGAGTCGGGTCCAACATCCAGAGAGGTGTCCGGGCACCGAGCAGCTGGTTGAAGCCTTTGTTGTTGGCGGCATCTATGTATATCATTTTGGGCTTATTAAGGATAAAACTCAGATCATTCGCGAAGCTCGATTGCTTCGAGTCGAGAATGCTGAGTTGCGCCGCCGCTTTGTCCGTTTCGCCCAATTTTACATAGGCTGCTCCAAGTTCATAATTAGCTGCGGGAAAGTCGGTCTTGAGCCTGAGTGCCTTTTGCAGCTGATTGACCGCATCCTCCGATCTCCCCATCTTGTTGTAGAGCACGCCCAAACTGTAGGGGACGTTGCCGTCACGGGGAGAAACCTTGGCAACCTTTTTGAACTGGACCTCTGCCTCGCCAAAGCGGTCAGTCTGGGTATAGAGGATGCCGAGAGTATAATCTGCCAGAGGGTTGATTGGATCCATCCTGGCGGAAATCTTGAACTCCTTTTCAGCGTCGGTGTATTTCTTAGCCTGGAGGTAGGCGTTGCCGAGATCATTATGGGCGGTCACTGACGTTCTGTCGAGTTGGACGCCGATTTTGAAATATTTGATCGCCTCAGTTGTATTGCCCTTGCCCTGATAAATCTTACCCAGACTGGCATAGGCATCCGTGTTCTGAGGGTCGAAGGCCAGCACCTTCTTGAATTCCGTGATGGCCTCGTCGGTCTTATTGGCGCTCCAGTAGGTCGCCGCCTTATTCATTGCATATAGGGCAACCTGGCTGCGCTGAGCCTGGGCATTATCGTTAACGGAGAAAAGCGCATCCGCTGCTGCTGAAAACATGTCTGCCATACTGTCACCTTCCTTCCGCTGTACTCTACCATCTCTTGTAAATCCAGAGAAAGAGTAGCAGCAACCCATCTGTTAAGCTTATCGGATAAAAAAGTAACCGTTCAAGCAATATTTCAAGCTGTTCAACAACAATTTGAGCTTGCCGGCAACATATGCTACTGTTGCGACTCCAAAAAGTCCACTATTTACACCTGTACCGTACGCCACAGCTACGACAGCTTGACCGATTTTACCAGCAGCAGAGCAGATGAAGGCCTCAGCCTCCCGGTGCGCGACAGCGGTTGAAAAGGAGCAATTCATGCAGACGAACGATTGTGCCATCGGCATAGATATCGGCGGGACGACCACCGTGTTCGGCTTTGTTGATCGTCAGGGCGGCCTGTTATTCGAGACAACCCTGGACACGTACGCTCATCAGCCGGCAGAGGCGCTTGTTTCCCGCCTTTGCAACTCCATTGATACACTGCGTAAGACACTCCCTCCTCAGACCGCCATTTCCGGCATCGGCATCGGCGCGCCCAATGCCAACTACCTTCGGGGGACGGTTGAAAATCCGGTCAATCTCAAATGGGGAGCTTCGACCAACCTCGTGGATCTGTTCCGCCAGCGCTTCGATCTGCCGGTAGCTGTCACCAATGATGCCAACGCCGCTGCAATCGGGGAGCTGTTGTTCGGTGGGGCACGCGGAATGAAACACGCCATCGTCATCACCTTGGGAACCGGCCTCGGGAGCGGCATCATCACCAATGGCGAACTGCTGTACGGCGCCGACGGCTTTGCCGGCGAACTCGGCCATACGACCGTCGAACCGGATGGACGCGTCTGTGCTTGCGGCAAGCGGGGATGTTTGGAAACATACGTTTCCGCCACCGGCCTCTGCCGGACTGTTTTCGAGCTACTGGGGCAGCGGCTTGATCCGAGCAGTTTGCGAGACATCAGTTACGGCACACTGACCTCGAAAATAATCTATGAGGCGGCCTGCGATGAAGATCCAATTGCCCTAGCGGCTTTCGATCAAACAGCCCGAATTCTCGGGATTAAGCTGGCTGACGCCGTAGCCCACACGAGCCCCGAAGCGATCTTTCTCTCCGGTGGGTTGGCGGCAGCGGGCGACCTGCTGCTGGTGCCGACGCGGCGCTATCTGGAGGAGTTCCTGTTCACCCCGTACAGAGGGAAGGTTAAGCTGCTCCTGTCGGAACTGCCGGAGGGGAGCGGCGCGATTCTGGGGGCGGCAGCGCTTGCCTGGCACGAAGCAGACAGGAAAAAACTCACTGTTCCCCACTGACCTCCACCTTTACGTCATATAACGTACTCCCGCGGCCGCCATCGGTCAGGCGCTGTGACGTCAGGGCATTGACTCCGCGGTCTCCCGGGATGAACTCCCGCCACCAGACACCTTCGGTTACGACCGTTCCGGCCGGTACACGATCTGTTATCCGCAGCGTAAAACGCACGCTCCCCAGATCATTAAAGCCAACAACCACCTGCCTGTCAACAAGCCCCCTCTCCCCGGCATCGATCCGGTTCATCAGCAGTTCCATACAGCTCTGTTTCGAGCGAAGGTTATCCTGCTCATAAAAGCTCGAATTGAGCGCGAACGGCGTGACCGCCGACTGCAGGCAGAGCGGGTAGCCGTCCCTCTCGGCATGGGTCGGAAGGAGGCGCGGCAACGGCTCACCTTCCAAAACGTTCAGGATCTCGATCTTTCCCGAGGGGGTCAGCCACTCCCTCTTCGCATCAGTCGGCGGAGTCAGCATGGCCGGCTCTCCCTGCCGCAGCCGTTCGGTTAGGGCTACGCTACGCCAGGGGTTTTCTTCCATTAGCAGCAGTCCGACCAGTTCATCTGCCGACAGGCGAAAGAAAGGTTCATCCCACCCCATTCCGGCTGCCAGCAGGCTGAACACCTCCCAATTACTTTTTGCTTCGCCCACCGACGGGATAGCGGCACTGCAGCGCTGAGCGTGGTAGCCGCCGTAACAGCGGTAGAGGTCGGGATGCTCCAGCGACGAGGTGGCAGGTAGAACGATATCGGCATAACGGGCGGTATCGGTCATGAAGCGTTCATGAACAACGGTGAACAGCTCCTCCCGTTCCAAACCTCGAATGACGGCGTTCTGGTCCGGCGCAATGGCAGCCGGGTTGGAGTGATAGACATACAGCGACATCACCGGAGGATCGTCCAGTTCGGTAAGCGCCCCCCCGAGCTGGTTCATGCTGACCAGCCGTGGAGCGCCCGCGACGAAATCCTCCCGCGTAATGCCTTGAAGCGGAAAAGCTCCCCCGGTCGAAGTGCCGATGAAGATGCCCCCACCCCGCTTTGTCCAGGCACCAATGGCGGCCGGCAGACAGCTGATCGTTCGCACGGTCATGGCACCGTTGCCGTAGCGGGTCAAGCCACTTCCCAGGCGGATGAAGGGAGCCTTTGCCCTGGCGTACTCCCGCGCCAGCCGTTCGATGAGCTCGGCAGGCAGGCCACAAATATCCGCCATTTTGGAAGGTGAGCAGTCAGGCAGAACCTGCGCCGTCAGCTCCTCGAAGCCGAGTACATTGGAGGCGATGAAGTCACGGTCAAGGAGCCGCTCCCGTTCAATAACGTGCAGCATCCCCAGCGCCAGAGCGCCGTCGCTACCGGGGCGTATCAGGAACGCTTCATCAACGGCGTCGCAGGTCGGAGTACGGTAGGTGTCGATGGCCCACAGCCGCGCACCTCTCTTGCGGGCCGATTGGGCGTCACGCATCGCATGGATACTTGTGGCAACGGCATTGATCCCCCACAGGATCACCAGGTCGCTTTGCTCAACTTCGTCAGGGTCCATGGCGGTGGTTTCCCCCATGATAGTCTTCCAGCCAGCCTCCTTTGCGGGTGAGCAGATCGTCCGCTCCAGTCGCGACGCTCCCAGTTTATGGAAGAAGGCATGGCCGGAGTTGCGCTGTACCAGCCCCATTGTGCCTGCATAGGAGTAAGGGAGGACCGCCTCAGCTCCGTGACTTACGATCACATCCTGCCAGCGGCTGCAGATCGTTGCTAGCGCCTCTTCCCATGAGATCGGCTCGAATTCCCCCGCACCCTTGGTACCGACCCGGCGCAGCGGTGTCGTCAGACGCCGGGGAGAATGGACTGTCTTTTCATAATGGTTCATCTTGGCACAGAGCAGGCCGCGCGTAACCGGATGACCCGGATCGCCGCTGACGGCGGTGGCAACACCGTTTTCGACGGAGACCAGAAGCCCGCAGGCATCGGGGCAGTCAAACGGGCAGACGGAACGGGTTATGGATGGCATGACGTAAATCCTTTCGCTGTTGAAAAATCAACGCAACTATAGCCGATTTCAGAAAACATTTGCAGATGAAATCGTTTTGATGCGATAACATAAAAATACTACAATCTGAGAGGTCTACCATGACACAACAACCGGAAATACTGCATTATGCCGTCTCCGTGGTCGGTAAAGACCGCCCCGGTATCGTGGCCGCCATCACCGAGGGGCTTTTTAACCTTGGCTGCAACATAGCCGATTCCAGCTGCACGATGCTGGGTGGCGAGTTTGCCATGATCCTGATTATTTCACTGAAAAAGCCGTTCAGCAAATCCCGGCTTATTGAAGAGCTTAAGCCGGTCTGCGACCGGATAGAGATGACTCTCGGGGTGCGCACGATGCATCCGGATGAGGTCGCCCGCAAGGAACCGGATGGCGAGATCTGCATGATCTCAGTTTATGGCGCCGACCAGCCTGGAATCGTCTACCGCGTCACCCGCGAACTGGCCGCACGTAACATAAACATCACCGACCTAAATACCAAACTGATCGGGACTGACGAAGAACCGGTCTATGTGTTGATGCTGGAGGTGGCGCTGCCGAATGGGGAGACCCCTGAAGGGGTGGAGAAGATCCTGGCCAACCTGAAAAAAGAGCTGACCGTGGAGATCGGCGTTAGGGTCATAACACCGGTGGCTTTCTAGCATGGCTGTTCAACCTATATTACGTTATCCGCATCCGGTATTGAAAAAGCTCTGCAATCGGGTCAAGAAGATCGATCAGAGGATCCATACACTGATCCAGGATCTGGTTGATACGATGCACGAAGGACCAGGTTCGGTTGGAGTTGCCGCCTCTCAGATTGGTGTCACACTGCGGGTCTGTGTTGTGGATGTTTCCAAGAATCGTCACGGCAAAGAGAACAACCACGGCCTCCTGTGCATGATCAATCCGGAAATCACCAGCTGCAGCGGCTTGGCTACGATGCGTGAGGGGTGTATGAGCGTGCCTGACTATACCGGTGATGTCGATCGGTCCACCGAGATCACGCTGCAGTTCAGTGAACCTGACGGGACGCCACGGGAAATTACCGCCAGCGGCTTCGAGGCCGTTGCGATCCAGCACGAAATGGACCACCTGGACGGCGTTCTGTTCCTGGACCGGGTGACCAGCATCAAGACCGGTCTGTTCCGGCGCAAGAATTATTGATGTTCAAAACAGTTATCCGCAGATTAGCGCAGATATACGCAGCAAAAAGTAGGCGCTTCTAAGCGACAAATACAAGACTTGAGCCAAGTGCTTGTTTAACCAAAAAGGCAGGCCTGCTTTTTGAATAATCATTGGTTTTCTCTGCGTCAATCTGCAGATAAACAGCCGCTTCCAGGATAAATTGACGGGGTGCAACCATGTCGGATCTGTTGACCAAGAAAGAACAGCGGGAACTGCTGAAGATAGCCCGCCAAACTATTGTTGACTATGTTACCAACGGGAAGGTTCCGGTTGTCGCACCGACAGCACCGGGGCTGAACCTCCATTCCGGCTGTTTCGTCACGATCAAACAAGATGGTGAACTGAGGGGGTGTATCGGCAATTTTGTCTCCGACCAACCGCTCTATCAACTGGTGCAGGAGATGGCGGTTTCGGCCGCAACCCGCGACCCCCGTTTCTATCCGATGAAAGCCGACGATCTGGCCGATTTCAAGATTGATATTTCAGTGCTCTCGCCACTACGGAAGGCTGTCTCGGTTGAGGAGATCAAGGTCGGCACCCATGGTATATACATCGTCAAAGGGAGTTATCGCGGGGTGCTGCTTCCCCAGGTGGCGACCGAATACGGCTGGAACCGCGACCAGTTCCTGGAGCACACCTGCATCAAAGCCGGCCTGCCACAGGACGCCTGGCGGGGAGAGTGTGACATCTTCATCTTCAGCGCCCAGGTTTTTGGGGATTAGCTGGTTTCTGCCCAGAAAGACAACTCCTCTACTGAAAGAGGCCTTTCACATCAAAGTATTTGTCATCTTTTCTGACTCTTTTTATCCAAAAGTTTCAGCCCACCTACCGTAGAGCCCACTTTTATTTGTCAGCATAAACCGCACCCGTGTTTGAGTGCCGGTAAAACTAATGGATTAATCGCCTTTTTGAGCTTTACCCGGTTGACAATCAGCGGAAGCCAAATATAGTTTTTATACATTCGACTTTTGCTGGTGGAGCGTGATTTATGGCTAAAATGCGTATGATTTTGTTTTTCACCTTGATGGTATCTTTTGGCGCCGTATCAGCTCAGGCAGATTTCAGTTCGGACCTGCAAAATTTAATAACACAAGGCAACAACCTGAGCAATCGATTAGCTGCGATAAGTGTCAGCAACGAAAATACATGTGTCCATCTTGATAGTTTGAATATTTCTATTGAAAACTATCTGGCCGACATACAAGTAGTATACAACCAGATTACTTTGCCAACCCACGTGACCTCTGCCGACCAGACGGCTCTTGAAGAACTTTCTGGAATTGCGAAGTATCTGGCTAGTAATGCTGTGCGCCTGTCCTTTGAACTGCGCACCCTTGACGGTATTGCTAACCTTTTCGAATATCGAGCAGCATTGAGCGCCATGCTGAGACTTTCTGATGATATTGGCACCATGGCTGACCGCATTCTCGAAATGGCGGACAGAATCCTGGCCATGGCCGACAATATTGGCACTATGGCTGATCGTATTCTGATTACCCAGCAGATTCAAAGCTCAAACATGGCATTTACTCAAGGTTCTCTACTTACAACTCAGCAAAATATCGTTGCACTGAGTGATAGCCTCTCTACAATTGGATATAATCTATCCCTCGGATTGTTACTAAACGATATAAAATATCAACTTGCCGAAATGAATAGTGTAACGCTTGATACCTCTAATATTGCAACGCAGTTAAGCTATTTTGAAATAAAAACTGCTTTGCTAATGACCCGTTCTCTGGCCATCTACACACTTATAACTAAAGACAGCCAAATCAACAGCCATTACATAAATGGAGACACGCTCACACTTTTAGTTGATCTTTCAATTTCGCAAAAAGAATTTGCATTCGTGTTAGAAAAATATGCCACAACGATCAATCAAATTGCCCCGCTTATGCAAACATCAATACTCTCCGATGCAACAAAAAGCATGTTACGCCTGACTGCAGATATTAATAAAATGTCGAAACGCATTGTCGAGATGAACAGCAGAATTACTGTCATGGCAGACAACATTGGCCTGATGTCCGATCAGATTGTATTAACACAAAGTTTGCAAAATGCTAATATTGAACTGACTCAAAGTTCTATCGTTGCATCTCAGGACATCACTCTTTCGGTGATAAAGAACTTCATTGGTCAATGATTCAAATTTGACCTGAGGAGAATATTATTATGTTCGATTTCAAAAACAAATTAAAGATAGTGCTATTCATTTCTGTCTTTTTGATTTTACAAGCCGGCGATGTCCGTGCTGATTTATTACAAGACGTTCAGGGCCTTGTAACGCAAGCACAGGAACTTGATGTGCAGTTAAAAAGCATAACATTAAATTCAAACTTACTCTGTGGCTCTATGGCTGCAGCTAACCTGTCAGCGCACAATCTGGTGAACAGTATTACGCAGGTAAATGATAAAATAGCAGCCCCAATTCAGATAGACTCAGTAACTCTTGCTGCCCTTGATACACTTTCAAGCACAATGCCGAGCCTGGCTAGTGAAAATCTGCGGTTATCACTCGACCTTAAACAGCTCGTCACAGTCACTAAAGCTATCACTATGAAGAATGGGATTGTGGCAATGCTTCAACTTTCCGATGACATTGGCAGCATGGCTGACCGTATTGGTGAAATGTCTGACAAGATTCTTGTAATGTCAGACAATATAGGTCTTATGGCTGACCGAATTATTGTCACCCAACAATTGCAAAGCCAAAACATTCTGCTCGTTCAGCAAGGCTTACTGCAATCCCAGACAAACGCACTGTCACTTGTTTCTGTGGTAGAGACTTCAACGAATGATCTTTCTCTTGCAAAATTAAAAGCTGATGGTGATCTGCTCGTTGCACAACTTTCAGCCATTGTTTTAAACCCTTTAACCATGAAGACTCAGCTAAAAACCGCCGCCTCAAACGTCAGAACCTATCTCGACAAGGTAAAGTCAGCCCAGGCGACCATACTTGATCAATCAATGCATAGTACCAGCTATATAAGCACAGCCTCACTCATTAACCAGCAAAATATCACCATAATGCTTTCCACCATGGCAACAGTGATCGATGGATATACCGTTATGATAAACAGCCTGCAGACCATTACTTCTCGCCAGTCTCTAGGTGATTCTTTAAAAAGCATGCTTCAGATGTCAGCAGACATTGGTCTCATGGCAAACCGTATTTTGGAGATGGGGGATGTCGTCCTGGCAATGTCGGACAACATCGGTATGGTTGCAGACCAGGTTTTGGCTGCTCAACAAATTCAGAACACTAACATAGCCACGACTCAGGTATCTGTACTTGCAACACAGATATTCTCCGTAACGCTTATTAAAAATCTTGCTCTGTGACTGCAAATGCAAGAGCAGGCTTTACCGGAGCGACCTTGCCGTTAGTGGACAGAATGGTGGATTTTCAACTTGATGAACGGGGATCAAATGGAACACGGCATTACTGACAGAGACTAGAAGATCATTGGCTGGAAGATCACCAAAAGCAGCACGACACCAAATGAATTTACAAGATAAATTATCTAAAAAATGTCCAATTAACTCGGCAAGCTCCGCTACAGCGCCACCTGTGGCAACTTTCTAGCCAACTCCCCAAACTCTCCGTCAAGCGGCGCGGAGACGGTGACCTCCTCCATTTTTGCATTCTGAAACGTCATCGCCGAACAGTGCAGCATCATCCTCCCGGCCACCTTACCGCCATAGGTCACATCACCGATTATCGGCAGACCGACCGACTCAAGATGCACCCTGATCTGGTGAGTACGACCGGTCAGCGGCCTTGCCTCCACCAATGATAATTCACCGGATGAGGCAAGCGTGCGGAATTCGGTTTGCGACGCCTTACCCCCTTCGACAACCCCGTAACGGGCCGAAGCGACTTTGCCGATCGGCGCGTCCACGGTCCATACCTCTTGATCGGGGCGTCCGCACACCAGCGCAAGATACAGCTTATCAACCAATCCATCCTGGAACTGTTTAGAGAACCTTGCTGCCGCCTGCCGGTTTTTCGGGAAGAGCATCGCTCCCGAGGTGCCGCGATCGAGACGGTGGACAACCCGGGCCGGCTCACTGCTCCCCTGCGCCTTGAAATATTCGGTCACCCAGTATTCCAGAGTCCCTTTCAGCTGATAGGGGGTGCGCTGGCTGTTGATCCCGGCCGGTTTGTTGACGGCGATCAACTCGGCGTCTTCGTAGAGCAGCGCCTCGGGCGGCAAGTTCAGCTCCTGAAAGCGCCCCGCTTCCATAATGCCGATCTCGATGACATCACCCGCCTTGACGCTGCGAGACGCCACCCGCACCAGCGCAACATTTACCGTGCAGCCGCCGCGGTCGATGATGCGGCGCGCCTCTGATTTGCTTACCCCGGGGCAGAGGGTTGCAATGGCATCGTCGAGACGTAATCCGCTCTGTTCTTTTCCCACGTTTTTTCTTAGTATCATGCCGTTCGTAGTACCCTTTTTGGCGCCCGAAGGCAAACAAATCCTTGTGGCTTATACGTCTGCTTTCTGCTAGTCTCTGCAGCTATGACAGTTCCCTCCAGTACCATCATACCGCCGCTGCGCGGGCCGGTGCCGCTTTCCCACCTGTTTCTGCACAGTTTTGTGCGGGACGGAGATATCGCCGTTGACGCTACCTGCGGCAACGGGCATGATACGCTGCTATTGGCCACTCTTGTCGGCGCTTGCGGCCATGTTTACGGGTTCGACATTCAGCAGCAGGCGATTGCCGAAACCGGCCGCAAGATTGCCGAAAGCGGTCTATTTGATCGGGTAACGCTGCTGCAGAGAGGGCACGAAGAGCTGACAGAGCATGTTGCGGAACCTCTGCAGGTTGTGCTGTTTAACCTTGGCTACCGCCCCGGTGGAGATCGCAGCGTCATCACCCGGCCGGAGACAACCGGAAGAGCTCTGAAGCAGTCGCTGGGCCTGCTGGCTCCTGGCGGAGTTATCTTGGTGACCGTTTACCCCGGACACAGCGGCGGCGCTAGCGAACAAGCCACCGTCGAAGACTGGGCCTCCGCACTGGACCCACGCGCCTGTCACTGCTGGCGCATGGGGCAGACCAATGTCAGCCCGACAGCCCCCTACCTGATACTTATTCAGAAGGCGGTCTGAGATGGTGCGTACCCTGCTGCCGTTCATAACCATCCTGCCGTCACTCTCCTATTCGCTGATTTCGCTGTTCTGCGCGGCAAGGTTTTTTATCAAGAATAAGCCGCTCACACCTAAGTCTTCATATCCCGCCGTTTCGATTATCAAACCGGTTAAAGGTATGGATGCGGACAGTTACGATAATTTTGCCTCGTTCTGCTCCCAGCAGTATTCAGGAGCAGTACAGCTGATCTTTGCCGCCGCATCGCCTGACGATGCAATTATCCCGGTCATCCGCCAGCTGATTGATGATTTTACCAATCACAACATCAGCCTCGTTATCAACCCGGCACTTCACGGTCCAAACTATAAGGTATCCAACCTGATCAACGCCTTTCCCCAGGCAAAACATGACATCATCATCGTTTGCGACAGCGACATCAGCGTTGAGCCGGACTATCTGCAGTCGGTGGCTGCTCATTTTTCCGACCCGCAGGTGGGTCTGGTCACGTCTCTGTACCGCACCTCCGAGGTGCGCGGCATTGCCACAGCGCTTGAGGCGATCGGCTTCACCACCGAGATGATTCCCAACGTCCTCGTGGCACGGCAACTGGAAGGGCTCACCTTCGCCCTCGGCGCTTCGATGGCTGTCCGGCGCGATGCGCTGGAATCAATCGGCGGCTTCGAGGCATTGGCAGGCTACCTGGCCGATGATTATCAACTGGGCAACAAGATCCACCGGGCCGGGTGGCTGATCGCCCTTGACGCCTGTTTTGTCGAAAG
>Ga0123338_10001822_pt1 | contig 20203 bp, 21 predicted proteins | sample grotaG_FD_89793 | JGI IMG/M metagenome (GOLD analysis project Ga0123338, IMG submission 89793) | Glacier valley bacterial and archeal communities from Borup Fiord, Nunavut, Canada, to study Microbial Dark Matter (Phase II) -... | ecosystem: Environmental > Aquatic > Freshwater > Ice > Glacier ...
CCTCGCAGACGACGCTGCTGCGCCGCCCGGCGAGTCGTCGGCCCCGGCCCCGTATTCGTCAGCACCGTCGACCCCGTCAGCAACGACTTCGTCCGACGACGGTAAGCACGCCTCCGTTGGCGCGGCGATGGCACCCACGTCGTTGAGCTTCGAAGACGCATTCGACGCCGAACTCGCCGGCGACCTCGGCGACCTCGGCCCGGCATCCTCACTGCCTCGTGACGACGCACCGCGTCGTGACAGCAGTGGCGGAGATCGTGGCCGCAACGGCGCCGGAGGCGACCGCGGTCGCCGTCGTCACCGCTGAGACATCCCACTACTGAGCGCTGGCCAGACTGTTACCTTCGGTAGCGGTCTGGCCAGATCGCTTTTCGCCGCCATGCGCGGTTCTACTCACTTGCCTGGCGGTCGTTGATCGGCAGGTGTCTTTCGTACGAGGGGTCCTGTGTCAACGCAGATCACACAATTGCCGCAGGGCCTGACAGTGGCCACCGAAAATGTCCCTGGGGCGTTGTCGGTGGCCGCTGGCGTCTGGGTCGGCGTCGGTGCCCGCGACGAACCGGCAGAACTGTCCGGAGCTTCGCACTTCCTCGAGCACCTGCTGTTCAAGGGCACAGCTGACCGCTCTGCAAAACAGATCTCGGAGTCGGTCGACCGTGTCGGCGGCGACATGAACGCCTTCACGACCAAGGAATACACGGCCTACTATTGCCGCCTGCCGCGCAGGTCGCAGGCAATGGCCATCGAGTTGCTCGGCGACGTCCTGTCTCGTCCGGCGCTGCGCGAGAGTGATGTCGACTCCGAACGCAAGGTCATCCTCGAAGAACTGGCGATGGACGACGACAGTCCCGACGATGTCGCTCACCGGCTGCTGCTGGCGTCACTGTTTCCCGAGCATCCACTCGGCCGCGAGACCGCCGGTGATGTCGAGACCGTCATGGCAACGACCGCAGCCGACATCCAGCAGTTCCACGCCTACTGGTACCGATCGAACAACACCGTCGTCGCCGTCGCCGGCGACATCGATCACGACGTCGTACTCGGGCAGATCACGGCGGCGTTCGCCGACCTCGGCGTCGATGGCGTCAAGCCGGAACGGATACGGCCAGAGTCCTCGCCTGGCGCCATCTCGCTGTTGGAGGACGACACCGAGCAGGTCCACCTGACATTCGGGTTCCGCGCCTTCGACCGTATGGATCCTGATCGCGAAGCGCTCGACGTCATGAACCACATCCTGGGCGGTGGCATGTCGAGCAGACTCTTCGAGGAGATCCGCGAGAAACGCGGACTCGTCTACAGCGTCTATTCGGGTGCCTCGTTGTACTCAGATGGTGGCCTGCTGAGCATCTACGCCGGCGCTCGCCCCGAGCAGGCGGCCGAGGTTGCGGGACTCGTACGCATCGAACTCGACCGACTCCGTATTGACGGTGTCACCAACGACGAACTCGATATCGCTCGCGGATATCTGTCCGGCTCGTTCGCCCTGGGTCTCGAGGACAGCGGCTCGCGCATGGCCCGCAATGCCGGCCTGCTGACGGCGATGGGTGCGATCCGTTCGCCCGAAGAGCAGGCAGCCCGCTGGGAGGCCGTGAGCTCCAGCGACGTCGACCGAGTCATCGAACGGATACTCAGCCAGCCGGTCGTCGTCTCAGCGGTCGGACCGATCACCGACGAACTCCGCGCTGTCGTCACCGTCTGACGCCTAACCCAGCTCGGAAGCGGTGACGACGTCGTCGGGCAGCCGACATCTGGCAGGCTCTGGCGATGACGTCAAGCGTTCGCCGCCGCATCGCCGTGGCACTGGCGTCGCTCGTGCTCATCGCCGGCGGGTGTTCGAGTAGCGCCAAGCGGGCTGCGCCGATCGGAGCGGACCTGTCGACGGCGAGCGACGCCAACGTTCTCAAGCACGCCTTGACCGCCGGACTCGCGGGCGTGCCCGGTGTCGATCAGGCATGCATTCAGCGGGAACTGGCGTCGATCCCTCCGGATTTCAAGATCCCGGTGGACTCGCAGAGCGCAGCAGCGGATGACACGACCGAGGCGACGGCCGCTGAAACGACGGCCGCTGAAACGACCGAGGCGGCGGCCTCGACGATCGCTGATCCGCTCGACGTGCTGGGCAACAGCGATTGCGGTGGGGACAGCGACACGATGCTCAAGCAGATGGCGGGGACGCCGGCGGGAGAGGAACTGGTGGTTCGGGTGCTCGCTGCCGGATTCGCCGGTCAAAGGCTCCCCGTCGATCTCATCTGCGTTCGAGCGGTGATCAGCTCGACCACTTCGAACGTCGTCGACGCCCTGTTGACGTCGGCGGATTCACCCCCGGGCGACATCACCGAGAAGTTGTCGGCCTGCACGAAGTAGCGCCGTCATCACCCAGTGAACGACATGTGCTGCGGTGCGGCGCTGTCAGCGTTACCGTGGCGTGCCATGACGATTCGAGTGGGTGTGATCGGTGCTGGTGGCCGTATGGGAGCGACGGTCTGTGATGCAGTCGTCGCCGACCCGGACTTGCAACTCGTGGCGGCTGTCGACGTCGGTGCCAGTGGGGAGCTCGTCCACGGGGTGACGATCGCTGCTTCGCTCGACACCCTGAAGGAACGCGATGTTCAGGTCGTGGTCGACTTCACCGTGGCAGCGGCAGTCCGCTCGACCCTGCCGTGGCTGGCTGAGCACAGCATCCACGCTGTCGTGGGGACGACCGGACTGACGGACGACGACATGCAGATGGCGCGCAACCGGTTCACCTCCTCGAATTGCCTCATCGCCGCCAATTTCGCCATCGGTGCCGTGCTGATGATGCGCTTCGCCGAATTGGCGTCGCCATGGTTCGACACCGCCGAGATCATCGAGTTACACCACGACGCGAAAGTCGATGCACCGTCGGGTACGGCCCTTGCCACTGCGACTCGGATGGCCGCAGCGTCGTCAACATGGGCACCGGATCCAACCCGGCACGAAGTCGTCCGCGGGGCGCGAGGTGGCGAGGGACCCGCAGGAATACGTGTCCATTCGGTGCGCATGCGCGGCATGGTCGCTCACCAGGAAGTACTGCTCGGTGCTGCTGGACAGACCCTGACAATTCGCCACGACAGCTATGACCGGATCAGTTTCATGCCAGGTGTCGTGCTCGGTTGCAAACGCATCGCCGAACACCCGGGACTCACCATCGGCCTCGACAGCTATCTCGGGCTGTGAGCCGGGCACGTCTGCTTCGCTGTTCGCTACGAACCGATCTCGAACCACACTCTGGTCTGGCCGTGATCGGTCGAGACGCCCCAGGTGCGGGCGAGATCGGCGATCAGCTGCAAACCGCGACCTGAGGGATCGGTCTCACCGGCAACACGACGAGTCGGTACACCAGCGCCCTCGTTGCTGACTTCGATGCGGACGACCTGGACGCTTGGGTCGCTGCGTTCGACGCTCATGTTGATCGGCGCGCGACCGTGGAGCACGGCGTTGGAGACGAGTTCGCTTGCCAACAGCTGTGAGGTTTCGACGGTTTCGGCAGGCAGCCCCCATGACAGCAGGACGGTCGAGAGAAAACCACGGGCCTTATGCGGCGCACCAGTGTCCTGGTCGAGGTCGAGTTGTTCGATGCGTGGGGTCATTGCGGTATACCATTGTTGGATTGGTCCGACCAGAGAAGTGCAGACGCCACGATAGTTAACTGGGCCCGTCCGAAGGGTGAAGCGTGTGTGTGCGGTCGATGACAACGATCCGGGCTCGTGTACATGTGCAGACGCCGATGCCCACTCGCCGCCCACTCTAAACGTGAATCGGACGTAAACAGTGCAACGTCCAACCGCCCCGTCTTGCGAGCCTCCCGCTCGTCAGGCCTTCATCGGTGCGATGACCTGCTCGGTGAATCGGAGCGCCGGCTCGACGGCGAGGGGATGGCCGAAGTCCATCACGAAATACGTCACGCCGAGTTCGCCGAGGTGCGCCAGTCGTTGCAGCCACTGTTCGGAAGCCTCATCCGAATCCGGAAGCTCGCCTGCGACGGTCACGCAGCTCTCGATGTCGGCGGTATTCCTGCCGGCGCTGATTGCGGCCGTGTCGACGATGTCTCGCTTGCGTTTCCACCCGTCGTCGCTCCGGTACGCACCATTCCAGATATCGGCATGCCGTCCGACGATGGGTAGACCGATCTGCTCACCGGAACTGCCGATGCAGATCGGCGGAACAATATTGGGGCGGGGGGTGGCTGCGGCGTCGTCGATCTGGAAGTACGTCCCGTCGAAGGTCGGGTGCTCCTCCGTCCACATCAGGCGACAGATCTGTACGACCTCTTCGAGTTGACGAAGCCTGACGGCGGCCGTGGGGAACTCATATCCGTACGAACGGTATTCTTCGTCTCGCCATCCGGCACCGATGCCGAGCATGAAACGCCCGCCGGACAGTACCTGCAGCGTCGCCGCCATCTTCGCCGTGAGCGCCGGGTTGCGATAGCCGTGACCGAGTACGTGGTGGCACAACATCACGTCGGGGAACGTCGCTGCCAGCCAGGTGAGCGTTGTCCAGCCCTCGAGAAAGCCTTCGCGCTTGTCGCGGTCGAAGCCATAGAAGTGATCGGCGATCCACACCGAGTCGAAATGAGGCAACGCCTTGGGAAGGATGTGCTCCTGCTGGTACATCACGATGGGTTGGAAGTTGCTCCCAGCATGACCGGCGACAGGAGACAACCAGCCGAATTTCACCATGTCCGCAATCCTTCCGTCAGCCGACCGAGACAACTGTCGCGCATCCGCTCCCCGCAATCGGCATCCGTGCATCTTCTCGGACCGCGAGCTGGAGCAATGTATCGAGCGGCGGATTCGTGGGTATACCCACTGGTCGCCATCGCCCCGGTTGTCACCCTCGAATGACAGCGAGTGACGGGGCGGGCCACAAAATTGAGATACTCCCACACATCTCAGTACGGTGGGGTCGGCCGAACACGCTGCCCCCACCGGATGAGCCCCACCGGACGAGAACGAGAAGACGATGGACGAGATGAACGACATGCACGAGGTTGGTCGGAACGAATCACTGGCGGTATCGATCGATCAGCAGGGAACCGTGATTGCGGTCGGCGACATCGACCTTGCCGGCGGCCCGCTGCTGGAGAAGGCGATACTCCAACAGGAGGAGTCGCAGCCGATCATTATCGATCTTGCGGCTGTCGAGTTCATCGACTCGTCCGGCCTGCGCAGCCTGCTGTCGGCGAGCCGTCGCGCCCAGGGCCGCGAAACCTCCGTCACACTGCGCAACCCGTCGTCCGGCGTCCTCCGGCTGCTCTCGATCACTGGCACCACCACTCAGTTCGTGATCGAAGAGGCAGAATCGTGAACACGGCCACTCCGGCCGAAGCTGCACCTGATACCGCCGATTCCAGTACCGGTCAACTCGTGACGTTGGTCGTCCCCGCTGTCGCTGCGATGGCGCGGGTTGCACGGTTGACGGCCAGTTCGGTCGCCTCCCTCGGCGATATGACGGTCGACGACATCGATGACATCAAGATCGCCGTGAGCGAGTTGATGACGCTGTTCATCCAGCACGACGATCCATCCGAGATCACGTTGCGATTCGACGCCGGCGAGCTGACATTTTCGATCGACGCGACGATGGCCGTTTCCGGTGCCGATCTCGAGGGACCCGAAGCGCTGCTCGCCAAGGCAGTACTCGACGCGGTCTGCGACGTGTACGAGCTCGATTCGGTCGACGGTCGAATCGCTGCCAGGGTCGTCAAGAAGCGGTCCGACCAGTCGACTTCCTCACGCGGTTGACCCGTGACCTCACCGCGCACCCCAGAGGACGAGGAACGACTACGGATGCGCTTCCGCGAACTCCGTCGAACCGGCGATCGACGCACCCGCGACGACATCGTCGTCGAGCATTCGTGGATCCCCCGCGCTGTCGCCAGACGGTTCGACCAACGCGGTGAGGCCTTCGACGACCTGCTGCAAGTGGCGTCGATCGGGCTCGTCAAAGCGGTTGATCGATTCGATCCGGAGATGGGAACGAACTTCGTCTCGTTCGCCATGCCGACCGTCGTCGGAGAGGTGCGTCGGTATTTCCGCGACTACGCCTGGAGTGTGCGCGTGCCCCGCAGCGCCAAAGAACTCAAGCCGCGGATTGCCAAAGCGATCGAGGACCTGCAGCAGCAGCTGACACGTTCGCCGAGCGTTGCCGAAATCGCCGAACATCTCCATGTCGACGTCGATTCGGTGCTGGAGGCGATGGAGGCGTCTGCTGCCTATCGTGCCTCGTCGCTGGATACGCCCGGTACCGGAGACGATGCCCCGGAACAACACCGCAGTCTCGCCCAGGACGATCGTCAACTCGCCGGCGTCATCGATTCGGCGACCATCCGGCAAATGCTCGAGACGCTGCCGGGCCGCAGCAGGATGATCCTCTACCTGCGGTTCTTCGAGCAGATGAGCCAGGCAGACATCGCCGAGCATGTCGGCACCAGCCAGGTCCATGTGGGCCGGCTGCTGAAGGCCGGACTCGAACAGCTCCGTGGCCAATTGAGCGAGGACGAGCTACGCGAACTCGTCTGATACGGCACGTCGCTCGTTCGTCGCCCAGACGGCGGCACGTGTCGCCGTTTGATCCGCATTCGAGCCGGGTACCTCCTGTCGGCGCGACGGTTGCGCAAGCTCACCGATTTCAGGGGCTCGGCGACGTACGCGTGGCGTCCATCAGGCGCATCGCACAAGGAGAACGACAGATGTTCAAGCTCATTCGTAGGCCACTGCGTCCGTTCTACCGCTCGGTGGCACTCGCCTTCGTGTGGTCGAACAGGCGTGATCTCATGCGCTGGGTGAGTTTTGCCAAGCGTGCTGTCGCCACGACAACTCGGCCGTCATCAGCCGATCTGAAAAGTGAGGCGCGTGTGCGGTTGTCGGTCTCCTTGGATCCGATATTGCGTCGGGATGCAGCGCTCAAGGACCTCCGCGTACGGGACGGAGTCGTGACCCTGCAGTCGCCTGTCGGCTGGGCCAACCGTGGCATCGCCGTCACCCGGCTGGAGCAGATCAACGGCATCGAGTCGGTCCATACGACAAGCGATCTCGGTGCCGCCGACGCACGCCATCCGGTGAGGGAGACGAGCTACTTGAGTGCCGCCAGAGCTGCTTCGTAGTCCGGCTCGTCGGCGATTTCGGGGACGAGCTGGCGATGAACGACGATGCCGTCCTCGTCGAGGATGACGACTGCTCTGGCGAGTAGTCCGCTCATCGGCCCATCAGCCAAGGCGATACCGAAGTCGCTTCCGAAGCCGGTGCGGAACGACGACCCGTTCTGCACGTTCTCGAGGCCTTCCGAACCGCAGAAGCGACCCTGGGCGAATGGCAGGTCAGCGGACACGTTCAGCACCTTGGCGTTGTCCATCGGGGTCGCCAATTCGTTGAAGCGACGGACACTGGCGGCACAGGTTGGTGTGTCGACGCTCGGGAAGATGTTCAGCACGAGTTTGCTGCCGGCGAAGTCGGTATTCGTGATGTCCTGGAGAAGTGCTCCGGTCACGGTGAAGGTCGGCGTCGAGCCGATCGCCGGAAGTTCGCCGACGGTATGAAAGGGGTTGCCCCGCAAGGTAATTTCTGCCATAGACCTTTCGTATCACCGACGACGTCGCATCCCACCGCAGGGGCGCATCTGATGGACACGAAACGCGATGGAAAGACGTCACATATCTTCCGGAAATGTGGCCGCGCCAAGCTGTCGTGCGCCGAAACCGAATGCCGAACTTCGGAAGGATTCATTCGGTACACAGGAGCAATGTGGAACGTCGAGTAGCTCGACTTGAACTGATTTCCCGGCCGGAGCTGGTCGGCCGCGCCCTGACAGAGCCACTCTCGATGCTCCACGAGCGCTGGTTGCACGAACTCTGGGACGCGCTGCCGGCTGACCCGGGAACGGGTTGCGCATTGATGACGACGGCCGGTTCGGCGCGACGGGACATGGCGGTCGGCAGCGATCTCGATGTGCTGTTGATCCACCCGCGCAAAGCGCAGGCAGAGGAGATCGCGGCGATCACCGATGTGCTCTGGTACCCGCTCTGGGATACCGGGTCGAAGATCAGCCCAGCAGTGCACTCGATCGAATCGATCCTCGAACTCGCCAGGAGCGACCTGGTGACGGCCACGACCCTGCTCGAATTGCGGTATCAGTGCGGAGATGCCGAGGTCGTCGCCACGTTGACGGCAAGGGCGTTGGAGCAGTGGCGGGGGAATGCCAGACACTGGTTGAAGAAACTCGACGCATCGGTCGAAGCACGCAACACCAAGTCCGGCGAGGTCGCTTTCCTGCTGGAACCCGATCTCAAAGACGGGCGCGGTGGCCTGCGCGACGCGCAGGCGATGTACTGGGCACAGCTGACGGGCCATCCGGCGATCGAAGGGGCGGAGGAAGAACCGCCTGGCGTGCTGACCGACGCAGCCAACATATTGATCGACGCCCGCGTCGAGTTGCACCGAAGTACGGCAAAGGCATCGAACGTACTGCTGCTCCAGGAGCAGGACGCTGTTGCCGCAGCGCTCGGCTACGGCGATTCCGACGATCTTATGCTCGCCGTCTCCCTCGCCGGACGCACGATCGCCTGGGCATCGGACCGCTTCTGGGCGCGTGTCATTCGCCGGCTCGACAAACGGCGTGCGGAGGGTCCAGGCCGGGCGTTCACGATCAACGGCGACTTTGTACTGCAGGACAGCATGCTCGTGCTGCGCGCCGATGTCGACGTCGACGATCCGACGCTGGTGTTGCGAGCGGCAGCGGCGGCCGCCCATCACGGCGCGCAGCTCGACCGGCAGTCGCTGCAGGCGCTTGTCGCCTCAGACACGTCGATGCCGGACCCGTGGCCGGCGACGGCCTTGAAGGCGCTCGTCTCGCTGCTCGGCGCAGGGGAGGCATCGGTACCGATTTTCGAAGCGCTCGACCGCCATGGCTTGATCATCCGCGTGCTGCCTGAATGGGCCAACGTGCAGGCAAAGCCGCAGCGCAACGCTTTTCATCGCTTCACCGTCGACCGTCACCTCTGGCAGACCGCAGCCAACGCAGCCGCCTACGTCCGCGAAGTCGCCAGGCCAGACCTGCTGTTGGTCGGGGCGCTGCTCCACGACATCGGCAAAGGCTTTCCCGGCGACCACACCGACGTCGGCAGTCCGATCGTCCGGGCGATTGCGACGCGTATGGGATTCGCCGAGTCCGATGTCGATCGCATCGTACGCATGGAGGAACTGCACCTGCTGCTGCCCGAAGTCGCGACCCGCCGCGATCTCGCCGATCCACGGACGATCACGAATGTCGCCGATTCCGTTGGCGACGTCGATCAACTCGAGCTGCTCAGAGCCCTGACGATCGCCGACAGTCTGGCGACGGGCTGGAGTGCGTGGAGCGATTGGAAAGCCGGACTCGTCGACGATCTCGTCAGCAGGACGCGTCGGGCACTCGATGGCCATCGTCCCGCGAGGGTCTCCGGATTCCCGACGGCTGAACATCGGGCGATGATGTCCCAGGTGCATGGCGATCATCTCGCTCACGTTGTCGGAAGAGTCGACGGTTGCACGATTGCCGCGCCGGACAGGCCCGGCCTGTTCCGCGTGATCGCCGGAGCGTTGTCGTTGCACTCCGTCGACATCGTTTCGGCTGACGTCTGGACGAGCGACGATGGCGTCGCCGTCGATGACTTCGTCGTCGGGCGACGCGTCGGCGGCGAAACGAACTGGCGGCGCGTCGAAGCTGACCTGCGGCTCGTGTTGGCAGGCGAGATGGACCTCAACGCACAGCTTGCCGAAAAGGTCAAGAACTACGCGAACGTCCACCGCAAAGCGCAGTCGGCGCACCCCCCGAAGCCGGAGGTGCTGGTCGACAATGGCTGGTCGCGTACCGCAACGGTGGTGGAGGTACGTGCGCCAGATGGAATCGGTGTGCTGCATCGCATGGCAGTCGTGCTCGAACGCCACGGCCTCGACATCCGCCACGCCAAGGTCGTCACCCTCGGCCACGAGGTCGTCGACATCTTCTATGTCAACCGGATGGACGACCTCGAAGCGCTCACCGACCTCGCTGGAGATCTGCGCGCCGTGCTCTGACCGAAACTGAGTCCACTGGCGCACCGCCGGCGGTGCAAAACGGTCCACAGAAGTTGCACAACAGCCGCGCCAGCGGCTATTCGATCTGGCCGCTTCTCTCCATCCGGGCGGCCTTGTAGAACGCCTGGGCGAAGGTGATGACGAAGAATGCACCGACGACGTACCACTGGTACTTCTCGATCCAGTGCAGCAGCCTGGTCAACTGCTTGTCGAAATGGCGAGCGGCTGCCCACACCCATGCGAGTCGTGCGGCGATTCCGGTGGAGATGAACAGCGCAAAGCGGCGCGGTGGCATGCGGTGCATGCCCACGAGTGCGCAGGCGATGTTGCTGCCGGGGAACAGCAGCGCCAGCACCCACCCGGCCTTGGCAGCGACGATCTTCAGCCAGCGGAACGTGATCGGCTCCTGGCCGTCGAGTTGGCGCGAGAACCACGCCATCGCTCGGTCGCCGTAGGAGTAGCCGAGCACGTAGCAGAGCGTCGCAGCAATCGCCAGGCGAACGAAACCGATGACAGAATAGGCGATCGGGCTGATTCCGGCAGGGACGCTCAGCAGCAGATAGCGGATACGCGACGACAGCGCGATCAGGCCCTCTGGGCTGAAGGCGATGATCCTGGCGAAGAAGATCTGAGCGACATATCCCAGGCCGACGAGCACGCCGAAGGCACCAACCAGCAGTCGCAGGCGGCTGTCGGGTGCCACCGACGGCGACGCGGACGGCAGCTCCGGCGGTTGCAAAGGGAATGCGGTCTGCTCGCTCGCCATCGCCAGAGCGTACGGCGAGCGGCTGGGACTTCGGCGCGTTACTGTTCTGGGCTGCGCCCGAATGGGGTGGCGCGTAGCACGAGAGGGAAACCATGCGTTCGACGATGCAAGAGACTCCGCTGACGATCGTTCACCTGTTCGAGCGTGCCGAGCAATACCACCGAACCAAGACGATCACGACGGCGATGTCCGGCCACATCGAGTCGATCACCTACGGCGACTGGGCCGAACGAACGAGACGGCTCGGCGGGGTGTTCGACACGCTCGGGATCAGCGCCGATGGGCGCATCGGAACGTTTGCCTGGAACACCTCCCGACACCTCGAGCTGTATTTCGCCGCACCGTGCACCGGTCGCGTCCTGCATACGCTCAACATTCGTCTGTTCCCCGAGCAGTTGACGTACATCGTCAACCACGCCGAGGACGAAGTCATCTTCGCCGACAAGTCGTTGCTCGGGCTGCTCGCACCCCTACTCAAGACGTTCTCGACGGTCAAACACCTGGTCGTGATGGCCGATGGAAAGGGCGAGATCCCAGCGGATCTCGGCGACATCCAATTGCACGACTACGAAACGCTCCTCGCCGCTGCCTCGCCGGTCGCGTTCGGGGTCGACGACGAGAACCGGGCGGCATCGATGTGCTACACGAGCGGCACGACCGGGAACCCGAAGGGCGTGATCTACAGCCACCGGTCGACGTTCCTGCACACGATGGGCGTGATGACGACCGATGAGATCGGCGTCGGAGAACGCGACGTCATCCTCCCGGTGGTGCCGATGTTCCACGCCAACAGTTGGGGTTTGGCCCACGCCGGAGTCGCAAGCGGTGCCGACCTGGTGATGCCTGGCAACGATCTGTCGGGCCCAGCGATCGCCGATCTGATCGTCAATCAGCGGGTGACGGTTGCCGCCGGTGTCCCGACGATCTGGATGGCGGTGCTGCCAGAGTTGAAAGGCCGGGACACGTCGTCACTCCGTGTGATCCCCTGCGGCGGGTCGGCTGTGCCGCGCGCCTTGAGCGAGGCCTATCGACTGCAACTGGGTTTGCCGATCCTGCAGGCGTGGGGGATGACGGAGACCTCGCCGATCGCCGCTGTCTGCAGCCTCAGCAAAGCCGATTTGCTGCTCAGCGACGAGGAACAGGCGGATCTGCGTACGAACGTCGGCCAGATCGCCTTTTGCATCGAGGCCAGGGTGGTCGACCCCGGCACGATGGAGAAACTGCCGTGGGACGGCGAGTCGAGCGGCGAACTGCAGTGCAAGGGCCAGTGGATCACGGCCACCTACTACGACGACCCACGCGCCGGTGAGAGCTTCACCGATGACGGCTGGTTGCGGACCGGCGACGTCGCCACCGTCGACTCGCAAGGTCGGATCAAACTCGTCGACCGCACCAAGGACCTCATCAAGTCGGGTGGCGAGTGGATCAGCTCGGTCGAGATCGAGAACGAACTGATGGGTCACCCGAAGATCAAGGAGGCGGCGGTCATCGGCGTGCTCTCGACGAAATGGTCGGAGCGTCCGGTTGCCTGTGTCGTCGTCAAGGAGGGCGAGACGATGACCAAGGAGGAAGTGCTCAGCTTCATCGCTCCGAGCCTCGCCAAATGGCAGTTGCCGGACGACGTCATCTTCATCGACGAGGTTCCGAAGACGAGCGTCGGCAAGTTCTCCAAGAAGACGCTACGCGATCGTTTCGCCGACCTCGTGCTGCCGTAGCGGCCGCCACCGGCCGGTCGTGGTCGGTACCGCCGCCGAATCGATGTGACCAGCCATGACAGACTGAGCCGATGCTCGACCACCTGTCGATCCAATGTGCCGATGTCGAGGCAAGCGCGGCGTTCTACGACGTCGTGCTCGCCCCGCTCGGCGGCTCGTGTCTCATGGACTTCGGCGACGTGCGCGGCTACGGCATCGCCCCAATGCCCGACTTCTGGCTCGGGCCGCAGAGCACCGGGGTCGGGTTCCGCGAGTCGCATATCGCCTTCAGCGCCCCGGATCGCGGCGGTGCGGGCATTCTTCGACGTAGCGGTATCGGCCGGAGCCGAAGTGCTGCACGAACCCCGTGTCTTCCCCGAGTACCACGAGACCTACTTCGGGGCATTCGTCCGCGACCCCGACGGCAACAACGTCGAAGCCGTCTGCCACGCCCCTGAATGATGGCCGCGAGGCAGCAATCCGGGCCCTGACGCGTCGGAGGGCTGCCTCTAATGACGGGCCGCCGACGGACGGACGCTGAAACGGATCAACCGTCTGATCGAAGACACGATGCGCTCACCGTTCGAGGCAGCAGGAAACCTGGGCGTTTCAGTTTCGACCTCTGGCCGATGGTTGCGGCGCATCGACGAGGAGCCGCCTGATCTGCCACGTCGACGAAAGCTGCGACCATCACGACCTCTTCATTCTCGAAGCCCGTCATCACGCCGTCTGTGCTGCTGTGCTGCTGTGCCAGCTCGCCGTCGCCGAGCCGTCCGCACCGATGGCATTGCAGACCGTGATCCCGCTGCTCGAGTCCAATCACGCCTCCAGATTCCGAGTACTCGTCCGGAACGGTCTGCCCGGACTCGGACTCGCAGCGGCCGGGCTTCCTCAGAGTCGGCCGGCATCGATCACCCGCTGCAGGAACTGGCGAGTCCTCGGCTCGACCGGGTCGGTGAAGATCTGCTGCGATGAGCCGATCTCGCAGACGACGCCCTGATCGAGGAAGGCGACGCGGTCGCTGATCTCCCTGGCGAAACTCATCTCGTGCGTCGCCAGCACCATCGTCATGCGCTCTTGTTTGAGGCCGCGGATGACGTCGAGCACCTCGCCGACGAGTTCCGGGTCGAGCGCGGCGGTGATCTCGTCGAGCAGCATCAGTTCCGGCTTCATCGCCAACGCCCGCACGATCGCCACGCGCTGCTGCTGGCCGCCGGAGAGCTGGTCCGGATACGCCCTCGCCTTGTCGGCGAGCCCGAAGACGGCGAGGAGCTCGTGCGCCGTTACATGGGCGACTGCAGTCGACTGTCCGAGCACCTTCATCGGTCCGATCGTGACGTTCCTCAGTACGTTCATGTGCGGGAAGAGGTTGTAGTTCTGGAAGACCATGCCGATGCGGCGCCGGATCGGGTCGGTACTGAGCCCCGGTTCGGAGATGTCGATGCCGTCGAGGTAGATCGCCCCGTCGTCGATCGGCTCGAGCAGATTGCAGCAGCGCAGCAGCGTCGACTTACCGGATCCGGACGCACCGATCAGACAGATGACCTCTGACTCGGCGACGCTCAGGCTGACGTGATCGAGCACGGTCCGTTGCCCGAAGCGCTTGACGACCGAGTCCAGTTCGAGCTTCGCCTTCCGTCCAGCGGCGGTTACTCCAGCTGCGGCTGCGTCGGTCATCGGACGGTCATCGGACGGTCATCGGACGGCTGTTGCGCCGGTGCGGCGCCGCTCGCGTTGCAGCAGATGGTCGGTCGTGCGGGTGAGCGGCACCGACACGCAGAGGAACAGCACAGCGGCGGCAACGTACGGCGTGAAGTTGAAGAACTTCGCCTTGTCGATGCCGGCCTGACGTAGGACTTCGACCGGACCCAGAATGCTGATCAAGGCGACATCCTTCTGCAATGAAACGAGATCGTTCATCAGCGGCGGAACGACTCGGCGGATGGCCTGGGGGAGGATCACATGGCGCATCGTCTGCGTACTGGTCATGCCGAGCGAGCGGGCAGCGGCGCGCTGTGATTCGTGGACGCTCTCGATGCCGGCACGAAAAACCTCGCCGACATAGGCGCTGTACGCGGCGATCAGCGCAACCGAACCCCAGATGACCGCCCGTCCGAGGTTACGGCTCTGCAGCAGACCCGGCACCCCGAAACCGATGAGCGTGATCCACAACACCATCGGCACGCCGCGGAAGACGTCCGTATAGACCGTCGAGAACAGCTTCAGCGGGAACAGCGCCGGGCTGCGCACGTTGCGGGCGAACGCCAGCGCCAATCCGCCGAGCAGGATGCACGGCGCGCACCACAGGAAGATCTGGACGTCGTACCAGAAAGGCCCGAGCATGTGCCCGAGCGAGAACCGCAAGATCGAACCGTCGAAGAACGAGTGACGGACCTTCTGCCATCCGGACGTCATCGGCAACAGCACGGCCACCGCCGTCAGCACGATGGCTGTGCTGGCGGCGGCGATGGCGAACGAGCGGCGCTTCGTGCGTTGTTCGTAGCGTTGCCGACGGGTGAGCTGTGTCGTCACCCTCGGGGAACGATGGGAACGCCGTCGGTTCCCTGCGCCAGCCACGTTGTTGCCAGCCTGGCGAGCGTGCCGTCGTCGGTCAGCTGTTTGAGTGCGCCATTGATGCATTCCGTCAGCGGGCTGCCCTTGGTGATCAGGTAGGCGAGCTGATCACCGGGTTCGGTGGAGAGCCGTTGGAACTGGCCGGCGAGATTCCCGTCGGTCATGCCGCCGCCGTTGACGATGCCGTAGGCCGTCGGCAGGTCGACGATGAGGCCGTCGATCTGGTTGTTCTGCAGCGCCTGCGCCGCGCCGGCGTTGTCGTCGAACACCTGCGGAGCGGACGTTGGTTTGATCACACCGGTGATGAACGTCAGGCTGGTGGTGCCGGTGGCTGCACCGAGCTTGGCGGTCTTCAGATCGGCCATCGACTTCGGTTTGGCGAACTTCGACGTCTGGGTGGTGACGAGCGCCTGATTCGTCGTGTAGTACGGCAGTGAGAAATCGACGACTTTGGCGCGGTCAGGGGTGGCGGAGAACTGCTGGATGTTGGCGTCGAAGCTCTTCGGTCCTGGTGCAATCGCCTCGTCGAAGCCGGTGCGCACCCAGACGACGTCAGCGTTCTTGAAGCCCATCTTGGCGGCGACCGCATAGGTGACTGCGGACTCGAACCCCTTTCCGGATTCCGGCTTGTCGTCGATGACGTAGGGGGAGTACGCCGGGTTCCCGGTGGCGACGGTGAACTTGCCGGCGGTCAGCGTCTTGCCGGCGACACACGTCGCCGGGTTGGCAGCGATCTTGGCGGCAGTCGTCGAAGCGGTGGTGGATGCAGTTGTCATCGCTGCGGCGCTCGTGAGGGCGGCGGTCGTTGGAGCGGCCGTTGTGGCTGTCGCCTTCGTCGCTCCCGTTGCGGTCGGCGCGGACGTCGTCGGCCCGGGCGTCGTGGCGGCAGTGGTCGTGGCGGCAGATGATTCGGCGGTTCCGGCGACCGTCGCGGGTGCCGTTGCCACCGGACCTGTCGTCGTCGGGACGGCTGCATCTTTGGTATCGCTGCCGCACGCGGCGAGCAACGTCGCTGCGGCAATGAACATGACAGTGCCCGAACGAACTGAGCGACGCATAGAAAACCTCCGGTGGTGAACGGTGGCCACAGGCTAGTCCCGCGCCCGGTTCGACGGTCACGACGACAGGCCGAAGTGGGGGGTTGACAGTGAGACAGTTTTAGTCTTATTGTCTCATTCATGGAGCACGGGGGCTCGGCCTTGGAAACGCATCGCATGCCGAGTGCGGCGGAACAGCGCATCCTCGATGCCGCCAAGGTGTGCTGTGAGCAGTGGGGATTCGAGCGCGTCACCATCGACGACATCGCCAACACCGCCAAGGTCTCCCGAGCGACCCTCTACCGGCTTTTCCCTGGCGGCAAAGATGTGCTGTTCGAGGCGATGCGCCTGCAAGAACTCGAAGACTTCTTCAGCCGACTACTGGCGGCGATCGGTGAGACCGACGACTTCGAAGAACTCCTGGTGCGTGCCGTGGTGTTCTCGATGCAGGACATGCGCGACGACCATCACCTTGCGGTGATGATGTCGACAGCCCCCGGCGAGACGGTCGATGAGTTGACGGTTCACGGCGTCCCACGCATCATTCGGGTCGCTTCGACGTTCCTGACCCCGCTCGTCCAGCCGTTCCTCGGCACACGCGAGGGTGGCGAAGTCGTCGAACTGCTCGTACGCCTGGTGATCTCCGGGTTCCTCGCACCCTCGGAGCGGATGGACTTCACCAAGGAAGCCGATGCCCGCGCCTTCATCCGCAAGATCATCCTGCCGGCCTATTCCGGCGCACTCATCTCAACCCAATCATCACTGCACAGCTAGCGCTCCGTGCAAGTCACGAATCAACGAAGGAGTAACCCATGAGCATTACCGAAAATCCCGTCATCGGGGCATCGCACGCAGAACTGCTCGGCCGCGACGAGATCAACGACATCGAGGCCATCCTCAGCGTCGTCAATACCGACGTCGACGAGGTCACGCATGTCGTCAAGGACAATGCAGACGCCATCTTCACGTGGGACTACTCCCTCGCCCGACCGCATCTGCGCAAGTTGTACGAAAAGGCCAAGACCGGTCAGTGGAACGGGTCGACCGACTTGCCGTGGGATACCGAGGTCGACCAGGAGAAAGTCGTCGCCGAGATCCAGGCGCAGATCGGCACCGGCATGGAGCCAGCGCAATACATCGGCACGCCGGTGGAGAAGTGGGGCGACAAGGAATGGCTGCAGTTCGGCGTCGAGCAGAACAACTGGACGCTCAGCCAGTTCCTCCACGGTGAGCAGGGTGCGCTGCTGTGTACCGCCAAGATCGTCGAGACGGTGCCGTGGTATGACGCCAAGCTGTACGCGTCCACGCAGGTCGTCGATGAGGCCCGTCATGTCGAGGTCTTCGGCCGCTACCTCGACACGAAGCTGTCGGGCCACTACCCGATCAACGCCCACTTGAAGTTGCTGCTCGACGACATCGTCAACGATTCCCGTTGGGACATGACGTATCTCGGTATGCAGGTCATGGTCGAGGGTCTCGCACTTGCCGCCTTCGGCTTCCAGCAGCAGTTGACAAGCGAGCCGTTGCTCAAGCAGCTCTTGCGTTACGTGATGAGTGACGAAGCCCGCCACGTCGCCTTCGGCGTGCTGTCGCTCAAAGAGGTGTACGACGGCATGACCGATCGCGAGATGATGGACCGCCAGGAGTTCGCCTTCGAGGCCGCCGTCCGTATGCGCGACCGTTTCCTCTCGCAGGAAGTCTGGGACCGTATGGGAATCAACCCCAAGGACGTGCTGCCACTCGTGCTCGCCGACCCGACCCGGGTGATATTCCAGCAGATGCTGTTCTCGAAGATTGTCCCGAACTGCAAGAAGCTTGGCCTGCTCGATCGCAACGACAAGTGGCTCCGTCACCGCTTCGAGGAGATGAACGTCATCCAGTTCGAGGACTGGGAAGACACCGCAGAGGAGTACGTCAAGTTCGCCCTCGATGCCGATGCGCCAACCGATGCCGATCCACGGGTTCCCGTCGCCGGCCAGTAGTACCACGTGCGCAGCGGGGCCCACCGTCCGGCGACGGTGGGCCTCGTTGCGTTTTCGCAACGCGTCAGTAGCGCGCCCGCCGTCCCAACGAGGGATGGGTCACTTTGTGGACGTGGAGTCCACTTTCTGGTCCATCGCTCCGACGGTCACATCGTTGAGCAGGGTGGGGGTCAGTCGTTAGAGTCGGGCGCTCTGGGGTCCGGGACGACGAGCACGGGGGGACGGTGACGGCAAGATCGGGATGAGCGGCGGCCAGCGCCGTACGGACGTCCTTGGTCACCTCGTCGGCGATTTCCCCGATCTGGTCTTCGAACGGTCCTCCACGAGGCCCCAGCGACGACGGTTCGTAGCCGAACACGAGGATCGTGGCGGCGCGAGCGCCGTCGCGTAACCCGCCGCCACATCTGCAGCGTGCGACCCGCCACCTCCTGGTCCGATACCGACGACGACGATCGAACTCATTTCTTGGCTCCCTGTGTGTAGGTTCCCAATTCGGCAGCGATGACCCCACTCGGGCCACCCGGGTCGGGGACCGTGTCCGGTGGATCCGGCCGGTACGTGAAGAAGGTCGGATACTTGAGGCGGCACCAGATCATGAACGGAATACCGGCGATCAGCAGACCCGTACCAGTGAACAGCAGCGCGTGGTCGCCATCGGTACCGACGTTGTCGCGGATCGTCGCGAAGAACGTATAGACGAGCACGATGCCGCCGAGCAGCGGCAGTACGCCGATGAAGACGAGGTTCTTCGTCGACTTCGTCAGCCAGCGTCGGTAGTACCAGATGCACGAGATGCCGGTGAACCCGTAATACAGGGCGATTGCCATCCCACAGCGCCGATCGATGAGCTGTAGAGATCGGTACTCGTGTTGTGGCTGATGATGACGAGCAGCAGGTACCACAGCACGGACACGAAACCGAAGACCCAGGTGCTGAACGCTGGCGTGAGATGTTTGGCGTCGACTTCGGCGAGTTTGTCCGGCACCGCCTTGTGGACGCCCATCGACAGCATTGTCCGGGTGGCCGGCAGGATCGTCGTCTGGCACGAGGCGGAGGCCGACGTCAGCACGGCGATGATCAGCAGTTTGTAGAGGATCGTCGGCAACGCAACGGCACCGAGCGCGTCAGCGGAGTTGTCGGCGGTGAAGCCGGGTCCGAGCAAGGAGACCGACCCGTAGGCTGTGACCAGGTAGATGCCGAGGAGTAGGAACGTCGACAGGACTGCGGCGACGCCCGGCGTGCGGTTGGCGTCCGTGCTTTCCTCGTTGACCGAGACGGCGGTGTCCCATCCCCAGTAGATGAACACCGCCAGCACCAACCCGGCGAGCAGATCCTTCGACGACACGCCGCTGCAGGACATCCACGACAGCGAGGGTTTGACGGAGTGGTACACGACCTGCACGCCGTCCTGGACTGTGTTGAAACAACTCTGAGCCGTCTTGGCGACTGCGCTACACGCTGGGTACGAACTCTGGGCGGCGGTTGCGTCGTCACCGGTCAGCACGCCACCGTTCTTGGAGGTGCCGCTGCCGACCGACTCGGTGAAGGCGACGACGGCGAAGATCGTCAGCACAATGATTTCGGTCCCGAGGAGTACGACTTGGGAACGGGCGGAGAGTTCGATCCCCTTCCAACAGACCCAGCACATCGCCCCGATGAAGAGGATGCCGATGAATGTCGTCAGGTAGATGTTGTTCGACGCCTTCTCGTCGAACAACAGCACGAGGTACTGCCCCGAAAGTCCGGCGAGGTTCGGCATGATCACCAGGTCGGCGATGATGCACGCCCAGCCACTCAGCCAGCCGAAGAACGGTCCGAATGCACGCACGAGCTGAAGTTCGTGCCGCAGTCCGGGTCGGCCTTGTTCATGTAGAAGAACGCTGCGGCGATGCAGGCCATCGGAATGAAGGCGAAGATCATGATGAACGGGGAGTGGACACCGACGTGACCGGCGATGCCGCCGATACCGGCGGCGAGCGAATATCCGGGTGCTGTCGAGGCGATGGCGATCACCGTGACGGCGACGAGGCCGAGTGATTCTCCCTTCAAGCCCTTCAAGCCCTTCAAGCCCTTC
>Ga0123338_10001823_pt1 | contig 20203 bp, 16 predicted proteins | sample grotaG_FD_89793 | JGI IMG/M metagenome (GOLD analysis project Ga0123338, IMG submission 89793) | Glacier valley bacterial and archeal communities from Borup Fiord, Nunavut, Canada, to study Microbial Dark Matter (Phase II) -... | ecosystem: Environmental > Aquatic > Freshwater > Ice > Glacier ...
CGTGATCGCCGCCGTCAGCGTGGTCTTCCCGTGATCGATGTGGCCGATGGTGCCCACATTGACATGGGGTTTGCTGCGATCGAATTTCTCTTTTGCCATGGTTGAAGGTGCCTAAAAATGTTTTTCGAAACGAACCCAATTGCCGAGGTAAACCAGGAAGGCGATGACTTACAGGCGGGCCAGTGAAGAGTATAGCAAACCACAAGATTGTGCCGCGTGCTGGGGCGGGAAACGCTTCACGCTAAGGCGCAGAGAAAGGCGCTTGGGGTGCTTTTCAAATTTTGGCAGGTTTAAAAGCGTTTATATTCGCTGGAGGAGGCGCTTTCGGCGGTTGATTTCCGTTTGAATTTCGGTGGCGGTAAAATCGAAGCCAAAATCGCGGGAATCGAAGGGCATGTTGTTGAAATCATGGAACTGTTTGACTTCGACGGCTTCATCGAGGAAGGCTTTGCGGCGCTTTTGCTGTTCACGGAATTCGGCGAGAAGCTTCACGAGTTGGCGCTGGAGGCGCGCTTCATGGCGCTGGATGTTGCGCAAACCCTTTTCGCGGGTTTCCCAGGCGATGGCTTCGACGAGCGCGGATCTACGGTCAGGTTCTTCGATGGCGGCGATAAGAGCGGGGACGGCATCGAAGTGGCCGAGGGCGAGCGTATTGGCTTCGGCTTTGACGGCGCGTTCGATGCGCCATTGCGTATTAACAATGTTATCGGCCAGCATTTGTTCGATGGTGCCTTGGGGGCGAAGTTCGCGCGTGAGATCGGCCTTGAACTTTTCGTAGGGCGCGACGTCTTCGCCGGGGAAAACGACAAGCTGACTGGTTAAGCCGTGGCGAACTGCGTTGAGGGAGGAGGCCCGCTGACCTTCGGCGGTGCGCGGACCGGTGGAGTGTTTCGAATTTTCCTGATTGGCTGTGATTTGCGCGGTAGATGGCATAAGTTATCCGCCTTCAGCACTAGCAGACGAAAGGTGAGTTGCAGGGTGAGAAAGATTGTAAGTGACTCAGGACATACGGAAAGATAATTTTAAAATTTTTGTGATAACTGCACGCATGGGGCCTACACAGACTGCATTGCGGCCAGCGGACCTGATGAATATGCCGGTGCCGGAGACTGGGCGGGTTATGAGTTGAGCGAGGGAGAAGTGGTCTCGGTAGGGTTTGCGGGAGCGCGGCACGAACTTATCAAGAGCCGGATTTTAAGAGCACTCTCTCGAAGAAACAATCAGCCAGGCCGAATCAGGAGAGCTTGTAGCCACTTGTCCGGCCCATGATCGACGGCCAACTTCACGGACCACGCGCGACGCCTTGTTAATGAACGCCAAGAAGTTGATTCAGATGCGCGATGCTTGAGGAGCTGATCGCAGTTGTGCTGATTGTGGTGCCCTGGTTTGGAGTTTAGACAGCCCACGCGCTGCTAGAGGGGAACACTGGGCTGTTGTGGCCTTACTTCGTTTATTGCGCGTTCCTGGCTGGCATCCTGTACTGCGCAGTTCGATTCGTCCACTGGGCATGGGAGTCTCCAATGCCGTTCATCGGAAAGTAAAGATTGTGGCGTGACAGGTCGGCGCGGTAAAGGGTTCCTGCTGCGCTGAGCGCCTCATCAAAGAAACCTTGTCAGTCGCGTTTGTAAGGGCTGGAGATATACCTGCGGCACTCTTTAGCGGCGTCGGCTTGTGGGGCGAACTTGATGGCCGCTTCATATTTGGGGACTGCGAGATTGTGGCGGTTGGTTAGATCGTAAATCTGGCCTTGGCGCATGTAGGCGAGTACGCCCGTGTTGAGATCGAGCTCGGCGGGCCTGGCGGTTACTTTCTTGAAGTTTTCAAGCGCCGGTTCCAGATCGCGGTGCCAAAACTGGATAGTGGCGCGCTCATATTCAATCTTTTCTTCCGGCAGCGTTACGTATCCTGGTGCATTGTCGCGCTTTGCGGCTTCCACGCGGTCCAGAACGGCGAGGGCATTCTTGTTATCGCCGACGGCACTGTACATCTGCGCCTGTTCCAGTTTGAGGAGATAATTTCTGGGATAGCGCTTACCGACGTTATCAAGCAGAGGGATGGCTTTTCTGGGCTGGCCCTCGCGGCGGTAGAGGGCGCAGAGCAGGATCTCCGCATCAACCTTGTTATAGCGGCCCTTGTGGGCCACGTCTTCGAGGGTGCGGATGCCGAGCTCTTTATCGCCGTGAAAACCTGCGAGAAAACCAAGCGACTTGTAGAACCAGGGGAGGCTGCCAACGATGTAATCATGAACTCCTTGTATCAAGCGCGCATCGTAGTTTGAGGGTTCAAGTTCAGTCACGCGGTTGTGCAGTTTGCGGGCAGTGGTGGCCTCGCTTAAGGCGTCGCGCCAGGCTTTGCGGACCAGAAAATCGTAATTCGATTTGAGGCCATTCGCGACCCCAAGGGCGTAGAGGCCTTCGGTGTCGTTCGGGTTCTTGTTGACCAACGCCTGGGCGAGCGCGATGGCGCGATCGATTTCCGATTGAAAGCGTTTTTCGGTTTCCGGCGAGGTATTTACTTTGGGGCGGCGGAGGAAGGAATTGTTGCCGCTGACCAGCTCACTTTCCAGCGCGCCGTTGCGGAACATTTCGCGATAGAGGAGGCATTGGGCGATGCTGTTGTGAGGCTCAGGAGCTTGTGGATTCGCCTTTGCCACAGCTTCGAAACCGCTGATCGCTTCATCGTATTCCAGGTTGTAATAGTGATCGAAGGCAGCTACCGTGGCGGGGCTTTCGGCCGCTTCCAAGCTGATGATACAGAACAAAAACGCAATGGAACGCGGCACAACTTGAGTTTAGAACATGCCTTGCTGCGCGCTTACTTGCCGCCGGTGCAGCACCCATTCGGGCGGCGATGGCTCGCGTGAGCCATCCACTTTTATGCCGAGCGCTTTGGCCCAGCGGTAGCCCCACATGGGCCCGTAAGCGGTGGCTTGCGGGAGAGGCGTCCGGTAGGCGGGATCGGATTGAGCTATATCCAATGTCACGAATCGATAGTGTTTTGCTTTGAAGATTTCAAGCGTTTGCTGAATGGTATCGGCGTTTAGCTGATTGACGTGAAGGAGCATCACATGGGGGATGGGGCGGCCGAAGATTTGGGTGTGCAGTTCTGAATAGTAGTCGATTTTGGAGGCGGTGTAGGTGAGGTATTCCGCACGCAGGCGCCCGGCGTCATCGAGCGCGTGCTGCGCCAGTAAGAGGTCGTAAGTGCGGGACCATTCGTAATCTTCGTTATCGATGGTGCAGGCCGCGATTCGGTAACCGCGGGTTGCGAGGAAAGCTTGGACGGCTGCCTGTTTTTCGGCGGTGTCGCCGGCGTGATTGAACGGGAAGCGGAGCCAGCGGGGGTGGGTTGGAAGAGAGGGCTCGCCGAGAATTACCTCTTGCTGGAACTGCGCAACGGTGAGCGAATTGAGATCCAGGTGGGCGTAGGTGTGGTTGCCTAGCGAGTTGAGGTTTTGCTGCCACCCGCGCAAGGGCTTTCGGCCCAGAGTTTCCACCATTTTCTGGTTCACGAAGCCGATGGCGGGGGCGTGAAAACGTTTGAGGGCAAGCAGGATGCCCTGGTTCATGCGAAGGGCAGCTTCGGGGTCGGTGGTATCGGCTGAGGGGAGATCGTCGAACGTGAGGGCGACGGTGGGGTCCTGCGCGGCGCAGAGTGAGAGTGCGAAAAGGGCCGTTGCCAGCAGGAAGCGCATGCTATTGCAATTGTCCTATGGCCCATTTTGCGTGTTCGGCAACCAGGTGATCGGCAGATGCAGCCAGGTGGGCGAGAGGTTCCAGCATGCGGGGGTTGCCGGAGTTTCCCATGGCGATGGCGACGTTGCGCAGGAAGCCGGAGTAACGGGCGCGGTTGACGGGGCTATCGCGGAACATTGCCTGAAATTCCGCTTCGGAAAGGTGGGCCATCGCTTCTAAAGGTGGGGCCAAGAGCTTGGGGGCGAACGCAGGTTCGCTGGTCGAGGGGGCTTTGCGGTTCCAGGGGCAGACGTCCTGGCAAATATCGCAGCCGAAAATGTGCGGGCCGGTTGGGGCGCGATGTTCTTCGGGAACCGCACCGCGCAGTTCGATGATGAAGTAGGAAATACAGCGGCGGGCGTCTACGGTCCAGCCTTGGGGCGAGGGCACGATGGCGGCGGTGGGGCAGGCTTCAATGCAGCGGCGGCAGGTACCGCAGCGGTCGGGAGCGGGCGTGCGGGTGGCAGGAAGATCGAGCGAGGTCAGGATTTCGCCCAGGAAGAACCAGCTTCCCTGCCCTTCGTGGATCAGGCAGGTATTGCGGCCGATCCAACCCAGGCCGGCGGCGCGGGCGTAGGAACGTTCGAGCAGGGGCGCGGTGTCGCAGCAGATTTTGGAATCGAATGGTTCGATGGCCTTGAGCCTGGCGGTGAGTTCGGCTAGGCGGCTAAACATGACGCCGTGATAATCCTGGCCCCAGGCGTAGCGGGAAATCCAGCCACGTTCGTAGGAATCGAAGGCCGCGGTATGGGGTTCCGGGCCGTTGTAGAGCATGCCGACACAGAGGATTGTTTTCGCGGTGGGGAGCAGGGTTCGGGGATCGGATCGTTTTTCGGCGCGGTGATCGGTCAAATATTGCATATCCCCGGCGTATCCCTGGGCCACCCAGTGTGCGTAGTACTTTGCATCAGGATGGGGAAACGCTGAGGCTACGCCGCTTAGGTGAAAACCGCATTTGCGCGCCGCTGCATGGTAAAAGCCTAAAGTGATCTTTCCAGCCATCCTATTGATTCCGTTGAGCAAATCCGTTCGATGACAAAGATTGCCAGTGGAATGGGAAATACAGCATTTGAACCATTTTAAGTAGGCGGCGCATCTACATAACCTTTAGCATTACCGAAGGATATCCAGGGTTCCAGGAGATTTATTAAAAAGATGCATAAGCCAATTAAGTATGTCGAGAAAGCCGTGACGCTTGCCGCTGGTGCGGCCTGGAGTATTTTCGACCGCCTGAACCAGATTAACCAGCGTCCGTCATTCACGCCGAAGTGGAGCGACAAGCCTCTGCTGAAGAGCTACCAGAAGACGAAGCCGCCGCTTGGGTGGCCGCGGACGACCGATTCTCTATGCCCGCGCTGCATTCCGGAGATCCGGCAGCAAATTGTGGACGGCAAGGTTCCGCACCAGATTTTACTGAACGAGAAAGTGGGCGAAATCAAGGCTCAGGTGATTGAGCGCGATGGCAAGATCCTGATGGTGAAGGATTGCGAAATTCACGGGCACTTTGAAGACGTGATGGCGATCGATACCGCGTTCTTCAAGCATTTGGAGCATGTATTTCCGGGCCGCGACATTCGCGCCCACAGTGATGAAAAGCTGCATAACCACGGCACCAGCACCGTGAAGCATGGCCGCGGCAGTGTATTGACCGTAGATCTGACGAATCGCTGCAACATGATGTGCGACCCGTGTTTCATGGACGCCAATCAGGTGGGTTTTGTTCATGAACTGAGCTGGGAAGATATTCAGACGCTGCTGGACAATGCGATTTCGATCAAACCGCGGCGGCAGATGTCGGTCCAGTTTTCAGGCGGCGAGCCGACGCTATCTCCGTATTTCCTAGATGCGGTTAGGTATTCCCGCAAGGTTGGCTACAACAGTGTTCAGGCCGCCACTAACGGGATTGAGTTTGCCAAGAGCCCCGAGTTTTGCAAGGAATCCGCTTTGGCGGGTTTGCGTTACGCGTATCTGCAGTTTGACGGCATCGGTAACGCCGCGAACTCGCATCGCGCCGTGGGCAATTTGTTCGATGTGAAGCTGCGCGCAATTGAGAATCTGCATTCGAACGGCGTCGATATCGTTCCTGTTACCACCATTATTAATGGCATCAATAATGAGCAGGTTGGGAAGATCATTCAGTTTGCGCTCGATAATCCGAAGAAAATTTCGTTTCTCTCGTTCCAGCCGGTGTCGTTTACGGGCCGCGATGAAGCAGTGACGGACGAACGCCGGGAAGCGCAGCGGTACACGCTTTCTCACCTGGCGCATGACGTGAAGAATCAAGTGGGCATGGGCGAACCGGTCCGCGACTGGTTCCCGATTTCGTTCATGAGCACCTTTTCCGATTGGGCCGATCTGGTACACGGACCGAATGCGGATTGGGGCCAGTTGAGCTGTGGCTGCCACCCGAATTGCGGAATCGGCATGGCGGTGATGATCGACAAGGAAACGAAGGAATTCCGGCCGGTAACCGCATTTCTGAATGCTGAGCGCTTGGCGAAAGACGTAGCGCGGGTGACGGATGCGGGCCGATCGAAGAAATGGAGCGTGCTGGGCGTTTCGCTGGCGCTGCTTCGCAACTACGATCCGTTTGGCGCGCCTTCCACATTCAAGCTGACCGACATGCTGAGTAAGTTCGATAAGTGCTTCGGAGCAACGGGCCGCGATTACGGCAAGGTGACGAGCGACCGCACCATGGACGATATCGAGATGCGCCGCAAGGACCGTTGGAACTTCCTGTTTATTGCTGGAATGTGGTTCCAGGATCTTTTCAATTACGATTTCCGCCGCACCGAACAGTGCATCATCCCTTATGCCACGCAGGAAGGCGAAATCAGCTTCTGCGCTTACAACACGGGTGTGGGCTGGCGCAATATTATCGAGAAGATGCACATGACCGCGACCTTGACCAAGTGGTATGAGGAAAAGGGACGGCATGAGATTTTCGCGGGCAATAAGAACGTGAACCTGCCCACCACGGCGCATTCACTGAAGCTGAATGCGGAGCACGTGGATGGGGGTATCCAACATGATCTGGATTCGGTTGGAATTGCGAAAACCGCGCGGGAAGAGAAAGCCAGGAGCCGCGATGCCGCGATGAAGCAGAAGGCGGAAGACGACCGGATGGCCAAGCTTTACAGGGAGCACATTCTGAAAGAGAAGCCGATGGAAGGTGGTTTTGTGCCGCTATCCACGCTGGGTATTCCGAGTGCTCCTGTTGCTAAAAAAGTGGAAGAGCGCGAGGAAGTAGGTTCCTTCGGCGATTAGTGGTTTAGCTTTGTAAAGCAAGTACTTTGGCGGGCCTTCGGGTCCGCCTTTTTTGTTTCATACGAGTGGGAAATCCTGGAGGCTGGAGGAACGATGAGCTTCGAAGAGTTTCAAAAATCAATGGAATCCCCGAAGCAACGGCATGACGCTTTGACCATGAACATGGAATTAGCGTGACGGGAGATTGAGAGCTCGCGGGAGAAGGGTTTACAAACGGACCGCAGGCTAGAGGCTCTTAGCAGATTGATCGAGCAGGATTCCGAGAATAACCGGGCTCTTGCACGGATTGCGGAAGCTCACCAACAGTGAATCGAACACCTGGAAGGATAGTCGCCCAAAGGCCACCAATGCCACCCTCCGATATGCAGGCGAGCCCTAGTCTAGCGGTATGTCAAGTATGTATAGTCTTGATGAGGGTATCTCAGCAGTATTTTTGCAGATTGCAGATATGAGTAACGTAACCCCCGGCGCCGTGCGCGCGTAGATAGGTTTATACTGCTCTCAGGAGTGTTCATGCGCCCCATTCCCCGCCAAATCTCCGCTACGCTTGCCCTACTGGCATTGCTGCCGGTTAGTATTTATTCGAAAGACAAGAAAAAAGACGCCGAAGAGATCGGTAACCGCGACGTCGGCAAAGGCATAAATTTTTACTCGATCGAGAAGGAAATCGCGCTCGGTAAGGGCTTAGCCACCGAAGTGGAACGGCAAGCTCGAATTGTGGACGACCCCGTCATTTCTGAGTATGTCAGCCGCGTGGGGCAGAATCTGGTACGGAATTCCGATGCTAAGGTGCCGTTCACGATTAAGGTGATCGATTCCGACGAGGTGAACGCGTTTGCGCTCCCCGGCGGATTCTTTTTCGTAAATACCGGAATCCTGATGAAGGCCGACAACGAAGCCGAGATGGCTGGCGTAATGGCTCACGAAATTGCCCATGTGGCGGCACGGCATGGCACGCGCCAGGCAACCAAAGGGCAACTGATCAACTACGGAACCATTCCGCTGATTTTTCTAGGTGGCTGGGCTGGATACGCGATCCGTCAGGGAGCTGGTTTGGCGATTCCTTTAGGCTTTCTGACTTTCTCACGCGCGAACGAGAGCGAAGCCGATCTGCTGGGCCTGGAATACATGTACAAGGCTGGATACGACCCAACTTCGTTTGTCGATTTCTTCGAAAAAATTCAGTCTTTAGAAAAGAAGAAGCCCGGTACCATTTCGAAGGTGTTTTCCACGCATCCGATGACGGACGACCGGATTAAGAATTCGCAGCGTAATATTCAGGAGTACCTGAAGGCTAAGCCGGAATATGTGCTGAATACGTCAGAGTTCACGGAAGTGAAGGCCCGTTTGATGGCCATGCACAACCATCGCAAGATTGACGATAAGGACGTGAACCGTCCGCGGTTGCGCCGCGCTCCGGGTGCGGGCGGCCAGATTGACGATGAATCCGGTACCGACAAGAAACCGAAGACGGATCAGGACGAACGTCCTACTCTGAAGCGGCGTGAATCGTAGCTTTCCGTTTGTATTTCTGGTTGCGGTACTTGGGGCGGCGTGCATGAAGGTGCATGCCGCCCCTTCCATTTTGGTGCACGGGCATCGCGGCGCACGGGCGATGCGCCCGGAGAACACGCTTCCAGCTTTCCGCTATGCCATTGAAGCTGGCGTGGATGCGCTGGAACTGGACATGGCGGTGACTAGCGACGGCGCAATTGTGGTTTCACACGACCCGGTGCTGGAACCACCGGTTTGTACAGGGCCAATGGGCGGCACAGCGGTGATCCATACCCTGACGCTGGCGCAGGTTCGTGAGTGGGATTGCGGCAAGACACGGAACCCTCTGTTTCCCAGGCAACAGCCTGTTGAGGGGACGCGGATGCCGACGCTGGACGAAGTGTTCGATCTGGCGAATCCAGGCAACTTCGATTTCAATATCGAGACCAAGATTTTCGCTGAAAAGCCAGAATATGCCCCTAGTCCTGAAGAATTTGTGCGTTTGGTGCTGCAGTGCGTTCGCAAACACAAACTGGAGAAGCGGGTGATTCTGCAATCTTTCGATTTCCGAACGCTGATAGAAATGAAGCGGGTAGCGCCAGAGATCCGCACCTCGGCACTGATTACCGGTAAGCCGCGGGATTTTGTTGCCGTGGCGAAGAGCGCGAGGGCGGACATTATTTCGCCACACTTTTCCCTGGTGACGCCGACACAGGTTGCTGCCGCTCACAAAGCCGGGCTGCAGGTGGTTCCCTGGACCGCGAATACGCCGGCGGAATGGGACCCGCTGATCGCCGCGGACTCCGATGCGATTATCTCCGACGACCCTGCGGCCTTGCTGGCGTATCTGAAAAGTAAACGGAGACACTGAGGTGTTTGGAAAGGCAATGCCGATTCTGCGTGTGAGTGACTTGGAGCGAAGCCTTGCATATTACACGGAGATCCTGGGCTTTCACATCAACTGGCAGCAAAAGTTCTTCGCATCCGTTTCACGCGACAACTGCACGGTGTTTTTTTGTGTAGGTGACCAGGGTCACGCGGGCACATGGTTGTGGATCGGCGTACCAGACGCGGAGAGGCTGTACCGAGAGTATCAACAGAGCGGAGCGTCTATTCGGAATCCGCCGACTAACTATCCGTGGGCTTATGAAATGCAGGTGAGCGACCCGGACGGGCACGTTCTGCGATTCGGATCGGACCCTAAATTGGAGGAGCCTTTCGGAGAGTTTCTGGACATGGAAGGGCACCGCTGGCCGGTTTTGGAATCAGCCTAGTTTCAGCAGCACATCGCGGCATCGGGGCGAGAATTCTGGCTCTGCGCCAGCGTGCCGCGCCTCTCTCTCCACCGTTTTCCGATCGCCCACCAGCAGCGCGTAATTCAGAGTGGCCCAGCAGCGGCTTCCTGTCTGAGGGGCAGTGCGCTCAGAAATCAGCATGGCCTTGTAGCCTTCCGTAACCTTATTTTGTTTGTAACGCGCCATGGCGAGCAGGTACTCTGCGCCAGGGTCTTCCACAACACTGGTCATGATATCGGCGTACTCCTCCGCTTTGACGAACTGGCCTTTTTCGTAGGCATCCAGAACCTGCTCCAGGCGGGAATGGTGATCCGCAGGCGAATCGCGGAGGACTTCCGCGCGGTTCACTTCCGGCATCTGCGCCAGATGCGCCCATTGCGAAGACGGCGTAAAATTCAGCTTCACGTCTTTTGCGGGATCGTGCCCCCGTTTCCAGGGAATGACGGTGGCCAGCAAGGCCGCCGCGGCAACGGCCATCAGTATCAGGCGTGTCCGTATCCCGAGTAAGCGTTCGCGAGGCTCAACGGACCGGGCGAGGAACGCTACGTCCTCACGGCAAGGCGCGCAGGTCCGCAGATGATCGCGAATCCCGACGGCGCGCTCACCCTCAACTTCCCCGCCCTGATAGGCTGCTATGGTCTCCGCATCCGGACAGTGGGAAACGCAAACTTCAGCGGCGTTTTGTGGCTCGGATTGAGGCACACAGATGGCATGGAGGCGCAAGAAGCTTTCGAACAATTCCGCACAATCGCGGCAAGAGGCCAAGTGCTCCGGCGCGTCAGACGATTCGGCCGCGCGCCATAGCCGCTCATGCCGCACCTGCTCGGCCGTTGTGATGCCGAGCGAGAGCCAATATTCATCCGGCTCATATTGTTGCGGGTCTACACACATCCTACTCATTGGTTGCCTGGCCTTCTTCGTTTCTTCGCGCGCGCGATTTGGAATCAATCCGTACCGGTTCCGGCGGCAGCACCGGGCCGCCGAAAACGCGGGCCAGAATGCCGCGTGCCTTGAAGATTCTGGTAGCTACGGTGTTGATGGGGGTGTTGGTACGGCGGGCAATTTCATCGTAAGACAATTCATCCGTCACGCGGAGACGGAAGGCGGTCCGCAAGGGCTCCGGCAGAATTTTCAGTAACTTCTCCGCAGCCAGCATTGCGTTGACCGTTTCGTAGCTCAAGTCCTCCACAGGCAGTGATCGCTCACGCTCTTCGCCATCCACCTGGAACGAAAGGCGCACCATTTTGTCGCGCCGCCGCGAACGGTCGCTGCGCAGTTTCTGCAGGATGGCGATCTGCACTACGCGATATACGAAAGTCTGCAGTTTTGCGTCGCCGCGAAATTCACTTTTTGAGCGGATGAGTGAGAGATAGGCGTCATGCAGGATATCTTCGCGGTCCTCCGGGATGGGGACTTCCCGCGCGAGCAAACCCTGCACAGTCTTGCTTTGCGCGAAGTATTGCGAATACAACTGATCGCGTGCTTCGGCACTGCCGCCCTGTGCCTTACGTAAAAACTCCGCTTCCTCTTGGGAATCCACCAGTCTTCAGATTATCGCGGAGTTTGGGGCTACCAGGTAAAAGAGCTATCGCTGCAGGCCCAAGTCTTCCAGGCAGCGCGCAATCAGCGCAGTCCAGCCGGTCTGGTGGGAGGCACCGCAGCCGCGTCCGGTGTCGGGGTTGAAATACTCATAAAACAAACTGAGATTTCTCCAGTGCGGGTCTTCCGCATAAGTGCGGAGTTCACCTTGCCAAGGCGACCAGTTAGCCGCATCGGGAGTATAGATCGCTGTCAACCTACGGTTCAACTCGCGCGACACTTCGCGCAGAGTATGCATCTGGCCGGAACCGGTGGGACACTCGACTTTCAGTGAATCGCCATAGAAATGGTGGTAACGTTCCAAGGCCTCCACCAGGAGGTAATTCAGCGGAAACCAAATGGGGCCCCTCCAGTTGGAGTTGCCGCCGAATGACCCCGTTTCCGATTCCCCCGGCTCATAAGAAACAGTGCGTGTAGAGCCATTCAGATCCAGAACGTAAGGATGCTCCTTATGCACTTTGGAAAGGCTGCGTATTCCGTAGGGCGAGAGGAATTCGTTCTCATCGAGCATGCGCGAAAGCACACGTACCAACCGGTCGCGCGAGGGAATGGCCAACAGGCGGTATTGCTGATCCGCACCGCCCGCCGTCTCCATGCAACTGATCTGGTTATGAAGATCACGGCGGTTCTGCAGAAACCAGTTCATGCGTTTTTCAAAGGAGGGCAACCGGGAGATCTGTTGCTGTTCGAGGACGGAGTTGGCGAACAGCGGGATCAAGCCCACCACGGAGCGGATCTTCAGCGGGTGCGCCTGGCCATCCACCAGCAACTGGTCGTAATAGAAGCCGTCTTCCTCATTCCACAAGCCGGTGCCGCCAAGCGTGTTCATGGCATCAGCGATCTCGACGAAGTGCTCGAAAAACTTCGAGGCAATATCCTCATAGGCCGGATCTTCCTGCGCCAGTTCGAGTGCCATGGAGAGCATGATGGAACAGAAGAACGTCATCCATGCGGTACCGTCCGCCTGCTCCAGTGCCTGCCCGTTCGGCAACGGCTGGGAGCGGTCGAAGACGCCAACATTATCGAGCCCTAGAAAGCCGCCGGAAAACACCTGCTTACCCGCGACGTCTTTGCGGTTCACCCACCACGTGAAATTGATCATCAGCTTGTGGAAGATGCGCGCCAGGAAGACGCGATCGCGCTGGCCATGAGGTGCGCTGATTTTATAAACGCGCCACGCCGCCCAAGCCTGCACCGGAGGGTTGACATCGCCCAACGCGAACTCATACGCGGGCACCTGGCCATTGGGGTTCATGTACCATTCGCGATTAAAAAGAATGAGCTGCTGCTTGGCGAACTCGGGATCGATTTGGGCGAACGGGATCATGTGAAAACCCAAGTCCCAGGAAGCATACCAGGGGTACTCCCAGGTGTCCGGCATGGAGATCACGTCGCGGTTGAACAAGTGCAGCCATTCGCTATTGCGGCCATGCCAGCGGGCGGGCGGGGGCGTGGGCTGCGATGGATCGCCTTCCAGCCAATCCTGCACCGCGTAGTAATAAAACTGCTTTGACCACAGCAGACCTGCGTATGCCTGGCGAACCACCTCGCGTTCGGGTCCGGCGAGAGAATCTGGAAGAACGGCTTCGTAGAAAGCATCGGCCTCGGCGATTCGGCTGGCGAAAATCCGGTCGAAATCCGTACCGAAGGCCTTCTCCGGTGCAAGGTCGCCCGCTGTAAGCCGGAACCGCAGCTGCTTCTGCTGGCCCGCCGCAAGTTGCAAGTGGTAGAGGGGAGCGGCCTTGGTGCCCTCCTGCTTGGGGTTGACAGCTTCCGTCCGCTGCCGCAACACATAATCGTCGAACGCATCTTTCACGTAGCGCGTGGGGTCATACACACCGAACAGGCGCGACGAATTCGTTTCATTACCGGTAAACAGCAGTTCCGTTTTCTCTTCCGTGAGGAATGTATAGCGGCCGATCGAGGCATGATCCAACTGCATGGTTTGGCCGCCCGTTGCGCGGATGGACGGCAATGGCCAATAGCCTTCGCCGGAGCGGCCCCAGCTCCATGTATTCCGGAACCAAACGGTAGGCAGCAGATGGAGCGCGGCCGCATCGGGCCCACGGTTCGCCACTGTGATGCGGATCAGGATATCGTCTACCGAGGCCTTGGCGTATTCGGCATAAACGTCGAAATAGCGGCTTTCGTGGAACGCGCCGGTGTCCGTAATTTCGAACTCGCGATCCAAGCGCCCGCGCCGGCGAGATTCGGCCAGCAGTTCTTCATACGGATAAGCGCGCTGCGGATACTTGTAGAGCGCCTTCATGTAAGAATGCGTTGGCGTGGAATCGAGAAAGTAGTAAAGCTCTTTGCAATCTTCGCCGTGATTTCCTTGCGGACCCGTGACGCCGAAGAGGCGTTCTTTCAGGATGGGATCCTGACCGTTCCAGAGCGCTAGCGCAAAATTGAGCCGCCCTTCGCGATCGCAAATGCCGAGCAAGCCATCTTCGCCCCACCGGTAAGCGCGGCTTCGAGCGTGGTCGTGCGGCAGATAATCCCAACAATCGCCACCTTCGGAATAGTCTTCCCGGATTGTTCCCCACTGCCTTTCGGAGAGGTATGGTCCCCATCGCTTCCAATTCGCATACCGGGCCAGATCATCGGCCAACCGCTGATTTTCCGCATCCATCGGGTAGTTGGCTCCATCATGACAGGTGCGGCCCACGACATAGAGACGCTAGCTATTTGCGAGACCAGTGTGCGGTGCGGCGCGATTAGCGGCAGCATTACTATTAAAAACGCTTCGCTGCCAGATGCAAAAATTCCAGCCGTTACCGCCGCAACGAAGTTTGACGACTAGGGGATCAGCGTCAATGCTTACTGGAACCGGATGCCGTTACCGCCGCGCAGGCCTTTAAGGTAGAGAATGCCGCCTGGATCGCTACGCTCTTCCCGCATCTCTTCGCCATCGATTTCAATTCGATAGAGGCGTTTCGGGTTCAATCCCACGATAAACACATCCACCACTTCTTTGGCCGGGGTGCGGAACCGGTGCGTCGTCTTGCCGAAGAAAACCACGGCTTCGTCAAGATCGAGCGGGTCGCGCGTAATTTCCGGATTTAGCATGGTGATTTTACCGTCTTCGAAAAGTTGGAGTTGCCCGTCCACATAGCCCAGCCACTGGGCAGAATCTTCCCAATTGGAGCGCACGTAAAGGCGCCCGAACGTTTCGTCGTGAAAGACCAGGGGCACGTGGTAGTAGCTCAAGCCAGGCTGGTATGGGTTGGCCCAAAGGAGTTCGTAGGGGATGCCGAAGGTGCCGCGCATCAGAAAGCGATCGTTCATGAGCCAACCTTGCAGCACCTGGCTTTCAGGCGCATTCGAATCGAAGGCCACCATGGCAAGTTCGGCGGCGCGGGCCAGTGCGGCGGTACGCAGATCTGGCGCACCGGTACCCATTTTGGCGGGGATGCGGTACTCGCTTTCCGCGGCCGGGAAAGCTGCGGGGTAGTTCGCCAGCAAGTGACCGATGCCTTGATCTTTGAAATAACGCGGGTACTGCTCGCGAAGGTCTCCGTTCAAATTGTCACGAACAGCGTGCAGGATCTCGTAGAAGGCAAACGTCTGATCGAGAGGAATGGGAGCTTTGCCGGACCTGAGATTGGCGAGGCGCAGTTTCCAGGCGCGCCCGAAGAAATCCTCCAGACCGGCTGCCGAAATTTTAGGGGAGTGGTCTGCCAACGCAATGGCGGCCAGCAGGCGGGAGCGTTCGTTTTCGATGGAAGTACCGGGTTTGGCGGCAAGCGCCCGTTCCAGGCGGGCCACCAGCGCGGCGCTTTCGCCGGGAGTCAGCAGTGGCTGGCACCAATCGAAAACGAGCGCGACCTGCCGCAGATCGGCATCCGACCCGGTGGCGGATTTCAGCGCCCATTCGATGGCGCGGTGCCCCTGCGTGGCATCGTCCGCCACGCGGTAATAAAGGGCGCTGGCAAAACCTGGCTCCTGCATGGTGGCGCCGCCCTTGATAAGCAGATCGAACTGCTCCCAGCGCAGCGACTTGCGCTCGCGTTCCCGCCGCAGCAAACGGAGGCGGCTGGGCAGAAGAAACAGGCGTGGATGCTCTGTATAGATGGTGAGGCTATCGACGGGAGAGGCGGGGGTGGATCCGGGGTCGGGTGACTGGGCCGGAGCATTCAGGCTGACCAGGAGAATGAGAGCAGAAAGAGCCAGAGCGGTTCGGAACGGGGAGCCTTTCACCATTTCGATTGTGGCAGAGTGGCAATCATTTCTACAGTGTGTCAGAGTGACACAACATGACTCGCTCAATCCGTCCAGAACGCGGCCGCTCCCACGCGAGAAGACAGTGCTTTCAAAGACTTGCACGGTTTGACACTTGGCCCGAGGGTTGCTATTCATTGATGGAATCAAAGAAGTACTTTTCAACCTGCCCTCTGCTGCAACAGGCTGGCAGTTCGGTTTTAGGCTTATGGGACAACGTGCTTGCGGGAGCCGCTGTGATCAGTCGTAAAAGGCCTGGAATTCGGATCGCTTGCGGGTTGCATGCAGGGGGGTTTTTATTGTTCGCCCTCCTTGTTACACCCCTTTTGAGTGCTGCGGAACCTTTCCGGATCGCGATTGCCGGTTTGGTGCATGGACACGTCAGTGGATTTCTGAAGTCAGCGAAAGCGCGGCAAGATGTTGTGATCGCCGGAATTTTCGATCCTGACCCGGCATTGGTCGCCCGCTATGGAGACCAGTTTGGAGTACCCGCAAACGGGCGGTTCACTTCGCTGGACGCGATGTTGACGGCAATCCGGCCTGATGCGGTAGCGACGTTCACCAGCACGCTAGGGCATCGGGCTGTGGTGGAAGCGAGTGCCAAGCGCAAAATTCCAATCATGATGGAAAAGCCGCTGGCAACGAATCTGGTGGATGCCCGGGCCATGGCGGCAGCCGCGAAATTGGCGGGAGTTCCTGTAATTGTGAATTACGAGACCACCTGGTACCCGAGCCATGCGGAAATCTGGAGGATTGTCCGGCAGAACAATTCGGTGGGCGATATTCGGCGCATGGTGGCGATGGATGGGCATCAGGGGCCGAAGGAGATACATGTTCAGCCCGAGTTTTTCGATTGGCTGACCGACCCGGAGCAGAACGGGGCCGGCGCTCTGTTCGATTTCGGCTGCTATGGCGCGAACCTGATGACGTGGCTGATGGATGGCGAGCGGCCGCTGAAGGTGACCGCGATTATACAGACAAACAAGCCCAAAATTTACGAAGACGTGGACGATGAGGCGACGGTGCTGCTGGAGTACGCCAAAGCGCAGGGCGTGATTGAGGCGAGTTGGAATTGGCCTTTTGCGCGGAAGGATCTGGAGGTTTACGGCGAATCCGGCTACGCCATTGCGACAGGCGGCACGGGTTTACGAGTGCGATTCAAAGATCAGAAAGCGGAAGAAGTACGCACGCCCGCGCCGCTTGCGCCCAATACGCGCGACCCCATTTCTTACTTAATGGCGATTGTTCGTAATAAAGTTGCGCCTTCGGGGTTGTCTTCCATGGAGAATAATCTGGTTGTGGTGGAGATTCTGGAAGCTGCACGGGAATCTGCTCGCAGCGGGAAGACGGTGGTGCTGGCGCGGTAGCTACCAGCTGAGAATTCCCGTTCGCGGGAGTTCGTCCAGATTGGGGAGATACACCGTGTGGCAGCGTTCGCAGCGGTAGACCTCACTGCCCGGCGGCGCCACCTCGGCGGTGAATTTGTGCCAACGCTTCAGGTGTCCCTGGCAGAGTTTGCCTTTCCCGTTAATTTCGTTGCAGGCGCGCATGCGGAGCATCCGCCGTTTTACTTTGGCTCCGCTGGCCAGCACTTTGACGATTTCGCTGACAGGCGCGGGCTGGTTTGGCTTGGGGAAACTCACCTCACTTATGTTAATCTGAGTGTTCCGCTTACCGACTAGCGTTTGTTAGATCGACATGCCTGCCCGCGTGAGCGAAGCCTTTGTTTTGCTTACTTATCCGCTAAAAGAATCGGACTTGATCGTAAGTTTCCTCGCACGGGATGCGGGGAAATTGCGCGGGGTAGCGCGTCGCGCGAGGCGTCCGAAAAGCGGATTCGGTGCCGGCCTGGAACGGCTTTCGCAAGTCAGGCTTTCTTACTTTCAGCGCGAAAACCGCGAGTTGGTCTCGATCGACGGTTGCGATTTACAGCAATCGCAATTCGGGTTGATGAGCGATTACTGGTCCGGCGTGGTGCTGGATTTTATCGCTGAAGTTTCTGAGCAGGTGTTGCCGCCGAATGAGCCGAATGAGCGGTATTTCCGGCTGGTGGAATCGGTACTGAAGCATATGAGGAGCGGCGAACCGGGCGCTGTCTGGCGCGCCGTGACTTACTTCAGTTTCTGGGCGGTACGGCTTTCAGGAATCCTGCCGGAGTTTCGCGGTGTGAGTGCGGGTTCGATCGCGGTGGCCGAGGCTATGCTGAGATCTCCGATCGATGCGTGTGTGCCTGGTGAATTCGAACAGCAAACCGCAGCCGACTTGCGCAAATTCCTAATCCGCCAAATTGAAGAACTGATTGACCGCAAGCTGAAAACAGCGGCCCTGCTTTCCGCCCGCCCCTTCTGAATTCATGGACTCTTACCAACAGATTATTTTTAAACTGAAGCATTACTGGGCGGAGCGCGGCTGCATTATTCAGGAGCCTTTCGATACCGAAGTGGGCGCGGGAACCATGGCTCCCGAAACATTTCTGCGGGTTCTGGGGCCGAAACCATATCGCACCGGTTACGTTCAGCCAAGCCGCCGCCCGGCCGATGGCCGTTATGGCGAGAACCCCAACAGGCTCTATAAACACCAGCAGTTTCAACTGATTTTGAAGCCCTCGCCCGCCGATGTGATCGATCAGTATCTGGGCAGTTTGGAGGCGATCGGCATCAATCTGGCCGAGCACGATATCAAGCTGGAGGAAGACAACTGGGAAGCGCCTACGCTGGGCGCGTGGGGCGTGGGCTGGCAGGTGATGCTGGACGGTTTAGAGATCACGCAGTTCACTTATTTTCAGCAGTGCGGCGGGATTGAGCTGGATCTGGTGCCCGCGGAAATCACGTACGGCCTGGAACGGCTTTCGGCATTCCTGCAGGGGAAAGATAGCGTGTACGACATTGAGTGGACGCCGGGCGTGACTTACGGCGATGTGCGGAAGCGCGATGAGTTGCAGTACTCGGTTTATAACTTTGAACTGGCGGACCGGGATACATTGTGGAAGCTGTTCGATCTATACGAAGGGGAAGCGCAAAGATTGCTGGAGCTGTATCCGAAAGCCGAGCAGAAGGAGCGCTTTCCACTCCTTGCCACGTATGACCAGGTGCTGAAGTGCAGCAATCTGTTCAACACGCTGGATGCCCGGGGGGCGATAAGCGTGACAGAGCGCGTCGCGGTGATTGCACGTGTGCGCAAGCTGGCGGTGGGTGTGGCGGAAGCGTGGGTGGATCAAAGCGCGATCGAGGTTGCGGCTTGAATCTGCTGCTTGAGATCGGCACGGAAGAGATTCCGGACTGGATGATTCCAGATGCGTTGGCGCAGATGCGGACGCTGTTCGGGCCTGCGGAAAATGTGCAGGTAGACGCCACCTCGCGGAGATTGGTTTTGCGGGCGGCGGGATTGGCGGAGCGCCAAGCGGATCGCGAAGAATACGTAGCTGGGCCCGGGCTAAGCGCACCGGCGGCGGCGATTGAAGGCTTTGCGCGCAAGCAGGGTGTTGCGAGAGATGCTCTGGAACAGCGTGATGGAAAGTATGGCTACACGCGGAAGATTCCGGGCCGGGAAACGCGTGAGTTGCTGGCTCACTCGCTTCCGGAACTGATGGGAAAGATCGCTTGGCCGAAGACGATGTTTTGGGGCGCAAAAGGAAGCGCGCGCTTCATCCGTCCCGTGCGCTGGATTGTGGCATTGCTCGATGACAAAATCATCCCGTTCGAGTTCGCAGGCGTGAAGAGCAGTGCCGAGAGTTCCGGTCACAGGCAGTTGGGGAAGGCCAAGTTCCCCGTTACGTTTGCAAGCTATGAGCAGGCCCTCCGCGACAACGGAGTGATTCTTTCGGCCGATGAGCGCCGCACGAAAATTCTGCGCGAGTTGCCGAAGGATGTGCGGCCTGATGCTTCGCTGCTGGAAACACTTGTCTACTTAACAGAATTTCCAACTGTGGTTACTGGCGAGTTCGAACCTGCGTTTTTGTCGCTGCCCGCCGAGGTGCTCTCGACGGTGATGCGGTTTCACCAGAAGTACTTCTCGATCGATGATGGCAAGGGTGGGCTGGCAGCCCGTTTTGCCGCCGTGATGAATACATCGGGCGACCCGGCAGGTCTGGTACGCCACGGCAATGAGCGCGTGCTGCGCGCCCGCTTCAACGATGCGCGCTTTTTCTGGGACACCGATCAGCATCGAACGCTGGACGCGCGCGTCGAAGATCTGAAGCACGTCACCTTTCAAGCCAAGCTGGGCAACTATTACGAGAAGACGCAGCGTGTGGAAGGCTTGGTCGCGGTACTGGGCGGCGATGCTCACGCGCTACGTGCGGCACGCCTTTGCAAAGCCGACCTTACAACCGAACTGGTGAAGGAATTTACCGAACTGCAAGGTGTGGTGGGCGGGCTTTATGCAAAGTCCCAAGGCGAACCTGAAGAAGTTTCGCTAGCAGTTTACGACCATTACAAACCGGTCAGCATGGAAGACTCTATTCCCCGCACGGAAGCCGGACAATTTGTCGCCATCGCCGATAAGCTCGATACGCTGATCGGCTGCTTCCATGTCGGCCTCATTCCTTCGGGCTCGAAAGATCCGTTCGCCCTCCGGCGCGCCGCTCAGGGCATC
>Ga0123338_10001824_pt1 | contig 20193 bp, 22 predicted proteins | sample grotaG_FD_89793 | JGI IMG/M metagenome (GOLD analysis project Ga0123338, IMG submission 89793) | Glacier valley bacterial and archeal communities from Borup Fiord, Nunavut, Canada, to study Microbial Dark Matter (Phase II) -... | ecosystem: Environmental > Aquatic > Freshwater > Ice > Glacier ...
CGCCTGTCGCGCTACAACCGGTCGGTCGCGGCCAACGCCGCGGCGCTGGTCGCTCAGACCTGGCGCTGAGATCATGTGGACGGCCGGACCGATCGAGCTTCAGACCGAGCGACTGCACCTGCGGCAGTGGCGTGACGACGACGTCGCGCCTTTCGCGGCGATGAATGCCGATCCGTGCGTCATGGAGCACTTCCCGACGTTGCAGAGCCACGAGACCAGCGCAGCTGCCGTCACCCGCTGGAGCGCCAGGATCGCGGAGCGCGGCTGGGGCTTGTGGGCACTCGAGCTGCGCCGCACCGGCGAGTTCATCGGCTTCGCCGGACTCGAGGCTCCGGCTCCCGCGTTCCCCTTCTCGCCTTGCGTCGAGATCGGCTGGCGCCTGGCCTTCGCGCACTGGGGCCGCGGCTACGCGACCGAGGCCGCCAAGGCTTCGCTCGGCATCGGCTTCGAGACGCTCGGCCTCGACGAAATCGTGTCGTTCACGGCCGTTGGCAACCGACGCTCGCGAGCGGTGATGGAGCGCCTCGGCATGACCGAGGAAACGCAGACCTTCGAGAACCCCAACGTGCCGGTCGGCAGCCCCGTGCGCGAGCATTGCCTGTACCGCCTCAAGCGCTCTGCGTGGCTCGCGATGGCACCCGCGGCCGTCAAGACGTCGGCTGACGCCTCGTGCAGACGCTGACAGTCGCCTTCGTGGCCATCGCCGTGCTGGCCGGAGCCGCAGCACTGGCGCGTCGCGCGTCGCCGCCGGGCAAGCGCAGGGACGCCCTCTCGGTGACGCTCGTCGTGCTGGCCCTCGTCGGCGCGTTCCTGCTCTGCTTCGTCCTCGGCTCGCTGGTGCGCGGCGAGCGTTCGCCGGCCGTCCCGCATGCGGGCCAGGGCGGCGAGCGGTCCACCATCTCGGCCGCGATCGACCGTCGCTTCGGATGACGGACACCGGATCCGGGAAGCGCACGGCCGCGCATCCGTCGACGTCGCTGTTGAGATCGGCGGCTACCGCGCCGTCGAGCTGTCTGCCGCCGACGTGCCGCGCCTGAAGGCGATGTTCGAGAGCAACCCGGAGTACTTTCTCGCCGTCAACGGCCAGCCGGCGTTGCCGACGGAGGCCGACGAGGAAGTGCAGGGTCCGGTGCCTGCGGGCTGGTCGTGCACGAAGAAGTGGGTGATCGGCTTTGTCGACGCGTCGCACGCGTTGATCGCCGTCGCCAACGTCGTTTCCGATCTGCTCGTGGTCGGCGTCTGGCACATCGGGCTCTACCTCGTCGCGACCAAGCTGCACGGCACAGGCGTCGCGCACGCCCTCTACCGCGGGCTCGAAGCGTGGACACGTCGCGAAGGCGCACGGTGGCTGCGCCTGGGCGTCGTCGCCGGCAACGCACGCGCGGAGCGCTTCTGGTCCGGCCTGTCGTACGTCGAGGTCCGGGAACGGCGCGACATGGAAATGGGCCTCAAGATCCGGACCGTGCGCGTGCTCGCCAAGCCAATCGCCGACGGCACCCGCGACGACTATCTCGCCCTCGTCCCGCGCGACCGAGCCGACAACTAGCCGAACCGCCGATGCAAGCACCGATCGACTATCTCCATCCCGACCTGCCCGCCGGCCTGCGCCGCGTCGTCATGCCCGTCGTCGACGCGACCGACGCGTCGCTCGCCGGCTACGGCCGCCTGGTCGACGACCCCGACGCGTGCGCGGTCGAGATCGTGCGCTGGCCGTCGCGCGGCATGCGGCCGGTCGACGCCGACACCGGCGACCAGGGCGGCACGACGCAGGGCGAGTTCGTCAGCGAATGGCGCGGCGACATCCTCTACGGTCGCAATGCCGCCGTCGGCGGCAACTACCTGCTGGCTTACGCCGAACCGCCCGAGACTGCGCGCACCGACCACGGCGAGACGCCGCGGCGGATGATGCTCTGGCACGCCAACTACCACCCCGACGGCGGCCAGCTCTTCTTCCCGATCGACCGACAGCCGTTCTACGCACCGCTCGCATTACCCGGCGACGACGTCACGCCGGAGCGTTTCGTGTGCTTTCGCTTCGACGGACGGCACGGGCTCTACATCCATCCCGACATCTGGCACGAGGGCGTCTTCGGCCTTGCCGGCACGCAGCGTTTTTTCGACCGCCAGGGCGCGGTGCACGCGCGCGTCTCGGTCGACTTCGCGCGCGAGTTCGGCTGCCTGCTCGAAGCCGCGATCTAGCGCCAGCAGCGCGCATCGGCGACACCGCGGACGCTACGATCGCGACCCACCGCCCCAGATTCGCGAGGCTCCCGTGCCGATCGTCGCCCTGCACCACTACTTCGTCCGTTCCAGCGACCTGGCCCGCTCGCGCCACTTCTATTGCGATGTGCTCGGCTTTGAGGAGATGCGGCGGCCGGCCTTCTCGTATCCAGGCTACTGGCTCGGCGTCGACGGCCAGGTCCAGATCCACATGGGCCGGTTCGACACGCCCGACGCGCTGTCGCCCGATGCGCCTCCGGCGAGCACCGGCGCCGTCGACCACGTCGCTTTCACCGCCTCCGATCCGGAGGCGTTCTCGCGCCGCATGCGCGCGGAAGGTCTGCCGACGCGCGAGCGCCATCGCGAGGACACCGGCATGCTGCAGATCTTCGTCGCCGATCCCGACGGCGTGATGATCGAGCTCAACTTTCCCGGCATCGCGACACGACCGGCGTGGATGGGAGCCAGTGCGGCCTGAGCCCATCCGGATCGACGTCCGCCAGCCGCGATGAGCGATCTCGCAGCCTCGTGGCAGCGGGCCTGGCACGCGCTCGGCACCGAGCCTGCAGCGATGTCGCCGCCCGCGTCGGCGGCGTTGCGCGACGAGCTCGTCGCCTGCTACTCAGAGCCGCATCGCGGCTACCACACGCTGCAGCATCTGCGCGAATGCATCGCCGGCCTCGACGAGGTCCTCGCGCTGGCCGCGTGGCCGGGCGAAGTCGAGCTCGCCCTCTGGTTCCACGACGCGATCTACGACGTCAAGGCGCACGACAACGAGGAGCGCAGCGCGGACTGGGCGAAGGCGGCCATCCTCGGCGCGGGCGCGCCGACCGACGTCGCGCGGCGCGTCCATGCGCTCGTGATGGCGACGCGCCACGACAGGGTCCCGGCGACGCCGGATGGCAGGCTCGTCGTCGACATCGACCTCTCGATCCTCGGCGCCGACGCCGCCCGCTTCGACGAATACGAAGTCCAGGTGCGACGCGAATACGCCTGGGTCGCGGACGACGTGTTCCGCGTCCGTCGCCGCGAAGTGCTGCAGCGCTTGCTGGATCGTCCGTCGATCTACGGCACGGCGCGTTTTCGCGAGCGGCTCGAGCAGCGGGCGCGCGCGAATCTGCAACGCTCGCTTCAGCAGCTCGATGGCTGACATCGCCCGCAAGGAAACCGCGTCATGAACCGTCCCGACGTCGACAAGGTGTTCTCTGGCTCGATCGCCAAGCTCTACGACGAGATCCTCGTGCCGCTCATCTTCGAGTCGTATGCCGACGACCTGACGCACCGGCTGGTGTCACGCCCACTGGCACGCGTCCTCGAGATCGCCGCCGGCACCGGCGTGGTCACCCGCCGGCTCGCGTCAGCGCTCGCGCCCGAGGTCGCGGTCGTCGCGACCGACCTGAACGCGCCGATGCTCGCGCCGGCCGCCGCGGTCGGCACCGTGCGGCCGGTCGAATGGCGCCAGGCCGACGCGATGCAGCTCCCGTTCGACGATGCGAGCTTCGACGCCGTCGTGTGCCAGTTCGGCGTGATGTTCTTCCCCGACAAGGCTGTCGCGTTCTCGGAGATGCACCGCGTGCTGCGGCCGGGCGGTGTCCTGATCTTCAACGTCTGGGACAGGATCGAGGAGAACGAGTTCGCCGACACCGTCACGACCGCGCTCGCCGCGCTGTTCCCCGCCGATCCGCCCCGCTTCATGGCGCGCACGCCGCACGGCTATCACGATGTCGCGCAGGTCGCGCGCGACCTGCGCGCCGGCGGCTTCGATGCCGCACCTCGGGTCGACACCGTGCCGGCGCGCAGTCGCGCCCCCACGGCCTTGCTCGCCGCCATCGCCTACTGCCAAGGCACGCCTCTGCGAAGCGAGATCGAGGCCCGTGACCCCGCAGGCCTGGGCGCGGCCACCGACGCCGCGACCCTGGCGATCGCGGCCCGCTTCGGCGACGGCCTCGTCGACGGCAGGATCCAGGCGCACGTCGTCACCGTCGCGCGCTGAGGTCTACAGTCGACTTTTTGACCGAGCACCCATGACGATCCGCCGCAAGACCCCGTCGCGATCGCTCGCCACCCAGGCCGCCGAGCTCGCGGTCGCCGTGCCGCAGGTGGTCGCGCACCGCATGGCGCGCATGGCGCTCGCCGGTCCCCGGCTCTCCGCGCGCGACCGCAAGGAGTTCGAACTCATGGTGGCCGAGAAGAACTCCGCCTTCGCCGACGCGTGGAAAGCGATCGCGACGCAGACGGCGAAGTCGCAGCAGACGCTAGCGGCGTCCTACTTCAAGTCGATGCTGTCGATGTCGCTCGGCGGCAAGCCGAGCGCTGGCTCGGCGTCGGCGTTGCAGCGCGCCGCGCTCGACGTCCTGGGTAAAGGCATGGCGCCGGTCCACCGCAAGGCGGTCGCCAACGCCAAGAGGCTCGGCCGCATCAAGATCCGTTGACGTCGGCGCCCGTCTCGGCGACGCCGACTACGAGGCGCGCCCCGGCTCTATTGGCACACGCGTGCCGACAACGCGACCGCGCGCGCCCTTTGCGACAAGGTCGCACGGCACGACGGCTTCGTCCGCTACGACATCGCCTTCGCCGCGCCTTGATCGTCGATCGTCGCGGGAGCACCACGCGATCGGGACGGGACGCGTAGGAGCACGCCGCGTCGCGCCGGGCGGAGGTTTCCCGACCGAGGGCTTGCGGCTAGGCTGGCCGGTGCCACGACCGATTGCCCCGCCATGCCGCACCCGATCCCCGTTTCCCGTCTCCTGCGCCCGTCGTCGCGTCTGGCGTCGCTTCCCCTGGCAGCGATGCTGACGGTATCGGCTGCGGCACACGCGGCCGACGTCGTCGACAGCGCTTCGGCTCCGGCGACCGCCGCGAGCGGCGCGAGCGCCCGGCCGGTCGGGCCGGCGACGGCGGTGGCCGAGCCCGCGGCGATCGCGGCCGTCGCGTCGCGGCCGAAGGACCTCGCGCTGCCGGCCCTCGAGATCGTCGGCTTCGACATCCTCCTCAACCGCTTCAACCGCGCCTTCGGCAGCGGCCGCGACGACTACGCGGTCAGCTTCGACAGCATCCGCCGCAACCTGAAGAGCGGCTGGAGCACCGACCGGGACCCGTTCTCGATCAACCAGTTCGCGCACCCGTACCAAGGCTCGATGTACTACGGTTTCGCGCGATCGGCCGGGTTCGACTACTGGCAGTCGGCCGGCTACACCTTCGCCGGTAGCGCCTTCTGGGAAATCTTCGGCGAGCAGACGCGGCCGTCGCGCAACGACCAGGTCGCGAGCGGGATCGGCGGCACTTTCCTCGGCGAAGCGCTGTACCGCATGTCGAACCTGGTGCTCGAAAAGGGCGGCGGCATGTCCCGGCCATGGCGCGAGGCGGCGGCGACCGCGATCTCGCCCTCCACCGGCTTCAACCGCCTCGTCTTCGCCGACCGCTACGGCGGCATCTTCTCGAGCCATGACGCACCCTACTTCAGCCGCGCCCAGCTCGGCTACGTGCACAGCCTGCGCGAGGAGACCGGCATCACCTCGACGCGCTTCAAGCCGAACGAGGTCCAGGCCGATTTCTCGATCGACTACGGCTCGCCCGGCGCCAAGGGCTACCAGTACACACGCCCGTTTGACTACTTCAACTTCGAGGCGACCGCGTCGAGTGCCAACGGCATCGAGAACGTGCTGACGCGCGGCCTCCTCGTCGGCCGCGCGTACGAGGCCGGTCCCGACTACCGCGGCGTCTGGGGGATCTACGGCAGCTACGACTACATCTCGCCGCAGACCTTCCGCGTCTCGACGACGGCGGTCTCGCTCGGCACGACCGGCCACTGGTGGCTGACCCAGGACCTGGGCCTCGAAGGGACGGCGACGGCGGGCGTCGGCTACACGGCCGTCGGCACGGCCAACGGCGCGGCGAGCGACCGCGACTACAACTACGGCGTCACGCCGCAGGCCCTGCTCGCGCTGCGCCTGACCCACACGCAGCGGGCCTCGCTCGACATCGCCGGGCGCGAGTACTTCGTCAGCAACGTCGCCTCGGGCACGAGTGGCGGCCACGACAACATCGTGCGCCTCGACGCGGCCCTGACGGTGCGCGTCTGGAAGCAGCACGCGATCGCGATCCGCTACCTCGGCAACCGGCGCGACGCCAACTTCGCGGGCGCGTCCACCGGACGCCAGGTGCGCAACACGGTCGGCGTGTTCTACACGCTGCTCGGCCAGGAGCGCTTCGGCTCGGTCGACTGGCGCTGACCACCCCGCCGCGTGCCTGGGCGCGCGGTCCCGCGGTCACAGAACGAGCTTGCCCTGCACGAGATGCAGGCGCCGGTCGCAGCGCGCGGCGAGCGACTCGTCGTGGGTGACGAGCACGAAGGCCATGCCGCGCTTGCGCGCGAGCTCCAGCATCAGCGCGAAGACCGAATCGGCGGTGACGCGATCAAGATTGCCGGTCGGCTCGTCGGCGAGGACGCAGTCGGGCTGGCCGGCGAGCGAGCGCGCGATCGCGACGCGCTGGCGCTCGCCGCCCGAGAGCTGCGACGGCCGATGCATGAGCCGCTCGCCGAGCCCGACCCAGCGCATCGCCTCGGCCGCACGCTCGCGGGCCTCGGCGTTCGGCAAGCGGCGGATACGCAGCGGCATCGCGACGTTGTCGAGCGCCGTGAACTCGGGCAGCAGGTGGTGGAACTGGTAGACGAAGCCGAGATGGCGGTTGCGCCATTCGCCCTGCTCGCGCGCGCCGAGCGTCGTGAAGTCGCGACCGCAGAGAAGGACGTTGCCCTGCGTCGGTGTCTCGAGGCCGCCGAGCAGATGCAGCAGCGTGCTCTTCCCGGAGCCCGACGCGCCGACGATCGCGAGCGCTTCGCCGCGCCGCACGTCGAGATCGACGCCGCGCAGCACGGTGACGTCGAGCGCCTCGTCGCCGCTGCCTTCGAGGAACTGCTTGACCAGGCCGCGTGCGACGAGGATCGGCCCGTCGCCGTTCGCGCCGCCTTGAGCAAATGTGGCTTTGCCACTTTGCTCAGCCCCCTCGGGGGACGGACGACGTATCTCGTCGGCCTGGGGGCGCAACTCACTCATAGCGCAGCGCTTCGGCCGGCTGCATCCGGCTCGCGCTCCAGCTCGGATAGAGCGTCGCGAGGAACGCGAACAGAAGCGCGAACAAGGCGATCGGCACGATGTCGCCTTGCTGCGGATCGCTCGGCATGCGGCTGATGAGGTAGACGCTGCTCGGCAGGAAGCTGACGTGCAGCAGCCGCTCGATCGCCGGCACGATGACGTCGATGTTGAACGCGACGAGCAGGCCGAGCAGCACGCCGGAGATCGTGCCGATCACGCCCGACGCCGCGCCCTGCACCATGAAGATCGCCATCACCGAGCGCGGGCTCGCGCCGAGCGTGCGCAGGATCGCGATGTCGGCGCGCTTGTCGGTGACGGTCATGACCAGGGTCGAGACCAGGTTGAACGCCGCCACCATGATGATCAGCGTCAGAATGATGAACATCAGGCGCTTTTCCACCTGCACGGCTGAGAACCAGTTGCGGTTGGTGCTGGTCCAGTCGCGCACGATCACGCTCGGCCCGAGCGTCTGCGCGAGCTCCGCGCCGACGACCGGCGCGCGGTCGAGGTCCTTCAGGCGCAGCTGGATGCCGGTCGGGCCTTCGACGCGAAAGAGCTTGGCCGCGTCCTCGAGGGCGACGAGGGCGAGGCCGCTGTCGTACTCGTAGTGGCCGGCATCGAACGTGCCGACGACCGTGAGCGTGCGCAGGCGCGGCACGATGCCGGCCGGCGTCACCTGGCCGCCGGGCAGGACGATCGTCACCTTGTCGCCGTCACGCACGCCGAGCGAGCGCGCCAGCTCGCCGCCGAGAACGACGCTCCACGTGCCGGGCACGAGCTTCGCGAGCGTCGTGTCCTTGAGCCCCGCGGCGAGCTCGGTGACCGTCGCCTCTTCCTGCGGCACGATGCCGCGCACGACGATGCCGTGCATGTCGTCGCCGCGCGCGATCAGCGCCTGCGAGGCGACGAAGGGCGCCGCGCCGATCACCTGCGGGTTCTTGCGCGCCTCCTCAGCCGTCTTCCTCCAGTCTGCGAGCGCGCCGCCGGCGGCATCGGTCACCTCGACGTGGGCGATCACCGAGAGCATGCGGTCACGGACTTCCTTCTGGAAGCCGTTCATCACCGAGAGCACGATGATCAGCGCCGCGACGCCAAGGGCGATGCCGAGCATCGACACGCCTGAGATGAAGGAGATGAAGCCGTTCCTGCGACCGACCCGGCCGGCCCGCGTGTAGCGCCAGCCGATCTGCAGTTCGTAAGGCCAGTTCATTCGAGTGCGATGCTACCCGACGGTCCCGGCCGACAAGGGCGCGAGGCGACTCGGATAATCCTGGTCATGCACCTGCTCGTTCCGTTCGCTTCTGATACATCGGAGGCCTGCCAGCACGTGCTGCGCGATCTCGCGCTGCCCTGCCTGGAAAGCCTGCTGGCGCTGTTGACGCCGGCTGACCGCGACGAAGGCGACGAGTTCACCTTCTCGCCGCCGCACGAGCGCGCGTTGGCCGCCACCTGGGGCTGGCAAGGCGCTGACGGCGCCCTGCCCTTCGCGGCCCACGCCGCGGCCGACGACGGCATCACCGTTGGCGACCGCGCCTGGGCCTTGCTCACGCCCGCGCACTGGCAGATCGGGCGCGATCACGTGACGCTGATCGATCCAGCCGAGCTCGATCTCGGCGACGCGGAATCGCGTGCTCTGTTCGATGTCGTCGAGGACCTGTTCACGAGCGAAGGCTTCGCGATCGCTTGGGGCGCCGCTGGCCGTTGGTATGCGGCGCGCGACGACCTGCAAGGCTTCGCGACGGCGTCGATCGACCGTGTCGTCAATCGCGGCGTCGATCGCTGGATGCGCGCGTCGGCGACCGGTAGCGACGCCGCCGGCAAGAGCGCGACCCTGAGCCTCGTGCGCCGGCTGCAGAGCGAAGCCCAGCTCGTCTTCTACACGCAGGAGGTCAACGAGGCACGCGAGCAGCGCGGCGCGCTAGCCGTCAACTCGTTCTGGCTGAGCGGCTGCGGTCGCCTGCAACCGGCGCCGGCATCGAGCACGCCAGAGATTGCGCCCGGATTGCGCGCGCCGTTGCTCGCCGGCGACTGGGCCGCGTGGGCCGAGGCTTGGCAGACGCTCGACGGCGGCGCGATCTCCAACCTGCTCGAGCGCACGCGCAGCGGCGACCGCGACGCGACGCTCACCCTGTGCGGCGAACGCGTCGCCGCGCGCTTCGAGTCGCAGACCCGCAGCGTCTGGCAGAAGCTGCGCGGCGCAGGCCGCAAGCGGCCGGCGCACGAATTGCTCGCCGCGCTGTGAGAACCCTGTCTTGACCCCGACCCGACTCGTCACCCGCGACGTCCCGCCACGCACGGCGTGGGCGCTCGAGCAGACCGGCCTGCATCCACTGCTCGCGCGCCTGTTCGCGGCGCGCGGCGTGAAGAGCGCCGACGAACTCGACGATTCGCTCGGCCGCCTGCTGCCGCCGACCGGCCTGCTCGGCGCCGGAGACGCGGCCGTGCTGCTCGCGGACGCGATCGGCGCCGGCAGCAGGATCTGCGTCGTCGCCGACTACGACTGCGATGGCGCGACCGCGTGTGCCGTCGCGCTGCGCGGCCTGAGCATGCTCGGGGCCGATCCGGCGACTCTCGGCTACGTCGTCCCCGACCGGCGCCTGCACGGCTACGGCCTCACACCGGCGATCGTCGACCTCGCGCTGGCGCAGCACGCCGACGTGCTGATGACCGTCGACAACGGCATCGCCAGCCTCGCCGGCGTCGCCCACGCGCAATCGCACGGCCTTGCGGTCGTGATCACCGACCACCATTTGCCGGTGCAGGGCGACCATGGTGCCGTGCTGCCCGAGGCCGACGTCATCGTCAACCCGAACCAGCCGGACTGCACGTTCGCGAGCAAGTCGCTGGCCGGCGTCGGCGTCGTCTTCTACGTGTTGCTCGCATTGCGCGCGGAGCTGCGCGAGCGCGGCGAGTTCGGCATCGCCGACCAGCCGCGGCTCGATGCGCTGCTCGATCTGGTCGCGCTCGGCACCGTCGCGGACGTCGTCCGCCTCGACCGCAACAACCGATGCCTCGTCGCGCAGGGGCTGAAGCGCATTCGCGCCGGTCGCATGCAAGCCGGCGTCGCGGCGCTCTTCACCGTGGCGGGACGCGATCCGCGCCAGGCGAGCGCCGGCGACTTCGGCTTCGCGATCGGCCCGCGTCTCAACGCTGCCGGCCGCCTCGCCGACATGACGCTCGGCATCGAATGCCTGCTCACCGACGACGCGTCGCACGCCCTCGATCTGGCGACCCTGCTCGACGCGATGAACCGCGAGCGGCGCACGCTCGAGGCCGGCATGCGCGACGACGCCGAGGCGCAGGTGGATCGCGCCCTCGCGCTCACCGGCGAGATCGCACCCGCGCTCGCGATCTTTGATCCGTCGTTTCATGAAGGCGTCGTCGGCATCATCGCCTCGCGCCTGAAGGATCGCGTCCACCGCCCGACCTTCGTGTTCGCGCTCGGCCAGGACGGCGCGCTCAAAGGCTCGGGCCGATCGATCGAGGGCTTCCACCTGCGCGACGCGCTCGATCTCGTCAGCAAGCGCCATCCCGAGCTGCTCGTGCGCTTCGGCGGCCACGCGATGGCCGCCGGTTGCACCATCGCGCGCGTGGATTTCGAGGCCTTCCGCAGTGCCTTGCAGCTCGTCGCGAGCGAAGGCCTCGGTGCCGGTGCAGCCGAGCGCATCGTCCTTGGCGACGGCCCGCTCGCCGCCGAGCACTTCGACATCGCCACCGCGCGCCTCCTCGACGACCAGGTCTGGGGCGCGGCCTTCGACGCGCCGGTGTTCTGCGACGCCGTCGAAGTCGTCTCGCAGCGCCTCGTCGGCGAGAAGCACCTGAAGCTCGCGGTGCGCGTCGGCGGCGTCGTCCGCGACGCGATCTGGTTCGGCCGCATCGAGCCCGTCGGCGAGCGCGTGCGCCTTGCCTGGCGCCTCGGCCTCGACGCCTACAACGGCATCGAGCGCGTGCAGATGATCGTCGTCGCGGTCGAGCCCGTCGCCTGAGCGGGAAGTCCGCACGCCGAGCGCGTGGCCGACAGCGCGTGAGGCGTCGCGCGAATATGATGCGGCGACACCCGAGAATCCGTGAACGCCGACCTCCACTGCCACTCGTCCGTCTCCGACGGCACGCTCGCACCCGACGCGCTCGCCGCGCGCGCGAAGGCCAACGGCGTCGAACTCTGGGCGCTCACCGACCACGACGAGCTCGGCGGCCAGGATGAGGCGCGAGCCGCGGCGCACGCCGTCGCGCTGCCGTATCTCAGCGGCGTCGAGATCTCGGTGACCTTCGCCGACATCACGGTGCACATCGTCGGCCTCGGCATCGACAGCGACGACGCGGCCCTGCGCCAGGGCCTGGCGGCGACGCGCGGCGGCCGCGAGGCGCGCGCACGCGCGATGGCGGCCGAGCTGGCCAAGGTCGGCATCGACGGCGCGTTCGAGGGCGCGCTGCAGTACGTCGGCAACCCCGACCTGATCTCGCGCACGCACTTCGCGCGGCACCTGGTCGAGAGCGGCGTCTGCTCCGACACGCACGAGGTCTTCCGGCGCTTCCTGATCGAGGGCAAGCCCGGCTTCGTGCCGCATCGCTGGGCGACGCTGAAGAACGCCGTGGGCTGGATCGTCGACGCGGGAGGTGTCGCCGTCATCGCCCATCCAGCCCGCTACAAGTTCACGCCGAACGAGGAGTACGCCCTCTTCTCCGAGTTCAAGGCGCACGGCGGACGCGGCGTCGAGGTCGTCACCGGCAGCCACACGGCGGCAGAGGCCGTCCGCTACGCCGGGACGGCGAAGGAGTTCGACCTGCTCGCCTCGCGCGGCAGCGACTTCCACAGCCCGGGCGAAAGCCGCATCGACCTCGGCGGACTGCCGCCGCTGCCGGCAGGCCTGACGCCGGTGTGGGAGGCGCTGGCGGAGCGCATCTCCGGCGCGGCCTGAAGCCTCCGGCGCGTCCGCGCGGATCGCGGAGTCGCGCGTTGCGCCGCGTGCGACGAACGACGCTGGCGCCGACAATCGAGGCATGTCCCAGTACTTCGAAGTCCATCCCGTCAATCCGCAACCGCGCCTGCTCAAGCAGGCGGCGCAGATTCTGCGCGACGGCGGCATCGCCGCGATTCCGACCGACTCGAGCTACGCGCTCGCCTGCCATCTCGACGACAAGGCCGCAGCCGAGCATCTGCGCCGGATCCGCGAAGTCGACGACCGCCACCACCTGACGCTGCTCTGCCGCGATCTCTCCGAGCTCGCGAGCTATGCGCGCGTCGACAACAAGCAGTACCGGCTGCTCAAGCTGGCGACGCCGGGGCCGTTCACCTTCATTCTCGAGGCGACCAAGGAAGTGCCTCGGCGCCTCTCGCATCCGTCGCGCCGCACGATCGGCCTGCGCGTGCCCGAGCATCCGGTCACGGGCGCCCTGCTCGACCTGCTCGGCCAGCCGCTGATCGCGACAACGCTGATCGCGCCCGGCGAGAGCGAGCCGATGAACGACCCGCTCGAGATCCGCGAGCGCTTCGAGAAGCAGGTCCAGGTGATCGTCGACGCCGGCGCCTGCCCGATGCAGCCGACGACGGTGATCGATCTCACCGGAGATGCGCCGGTCGTGGTCCGGCTCGGCCGCGGCGATCCGGCGCTGCTCGGAATGACGGTCGAAGAAGGCGCTTGACAGACCGATCGTCTTGATACTAGAGTGATATTACTTTGCGATCGTCGGCAGCGTGCCGTCGAAGGCATCGATGTCCTCGGGAGCGAGTCATGGCCATCCAGTCCGCGGAAGAACGTTCCGCATCCACCAGCAGTGGCTTCGTCTATATCAGCGTCGGCCTCGTCGTCCTGCTGATCGCCGCGGGACTCGTCGCGACGCGGCCGATGGGGCCGACGCTCGCCGTGTTCGTCCTCGCCGTGCTGCTCGCGTTCTGGTGCCTGGGCGGGCTCTACATGCTGCAGCCGAACCAGGCGGCGCTCCTGCTCCTCTTCGGCAGTTACCGCGGCACCGACCGCGAGCGCGGCCTGCGCTGGGCCAACCCGTTCTACGCCAAGACCAAGATCTCGATGCGGGCGCACAACTTCAACAGCGAGAAGCTGAAGGTCAACGACCTTCGCGGCAACCCGATCGAGATCGCGGCGACCGTCATCTGGCGCGTCGACGACACCGCGCGGGCGAGCTTCGACGTCGAGAACTACGAGGCTTACGTGCTGACGCAGGCCGAGTCGGCCCTGCGCCATCTCGCCCTCAGCTACCCCTACGACAACCTCGAGGAGCCGGGCGCGCCGGCGACGACCGAGGTGACGCTGCGCTCGGGCACCGAAGAGGTCTCGGCCGCCCTGCGCGATGAGCTGCAGCAGCGCTTCGACCAGGCCGGCCTCGTCGTCGTCGATGCCAGGCTCACCCACCTCGCCTACGCGCCGGAGATCGCCGGCACGATGCTGCGCCGCCAGCAGGCCGAGGCCGTGATCGCGGCCCGGACCAAGATCGTGCAGGGCGCCGTCGGCATGGTCGAGCTCGCGCTCAACGGCCTTGCCGAGCGCGGCCTGCTCCAGCTCGACGACGAGCGCAAGGCCGCGATGGTCAGCAACCTGCTCGTCGTGCTCTGCTCCGATCACGATGCGACGCCGGTGATCAACACCGGCACGCTCTACGCCTGAGGCTTCAGGCGCCGGAGTTCGGAGCCGATGGCGAGCGCCGACAAGAAGGCCTTCCTGCTGCGCGTCGATCCTGCCCTCTGGGCCGAGATCGAGCGCCTCGCCGCGGCTGAGTTGCGCAGCGTCAACGCGCAGGTGGAGTACCTTCTGCGTGACGCGGTCGGCACGCGCACGCGGGGCAGTACGCGCGCCGCGACGGGCCCGGCGCGGGACGCCGGCGCGCAGCGCAAGCGCTGAGCAGGCGGCGGAGGCGGCAGCACGTGGCGGACATCTTTCTCTCCTATCGACGCCAGGACAGCCAGAGCGCGACCGGTCGCCTCGCCGATCACCTCGAGGCGCGCTTCGGCGCGGGGCGCGTCTTCCGCGACCACGAGTCGATCGTCGCCGGCGAGGACTTCGCCGACGCGATCCGGCGCTCGGTCGAGGCCGCGACGGTGCTGCTCGTGATCGTCGGCCCGCGCTGGCTGAGCGCCGCCGACGCAGCCGGACGGCGCCGCCTCGACGATCCGCAGGACTTTGTCCGGCTCGAGGTCGAACTCGCGCTCGCCGGCGACGTCGCCGTTGTCCCGGTGCTCGTCGAGGACGCGACGATGCCCGCCGCGCACGACCTGCCCCCATCGCTCGCCGAGTTCTCGCGCTGCCAGGCGGTCGAGCTCTCCGAGACGCGCTGGCGCTACGACGCCGACCAGCTCGTTGCGGCGCTGCAGTCGCGCTTCGCGATCGAGTCCGAGCCGGTGCCTCTGGCCAGCTCGGACACCAGCGGCGCCGACCGCGCGGCACGGCTCGCGGCCGACCTGCTCGATCTCGCCGTCCACCCGCAACGCCTGATCGGACGCCGCCAGACCGGCCGCGCCAGCGACCACGTGCGGGCACTCAGCTTCCTCGCGGCCGCGATCCTCGCCGGCAACCTCGCCCTCGTCGTCGGCCTCGACGTCCGTGTCGCAGGCGGCGCCTCGTTCGCAATCGGTGCGGCGTCGTTCCTGAGCTGGCTCGTGGTCGGCGAGCTGGTCGGGCTGATCGTCGCCGGCCTGCTCGCGGTCGTGCTCGCGCTCGCGTGGCGGCTCGTCGGCGCCGGTGTCGCCTACCGCCGCGTCGGCATCGTCTCGGGCTACGTCTACGGCGGCACGTGGATCGGCTTCTGCGCCGGCGCGCTCATCCTCGGCTCGGCCGTGCAGCTTGTCGACCCGACGCTCTTCGATCGCGTTGTCGGCTCGCTCCAGGCAATGTCGAGCGGCGCGGGACCGACGCCGTCTTTGGCCGACCTCGCGGCGCTGCAGACCGCACCGTTCCGCGGACCGGCGGTCGTGCTGGTCCTGGTCGCGTTCATGATCTGGGTCGTCGCCGCCGGCTGGAGCGTGTTCGCGTGGGGCGCCTTTCGCCAGGCGTTCGGCGCGACGCGATTGCAGGCCGTGGGTGCGACCGCGATCTGGCTCGGCGCGCTCGGTGCGTTCCTTGCGCTGGGACAGCGTCTCAGCTGACGCCGGCGACCCAGCGCCGCGCGACGCTCAGCGCTCGATGCGGGCGACCGCGCTGTGCGCGTGGATGGATTCGAAGTTCTCGACGTCGACGATGTAGCGACCGATGCGCGCATCGGCGTTCAGCAACAGCGCCACGTCGCGCACCATGTCCTCGACGAACTTCGGATTCTCGTAGGCGCGCTCGGTGATCCACTTCTCGTCGGCGCGCTTGAGCGACGACCAGATCTCGGCCGAGGCCGAGTCTTCGGCGAAGCGCACGAGCTCCAGCCACGAGAGCTCGCCGAGCGCTTCGACGCGGATCGTGACGTGCGAGCGCTGGTTGTGCGCGCCGTAGTCGGAGATCTCCTTCGAACACGGACAGAGCGACTTCACGGGCACGACGACCTCGATCCAGACCGTCGTCGAGCCGCTGCTCCTGGCCTCGACGATGAAGCGGCCCTGGTACTCCAGCAGGCTCTCGACGCCGGAGACCGGCGCGCGCTTGCGCAGGAAGAACGGGAACGAGGCTTCGATGCGGCCCGCTTCAGCGTGCAGCAACTCGAGCATGCGCGCCGACTGCGCTCGCAGCACCGCAGCGTCGACCGGCTCGGCGATCCCGTCCAGCCACGCGACGAAGCGCGACATGTGCGTGCCTTTCTGCTCGGCCGGCAGGGCGACGTCGAGCGCCCAGTCGGCGACCGTCGGCAGCACTGCCCCTTCGATCTTGAGCTGCATCGGATAGCGCACGCTGCGCACGCCGACGCGCTGGATCGCGAGCTTGCGGTCGTCTCGGGCCGACTGCGTGTCGGGGATGTGCAGGGCGTCGATCAGGTTGGTCATCGGTGCATCGTCTCGCTCCGGTTTCAGGAGCACTTCCCAAAGCATGCCAGCAAACGAATGCCGGCGCCCGCATCGGGACACCGGCCGGCTTGCTCGCGTGTCCTCGTGTCTATTGCCCGACGGCCGTGCGCAACAGCGCCGGCGGTGCGCCGAACCGGCGCTGGATCGACTGCTCGATGCCGGCGGCATCGAGCCCGCACTGCGCCAGCAGCTTGGCCGGATCGCCGTGCTCGACGAAGACGTCGGGCAAGCCGAGCACGAGCACCGGAATCTCGATCCGCGCTGCCGCCAGCGCCTCGAGCACCGCGCTGCCGGCACCGCCCATCACCGAGCCTTCTTCCACGGTGACGATTGCATCATGGCGCCGCGCGAGGTCAGTCACGAGCGCGACATCGAGCGGTTTGGCGAAGCGCATGTTGGCGACGGTCGCGTCGAGCTTCTCGGCGGCCGCGAGCGCCGGGTACAGCAAGGTGCCGAACGCGAGGATCGCGATGCGCTTGCCCGGCTGGCCCGGCGCGCGCGCGGTCTCGCGCCGGATCTCGCCGGTGCCGAACGGGATCGCCGTCATCTCCTTCTGGATCGCGACGCCCGCGCCGCTGCCGCGCGGGTAGCGCACGGCGACCGGCGAGTCCTGCAGGAACGCGGTGTAAAGCGACTGGCGGCACTCGTTCTCGTCCGACGGCGTCAGCACGCTCATGTTCGGGATGCAGCGCAGGTAGGCGATGTCGAACGCGCCCGCGTGGGTCGCGCCGTCGGCGCCGACCAGGCCGGCGCGGTCGAGCGCGAAGACGACCGGCAGGTTCTGGATCGCGACGTCGTGGATCAGCTGGTCATAGCCGCGCTGCAGGAAGGTCGAGTAGATCGCGACCACCGGCTTGAGGCCTTCGCAGGCGAGGCCGGCGGCAAAGGTGACGGCGTGCTGCTCGGCGATGCCGACGTCGTGGTAGCGCTTCGGGAAGCGCTTCTCGAACTCGACCATGCCCGAGCCTTCGCGCATCGCCGGCGTGATGCCGACGAGGCGCTCGTCCTTTTCGGCCATGTCGCAGAGCCACTGGCCGAAGACCTGCGTGAACGTGGTCTTCGACGGCGTCGTCGGCTTGACGAAGCCGACCGCTGGATCGAACTTGCCCGAGGCGGCGTGGTAGCCGACCGGATCGGCCTCGGCGAGCTTGTAGCCGTAGCCCTTCTTGGTGACGACGTGCAGGAACTGCGGGCCCTTCAGCTCGCGCAGGTTCTCGAGCGTAGGGATCAGCGAGTCGAGATCGTGGCCGTCGATCGGGCCGACGTAGTTGAAGCCGAACTCCTCGAAGATCGTGCCCGGCACGACCATGCCCTTGGCGTGCTCCTCGAAGCGGCGCGCCAGCTCGAACAGCGGCGGCGCGTTCTTGAGGACGTTCTTGGCGGTGTCGCGCGCGGTCGCGTAGAACTTGCCGCTCATCAGGCGCGCCAGATATCGGTTGAGCGCGCCGACCGGCGGCGAGATCGACATGTCGTTGTCGTTGAGGACGACGAGCATGTCGGCCTGCACGCCGTCCTTCGTCTCGCCGGCGTTGTTGAGCGCCTCGAAGGCCATGCCGGCGCTCATCGCGCCGTCGCCGATGATGGCGACGCACTTCCTGCTCTCGCCCTTCATGCGCGCCGCCACGGCCATGCCGAGCGCAGCCGAGATCGAGGTCGACGAGTGCGCGGTGCCGAAGGTGTCGTACTCGCTCTCGTCGCGGCGCGGAAAGCCGGAGAGCCCGCCGAGCTGGCGCAGCGTCGTCATCCGGTCCTTGCGGCCGGTGATCGTCTTGTGCGGATAGGTCTGGTGGCCGACGTCCCAGACGAGCCGGTCGTTCGGCGTGTCGAACACATAGTGGAGCGCGATCGTCAGCTCGACCGTGCCGAGGTTCGACGAAAAGTGGCCGCCGGTCTGCGACACCGTCTGCACGAGGAATTCGCGCAGCTCGACAGCGAGTTGCTTGAGCTCCGTGCGCGAGAGGCGACGGACGTCGGACGGGACGTCGATGCGGTCGAGCAGCTTGGTGGTCATGGGGGTCAGGAATCGCGGTCGACGACACGGTCGGCGAGGATGCGCAGCTGCCCGGCGTCGGCCAGGCCGCTCCGGTCGAGCGCCACGCGAGCGGCCTCGCGCAGCGCCTCGGCATGCGCGCGCGCGGCATCGAGGCCGAGCACCGTGACGTAGGTGGGCTTGTTGTTGTCGAGGTCCTTGCCGGCGGTCTTGCCGAGCGTCGCCGAGGCCTGGGTGACGTCGAGGATGTCGTCGACGACCTGGAACGCGAGGCCGACGGCGTCGCCGTAGTCGGACAGCGCCTGCCATTGCGGCGCGTTCGTCCGTCCGCACGCCGCGCCCATCAGGACGCTCGCGCGAAGCAGGGCGCCGGTCTTGCGCCTGTGCATGTCGGAAAGTGCCTGCTCGTCGAGCGGCCGGCCGACGCTGGCCAGATCGATCGCCTGGCCGCCCGCCATGCCGGCGCCGCCGGCGGCGCGCGCGAGCAAGGCGCACAGGCGCGCCTGCAGGCTCGCGTCGACGCTGCCGTCGTCGGGCGTCAGTACCTCGAAGGCCAGCGCCTGCATCGCGTCGCCGGCGAGCATCGCCTGAGCGACGCCGAAGCGCACGTGCACCGTCGGCTTGCCGCGGCGCAGGACGTCGTCGTCCATGCACGGCAGGTCGTCGTGGACGAGCGAATAGGCGTGGATGAGCTCGACCGCGCACGCCGCACGCAGCGCCCCGGCGCGACCGCCGTGCACCGCATTGGCGGCGGCGAGAACGAGGAGCGGCCGCAAGCGCTTGCCGCCGTCGAGCACGGCGTAGCGCATCGCGTCGCCGAGACCCGCGGGCGCATCCGCAGGGACACAGGCGTCCAGCGCCGACTCGACGGTGTCGAGCTCGCCCAAGGACCAAGTGTCGAAGTCGTCGCGCTTCATCGGCTCGGACCGCGCAGGTGACGTGAGGAGAACGGGTGTGCCTGAAGCATCAGGCGCCGGCCCAGGGCTTGAGCTGGCCGTCTTCGAGAACCTTGACCTGCTGCTCGACCGCTTCCAGCCGGACGCGGCAGTACTGCAGCAGCTCCGTGCCGCGCCGGTAGCCGGCGAGCAGGCTGTCGAGGGGCAACTGGCCGCCTTCCATGGACGCGACGAGCGATTCGAGCTCGCTCAGCGCCACCTCGTAGTTGGCTGGCACCGCGGGCGGCGTGCCAGGGCGGGAACTGGTCGTCATGAGGCTTCGAAAAAAGAGCGATTGTAGTCAGGCGACCCGGCCCCAGCTTCGCCTCGCGGACGCCTCGACACGGGCGAACCGCGGCACCGGTCACGGCGCGTCGTCTCGAAGGGCGCTGGTTACAATGTGCGGCCCTTCGGTCGAGGCGGTTCGACCGCCCCGTCATCGGTCAGGGCCCGCGGGCCCTGCAACCCTCACGGAGACCTCTCACCGCCATGTCCGACCTGCGCGTCACCCGAGAAGCGCTCGCCCCCGCCCAGTCCCAGCTTTCAGTCGCCAGTTACTTCGATCCGGCCCTGTTCGAGCGCGAGCGGCGGACGCTGTTCGCGAAGAGCCCGCGGTATGTCGGCCACGCCCTCGCCGTTCCCGGCGCCGGCGACTACTACGCCTCGCCGCACGAAGGCGAAGGCCGCGCGCTGGTGCGCACGCCCGACGGATTGCAGCTGGTCTCGAACGTGTGCCGGCACCGCCAGGCGCTGATGCTGCGGGGCCGCGGCCACACCGGCAGCAACATTGTCTGCCCCCTGCACCGCTGGACCTACGACCTGAACGGCCAGCTGATCGGCGCGCCGCACTTCGCCGACGACCCGTGCCGCGACCTGCCAAGCTATCCGCTGCAGACTTGGAACGGGATGGCCTTCGACGTCTCGAAGTCGCTCGCCCACGGCCGCGACGTCGCCGCCGAGCTGGCCGCGATCGGCCCGCACGCCGACTTCGACTTCAAGGGCTACGCCTTCGAC
>Ga0123338_10001825_pt1 | contig 20185 bp, 15 predicted proteins | sample grotaG_FD_89793 | JGI IMG/M metagenome (GOLD analysis project Ga0123338, IMG submission 89793) | Glacier valley bacterial and archeal communities from Borup Fiord, Nunavut, Canada, to study Microbial Dark Matter (Phase II) -... | ecosystem: Environmental > Aquatic > Freshwater > Ice > Glacier ...
CCCAACGAAGGCAGCAGAATTTCCAGAAGCATTGAAGGGACAAGCTGGCTTGCAAGAATTAGCAACGAATCCTCTCTTACTCACGCTCTTATGTCTCATCTTTGAGGAGCAAGCGGGATTTCCAGCAAACCGTGCAGAACTCTATAAGGAAGGCTTAGATGTGTTGCTCAAGAAATGGGATGGTAAGCGCAACATCAGACGAGATGTGGTTTACAAGAAACTGTCACTGAATCGCAAAGAAGACTTACTGAGCCAAGTTGCCTTCACCGCGTTTGATCGAAGTGAGTACTTTTTCAAACAGAAATTTGTTGAGGGGCAGATTCAGGACTACATTCGGAATTTACCAAATGCTAAAACCGACCCCGAAGCTTTGAAACTCGACAGCGAAGCGGTGCTGAAATCAATTGAGGCGCAACATGGTTTACTCGTCGAGCGGGCACGAGGAATTTACTCGTTTTCTCATCTGACATTTCAGGAATACTTCACAGCGCGGCAAATTGAAAAGTCAGGAGATTTCAGCAATCTTGTATGCCATGTCACTGAGAGACGATGGCGAGAGATTATCTTGCTGACGGTTGGGATGCTACAAAATACAGATCAGTTCATGCAAGCGATGAAACATCAAATTGACAGCATCCTTGCACAAGATGAAGAACTACAACGCTTTCTAAGTTGGGTTGAGCAAAAATCCCGTTCAGTAGAAGCCCCTTACAAACCTGCTGCGATTCGAGCCTTCTACTTAGCCCCCGTTCTCTCCATCGACGTTGACTTCGCCCGCATTCTCGCAGGCACCCTCGACCTTGACCTCGACCGCTACCTTGTCTGCGCTCGCGCCCTCGACAACACGCGCGCCCTCGCCCTCGACTCCGACTGCGCCCGCGCCCACTACCTTGACCGCGCCCGTGCCCGCGACCTCGACCTCGACCTCGACCTCGATCCCGACCACAAACGCACCCGCATCCGCAAACGCAAATCTAACTCCAGCACTGATGTCCTCGACCGCGACCGCGATCGCACCCGTGCCCGTGCCCGTGCCCGCGACTTCGACCGTGCCCGTGCCCGTGACCTCGCTCTCGACATCGACATCGACCGTGACCTCGACCTCGACCGCGCTCTCAATCGCGCGCTCGACCGTGCCTCCACCCGCCGTAGACTTCGTCATAAAGCCCTTGATCGCGCCCGCGCTTGCAACCTCGAACTTGACCGCGCCCTCGAACGCGCTCTCGACCCTGAATTACAACGCAAGTTACAACAGTTGAGAGACCAACCTCCGCCTACTGACGATCAGGAGAGTTACATAAACTGGTGGAAAGATAACAGACAAACTTGGACTGAACAACTCAGGGAAACAATGATTCAATACCGCAATATTGGGCACGATTGGCAGTTCACCGAAGGGCAGCAGAAACTTCTCGAACAGTACTACACTGCCAACGAGCTGCTTGTCACCTGTCTTAATAGCGATTGCTATGTCAGCCTCGAAGTTCGCGAGGAGATTGAAGTCACCCTGCTCCTGCCGTTGCGAAGCGGTTCCCCAATTGAATAAACGCATCCCTCCCTTAGCAATCTTTCTACTGCGTGTACAGAAATTGCTTGCAGTTTAACGTGACAACTGGTTGCGGGTTTCGTGCAAATTTGATGCGAAATTTTCAAAGGTAAAATGCAATTGTGTCGTTTAACACGCTTTTTGGGCTCTTACGCACTTTTGGTGAAAAGGAGAGAGATCGCGAGTTGATCCAACGTGGATGATGGGTTCCAGGGAGAGCAGTTCAATTTATTTGTCCCATTTTGATGCAACTTCACCAAAAGTGCGTAAGAGCCGCTTTTTGTCCTGATTAACACATTAAGTGTCACCCTTGAAAATCACTAAAAGCTTTATCCAGTAGTCTTTTTAAGACTACCTTCTCAAATTTTAGAATTAACACATTAGATATCCGAAGTGTGCAAAGCACTCGATCAATGCCTGGATTGGACGTTTAATGGGTTAACTTTCGATCAAAAAGCAGAGATGTTTCTGGTTCTGTAGCACTGGGAAAAACGCTAGAGCTTTGCTCTGCTTACGTTGCAGGTTTCTCCCCGGAAAGTAGCGGACATTTAATTTGTTAACGAGGACAAAGAGCGTGTTACGCGACAAATGCTGAACAATCTATAGATTGGAAGACATATCCCAAGTAGACAATTGAACCCCTATAGGTGCACAGCTTTGAGTCGCCTCATTATACTCTGAGAGACTTAAAGTGGAACAACCGTAAGGCTTACCATATTCAAGAATCAACTTTTTAAGCGGTTGAGAAGTGTAGCTAGTGCTTTGATTGATAACTTTGCCAAGATTTATCCCTACGTTCTGCTGCCCACTCTGATTGATTGTGGCATTGTTCGCAGAATTACTAACTTGCAATGGAAGCAAGTCTCTCAAAACTTTTGCTGCATGGAGGATCGCCTTATCCTCGTCAGCATTTAGCTGGTCAAGGTTTTTTGCTAAGAGATGCTTCCAGTCACTTGGCTCCTGCTCAAATCCTTCTAAAATTGTTTGAGCTTTTTGGTTGCCTGCAAATCTGTTGCGAATAGCAGTCTTCAGAAGATCAAATGCTTGCTTCACTTCTTCTCTAGCAACCGTTGCCCCGATAAGACTAGAGGCAGATTGAAGGACTTCAAGAATGAATTGAGTAGAATCGTTCACGAATATCTCCTATTCTGGGAAATGGATTTTCCAGTAAGCGTAAAGAGGAATTAGCAATGGTCGAACTGTTTCATAAAGCTCCTTAGCAGACTTCGTAATGTTGTTAACAAAGGTAAGGCGCTTTTGTACCCGCTCCAAAACTCCAGGCGTTTGCTCTCTCATAGCCAGTTCAGGCAGCTTCTGAATAGCTTCGACTACTTCCTCTTTATCATCTTCAAGTAAGGATGAGTTGTTAATAAGTTCAGAGAGTTGAGAAATCAAATCCGCAAATTCAGAGGTGGAATTTATTGAAATGTTTTGAGTGTTGTGCTTGCCTCCAATTTGATTCTTACCACCATAGATATTGAAATATGTATTGTTTTGACTAGCTGAAGAGCTTCCGGTTCGACCTTTGTCGTCTAGTGAGATCTTTTTTTGAAGAACCATGCATCCTCTGAGAGTAAGAGATTCAGCAAAGTAAAAATCGTCATCAACCGTTCTAGAGGTAAAAAGCTTTAGGAACCCCCCTCGATAAAGCTCATCTAGGTGAAAGCGGATTTCTTGCAAATCTTTTCCTAGCTTCTCAGCTAGTTGCTCATCGCCAACTCCCTGCTCTGACAAAAGAATCTCTTGAAGAATTTGATTTTGTACTGCCTGCATGATGGCTTTTTCGTTAGCTCGTAGCTGCATCGCAAGTGCTTTACCTAAAGATGAAAGGCTGACCATTTTTCTCTTTATCTAGATGCCTCTATCCTGAACTAATGTATCAGATTATCAGCCTTAAGTTTCAGAAGTATACGTAGTAATCGGAGGAATTTCTCAGGACAATAGGGTTTAGCCTTGAAGCGCTGAGGAAAAATAGCGTGAGATTCGTGCCCTTTAGCACAACGATTGATAAAGAATACAGAGCAAGCAAAAAACGCTTTCTTAGAGAGGCGAGTGCAGTTCGCAAATCAGGTAATGACCGGTATATTGACCACAGCCCAAATATCTGTTCCCCCTGCTTCCGCTAGACAAAAGTGCCACCTAGTCGATCCTCAAGTTTTAATCCACGACCTTCTAGAATGTGCTGATAATCGACCGGGAGTTGCCTTAACGCTCAGGTACGCTCGATCTACGTGAAGAACCTCTAAGCCATGATGTCGCAAGAAACAGGCAAAAAACTCCATCTTGCCCGTATCCCTAAGCGTTCGGCAATTTTCCGGCACATCGTCGCGCCGAAACCAAAACGAGGCTTTGGTCCAGGTCAAACCAAAGATACCTGTTTCCTTGTTGTAGCCACTCATAGGGCAGTCTTGCAATCAGTACGCTTGTATTTTACATCGGCATTTATTTTTGGGCGCATGGATCTATGCACAGATCCCGACTGAGCTTTTGAGCTTGATCAATGGATGGTCGGGCTTAGGGTTGCTCTTGTTTTGAGGTTTTGAGTAACCGCTTGAGAGACTTCTGATTGCTCTCGTGAATCAATTTGAGGGCTAAACTCAACACCTCTAGATCGAACCGCTGTCGAATCTGATTCATTCAGTTGATGTCGCTTAATCGGCTCATCCACATTGACATTCACCGCCGGGTTGCCCTCGCTTTCCGCATTCTAAGCCACCCCAGTCCCATGATCGCTAAAACCTTTCCAGGCATTGCACTCGGTTCAGGAATTGCCTCGGGATTTGCCAAAAACACCGCCCGTACTCCATCGCTCAACTGGGCAGTAAAAGCAATTTGTCCTACATTATTCAACCCTCGACCCGAAAACGATACCGATGTCACCCGTTGCCCCTCTAAGATATCTCCGGGGGCAATGACTTTATCGCTCAACGGGTCAGCGCCCGTATAAATCCCAAAGCCTTGGAACGGAATCGCGCCGAGAAAGGCAACCTTACCACGATTGTTGAGGTCTGCTTGCGTCACATAGTTAAACACGCCATCGGTGGTAGCAATCACTTTTTCGACGCGCCCGTCTTGCACACGATAAATGCTGTAGCCGTTATTGTTTGCCCCATTGAAGACGATCGTGCCAGCACCATTAATTCGAGGAGCACCAATGCCCGAAAACCCCTGACCCGCTTGCGCGACGAGCGCGGTTTGACCGTCTTGGAACCGAAATAGTCCAAAGTTCGTTGTGGTTCCATCCAAGGAGGCTGCAAAGACAACCGTGCCGCGATCATTAATATCGGGACCGGAAAGGAGAGAACGCCCCGACGCGGGAATGACCGTCGTGACACCTCGGCTATTGACAAAGACCTGTTCGCTACCCGGAAAAGCGCCTTGGGTATAAGCGATCGCGCCCTGACGGTTAATCGCAGGAAACGCGCCCAAGTCAAATGCGTTGCTGGAAGTCGCAACGGGGATGACAGTGCCGCCATTGCTCGTGAAAATCCCGCTTCCGCCGGTTTTCAACTGCGCTCGAAAGGCAACCGTGCCACGGTCGTTAAGGTCTAAATCACCAGCAACTACCTCACTGAAAGCCCCTTTGGTATCGGCAAGCGGGATTAAGCTGCCATTCTGACTGGCAAAGATGACTTCTCCACCCCCAGTAAATCCCTGGAAGACAACCGTGCCTTGGTTGTTAATGACCGGTGCTCCGAAGCCACTGAACGTATTATTGGACTCAATCAGTCGGGTAAAGCTATAGGCGATCGCCGCATTTGTGCCGCCTACGACCGCGAGACTGATGGTTGTAATCACAGATAGCCATTGAACCTTGTGCATTTTTACCTGCGCGATCGCTAGCGGGAACTGTCCTCAACTATGGCGGTCTTTGGGGCATCCCGCTTCTTGCCGCCGACGGAGTGCAAAAAGGTGTTGATGTCTTTGTACTCTCACGGATTCCAAGTCGTGTTGGTGTGGGCAGATGAGAGGCTACCTGTGAGTTTCAGGAAATGAGCTTTCACCCTCATCCTTCGAGAAGTTCAGACCTTTAATGACTCCCTGTTTTGGGAGTGAGTCTGAGAGTGTTCTTTTCAGTGGGTGAACTGCTGATTCGACTCCAACGAATCGCACTAGGCATCCAAATTCAGCCCACGTTTGATTGCATAATGCAATTTGAATTGCATAAGATTTGAATTGCGTATAATCTAGTATGGATTGCCTAACTATTCCGCTACGGCTAGCAGGTTAATTTCAAACAGACATTCTTGATTGTCGGATCACAGATCTAACAGGGGCTTCCGCCCCAAAGATGTGATTCAACCTGACAATCCAATTTGGAGAACCATATGGGTAAACGTTTTTGGCTCACTGAATTGCTGAACAATGAAATCTTGCCGTCGATCGCGCAACTAAATGACACAGGCGCAGGCAAAGCGCAGTGTCAGCAGTTGGCGGCACAATTGCGCGACCAGTGGGTCGAACACGGACAAACTGCTCTTAAACAGCAGCAAAGCTTGATGGATCAAACTCGTCGAGCGATCAAAGACAAGTTTGGAGAAACTCATTTCTCGCTGGACACCATCAAGTTCACCACTGAAGAATACACTCGCCTCAATGACGAAAAACAACGAAGCGTGGCTGAACGGAATGAAGATGTCAAGGCGATCGAGCATCCTGACGGCATCGTCGCTGAAGCGGTTCGTCTGCTGGACTCGCCCCAGTGGGCAGAGATCGCAGCGGGTCTAGCGGTGCTGACGGGTCGTAGAAGTAGTGAACTACTCTCGACAGCTCAGTTTGAACCAAAAACTCGTTGGAGCGTAGTTTTTACTGGGGCACTCAAACGCAAGGGTGAAGTACAAACTCTCAGCTTCGAGATCCCAACCCTCACCACGGCTGAAAAAGTGTGTCGGGCACTGGCAAAAATTCGGCAACAGTTGCCAGATGCTCAAAGCCTCTCAGCCGAACAGGTAAACGCTCGGTATGGTCAAGCCGTTGCTGATAGCTGCGATCGTCACTTTGAAGGACTCGTTCCCACTCGAAGCGGCGGGAATTTGTATACTCATCTGTTTCGCGCTGTCTATGCCACGATCTCAACCTTCTGGTATTGCCCTCCTAAAGTTGACCCCGTGGAGTTTCGGGCAGCGATTCAAGGGCATTATGCCGTATTGGATGAGGCGAATCCTGAGCTGCGGCGATCACTCGCAGCCAGTCGTCACTACGCTGATTTTGAAATTGCTGACAAAGTGGTGGCTCAGTATGGAGGTAAGCGCAAGGGCATTAAGTTAGGAGTCGGTGGGGTGCAAGCGATCGAAGCCTTTGAGAACAGCATGAATGAAGACCAACCAACAGAGATGCAACGGAAGCATCGCTCCAGCCTTCGCATCTGGCGTGAGGATCACGACGCATTAACAGCCATTCTGGAACACTTTGAAGGCAAGACTCAACCAGATAAAGTGGCAGCTTGGATTGAATGGTCGAAGAAGACGCTGGCAGCAGGAGCAGGCTCTACGATGAACACGTTGAACTTACCAGAGGTCGAGCCAGCTTTAACTGATACAGATGAAGTGATCGAAAATCAAACGCTCAATGATCAGGCGATCAAAAATCAAGAGATCGAGGATCAGTCGGAGTCAATTGAAGCGGAACCCATTCAGCCTAAGCCAATCCAATTCAGTCAACCTGTAGCAGAATCACTCAACTCACCTACCCCTGCTGGGCTGGAATCAAAGATTGATGGATTGGTTGAGGTGATGACTCAATTCGTTCAACTTCAAATGGCTCAGAGGCAACCGCAAGCCGTGCAACCCGTTCCCGTCACTCCATCTCCCACTTCATCACTCGCGAAACCGACTTCTACAAAAACAACGCCTGTTCAACAAGCGCCAGTGAAGCCGTCAGCTACAGAGCAAGGCGGCTCTGAAGAGGCTCCCAAGCGGCGGTACAAAACCGGGGCAGATGAGGCAACGATTAACGCCGCGATCAACGCGATCATGGCTCACAACAATGCTCAAGAATTACACGACCTCAAATGGGCAATCACCATCAATACCCTCAAGGCGTTCTCTAAAAATCAACGCGTGATTGAAAGGATTTTAGGCAAAGGCAAGGATAACCCAGACATCGAGCGCATTGTCGGGGAAAGGGAACAGGAGATCGAACAGCATCATCAGCAACATCAAATTGGAGCGGGGCACAACAACCGTCACAAGCGCAAGCGCAAAATTGGCGACGTGATTCAGTGGTCATAGATCCAAACAACCGATTGATCAAAACTCGTTGAGTACAGTAGGTTTTGATCAATCGGTTGTGGAATGGGGTTTGAGAAACTAAAACACCAATGCTTTTGTAACCAGGAGAGCATCCTCTTAAACCGATCGATAACCGAAGTTTTTGCGAAAGTTGCTGTTCCAATATGCTGTGTGGAAACGATCGCGCTTGCGTTTTCTACTTGTAGCTTGACTGCCTCGTTACATCTTGATTTCATCTTCTGAATCAGTGGATGTATCTGGAGAAGGCGTTCCTTTGTCTAGCTGATCTGCAAGCCGAGCGTTCGATAGTTGTTGTTCGCTGGGTTGCTTTAATTTTGAGTCTTGAGTACCAATTTGCTCTGTAGGCTCAACATTTTTCCTAGGAGCTGGGTCTTGAGTACTGCCCAGTTGATTTGCCAAATCTTGATTCTGCTCAAGTTGAGAGGGGCTTGGATTCGGTTCGATCGACGGAACGCTTGAGTCTTGAGTACCGATTTGCTTTTCAGGCTCAACATCCTTCGTAGTATCTGATTCTTGAGTACTGCCCAATTGGTTTGCTAAGTCTTGATTCGGCTGAGGTTGAGAGGGGCTTGGATTCAGTTCGGTAGGCGGAACGCTTTGCTCTGAGGGCGGGTATCTGGACAGAATGTCCTGTTTTCGTTTATTTAGCGCATCGACCTTCGGGTTAGGTTCCTCTTTCTGGTTCTCTTTCTGGTTCTCTTTCTGAAGCAAATTATCAACTCGCCCTAGGCTTTCTAAGTCGTCTGAATCAGAAACATTAGGATACGGATTCGGGGTTTGAGTTTCATCGGTGCTGCTATTGCTACTTGCGGGGGGTGCTCCAGATTCTCCACCTTCTGTAGCTTTCCAAACAGCAGCATCACGGTTAGGCTCTTGTGCAGCACTGACTTGACCCGGAGGAGTTTCAGCCCCTCTAGAACTTTGATTCGGCTTCTTCTTCATGTTTTCCATAACTTTGCTGCTCTCCTGAGCTTTGTTTTGCTCGTTTAAGTTTTGTTAGGAATCGGGTGAACATTCATTAGAGATTTTGGGTTGACTCTTATTTAGTTGAGCAATTTCTTCATCTTCCTCTTGCTCCTTGCGCTTATTTTCTAAATCGCTCGTATAAGCTTCTTCAAGCTGGCTTTCTATTGTCATACCATGTGTCAAAGAAGGATAAATATGTGGCTTCTCCCGTTTTTGAATCTGACTCAATTGTGGACGATGCTCGGCTTGGCTCTGCTCTAAAGGTGGCTCACCTAAGAAACCGCCCGCAATGCCAACAAAAACTATGCTGCCTGCAATGAAATCTGTAACTGGATTATTTTGCTTTTCGCGGTCTGTCATAATCAGCGGTTAATCCTGTAGAAAAATAGGTAATAGAGTTGGTTTAGCTTCTGTGAGGTGGATTGCAGCACAAGTTTTAATCGACTGCTTCAATTCTGGTTCGAGATAGTGAAATAGTGGGGAGAACTTATCTGCACACCAAGTTTCTAAAACACTTGCAGGATTTTCAGAGCTAATGCGTAAAGTTGAGAAAAACTCGTCTTTTTGAGCCAAAATTACACGGTTTTCATAGCGAAAGATTCCAGGTGCTCGACATTTTTTATACTGTGAAGGTGCCAAATCCATTGCTAGAAAATGGCTTGGAATTTGACACAGTTCAATCCAATCTGATAATTGGAAACAGCTAAATTTGAACATTGCTTGAAGCAGCGCTTCATGCGCTTTTTGCACTTGCTTGCCTAACCATCCGTGTACCGTTCCTTTTGCCTGAACTGCATCAAGGGCAAGTTGCGAAAATGCTGCATCGAGGGTGGCTTGAATCTCCTCAGTAGAAAGTTGCATCACTCCTCGTTCTAACAACATTTGACCCAAAATTGGGCGCACTAACTCAACCGATGGGACTCCAAACGGCGCAAATAGTAGGTGTATGAACACCTGTTGTTTGCACAAGGAATATTTTGGATGCTCAGAGAATAACTGTACTAAGTCTGAGCCACGCTCTAAGCAATTCGCCAAATGGAAAGCGGTGGAAAAACTAAGCGAACCGTAAAGATGAGAATATTTAGTCTGAACCGCATCACGGAATTGGGAATGAATATAAGCATCTGTTAGGCGGGGGTTAAAACCGTTATCCGCATCTTTGAAGTTGGGAGCAGTCGTTATACTAGGCTCAGATTGCCCGCCAACGTAGTAAAGCATCTGTCCGGTTTTGAGGATAGCTAAACCAATTTCCTGCTGCGAAGTGAGGAGCATTGATCGTCCCAATGCCTCCCGGTTTTTGGCTTCGACAATGCGATGAGCAAGTTTAATATTTGTGTTGACCATGACATCGGGAACTAAGCCATCGGGATTTTGTTCTGCGATCGCAATGCCTTGTCCAAAGCCACGCACCTCTGCCAACATATTTGCAAAGTTGCGAACGGCTTTCCCTTTGGGATTAGCTTGCTCTTGATTGGTGGACTCAGAAACGTTGCCTAGCAAATTGTGGGCTTCTTCAACTAGTAAAAGATGCTTAAGATCTCCTGTGGCTTCATGACGGCGAGCTATCCAATATTGGTAACAGCGATTGAGAATTAGACCCATCACAAAGGCGCGATCGTCCGTGTTTGTCATCTGGCTCATTTCTAGAATCACAGGACGCTCCATCAGCAAATCAAAAGGCACAGAATGTGTGGTATCGAGCATCTGTCCCAATGCTCCTCGGCAGAATTTGTTGAGCCGTACCGATAGAGCGGCAGTAATCTCATCGGTCGTTTCTTTCTTGTAGCCAAGCTTTGGCACAATCTCCGGAATCAGACTTGCAAGGTCAGAAAATCGGGGTGGAATAAGTCCCGAATTGTTTCCTAAAAGTGTAAATCCTTTGCGCCTATAGGCTTCTTGAATGAGTTGTTCAACAACATTTGGCAATGGACCCCACATACTCATCGAAACCGAGAAGAGATCGACCAAAGCGCCCAGATGACTGTCTAAATTGATCGTTGCCGGTAGCTCGAAAGGATTAAAACGAAATGGAGCAACTCGCTCATCACCCACAGAGAAGATAAATAAGTCGTCTTTAAGAGAGTCAACGGCTTGAAGCCCGCGATACTCGGTTTTTGCAGGCTCTAGTACCATCCAGGGAATGCGATGTTCACGCCAGAGCGTTTCTAGTAAATAGAGAGAAGTATTCGTTTTGCCGCTGCCTGGAACACCGCAGATGAGTAAATGCTGCGTCAGTTGTTTTTTACTAAGCGTGAGTCCACCGATGCGAATGTCTGCGATCGCGTCTTTTTCCTGCACTAGACGACGCGCATCGTTTGCACTCACCGCAGAAGGTAAACCCCAGACTCCTTGGCGATCGGCAATCGGCAATCGAAAGACGCTATGCACTTCTTCAGGGCTGAATAGCCAGGGTAAGCGGTCTAGCTCGTACAGGTTTGCCCAACGGTGCAGCGTTAAATCTGCCCAGTTTTGCCGCACTGCCATTTTTTGAGCTTCGGTCTGAGCAATCACCAGTTGACCCGTGCCACGAGACAAATTTTCCCGGATTGGCGTGCCAGAAACGGCAGATTGCAAAGCTGAAATCACCGATTGTGGAAGAGCACTTTCTGCCATCAAACTGATGGATAGCTCAAACGGTGATCGCCAACTCGATTGCAGATGTTGCCAAGTTTGTGCGGCTTGTTCGGCTTCTAGAAACTTTTCTTGATAATTGATATTGCTCGACAAAATGCGGTTTTGCTCGGTTTCACCTCGGCTAGTACTTGCAAGTTTGGCGTAACGATCAGTTAGGGTGGCGATCGCTTCGGATTCTTGTGGAGTGAGCTGCGTGGGTTTTAGATTGATTGCGATCGCTGAAGGTGTAGGGTGGCATAGGAGAGATCGTAAAAGATCTTGAAAGTGATTTGATTGAGCCGCCCAGGGATTAATTTGGCGTCCGGTGAAGGCTGGTGAATTTTTAAGGCTAATCGTTTGTAAGGGTGTAACCGTTCGGCGAAATTCTCCAACTTGACCTGTGGGCAAGAATGGAAACCGAAGTAAGGCGAGTTCTTCGGCTTGCTGACAGGGTTGAAGGCGATAACCGTTTGGAAGGGTGTCCCGAATTTGATTAAAGAAATTTCGGGCAAGGGCGATCGTTTCAAGTTCGGTTTGTCCTTCTGTTTTACCCACAAACCCAAAGATCAGATCTTGGTCAGAATTGCCACGGGTGATAATCCGCAGAGAAAGGGTTGAGTGACGATCTCCATAAAGTTGTTGCACCCATCGCTGCTGGGATTGCAGTAGAGTTTGCAAAGCAGTTTCATAATTCATGCCTGTGCGCGACTGCTCTAGCGAAATCAAGTCAGAAATCGCTGGAATCACTGCACCCCAATAGACTGCGATCGTATTGAACTCGGTCGGCTCGATCGCGATATTTGGTGCGATCGCAGTATCCCATTTTGTAAGTGCAACAACCATGCTTTTAACGCTCTGAAGAATTTATTTTTGGGACTATCGTTTTGCTCCAAGTCCGGCTGCAATTGCTGCGCCACCGCCCGCAAACAGTCCTGAAATCGCACCTTCTAAACGTTGAGTAGATTCAGACTTTTGCAAGCACGCTGTATTCGCGGATTGATAGCATTGTCGAATTTCTATTTCTGTTGCTCCAAGTCCCATGATGATCCCCAGAACTGACATTCCTGAAACAAAGATGAGAAGCTTGTGATCTTTCCAACTGGTAGCAAAGCGCATATTAATTCCTTGAGGAGCTTATCGTCTCGGTATGCCGGGCGTGAAAACTGAGATTTCAGCAAGAAACGATCGCGCTTTTTGATCGTTCGGATTTAACTGTAGCGATCGTTGAAGCGATTGTTGTGCGTCTTGATAGTGTTGCTGATTGGCTTGAGCAATGCCTAATCCGTACCATGCTTCTGCATCATTAGGTTGCTGTTGGGTGACTTTTGACCAGTAATAAGCAGCACTATCGTAGTCCCCAATTTCTTCAGCAAACTCGGCTCCTAAGCGAAACACTTTCTGCTGATGCAAAAAATACCGTTGCTGTTGTAATGAGTCTTGCTGAAAAATTTCATAGGCAACTTGTAGAGATTGATTGAGTCTTCCCACTTGTAGATAAAGCTCACTTAGCAACCATTGGTCAGCAATGGACAAGCCATTTAAGCCTAAGTGATGAGTGGAGATCGGAGACAGCAGCATAAGCAATTCCTAACGGCGAAAAACTCTACCCTTCACAGAGGTACGAGTGAGGATTTCTTGAATTTGTTCTTCTGGATAATCGTCTGAACGCAATATCGGCTTTAGCGCGGCTTCGATTTGCTTTGCAACCATGTCGTCTAGTTTCTTCGCATCAACCAAATCAAGTGGCGGAATATCTTCTTCTTGTCCTTTACGCTGTCTAAGGAAGAAGACTAGTGCAACAATTCCAATTAAGGGGATAAAACCGCCTAGGAGTGCGAAGAGGGGAGCGAGGAGTGGTTCTAGTAAATTCATCAATCAGCCTCCAAAAAATTTGAAGAAAAAAGAACTCAGAGTCCTAGGTTTGACTTAACCCGTGCAGCAGCAATACTGCCTGCAATAGTTAATAACAGCAGCACGGTTGGAATGACGATCAAACCAATCAAGAAGCGAGCGTTCGCTCGCTTTGGTAAAATGTTCCTATCTTCCATGATGCTTGGAACGATGCAATAAATCTCTAGCCAGATCGCTGAAGGCATAATAAACAGACCTACGTTTCCAGTTCCAAGCAGCATTAGGGTGGTAAAGCCTGCCAGCACAAGCCACAAAGTAATCAGAACTGGAGTTGGCTGAGGCTCGTAGCGTGTAATCCAACTCACGAAAAGATCAGAGCCGTATTTCTCGATCAGCAAGTAGCTCCGAACGCGATGATAAGCAACAACGCAGAATCGACGGTAATCTCCGCGGGAGAGTTGTTTTTCAGATCGATCGCGCCGAATTGGAAAGAATTCAACGCCCAAAAACCTCTGGGTCGCTGAGTCGGCGATGTGAGCATCAGTTAGGTTCGCGACATAGCAATCCGTGTCTTCATACTGTTGAAGCTGTCCAATTTGTTGCTCGATCGTGGCGACGACGGTTTCAACATTTCCTTTAAAGTCGGGAATGATGTAGCCGTCGAAGGATTCAAATCCAGTTTGTCCGTAGCGTCGTACCCACGGAGTATTTCGCAATCCGGTTAGCAGTGCAAAGCGAGTCGCGATTTTCGTGATTCCTTCATGCTTCGCGACTTGCCCTGTAACGTATTGATTCCAGGATAAAACCTTGAGTGAACTGTCTGGTTGAATCGTTCCGAGGGAGTGCTGGCTAGGAGCGACGGCTTCTCGAAATCCATGGTTTCGGACGGTATTCGTCGAGTAGGTTGCACTCGAAGATACCGGCGGCGAATGCATTGTCGGTGCAGCTACGGCTTCAGCTTCCGGAGTGAGGGTCAAAATTACGGTGTCAGCGATTTTGACGCAGGCTTTTTTGCGAATTGGAGCGTAGGTAATAGTTTGGTTATCTATCACTGCACTGCCGTTACCACTAAGATCTTGAATATTCCAAATGTTGCCTAGTGCGTCAAAACTGAGTTTGAGATGCTTGCGGCTGATACGATCGCTTTCTGGTATCTGAACGTCGCATTCTTGACCGCAACCAATTACATATTCTCGGCTAGGCTGGAGCATCCATGATTGTCCAGTTGCTTGCAAAAAAAGCTTTAATTGCATCTTCTTGAGAGGGTTAGGGTTTGCGGATATTGAGTTAGCGATGTGTAGTCGCTTAAGCACAGTATTAGATTGTTACGAGATACTCCTTGCTATAGAAAAAATTTCTGCTGCTCTCGATGATGCAATATACCTCCAGTGCCAAGGCTCATAGCTTACTCCTTGTTTATTGTTTTGAGGAAAAGATTTTTCAAAGCCGTAGTTGTGTGCGTTTGCTTGTAGCCATCGGTATGCGCTTGTTTCTTCAAAAACAATTTTGAGATCGGTATCAGCTTGGTGCTCATCTGCAATATCGATTGCATACCCGGTGTGATGTTCGCTGTGTCCTGGCGGGGCACTCCATCGAGCTGCCGCTTCTGGACTTCCTTTGCGCTCGATTTGCTTCTCAAACAATTCTTTTTGGTCTGCGATCGTGCGAAATCCCGAAATTGGCATCAAAAACACATCTTCCGATTTTGCTGCTGCTGCCATCTGACGAAATGCTTGATTTGCTTCAGAATCGAGGGATTCCGATCGCTCATAGGCTCCTCTCACAAAGCGTCCTACGGTTTCTAAACGCGATGGGTCATCCTCCTGGTAAGGCAAATGACCAAAATAGGATTTCACAAGTGTTGGGGCAACTCTAGCTTCAGGTAACGGTTGAGGCGAGGATTGAGGCGTTTGAGGTAAAGCTGAACGAGAAGGCGTTATGGCCTCAAACTTTAGGGTAGATGGCTTTGCCTGGGGTGTGGAAGGAAGTGCAGAGATAGAATTGGGAAGCGACGACGCAGGAGGAGCGCTAGAAGCTGAGGACAAAGAAGGATCGGGCTGGAACTCAAACCATAAGCCAGTGCCAATTACGATAAGCGCTGACGAAAGCGCGATCGTAATAAACCGAACGCGGCTAGAGAATGCGGAAAAAAGCTTCATGCAAACCTCGTTCGTTAATCCGTATTGATGAGCTGAGCTGCAATCCAACCGTCAGCGCCGGATTTTGGGAAGTAAACTTTGTACCAAGTGTAGCCGCCTTCGTCTTGGCTACTGGACAGAATGCGAACGCGATCGCCAGGATAAGCAATGTGTGGAGAAGCAAATTTTGTTCCAGGTCCAGATCGAATATTTTTACTTCCGGCTTCACCGACGATCGTGGCGTTCGTGCCATCTGAATTGCTATTAACGGTTTGCGATTGTTGCGGAATTTGGGAAGACTGGAACGACGGAGCAACGGAAGGGGTAGGAGTCAATGGTGGTGCAACGGCAGATGGGGAAACAGGGGGAACTGTGCTGACTGGAGATGGAAGCGGCGAAGGTTGACTCGAACTGAGGGATGGACTTGGCGTAGAACTGGATGCAGATGGCTGCACAGATGGACTAGGGGATGGGCTTGAAGACAGTTCTGATTTAGCTGTTTGACTAGTCGATGCACTCAAAAAGCCTGGAACAGAACCTTTGAGCATTAACGCACCGCCAAGAATACTTGCGCCAATGATGCCGCCCATCATTACCGCCTTTTTCCATTCTCCACCCGTTGCAACAGGATGAACGGGCAGTGGCTGACTCGGTAAACCTTGTGGAGAAACAATCTGAGTGTTTGTCCCGGAAGGATATTGAGGAGCTGACATCACGGTTGGAGTAGATTGAGGATAGCTCGGTGCAACAGGCGGAACCGTAAGCTCCATCGCACCTGAATTCAATGCTGCCAGCATCCCTTGTGCAGTCGCAAAGCGATCGCTCACATTCAGGTGAATCGCTCTGTTTAACAGTGCGGCAAACTCAGAACTTACATTTGGCGCATAGGTTTGCCACAGAATAATTCCAGATTGGGGATCAGTATCAAGTTGCTGAGGCTGTTTTCCAGTTAATAGATAAATTGCAGTCAAACCCAAACTGTACAAATCAGTCGCAAACACCGGGCGCCCTGCCAATTGCTCCGAAGGCATATACCCTGGTGTACCGACCACCATCGAATGTGTACTATTGCCCTGAGTATTAACAGTCGCTCCCATTGTTTCTTTCACCGCGCCAAAATCAATGAGTACCGGCTTAAAATCCGACCTTCTTAGAATAATATTATCTGGCTTGATATCGCGGTGAACGATTTGCTGTTGATGGATGTCTGCGATCGCAGGCAGTAAATTAATTAAGAGTGATCGGACAGTTGCTTCACTAAACGCGCCCTGCTGATGCACCTTTTGGGTGAGCGTATCTCCTTCAATCCACTCCTCAACTAAGTAGAACTGATCGCCTTCTGAGAAATAGGCATATAGGCGTGGAATCTGATTGTGATTCTCGCCTAGACGCTCTAAAATCGCAGCTTCGCGCTGAAACCGCTCCTGCACCATTTGATGAATTTGTGGATTATCATCAACAGGCTTAAGCTGTTTCAGAACGCACTTACGACCTGAAGGCATTTGAGTGTCTTCAACGAGGAAAGTCTTACCAAATCCACCATCACTCAGTACTTCAAGGATCTCGTAGCGGTTGCTAAGACGTTTCGGTATCTCTCTATCGGGATTTGTCATGGTCATGATTTTAGAACGATACACAGACAATTAAAATTGCAAGCGAACTTAGAGCGAAACATAAAAACAATTTGATTCGCGAATGCAGCAAGACTATAACTTGCACTACGACAGTGAAAAGTAGTTCACATATACTAAAGTGATAGGATGAATTCTGTTGAAAAATTTGAGTATCAATATCAAAAGCAGCTAAGTACTTCTAGTTTGCGCTTAATAAAACAAGCTGACGATGGCGTTTTATACCACTAGAGCCATTAGTATAGCTTTCTTCTCTGCTCGCCGTCTCACTTTAACTTAAACTTTTTATACATGAAGATTGTGACATTTACAAAGAGAAACCTCAATCGAATGACTGAAGTTTCTTAGTATGATTGTTGCAGCATTCATAATTTGAAGTGTCTTAAATGGAAGACTAATACTGAGGAGAAGTTTAAAGAGATACAGAGCGCAATTCTTAAATACGAGGAAGCGCGATGTGAGGGAAGCTGACTATTACCGCGTTATCTACGCCACCATGACAAACGTTTACACGACGCAGCATCAAAAGCATCCCTACATTGAATTAAACAATGCCGGAAAAACTCTTCGCTTTGACTTAACTCAATCAGAGCATCGACTTGGACGAGATGAAACATGGGCAGATTTTGTGATTCCTGCAAACGGATGGGAAGTGATTTCTAGTCGTCATGCTGTGTTTCGCAAAGAAGGCACCTCATACTGCGTGTATGACGGAGCTGGCGACTCAAAACCGAGTACAAACGGCTTATTTATCAATCACACTCGCATTAAGTCACATACCGGATTTACGCTGCACCAAAGCCTGCAGCTTCAAATCGGACAGAACCCGCAAAACTACATCTTGCTCACGTTTGTTCTTCCGCAATCATCTGTAACTGCACTTCCGAGTAAGTTTCACCTCAATCTAAAAGAACTAAAAACTTATCCGGTTGAACTAGGGCGCGAAGTCGGCAATCAATATAGCGCGATCGAACTCAACGCACCCCTGGTATCACGTCGTCACGCTTCAATCACACGAGATGCAGAGCACTATACGCTGCATGATCACAGCACGAATGGAACATACGTTAACAAGCAGCGCGTTAACCGTTCTTCTCCTCTCCAACACGGCGATACCGTTCAAATTGGCTCCTTTGTGTTACTGTTTCGAGATGAGATTTTAGAAGTCTTCGATCGCGGCGATCAAATTCGTCTCGATGCCAAACAGTTAGTCCGTAAGGTCAAATATGCCAATTGCGAAAAAACTATTCTGAACAATGTTTCTCTTGCGGTTGAACCCGGACAATTAGTAGCGATCGTCGGAGGAAGCGGAGCAGGTAAATCAACTTTGATGAAAACTCTACTTGGCATTGAACCCACTACTTCGGGATCTGTTCTACTCAATGGCGATTCGCTTCGACGGAACTTTGATCTGTATCGTTCTGAAATTGGTTATGTTCCTCAAGATGACATTATTCATGAAAACCTCACTGTTGGCGAAGTGCTCGTGTATGCTTGTCAGCTGCGTCTCCCACCTGATACCCATATTGAAGAAGCGGTGAAACGGACGCTTGAGCAAGTCAACTTAAATCATGTTCGTCATACACCCGTGCGCCAGCTTAGCGGCGGACAGCGCAAACGAGTCAGCATCGCGGTTGAACTGCTAGCGAATCCCAAACTCTTTTTCCTCGATGAACCGACCTCAGGACTCGATCCAGGTCTTGACAAGAAAATGATGCAACTGCTGCGAGAGTTAGCCAATCAGGGACGAACCGTGATTATTGTGACTCACGCAACCTCAAACCTAGAAGTGTGCGATCGCGTTGCCTTTATGGGCAGTGGCGGACAACTCTGCTACTTTGGTCCTCCACAAGAAGCAATGCTATTTTTTCAATCTCCTTCACCGGACTTCAAATACTTCGCGGATATTTATATCCGATTAGACGAAGGCGAAACCGACGCACAAAGAGAGCACACCGTGCAACAGTGGGCAACACAATTCCAGCAATCCTCCAGCTATCAGAAGTATGTGCAAACTGCGCTGAGTGTAGAACAACAAACCTCTGCACAGCTTAAAACGCCGCCGCAGCGCCAAAAAGCATCTTCGTTTAGACAAGGTTGGATTCTCAGTCAGCGATATCTCCGCTTAATCCTGCGCGATCGCTTTAACTTAATTTTGATGCTTCTAACCGCCCCGATCGGGGTTGCTCTCGTCATGTTGACGGTGAAAGACTACAATGCTCTCGCTAAACTTGAAACGCTAGAGTTTAAGCAAGCACCTCTCGCCTTGCGAGTTTTATTTGTGTTCACCTGTGCAACGCTTTGGGTTGGGCTTTCAGGAACAGCACAAGCGATCGTGAAAGAAACGAGTATCTACCTTCGCGAACGGTTAGTAAATTTAAGATTATTTCCCTACGTTGGTTCAAAACTAGGTATTCATGCGGGTTTAGCAGTGATCCAGACGCTTTTGATTGTGGCAGCGATCTCGATCGGGTTCCGCTCTCCTCAACCAGAGCTTTTACCGTGGCTATTTGGATGCGGCATCACAACTTTTCTGACTCTTATTGCCAGCTTTAGCTTAGGATTGATGATTTCAGCTTTAGTGAAGAACTCAACCCAAGCAAATAGTGCCTTACCGCTACTGTTAATTCCCCAAATTGTGTTTTCTGGAGTCTTGTTCAAGTTAGATGGTGCTGCACGAGTCGTATCATGGCTGATGATCAGCCGTTGGACGATCGGGGCTTATGGTGCGTTGGTGAATGTTAATAGTATGGTTCCAGAACTGCCGAAAACCCTTGGAGCTAGTATTCCACCTTTGCCCTTTGAACCGTCTACAACCTATGATGCCATATGGCAGAACTTGGGACTGAATTGGGTAGCATTATGCCTACACAGTATCGTCTATCTGGGAGTTGCTTTATGGCAACAACAGCGCAAGGATATTGTTTGAACCAGACTCAATATACCCATTCCTACATCTTAATCACTCAATGCCCCAACCTTTTGGGCACTCTCCTCAAAATGGAGTCAGGCGCAGAGGCGATCGAGGCGCTGAACTATCCGACGGCACTCGTGGGGCAAAATGGGCATCTGCTGGCAATGCTACAGGGGGCAGATGCGGATGATTTGAGGCTTCACCAAAATTGCGTATGAGCCAAAATAATGTGAAACTCGACAACGTCCTTGTCGTGCCCATAGTCGGTGATGCAG
>Ga0123338_10001826_pt1 | contig 20176 bp, 13 predicted proteins | sample grotaG_FD_89793 | JGI IMG/M metagenome (GOLD analysis project Ga0123338, IMG submission 89793) | Glacier valley bacterial and archeal communities from Borup Fiord, Nunavut, Canada, to study Microbial Dark Matter (Phase II) -... | ecosystem: Environmental > Aquatic > Freshwater > Ice > Glacier ...
AAGGGCACCGTCTACGTCGTCGACGACGACGAGGCCGTGCGCGATTCCCTGCAGTGGCTGCTCGAGGGCAAGGACTACCGCGTCAAGTGCTTCGACTCGGCCGAATCGTTCCTGTCGCGCTTCGATCCGCGCGAGGTCGCGTGCCTGATCGCCGACATTCGCATGGACGGCATGAGCGGCCTCGAGCTGCAGGACAAGCTGCTGGAGCGGCGCTCGCCGCTGCCCGTGACCTTCATCACCGGCCACGGCGACGTGCCGATGGCGGTGACGACGATGAAGAAGGGCGCCGAAGACTTCATCGAGAAGCCATTCAAGGAAGACGAGCTGGTCGCCCTCGTCGAGAAGATGCTCGACCGCGCCCGCGTCGACTTCTCGAAGCACCAGGAAGCCGCCAGCCGCGATGCCCTGCTCGCTCGCCTGACCACGCGCGAGGCGCAGGTGCTCGAGCGCATCGTCGCCGGCCGGCTCAACAAGCAGATCGCCGACGACCTCGGCATCAGCATCAAGACGGTGGAGGCGCACCGCGCCAACATCATGGAAAAGCTCAACGCCAACACCGTCGCCGATCTGCTGAAGATCGCGCTCGGGGCGCAGTCGAAGGCGTAGACCGCCCGTGGCGGCGCAGGTCATCGACGGCGCCGGCATCGCCCGGAGACTGCGCGAGGAGCTGGGTCGGAGCGTCGCCCGCCTCACCGCTGCCGGCCATCGCCCCGGCCTCGCCGTCATCCTCGTCGGCGACGACCCGGCCAGCGCCATCTACGTGCGCCACAAGGTCAAGGCCTGCGAGGAGACCGGCATCCGCTCGCTGCTCGAGCGCCACCCGGCCGACCTGAGCGAAGCCGACCTGCTGGCGCGCATCGCGGCGCTCAATGCCGACCCTCTCGTCCACGGCATCCTCGTGCAGATGCCGCTGCCTCCGCACATCGCGCCGGCGCGGGTGATCGAGGCCATCGACGTGGCCAAGGACGTCGACGGCTACTCGGTCGAGAGCGCCGGCCGCCTGGTCTCCGGCCTGCCGGGATTTCGGCCCTGCACGCCGTGGGGCTGCATGAAGCTGATCGAGAGCACGGGCACCGCGTTGAAGGGCCGGCACGCCGTCGTCGTCGGGCGGAGCAACACTGTCGGCAAGCCCATGGCACTGATGCTGCTGCAGGCCGACGCCACCGTCACCGTCTGCCACAGCCGCACGCCCGACCTCGGCGTCCACACACGCCAGGCCGACGTGCTGGTGGTCGCGGTCGGTCGCCGCAACACGATCACGGCCGACATGGTCAAGCCCGGCGCGATCGTCATCGACGTCGGCATGAACCGCACTCCCGACGGCGAGGCCGGCGCGGGCAGGCTCTGCGGCGACGTCGACTACGCCGGCGTCGCGCGGCTGGCGGGCGCGATCACGCCGGTCCCGGGCGGCGTCGGCCCGATGACCATCGCGATGCTGCTCTCGAACACCGTCGACAGCGCGGAGTCGACCCGGCGTGAATCGTCGGCAAGACTTGTGTGAAGTTGTGCCCCGCAGGAGCCGTGGCGGCACCGGCGGCTTGAAGCGAGTCGCCGCGTCGGTTAGATTCGGCGGTCACCCTCGTCCCGCTTCGTCGACACCGTCATGACACCATGCGTCCGCCAGTTTCGTCGTGCCTTCGTGCCGGCCGCCGCCGTGTTCATCGCCACGACGCTGGCGGCCGGTGCTGCCGCCGCGCAGTACAAGGTCATCGGTGCCGACGGCAAGGTGACCTACACCGACCGCGAGCCGAACGCCACCGACGGCAAGGTCTCGGCCCTCGGCGCCCGCGCCGCGGGACAGGCGGCCGAGCCGGCATTGCCGTTCGAGCTGCGCGCACCGGCCAGCAAGTACCCGGTGACGCTCTACACCACGACGGCCGCGTGCGAGCCCTGCAATTCGGCGCGCCAGCTGTTGAAGTCGCGCGGCATTCCCTATAGCGAGCGCCAGGTCGTTACCAACGAGGACAGCGATGCGCTGGAAAATTTGTCCGGGGGTCGCGAGGCACCGACGCTGACCATCGGCTCGCAGACCCTTCGCGGCCTCGCTGGCGATGTCTGGAATTCCTACCTCGACGCGGCTGGCTATCCGCGCCAGTCGGTACTGCCCCAGAGCTATCAGTACCGGCCGGCGACGCCGATCGTCGAGCGCCGCGAGGTCGCGTCGCCGCGCACCGGCGCCGTCGCGACGCCGCAGAACGGCGAGCGGCCGGCTGCGAGCCCGCCGACCGCGGGCGGCATCAGGTTCTGATCGTCGCCGGCTGACCGGCGCCGATCCGGCGCGCCGCGAAGCTGCCGCTGGCCACAGCGGCGCCCATCACCCAGAACAAGGTCGCCGCGCCCATCGCCGCGCCGGCGATGCCGAACGCGAGCGGCATCACCGCGCTCGAGAAGTTGATCGCCATCGACCGCAAGGCGATGGCCTCGCCGTGGCGGGCGGCCGGCGTGATCTGATGCAGCGTTGTCATGATCATCGGCTGCACGGAGCCGAGGCACAGTCCGAGCACGACGGCAAAGGCGCCCATCAGCCACGCCTCGTGCGCCAGAGGATAGACCGCGAACACGGCGGCCGCGCCGAGCATCGCCGTGACCAGGACCTGGCCTTCCTTCAAGCGGTGGGCGAGCATCGGAATGGCGAGCCGCACGACAGCGACGGCGGTTGCGAAGACTCCGAGGATGAGGCCGATCGCCGAGGCGCTGAAGCCGCGCTCGTGGCCGAGGATCGGGACCAGGAAGGAGTGCACGTCCCAGCTCGACGACAGCAGCCAGTTGACGAGCAGCAAGCGGCTGAAGCCCGGCGCTTTCAGGAGCCCCCACGAGCTCGGCCGGCTGGCCCGTGGCACGGCCGCGACTTCCGGCTCGACCGGGACCCGGCGCGCCCACACCAGGCTGGCCAGAGGCAGCAAGGCCAGCGCGAGGAAGGCGAGGCGGAAGCCGCCGAGATCGATGAGCGTCCCTGCGACGACCGGCCCGATCACGTTGGCGAGCGCCGGAGCCAGACCGAGCCACGAGAAGATGCGCTTCAACTCGGTCGGATCGTGGGCCATGCGACCGGCCGCGCGCTGGATCGCGATGAGACCGAAATTGGCTCCCGCCCCGGCCAGCAGCGCGGAGCCGCAAAGCGCGTAGAAGCCGGCATCGCCGAGGAAGGTGGCGAGCACGGCGCAGAGCGCACCGGCCATCGTCAGCCCGACGGCGACGCGCATCGGCAGGTGATAGCCGTAGCGGTCGGCCAGCCGCCCGGCCTTCAAAGCCAGCGCGATCGGCGCCGCCGCGAAGAGGCCGAGCAGCACGCCTACCGCCCACGCCGCGTGACCCTCGCGCAAGGCCGCGAGCGGCGCCGCCATGCGCACGCCGGCCATGCACGAGTGCAAGGCGACCTGGCCGCCGATGAGCGCCATCAGGGCGCCGCGGCCGGTGCCCGGCTCAGCCATCGGTGTCGTCGTCGAGCATGCCCGGCAACAGCGCCTGGGCGCGACTGTCGGGGAGGGCCTCGACTTCGCGCAGCTCGCGCGCCATGACGCGGGTGCGGCGCTCGGCCATGTCGATGCTGCTGGAGGCTTCGTCGAGCTTCTTCTTCGTCTTCGCCAGGACCTCGCCGAACTTCGCGAATTCGGTCTTCACCGCGCCGAGCGTTTCCCAGACTTCGGCCGAGCGCTGCTCGAGGGCGAGCGTGCGAAAGCCCATCTGCAGGCTGCTCAGCGTCGCCAGCAGCGTCGTCGGGCCGGTGAGCATGACCTTGTGCTCGCGCTGCAGGCTCTCGACGAGGCCAGGTCGTCGCAAGGCCTCGGCGTAGAGGCCCTCGGTCGGCACGAACATGATCGCGAAGTCGGTCGTGTGCGGCGGCCCGACGTACTTCTCGCGGATCGTTTTCGCCTCGGCGCGCAGCCGGCTCTCGATGGCGCGCCCGGCGACTTCCATCGCAGGTTTGTCGGCCGCCTCCTGAGCATCGACGAGACGCTCGTAGTCCTCGCGCGGAAACTTGCAGTCGATCGGCAGCCAGAGCGGCGCCCGGTCGTCGCGCCGACCCGGAAGCTTGACCGCGAACTCGACGCGGGCGCCGCTCGCCGGGATCGTCTCGACGTTGGTGCCGTACTGCTCGATCGTCAGCACCTGGTCGAGCAGGGCGCCGAGCTGGACCTCGCCGAATACGCCGCGCGTGCGCACGTTGGTGAGCACGCGGTTCAACGAGCCGACGTCGGTGGCGAGCTTCTGCATCTCGCCGATGCCGCGGTGGACCTGCTCGAGCCGCTCGGCGACCTGCCGGAAGCTCTCGCCGAGGCGCTGCTCGAGCGTGGCGTGCAGCTTCTCGTCGACGGTGAGGCGGATCTGCTCGAGCTTCTTCTCGCTGTCGCTCTGGATCGCGGTGAGCTTGCCTTCGACGGCCAGCCGCACTTCGGCCATCTTCTGCTCGAGCGATTCACGCGACAGCCGCGCCTGCTCGACCTGCGAGAGTGTGGCCTGGCCGAGCGTGCCGGTAAGCTGCTGCTGCATGGCCGCGAGCTGGCGACTGAAGGCGTCGATCTGGTCGTTCTGCGTGCGGGCGACGTCGCCGTGCTGGGCAAGCAGCGTGCGTTGGAAATCGCCGATCGAGATGCCGAGCTCCTGGCGCGTGCCCTGGGCGCTGCGCGCGACCTCGTCGCGCATGTCGCGGGCGTGGCGTTCGCCGCTGCCATCGAGCGGCGGCCGGCGCAAAGCGATCCAGAGGACGACGACCAGCAGCAGCGCCAGCAGCACCGCGTTCAACCATTCGAAGGGCATCCCTCGATTGTCGCTGTCCGGGCTTCGCGCCCTAGGTTCGCGGCCGGCCCCGGTCGCCTGCGGCCAGCCGCTCGGCGGCGTCGAAGCCGAACTGGACGATGAGCGCCAGCACCGCCGCCGGCAAGGCGCCGGCGAGCATCACCTGGCTGTCATTGACGGCGAGGCCGGCGACGATGCGCTCGCCGAAGCCGCCGGCGCCGATGAAGGCAGCCATCGTCGCGGTGCCAACGTTGATCACCGCCGCGGTCTTGACGCCGGCCAGCAGCAGCGGCGTCGCCAGCGGCAGCTGAACGTGACGAAGCGCCTGGCGCGGCGTCATGCCGAGCGACAGCGCCGCCTGCGCCATGCCGCCCGATACCGCCAGCAGGCCGGCGTGGGTGTTGCGCACGATCGGCAGCAGCGCATAGAGGAACAGCGCGATCAAAGCCGGCACGATGCCGATGCTGCCGACGATGGCGATCAGGAACGCGAGCAGGGCCAGCGACGGAATCGTCTGCAGCACCGCAACGGCACCGAGCAACAAGCCCGCGGCCTTCGGCCAGCGCCAGGCGGCGATGCCGATCGGCACGCCGGCGGCGATGGCCAGCGCCAGCGACGCAAAGACGAGGAAGAGGTGCTGCAGCGCGAGGCGGCCGAAGTCGTCGGCGAAGACGCGCTGCAACAGCGTCGCCCGCTGCGCAGGCGCGTTCGCTGCACCGGTGCGGCCGGCAACGAAGCGGCGCGCGACGTCGGCAAAGCTGGCGCCGTCGAGCTCGACCTCGGCGTTCATCGCGATCATGGCCTTCGCGTCGATGGCACCGACGAGCGCCGCCAGCGGCGCCGGATCGACGTCGGCGCGCATCAGGACGACGGCGTCGTACTTCGGGAAGAAGGCGCGGTCGTCGTCGAGGACGACGAGGCCGAGGCGGCCGAGCTTGGCATCGGTCGAGTAGACGTCGATGACATCGACCCGGCCGGCAGCAAGGGCGTCGTACGCCAGGCCGTGGTCGAGTCCGATCGGCGCTGCCGCCGCGCCGCCGTAGGCCCTGGCGAGGGCCGGCCAACCGTCGGCGCGCTGCAGGAATTCGTGCGAGAGGCCCAGCCGCAATGCAGTAGTAGCGCCGCGAAAGAGGTGAGAGATGCGGCTCACGCCGAGCTCGCGGGCGCGCGCTGCCGTCATTGCCAGGGCGTACGTGTTGTTGAAGCCGAAGGGCACCGCGGCCTTCAGGCCGCGCGGCGCCAGCCAGCGGTTGAGCTCCTCAAGAGAAGGGTTGCCGTCGCGTTTCAACAGCTCGCGCACGATCGTTCCGGTGTACTCAGGATAGAGGTCGACAGCACCGCTGGCGAGCGCCTGTTCGAGGATGCCGGTGTTGCCGAGGCCCTGCCGATGCGAAGCGGGACGGCCATTCGCGACCAGCGTCTGCGTCAGTATCTCGCCCAGCACGTACGACTCGGTGAAGCGCTTGGAACCGACGACGAGGGGCGGCGGCGCTGCCGCGGCCGACGCCGCAAGTGCCACCGTTGCGAGCATTGCGACACGCCATGCAGTCAGTTGTAGGAAGAATCCCACTGCGTGAAGCGTCCTTGCCGGTCCGGTCATGGCTTTTTGATCACGGAAACTCCGGCAGTCGGACCCACCGTTTGATCGTATCCCCTTGCCCCTTGCCCTTGCCGCCTCGGCAAACTCACCCATCGCCCGCGTTGACCCTTCGCTTGGAGCGGCTGGGTCGGTTCCGACCATGAGTCTTCTGAAAGCATTCATCGTCGAAGACAGCCCGGTGATCCGGGAGAATCTGGTCGCGGCCCTCGAAGAGATGGCGCCGATCGAGGTCGTCGGCACCGCCGAGGACGAGTCGGGCGCCGTGGCGTGGCTCGGCCGTGCCGAGAACCGCTGCGATCTCGTGGTGGTCGACATCTTCCTGAAAAGCGGCTCGGGGCTGGGCGTGCTGAAGGCTGCGTCAGCGAGCCCGACCGGACTCAAGCTCGTGGTTCTCAGCAACTACGCTACGCCCGACATGCGGCGCAAGTGCCTCGAACTCGGTGCCGATCGGGTCTTCGACAAGTCGAACGAGATCGACGCCCTCATCCTTTATTGCTGCCGTCTCTCCGACGGCGGCACCGGCAACAGCGGCTACAACCCGCTGCCATGACCGGCCCGGCGCCATGGCGCCCGGTCACCCGCTTCGCTTCACTGGATCAGGCCGTTCTTGAGGGCGTAATAGGTCAGGTCGCTGTTCGACTCCAGCTTCATCTTCTCCATCACCCGCGTCCGGTAGGTGCTCACGGTCTTGACACTGAGCGACATGCTGTTGGCCATGTGGCCGATGGTCTCTCCCTTGGCCAGGCGAAGGAAGACCTGGAACTCTCGCTCCGAAAGCTGCTCGTGGGCCGGCTTGTCGCCGCCGCCGCCGAGGCCGTCGGCGAGCAACTCGGCGACGCCTGCGGTGATGTACTTACGGCCGCGATACACGGTACGGATCGCCTTGACGATCTCTTCCGGGTCGCAGTCCTTGTTGAGGTAGCCGCTGGCGCCCTGGCGAAGCAGCGTCGTCGCGTAGTGCTCTTCCGGAAAGCCGCTCAAAATCAGCACCGGCAGGTCCGGTGCCCGCGCCTTGATCGCGGCCAGCGCGTCGACGCCGCTCTGGTCCGGCATCGACAGGTCCATGACGAGCACGTCGACCTGGCCCTTCCGGACGATGTCGACGGCCTCGCGGCCGTTGGCGGCTTCCGCGACGACTGTGAGGTCGACCTGGTCGGAGAAAAACTGGCGCAGGCCGGCACGTACGATGGCGTGGTCGTCGATGATGGCGATTCGGATCATGTTGGCAGCGGCCTCGCTGGGCGGGCGGTTCCAGGGTGCTGCGAGTTTAGGACCTATCGGTGAGCTTTCTTTCCCGCTTCCGTCGCAATATCGTCGCCTTCCCGCTGGCGGCTCTGGCTGCGCTCGCGATGCTGGCGATCAGCGAGGCCTCCTACCAAGATGCCACCGGCGCGCTCGATTCGCTCGGCGAGCGGGCCGCGGCGCGCACCCGACTCAACGACCTCGTCAAGGGCCTGCTCGACGCCGAGACGGGGCAGCGCGGCTACCTGCTCACCGAGCGAATCGAATACCTGCGGCCCTACACGCGCGCGTCGGGCGAGGTCCGCGCCGCCCTCGCATGGCTGGCGCCGCACTATGCCAGTGACGAGAAGACGGCCGCGGTGATGCGTGAAGTCAGCCGCGAGAGCGAAGCCAAGCTGAGCGAGCTGGCGACCACGCTCGAACTGCACGATCGTGGCGTCGAGAACGGCTGGCGCGACCTCATGCTTTCCGACATCGGCCGCGAGAAGATGGAGCGTGTGCGCACGCTCGGCGAGAAGCTTCTCAGCTACGAGACCGAGCAGGTGCAGACCGGCAGGAAGGGCGTCTACCAGACGCTGATGCTCAACCGCATCGGCGTGTCGGCCATGGCCGCGCTCAGCCTGCTCGCACTCTTCATGTACCTGCGCCAGACCGCGACGCTCGATCGCGCCCTCGAAGCCGAGGCCAGCCGCGTCGCCAGCGAGCGCGATCGCCTCGAAACCGAGGTGACGGCGCGCACGGCCCAGTTGAAGGAGCTCGCCCAGCACCTGCAGACCGTGCAGGAAGATGAGCGCTACAGCCTGTCTCGCGAACTGCACGACGAACTCGGGGCGCTGCTCACCGCCGCCAAGCTCGACGTCGCCCGCCTGAAGTCGCGGCTCGGCGCGACGGCGACGCCCGACACGGCCGAGCGGCTCGCCCACCTCAACGAGACGCTGAACGGGGGCATCGCCCTGAAGCGCCGGATCATCGAAGATCTGCGACCTTCGTCGCTCAGCAACCTCGGCCTCGTTGCCGCTCTCGAGATCCTGGTGCGCGAGTTCGCCGCGCGCAGCGAGCTCGCCGTGAGTCACAAGCTCGAGGCCGTCGAGCTCGGCTCGAGTTCGCAGCTCACGGTGTACCGGATCGTCCAGGAGGCGCTGACCAACATCCTCAAATACGCCCGGGCCAGCCGGATCACCGTGACGCTCGCTCGCGACGGCGAGTCGCACGCTCGCATTTCGGTGCGTGACGACGGCGTCGGCTTCGACCCGGCGACGCCGCGGCTGGCAACGCACGGGCTCATCGGCATGCGCTATCGCATCGAGGCAGAAGGCGGCACCATGAACCTCCAGTCCTCGCCCGGCGCGGGCACGCTGGTCGAAGCGACCCTGCCGCTGCTCGCGGTCGACGCTGCTGTCGCCGACGCGTTGTCCGAACCGGCTGCTCTCGCCGGCACGGCTTGAGCGAGCACCTGTCGGTCGCGTCCTACGGCTTCGGGGTGGCTCTCCCGACAGGTCCGCGCGCGGCGTACCTATCGGCGTCGTTTGCCACAGAGCAGACACTCTCGAAGTCGTCCGCTACCGCGGCAGTATTTCACGAAGGGAATCCACATGAACACCGTCAGCAGCACCACCAAGTCGTTTGCACAGCAGGGCCAGGAGACGGCCGACAAGGCAGCTGACACGGCGCAGGGCGCGATCGGCTCGACCAAGCGTGCCGCCGATAGCGCGCTCGATAGTCTGTCGTCGAAGATCGACGACGTTCGCAGCCAGGCCGCGCCGCTCCTCAGCAAGGTGTCGTCGCAGGCTGAAGCGGCAGCGCGTCGTGGCATCGATGCCGTTCGCGACACGTCGCAACAGCTTCGCGACAAAGCCACGCAAGCCTCGGACATGACCGTCGCCTACGTCAAAGACGAGCCGATCAAAGCCATGCTGATCGCCGCCGCGACCGGCGCATTGCTGATGGGCATCATCAGCATGATGGCTCGTTCGCGCGACTGATCACCTCCGAACTCATGGCCATGATCCACCCGTTGCTGCGTCTGGCGGCGACCGAACCTCACCTCCTCGGTGACCACGTCGAGGCCTATGCGGCCCTGGTCGGCGAAGAGGTGAGTCGGGCCTCGACTTCCTGGGCGATGCGGATCGGACTCTACGTCGTTGCCGTGGCGATGCTCGGCGTCGGCTTCGTGCTTGTCGGCGTTGCATTGCTGCTCGTGGCGACGATCCCCGCGTCGGAGTTCCCGGCGACGTGGGCGCTCGTGGTCGTGCCCCTGGTTCCGTTCGTCATCGCCGCGATCTGCGTCTTCGCGGCCCGCTCGAAGCCGATCGCCAGCGTTTTCGACAAGATCAAGTCGCAGCTGGATGCCGACATGGCGATGCTCCGTGAAGTGAGCGTGCCGTGAGCGCCGTCCTCCCTGCGACAACGGCGCCGGTCGAACCCAGGGCGGTTCGAAAAGACGCGTCTGTTCCGTCAACCGCTGCGGACAGGGCCGTCGAGAAGGTAGCTGATAGGGTGGTTGAAAAAGCCGTCGACGAACTGCCTGCGGCCGATCGCCTCGCGTTGTCGCGTAGCCGCCTGCGCTCTGCGATGATGGATATCGCTCATCCTCCGAAGCGCCCGCCGATTCTGGGAGCCGGAGCTGGCAGATTCGTGTCCCAGCTCCTATCGCGCATCAAATCGTTGCCGGGCGCGGCTATCGTGGTCGAGAGCATCGACAGTTGGTGGCAGCAGCATCCGTTGCGCACCGCTGGCCTCGTGGCCGACGAAGCCACTCGTGCCTTCGTGAAGCCGATCGCGCAGCGTAGCCCGCAAACGCTCATCCTCGGCGCGGCCGCGGCCGGCGCGCTGTTCGCTCTGACGCGGCCCTGGCGCTGGCTGCTCCGGCCGGCGCTGTTCGTCGGCCTCGTGCCGCAGCTGGCGTCGCACGCCATGAAGCGGATGCCCCTGGACTCCTGGATCAAGATGATGGCGTCGATGCTCGGCCGCAAGGTCGCCGACGCCAGCTCCCGAAAAGACGCCAAGAGTTCCGCGTCCGTTCCCTGACCGATTACCTCCCAACGACCCCTTGCCACCCGCCCGCGCGGGACCGGCCGGTCTCCCTCCGTGGGGTCTTTTGAAAACGCGCTTCGGCGCGTTTCTTTTTGTCCGTCATCGTAGCGGCGCAGTCTTGCTATCTAATCGTCCACACTCCCCTCGGACATGTCCTACACCACCCGACCCGCCGAACCGACAGACGGCAATCTGCAGTAAAGCTATCGTCACCCATCCCTTTCAGCGCCCACATGACCATCGCAGCATCGACCTTTTCTCCTGCCAGTGCCCGGCGGCGCTGGGCCACCGCTTCCCATGCCGAAGCGGCGGCCACGTCGCCCGGCGAACTGTCCGCTCTGAGTGCGCACGTGGATCGTTGCAACGGCTGTCGGAGCCGATGGTTCGCCATCCAGTGCGCAGCCGATTCCCTGCTCGGTTTCGTCGCGCCCAGGTTCGTCACCACCGTCGTGGTGGTCGCCCTGGTCTTTGGGGTTGTTTCCATCGTCGCCTGACGAATGACGCGTTCGGACCTGCTGCGGCTGGTGCCCGACGCGCCGGCTGCACCGGTTGCGATTCTCGAACCGCTCCGGGGCCCGCTCGAGCGCCCCAACCGGTCCGAGATCTTCGGCCCCGAGCGCTTTGCCCAGCATGGGCGCAGTCTCGGTGAAACCCACACGGCTCGGTACGCGCCCTCAGGTTCGACGGCGTTTTTTCCGAGGCTGCGCGAGAACATCCGCATCCTGCGCGAAGCCCATCGCTACATCGGCCAGCAGGCCACGATCGGCCACGACGTCAGCCCGGCGGCAGAATGGCTGCTCGACAACTTCCATCTCATCGAAGCGCAGCTGCGAGAGATCACCGAAGGTCTGCCTCGACAGTATTTTCGCGATCTTCCGATCCTCCAGCAGGAGCCGCTGGTGGGCCTGCCACGCGTCTACGGCGTCGCCTGGGCGTTCGTCGCCCACACCGACAGTGCGTTCAACGAAGAACTGCTGGTCCAGTTCATCCAGGCCTATGAAGAGACCCGCGAGCTGACGCTGGGCGAGCTGTGGGCCCTGCCGACCACGCTTCGGGTCGTGCTGATCGAGAACCTGCGTCGCCTCGCCGAACGCGCTGCCGCCAACACCGCCGCCCGCGAGATGGCCAACCTGTGCTGCGACCGCACCTTGCCGCTGCTGCCGGCGGCGCTCGACGCGATCCTCGAGCAGCTCAATCGCCGTGGCGTCGGCGAGGCGTTCCTCGCGCAGATGGCGCAGCAGCTGCAGGACCATCGCTCCGCCGCCAATGCGGCGCTGTTCGACTGGCTGCAGCAGGCGGCGCCGCATCTGGCGGACATCCAGACCCGGCTGCCCGCGGAGCAGGCCGCCGACAACCTCAGCGTCAGCAACGCCATCACCTCGCTGCGATCGATCGGCGACGCCGACTGGCCCGACATCGTCGCCCGGACCAGCATCCTCACGCAGCTGATGCTCGGCTCGCCGGCCTTCGCCGCCGAGCGCGACGACACCCGCGACCAGACGCTGCATGCCGTCGAGCTGCTGGCGCGAAAGAGCGGCCGCAGCGAGCGCGTCGTCGCGATGACGCTGCTCGGCCTCATGTGCTCCTCCGGCGAGCTGCCGGCCAGCGCCGATCTCGACAGCCGCGCCGTCGCCAGCTACTGGCTGCAAGGATCCGGGCGCGACACTCTGCGCCACCGTTGCGGCCTGCCCGACGACGGCGTCGCGCGGGCCCGGCAGGCGCTGCGCCGCGCCGCCCTGCCCGTCTACCTCGGCTCGGTGGCGCTGCTGACCGCCGGCCTCGTCGCTTGGCTGCTCGGCCGCCATGCGCCCGGCATCCCGGCTCATGAGCTGTCGCCATGGCTGAGCGTCGTCGCCGCCCTGCTGATGGCGTTCCCGGCGTCGGAGGCGGTGGTCGCCGTCGTCAACCGGCTGATCAGCGAATCCTCTCGCCCGGTGCGGTTGCCGCGCCTCGCGTTCGCTGGAGGCATCCCGCCCGAGCATCGCTGCATGCTGGTCGTGCCGGCGATGCTTACGAGCGCCGACAGCGGACAGCAGCTCGCTCATCACCTGCTGCTGCACTACCTCGCGAACCCGGAGAAGCAAGCCCAGTTCGCACTCCTCACCGACTGGGTCGACGCCGACAGCGAGCACCTGCCTTCCGACGACGCGCTCCTCGCTGCAGCCGTCGCGGCGACGCAGGCGCTCAACGCGCTGCATCCGACCGATGCCGGCCAGCCGCCGCGATTCATCGTGCTGCATCGGCATCGCCGCTTCGCAGAGACCGAACGGCGCTGGATCGGCTGGGAGAGGAAGCGCGGCAAGCTCGAGCAGCTGATCGGCCAGCTTGCCGGCGGCGGCCCCTCGCCCTTCATCGACCTCGGCGCGACCTCGCAGATCGCCGCCGGTGCGCGCTACATCGTCACCCTCGACAGCGACACGCGGCTGCCGCCGGGTCGCCTGCGCGACCTCATCGGCGTCGCCGCTCATCCGCACAACCTGCCGAAGCTGAGCGCCGACGGCCGCCGCGTCGAGCGCGGCTACGGCATCCTGCAGCCGCACGTCGCCACGCTGCTGCCGGCACCGGAAGAGTTCACGCTCTATCACTGGCTGTTTGCCGGCCAGCCCGGCATCGACCCGTACAGCGCCGCCAGTTCCGAGGTCTATCAGGATGTCTTCGACGAGGGCACCTTCACCGGCAAAGGGCTGCTGCACGTCGGCGCCCTGCACGCCGTGCTCGGCGGCCGCCTGCCCGAAGGCGGCGTCCTCAGCCACGACCTGCTCGAAGGCTCGCTGGCGCGCTGCGCGGCGGTGACCGACATCAACGTCATCGAAGACGCGCCCTTCCACGCCGACGTCGCCGCCTCGCGCGTGCACCGCTGGACCCGCGGCGACTGGCAGTTGCTGCCGTTCCTGCTGCGCCCGCGGCGCTGGCCGATGCATGCGGTGAACCGCTGGAAGCTGCTCGACAACCTGCGCCGCTCGCTGGTGGCGCCGATGTCGCTGGCGCTGCTCGCGTTCAGCCTCGCCACCGGCCTGGTCGAGCCGCTGCCGATGCTCTTGCTGGTCTTTCTCGCCTTCTCGGCCGGGCCACTGATGGGGGCGGTGGCCGGCCTGTCACCGAGCCGCGACGACATCGCCTGGACGCACTTCTACCGGCAGGCCTTCAAGGATCTCGCCCGTGCCTTCGTCAGCGGCGCCTGGCTGCTGGTGCAGCTCATGCAACTGGCGTTGATGGCGGCCGACGCGATCGTGCGCGCCCTCTGGCGCCTCGCCGTCAGCCGCCGCCACCTTCTCGAGTGGACGACCGCAGCGGCGGCGCAGGCAGCGGCGACGACGGACCTGCCCTCGCTTCTTCGCAAGCACTGGGCGGCGCCGCTCGCCGCCGCTGTTCTTCTCGCCGCCCTGCTCGCGGCCGGGACGCCGTTTCCGATCACCTGCGTCGTGCTCTGCGCCGCCTGGTCGCTGTCGGCGCTCTGGACCTGGTGGGTGAGCCGGCCGCGGCCGGTGGGCGCGGTCGACGCGCTCTCGCTCGCCGACCGTGCCTACCTCGGCGACGTCGCCCGCGAGACCTGGCGGCTGTTCGAGCGCTGCGTCGTGGCCGGCGAGCACGAGCTGCCACCCGACAACCTGCAGACCGTGCCGAGCGAGATGGTCGCCCACCGCACATCGCCGACCAACATCGGCCTCTACCTGCTCTGCACGGTGACGGCGCATCGCTTCGGCTGGATCGGCGCTGCCGATGCCGTCGCCCGCATCGAAGCGACGCTGCGGACACTAGCAACGCTGCCGCGCCACCGCGGCCACTTCCTCAACTGGTACGACACTCAGTCGGCGCAGGCGCTGCTGCCGATGTACGTCTCCACGGTCGACAGTGGCAACCTGTGCACGCACCTGCTCGCCGTGTCCGAAGCCGCGCTCGAGATCGCAGCGGCGCCGCTCGACTCGACGCGACTGCGCGCCGGGCTCGTGGAATCGAAGGCACGCGTCGCCGCCTTGCGCGCGGCTGCCGATGCGTCCACCGGCCCGGCACTGCAGGCGCTGCTGGCGCTGCCGGATCCGCTCGCCGACATGGCTTCGAGGAGCTCCACTGTCGCCGCCCTGGTCGACGCTGCAGAGGCCGAGGTCCTGGCCGTCTTGCCTCCATTCGATGGCGATGCGCCGGCCCTGCCGGCCCATCTTCTCGGCTGGGCCGCGCTCGATCACGTTGCGACGCTGCGGTCGGCGCTTCGCGACATCGCCGCCGCCAGTCCGCCCGGTGGCGCCGCTGCCATCGCCTCCCGCCTGCGTGAGCTCGCGGCCACCTGCAAGCAGCTCGCCGTCGAAGCCGACTTCAGCTTCCTGTTCAACCGCAAGCGGCGCCTGTTCCACATCGGCTTTCGCGTCGTCGAGCACCAGCTCGACGCCGGCTTCTACGACCTGCTCGCATCGGAGGCGCGCGCCACCAGCCTGTGGGCGATCGCCAAGGGCGACGTGCCGGCCGCCCACTGGGCCGCGCTCGGGCGGCCCTTCTACGCCGTCGGCGCCCTCGCCGGCCTGCGCTCGTGGTCGGGCTCGATGTTCGAGTACCTGATGCCGACGCTGATCCTCGACGAGCCGCACGGCAGCGTCCTTCACAGCGCCGGTCACGCCGCCGTGCTCGAGCACATCGCCTACGGTCGCGAGCACCACGTGCCGTGGGGCATCTCGGAATCGGCATATGCGGCGAGCGACCACACGCTGGCCTATCAGTACGCACCGCAGGGCGTGCCGCGACTGGCGCTCAGGCGCACGCCGGTCGACGAGCTCGTCGTCGCTCCCTACGCGACGATGCTGGCCGCGCAGGTCGCGCCGCATCGCGCCGCTGCCAACCTGCGCCGCTTCGAGGCGGCGCAGGCGCGCGGCCGCTACGGCTTTCTCGAAGCGCTCGACTACACGCCGGCGCGGCAGTCGGCCAACGAAGGCCTGGCCCGCGTCTACACCTTCATGGCCCACCACCAGGGCATGAGCATCGTCGCCCTCGCCAACGTGCTTCTCGAAGGCGCGCCGCGCCACTGGGGCATGCGCGACCCGCGCATCGAGGCGGTGTCGTCGCTGCTGCACGAGCGGGCGCCGCGCGAGGTGCCGCCGCTGCGGGCGCCACCGTCGACGCCGACGCTCAACACGCAGCGCCGCGGGCCCGGGATGCTGCGTGAGGTCGTCCCCGGCATGGCGGCGATCGAGCCGACCCACCTGCTCTCCAACGGGCGGTACGCGGTGGCGCTGCGCGCCAACGGCGCCGGCACCAGCCGGTTCGGCGGCAACGCCGTCTCGCGCTCGCGCGACGATGCCTTGCGCGACTCGCACGGCTGCTTCTTCTACCTGCGCTGGGACCGCCAGCCGAGCGCGGTGTCGCTCACGCAGCACCCGGCGCCGGACCCGGCGGCGCACTACCACAGCACTTTCCTGGCCGACCGCGTCATTTTCACGGCTTCGTGGCCCGAGGTCGAGGCCACGACCTCGGTGTGGGTGAGCCCGGAAGACGACATCGAATTTCGCCGCGTCGTCCTTCGCAACTGCGGCGATCGCCTGCTCGACCTCGAACTGCTGTCGTCGTTCGAGGTGACGCTCGCCGACGCACGCGCCGACGAATCGCATCCTGCCTTCTCGAACCTCTTCATCGCTGCCGAGTGGCAGGCCGATCACCAGGCCCTGGTCTTCGAAAGGAAGCCGCGACTCGTCACCGACAAGGGCCTGATCGCCGCCAACTTCCTCGCCGAATCAGACGCGCCGGCACTGTCGCTGCGGGTCCAGGTCGACCGCCAGCGCTGGCTCGGCCGCAACCGCGACGCCAGCCGGCCGCTGGCGTCGTTCGACGACGTCCCGACGGCGCCGGCCGACGGCAGCGGCGCCCGCCTCGACACCGGTCTCGACCCGGTCGCCGCCCTCGCCGTGCGCCTGCAGATCGCGCCGCAGGCAACCGTGCACCTCACCTTCGGCATCGCTGCCGCCGACAACCGCGCGACCCTGCGCGCGGTCATCGACAAGTACCGCCAGCACGGCAACATCGAGCGTGCATCGATGATGTCGGCAACGCTGAACGCGATCCGCCTGCGCGAGATGCGCATCAATGCCGAGAGCTTCGCCGCGGTGCAGACGCTTTCGACCGCGCTGGCGATGTCGCTCACCCGCGCTCATCTGCGCGACGCCGACGGCAGCGCCGTCTGCGACCGCCGACTGCTCTGGCGGTTCGGCATCTCCGGCGACCGGCCTATCGTGCTCGTCTCGGCCGGCGTCGCTCAAGGCGCCGGGCTGCTGCGCTCGCTGGCGCAGGCACTGCGCCTGTGGTCGTGGGGCGGCATCGCTTGCGATCTCGTCATCGTCAACTACGAGCCGGCGTCGTACATGATGGCGCTCGCCCGCGCGATCGGGTCGTTGCGCGAAGCCAATGCGTCCGCCGCGGCGGCGCAGCCGGGCGTCGCCGAGGGCGGCTTCTACCTGCTGCAGTCGAGCGACCTCCAACCCGACGAAGTGGCGACGCTGCGGACCCTGGCACGCGTGCGCATCAGCGCCGACGGCCGGCCGCTCGCCCACCACGTGCAGGAACTCGTCGAGCTGCACGAGCGTGCCGTCGAGGAGCGCCACGCGGTATCGAGCGCGCCGCTGCCCTCCGAGATGGGCGGCGAGATCGTGCCGCGCACGCCGGTCGGCGATTTCTCGTCGACCGGCAGCGAGTTCCGCTTCGACGTCAGCGCCGTGACGCGGCCGCGCAGGCCCTGGGTCAACGTCATCGCCAACCCTGGCTTCGGGGCCCAGCTCAGCGAAGCGGGCGGCGGCTACAGCTGGGCCGTGAACAGCCGCCTGAACATGCTGACGCCGTGGTCGAACGACCCGGTCTCCGACCCCGCCGGCGAGTGGTTCCTCATCCAGGACGCGCGAACGATGCAAGTCTGGAGCGTGACGCCGTCGGCGGCCGGTGCCGCGGCCAGCGAGTACCGCGTCGCCCACGGCCAGGGCTACAGCGTCATCAGCCATCGGCGCGGCGCGCTCGACATCAATGCCAGCTGGTGCGTCGATGCCGAGAGCGCCGTCAAACAGGTCCGAATCCGTCTCGTCAACCGCGGCCACAAGACCTTGCAGCTGCGCCTCGTCGGTATCGCCGAGTGGGTGATGGGCAGCCAGCGTAGCGACCGCGGCAGCACCCACACCTTCTTCAACAGCTGCCCTGCCTCGCCGGCCGGCGAGAGCGGGCTGGTCCGCGACGACGACGACGCCGGCGACGGCGAGCGCCGCATGACGGCGCTCTTCTGCACCCAGCGCGATCGCTCGGCCGGCTTCGGCGGCGGCACCGCGTTCTTCGGACTGGCCGGCGACGTCGAGACGCTGACCGACTGGACCTGCGACCGCCGCGAGGCCTTCGACGCGAGGGGCCGCGCCGTCGTCGCCGACAACTTCGGCTGCAGCTCGGGCAGCGGCCTCGATCCCTGCGCAGCGCTGGCGACCCGCGTCGTGCTGCGCGCCGGCGAGGCCGTCGACCGCACCTTCCTGCTCGGCTACGGGCCGACACCCGAGGCTGCGCGCGCCGTTTCGGAAGCCGCCGCGCTGGTGTCGCCACTGCGGCGCATCCAGCAGGTCCGAAGCCGCTGGGACGATCTGCTCGGCGCCACCGTCGTGCGCACGCCCGACCCGCTGTTCGATGCCATGGTCAATCGCTGGCTGCTCTACCAGACGATCGTCTGCCGGCTGTGGGCGCGGGCCGGCTTCTATCAGGCCGGCGGCGCCTATGGCTACCGCGACCAGCTCCAGGACTCGCTGGCACTCGCTTGGGCGGCGCCGTCGCTGCTGCGCCAACAAATCATGCTGGCGGCGTCGCGCCAGTTCGAGGAAGGCGATGTCCAGCACTGGTGGCATGCCCCCACCGGTGCCGGCGTGCGCACCCATTTCTCCGACGATCTGCTCTGGCTGCCGTACGCCTGCGCGCATTACCTCGAAGCGACCGGCGACCGCGCCCTGCTCGACGAGTCGGTGCCGTTCCTCGAAGGCGCGCAGATCCCGGCCGGAGCCGAGGACGCCTACTACGCGCCGACGATCGGCAGCGCCAGGTCGAGCCTGTTCGAACATTGCGCGCGCGCCATCGACCGCAGCCTGCGCGTCGGCAGCCACGGCTTGCCGCTGATGGGCACCGGCGACTGGAACGACGGCATGAATCGCGTCGGCCACGAAGGCCGCGGCGAGTCGGTCTGGCTGGCCTGGTTCCTGTGCGACGTCGTGACCCGCTTCACGCCGGTGGCCGAGAGCCGCGGCGATGCCGATCGCGTCTCGCGCTGGAACGAGGCTGCGCGCGGCTGGCGTGCCGCCCTGGAGGAGCATGGCTGGGACGGCGAGTGGTATCGGCGCGCCTTCTTCGACGATGGCTCGCCGCTCGGCTCGCAGGTCAACAGCGAAGGCCGCATCGACCTCATCGCGCAGGCCTGGGCGGTGCTCTCGAAAGCGGCGCCCGAGGCCCATGCGAGCCAGGCCATGGTGGCCCTCGAGCGCCATCTCGTCGACCCCAAGGCCGGCCTGCTGCGACTTCTCGACCCGCCGCTCCAGGATGCGCAACCGAGCGCCGGCTACATCCAGGCCTATCCGCGCGGCGTGCGCGAGAACGGCGGCCAGTATTCGCACGCCGGCGTCTGGGCGCTGATGGCCCAGGCCGCTCGCGGCGACGGCGACACGGCCTATCGCTACTTCACCTACCTGAGCCCGGCGCATCGCTCGCGCCATCCCGACCGGGCCGCCAGCTACGCGATCGAGCCTTACGTGATGGCGGGCGACATCTACAGCGCTGCGCCCTACGTCGGCCGCGGCGGCTGGAGCTGGTACACCGGCTCGGCGGCATGGATGCAGCGCGCCGCCGTCGAGTCGATGTTCGGGCTCGCCCAACACGGCGACGAGATTGCCTTCGATCCCTGCCTGCCGAGCCACTGGGACCGTGCCGAGATCACGCTCACGCGCGGCGGCAAGCGCGTGCGCGCGGTCTTCATCCGCGGCGGCAGCGGCGCCGCCGACGATCGCGCGGGTGCCGCACCGGCACGCATGCTGCAGTCGGGTGAACGCATGCGCTGGTCGGCGCTCGACGATGGCACCTGTCTGGTCATGACGCTGCCCGGCGCAACCTGAACGGCACGAGCCGCCGCTGTCCTACACCTGCGCACGCGGCGTTCCGATGGCTGCTGCGCAGCCCGCTCGCTACATTGATTTCATCGTCAGCGGCCGCGCCCTCGACTCCCGAGACAGACCCTGACCCAAGGAGACCGTCATGCTCAAGTGGGCCGCCATCTTCGCGATCATCGCGGTCGTCGCCGGCTTGTTCGGATTCACCGGCGTCGCCGCCGGCGCTGCCGGCATCGCCAAGATTTTGTTCGTCGTGTTCCTCGTCCTGTTCGTCGCCATCCTGCTGTTCGCGCTGCTCGGCGCGAAAGCGGTGTCGCGGAGATAGTGGCGATGGACAACGCCACCGACCTTCGACTCGAGCTCGACGAAGCGGCGCTCGAATCCGCGAAGCGCAGCCTCGAGAAGGGCGCCGTCACGCCGAGCTACGGCCCCTGGCGTGAAGACATCATCCGCCTCCTGAACGGCGCGCTCG
>Ga0123338_10001827_pt1 | contig 20167 bp, 13 predicted proteins | sample grotaG_FD_89793 | JGI IMG/M metagenome (GOLD analysis project Ga0123338, IMG submission 89793) | Glacier valley bacterial and archeal communities from Borup Fiord, Nunavut, Canada, to study Microbial Dark Matter (Phase II) -... | ecosystem: Environmental > Aquatic > Freshwater > Ice > Glacier ...
GAACAACAGACGTGGAAATATGGGGGGTATATTTGATAACCTCATAAAAAGGATGGTAAAATATAAGCCAATCAGGCTGAATACAGTAGATTAGACAGTGCGACCTAAGCGCTTATACCTAATTAACCAAATAAAGTCGGTAAATATAGACCAATCTTTGCAGGGACGTATTGCAGGGGTTCAGGCCTCGTCAATGGGGGGAAAACCAGGGGCAGCATTGTCTATAAATATTCGGGGTATCAATAGTCCTAATGGAAATGAACCCTTGTATGTTATTGATGGAATTCCTATTGGTAATGGATCCAAGGCCGACCAGAACTCGAATGGAACGTACCAGTTTAATTTAAATACCGAGCGTTTTTCAAAGTTTGATTTAACTTCTTTAAATCCCAACGATGTTGAATCTGTTGATATTTTAAAAGATGCTTCTGCAACTGCAATTTATGGTTCCAGAGCAGCCAATGGCGTTGTAGTTATTACCACCAAGCGAGGAAAAAAGGGGCAGCCTAAGGTTAATTTAGATATGTATTACGGCATGCAGAATTTAGCAAAGAAGGTTGATATGCTGAACGCCAAAGATTATATGGAACTTATGCAGGAGTCAAGGGAAAATGGAAATATTCCGCGGATTGCGGTTTATGATCAATTTTTAAACAATAAAATACCTTATGAAACAAACTGGCAGGATGAAGTATACAATGTAGCTCCTATACAGAATTATAATTTTTCGATTTCGGGAGCGAATGAAAAAACAACTTATTTCCTTTCAGGTGGTTATATGGATCAGAGTGGTATATTAGGTAACCAATCCGGTTTTAACAGGTACACTTTGCGTAGCAACATAGATAATCAGGTAAGAAATTGGCTGAAAATTGGAGTAAACATCAATGGTTCTAAAACAACAAGCAAAATTGTTGATCAACAAAACAATTACAGTGCACCATTTGATGCTTTGGCAAATTATCCGTTTTTACCTGTAAGATGGAATTCGGGAGATGATAAAATTTTTGGTGCCTCTGGCGATAAATTCATTCCGAATGGGTATTCAGGACCTACAAGTTTGAATGGAATTTCGTCACTCCGAAGAAACCCTGTAATGTTTGCCAATGAATTTCCTTTACCGCTCGACAAATATATGGCCATCGGTAATATTTATGCCGATCTGAATTTATTTAAAGGACTTACTTACCATATTTCATTGGGCGGAACATTTAACGATGCCTATTATCATCAATTTAACAACGTTTTAACTTATGGGGTTCAAACAACAGGCACAACTAACTCTTTAAACGAATCGCATAATTCGGGTACCCAGGCTCAAATTGATCAGTATTTTACCTATCAATTAGAGTCATCTGATCATAACATTACTTTAATGGCAGGACATAGTGCAACCAAGGATAAATGGAGAACCATGTCTGTTGGAGGAAGTTCCTTTCCTTTCGAAACAGAATCTGTTAGTTTAGGTACACCCGGTTCACCTACTGGGTACATTTGGGAATCTGGTTTACAGTCGTTCTTTGGCCGCGCCAATTATTCATTCAAAGATAGATATCTGATTACTGCTACTTTTCGCCGCGATGGATCATCGGTTTTTGGGCCTAATAATAAATACGGTAACTTCCCGTCAATAGCACTTGGTTGGAGATTATCAAATGAAGAGTTTATGAAAAACTTAAAATGGCTCTCTGACTTTAAGTTAAGAGGAAGCTTAGGTAAAACGGGGGCCCAAAATATTCAACCTTATCAATATTTGCAAACTATATCGGTTGATCAGCAAATTGTTTCTTTTGGAAACATATCTACCGACGCAACAAGTAAGGTGGCTATTCACAATAATATTCCCAACCCCGATTTAAAATGGGAAGCTACCTCACAAATAGATGTCGGATTTGATGCAGCTTTTTTTAAGAGCAGATTTAGCTTGGTATTTGATGCCTATAGAAAAACAACCAATAACTTATTATTAAGTTCTGTCCCTGTTCCTCAATTTATGGGATATAGCGGGCCATCAGTAAATCTAGGCGAATTTAAAAATGAAGGCATCGAAGTTCAGGTTAATATTAAAGATATTCTTAATCATTCAGATTTTAAATGGAATATGGCTTTGAATTATTCATTAAATCGAAATAAAGTGGTTAGTATAGGATATAATTCAAGTTATATAGGAACCAATTTTGGAAGAACCTACATTAACCATTCATGGGGTACATTTTATGGTTACCAAGTAGAAAAAATTCTACAGAACCCTGAAGAAATAAAAAAATTAGATGATAATGCAAAAGAAGTACAGGCATCTTTAGGAATTCCAAATTCTGCAAATTCTGTTTATCAGCCTAACAGCCCGCAACCCGGCGATATTAAATTTCGCGATATAAACGGTACTGATGCTAATGGAAAACTTGTTGAAGGAACTCCTGATGGGAAAATAGATCAAAACGATCAGACTTTTATTGGGAATCCTAATCCAAAATTTATTTATGGACTAACAAACTCCTTTGGGTATAAAAATTTCGACCTTATTATCAGCCTTCAAGGTGTTTATGGGAACAAGATATTTAATGCTTCCCGTATGGCTTTTGAACAATTTACTGCTAATGGAGATGCCCCAAATCAAACATCGGATGCTTTAAACCGTTGGATAAGCGAAACTAAACCCGGTGATGGAAAAACGCCACGTGCGGTATTTGATGATCCGAATGGAAATGGGCGTGTTTCGGACCGGTGGGTTGAAGATGGCTCTTATTTGAGATTTAAAAATATTACCATTGGCTATTCCCTTCCCAAAAATATTATTGAAAAGGTAAAAATTTCGAATTTGAGAATATATATATCCTTGAACGATTATATTACTTTTTCAAAATATTCCTGGACTAACGCCGATTTGGGTAATCTGGCCGGATCCAATGGGTCTTTCGGGGTAGACAATAATATTTATCCTTTGGCCAAAACAATGTTATTTGGGTTTAATGTAGGCTTTTAATAGTATGCTTTATAAATTTTAAGGTAAAAATTAAAAAAAACAATCTTATGAAACCCACATGTTAAAATAGTTAAACACAAAGGTACGGATGGATTAAATTCCGGCAGTAGTTTAATAAAATACTGCAATAGGATCATGTGGGTTCCATCCGGCATTTGAAAACTAAAATTTTATTCGCATGAAAAAGATATTTATGATTTTATTAACAATAACGATTTTGATGCAGGGGTGTAAAAAAGATTTACTTGAACCGGTAAATCAAAATGCAGCAACTGCCGAAACTTATTATACCAATGAAGACAACTTAAAGAAGGCTGTTTGGGGTATTTATACACAGTTATTGCATGATGGCGATTATCAAACAAAAGGCCTCTATGGATGTACCATGTGGTGCTTTGCGGATGGAGCCGCCGACTTAATTGATACCCGAACTTTTAATGCTGACGGATTCAACCCTTTATCTTTTCAAAGAGGTGTTCAAAGTCCAGACAATCAAATATTAAATAACTTTTGGTACCAGAATTATCGAATCGTGAGAAGGGCAAATGATGTAGTTGGTAATATTGAAAAAGTTACTTTAGCCAATGGTCTGCAATTATCTACAAGAAATCAATATTTAGGAGAAGCCCTTTTTCTTAGGGCATTAGCTAACTTCAATATTGTAAGGGCATTTGGAGGAAGACCTCATGTAGCAGCTGAAGATGAATGGGGTGTACCTCTTATAAGCAAAGCCTTATCAAGCTTAATTGATGTACAGGATTCTACTTTGAAAAAAAGAGCGAAAGTTTCCGAAGTTTATACTCAAATTATAAACGATCTAAAAACTGCTTCAGGTTATTTACCCATTTCTTGGGATGGCAACAATATCGGTAGGTCAACCAAAGGTGCCGCTTTTGGTTTGCTTGCCAAGGTCTATATGACAAAAGCGGGTACTTTGGGTGATGTTAATAAGGATTGGACCAATGCTAATATTTATTGCGATTCAGTTATTAAATTAAATATATACCATTTGTGGACTGATCCTGGAGTTCTGAATAATGCTTATGGCACACTTTTCAGACGCATAGCTTCTAATAGTTCCGAGTCCCTTTTTGAAGTTCAATGCACTCCTCTAAGCTCAGGAGCTGGAAGCGTGGAATACGGCTTTGGTGAAAATTACAATAACTTTCTTGCAATTAGCTGGGATATGGCTATGAACAATAAAGGTGTTGGTAATCCGACAAAGGATTTTATTAATATGTACGAAGTTGGGGACCAACGGTTGTCAGCTTCTGTATTCATTTCTGGCGATACTTGGTTACCTGATTTTACTACCCAATTATTTGCTAATGGCGATGGAACTGTTTGGCACTACGATCCCCTCACTGCTTCACCTAGTCCTTCCCTTACCGGGTATAATGTAAAAAAATATCTGTCAGGACAAAAAGGAGGGCGTTCTCAATGGGAAACTGGACCAGCCAATCCTCGTGTACTAAGATATGCCGAAACGCTTCTTATAAAAGCCGAAGCGTTAAATGAGACTGGAAATACCAGTGCATGTGTACCTTACATTGATATGATCCGAAACAGAGCTGGTTTACCATCGCTTGCCACAAATCTTTCCCAGGCAGTAATTCGTCAAACCATATGGGATGAACGTGCCAAAGAATTATTTATGGAAGCCGATCGCTGGTTTGACCTTAAACGAACCGATATGTTGCTGGTGGCCATGATAAAGAAAAACAATAACCTGTCACGATCTTTTAACGATCCTGCAAAAAGCGACACTCCCTATTCGGCAAATTTCAATACAAACCGTAATTATGTTATGCCAATTCCTCAGGGTGATATTGACGTATGCCAAGGAACCCTTAAACAATATCCGGGGTATTAATTTTCACAAGTAAAAACCCAGGTGTTAGTTAAGATTAATTAACACCTGGCCTTTTTTCTTCCGGATTTTTGTGAAAGCACTTTAGTTTTAAGGTTCTACCACGAATTTAATGGAGAATTTATTAAGATAATGCGTTATAATTTTATAAATCAGTAAATTAGGTTATTAATATTTATATTGCATGTATTTACATGTAAGTTTTTAAATATTAAGCTATTATAAACACTTGCTATTATTGCTTCCATTAAATTCGTGGTAGAACCATTTCAAGACAATGATCCGAAGCTGGTTCATGAGACCTCACATAACTATACACGTCACAATAGCTGTTACACGACACTACTGTCGTGTAACAGCTATTGTGACACTTTTGACATCCGCAAAAATGGAATCCATTACCACATTTTAACTGTCATAGGAAAGTGATGTCGCGTTACAGATAATAGTAGGGAAGTGAATAAAATTCAATTCACCGAAAGATGTTGGTTGTAGGTTGTATCCCTGTAAGAAGCTCAGTGTGAACATTTAATATTGAAAATGCGTACAACCGCGGAAGGTGACCCCGAGTACTCGGATTGGCGTTAACTCCGTTCAATATATTTTATAACATTCTGATTATTAGAAAATTTTAAGACAATTATACATCAAACGGGATAGATTAGTACTGTGTGATCTATTGCTGGCTGGAGCGCCAACTTTGCCAACTTTGCCACTTTGCCAATTGTACTTTTCACTAAATGAAAATCAAGGATTAATTTTTACAAGGCATATGATTGATTTTATTGAAAAAATACAACTGGCAAAGTGGCAAAGTTGGCAAAGTGGCAAAGTTGGCGGAAACTTCGGATTAACTTCTTATTCAAGGGTAGTGTACAAATTTATCCCGTTTTTAATATAAGTACATGACAAAATTTAAATATTTTATATCATACTGAATATGAACAATCAATAGCACTGATGAAATCCATCACCGTTATACAAATACATCAGTGCCGGTTATAGGTTTACCCCTGTAACAAACTGATTCCATGGATGTAAGCTTAATATAACCTATAACCACCACTTCTTGAATGCACTTTAAAAAATAGGTTGCAGGTAAAATGGGGTTAATCAATTGTATATGTATAACTTACAATGGTACAACCTACAACCGTCATCAGATGTGTGTCTTCACTAATAAATCCACTTGTTTTCTTGGGCTTTGAACGGCTGTTTCAATCTATATGGGAAATGCAAACTTATTTATTACTTTTATTTTCTATTCTGGATATCATATTATTCTTATGTAGAAATCTATTAATCTCTTTAAGATAATAACATTCAGGGTCTTATACAATAATCATTAAATTTTTGTCATGTACTGAGATCTTTATGTTAAAATTAGACTTTTCGCAGTGGCCTCAATTATATAAATTGTAAAATTCTAACTAATTAAACATGGACCGTAAAAAAAATTTAAATACTATCTTAGCGCATTATTCAACCGACATTTTTATTTCAAAGCCTGTCAAGCCAATTGACCTAAAGGAACCTTAAAATATAATTATCTATAACAATATACAACCATGACAAAAACAAAGTATTATTTAACGTTGCTGGCCATTGTTTCAGTCTGTCTGATTTCACAAGGACAGTCGACGGTTACGATTACAGAGCAGCCCTTAGTGATTCCAACCTATCTGGCAGGTCCTCCCGATCTGAACCCTATGTTCTATTTTGGTAAAGGATCACAAGGGGCAGAGGGACGTATTTATCCCTATTCACTCTATGATAATCTTACCAATAAAAAGAGTGACAAGACCTACCAACTTGTCTATATGGAAAATGAATATGTAAAGATTGGTATTCTTCCCGAGATAGGAGGCCGGCTATTTTCAGCGGTAGATAAGACCAACAATTACGATTTTGTATATCAACAGCATGTCATTAAACCTGCCCTTATTGGACTGACGGGTGCATGGATTTCGGGTGGTATTGAATGGAATATTCCTCATCACCATCGGGCAAGTACATTTATACCGGTTCAGTGGAGTAAGGAAGAACATGCTGACGGCAGCAAAACCATCTGGGTCGGAGAATTGGAAGTACGGCATCGTATGCGCTGGGCTGTTGGGTATACATTAAGGCCAGGCAGTTCTGTTCTCGAATGTTCAGTACGCATCATCAACCGTACTCCGATGGTGAACACGATGCTTTGTTTTGCCAATGTGGCAGTTCAAATCAATGACGACTACCAGGTTATATTTCCGCCAAGTACGCAATGGTCGACTGGACATAGCAAGCGCAGTTTCTCTCCATGGCCTGTCACCGATAATGTGGATGTGAGCTGGTATAAAAACAATAAGAATTCAGCTTCATGGTTTGCCGTTAATTATGAAGATGATTTCGTAGCAGGTTATGATCATGGCAAGAATGCGGGTATAATGACCATCGCCGATCACAATATCGTTCCCGGCAAGAAATTCTTTACCTGGGGCAAAGACAATATGTGGGATAAAATTCTCACCGATAATGATGGTCCTTATCTTGAAATAATGGTAGGTGCTTACTCGGATAATCAACCCGACTATTCATGGTTACAACCTTTCGAAGAACGTTCATTTGAAATGTCGTGGTATCCCTTCCGGGGCATTCAAGGAGTCAAGAATGCCAATCTGGATGCCGCAGTAAACCTTGATATAAAGGACGGAAATGCGACCTTGGGATTTTATACCACCAAGGCCTATAAGAATGCAACAGTTAGCCTTAAAGCAGGCAATAAAGTAATTACAGAAGAAAATATTGCAATCGATCCTGGTAAACCGTTCAACAAACAGATTGCCTTACCTGCCGGTTTGGATGAACACGATCTTCGTGCTTCTATTTCTGTTGGAGGCCGCGAACTCGTAGCCTATTCTCCGATCCGACTACAGCAGACATCAAAACCTGAAGCAACGACTATACCAGCTGCTCCCTCAGAAATCAAAAATGATGAAGAACTCTTCCTTGCCGGCCAACGTATTGATCAATTTCACAATCCAAATCTTGATGCCAATCCTTACTGGGAAGAAGTGCTCCGTCGGGATGCCGGCAATGTTGCTGCAAATACGGGAATGGGTTTGTTAAATCTGAGGAATGCTGAATTTGCTGTTGCAGAAAGTTATTTCAGAAAAGCAAATGACCGTCTGACTGCACAATATACCACACCCAAGAATGCTGAACCTACGTACTATCTGGGCGTTTCCCTGAAAGCACAAGAACGATTGGACGAGGCATTCTCAGCCTTCTTTAAAGCCACCTGGAGTCAGGAATGGAAGTCACCTGCCTATTATTCGATTGCTGAAATTGCTTCAATACGTGGTGACTTTACAGCTTCTTTAAATTATGTCAATAGCTCCCTTGATGCCAATGCACTCAATGTTCGCGCTTATGGATTAAAGGCTGCCGTATTACGCCATCTCAACCGCAATGATGTAGCGATACAGACGATTGCCTTTGCAAAAGACAAAACCGACCCGCTAGATGTGCGTCTTATGACTGAACAATGGCTCCTGACTAAAGATTCAAAAATTGCTGAAACACTTTTTTCAACATTGAATACTTATCCTGCAACAGCACAGGAAGCCGCCGCCGAATATTTCAATGCTGGTCTTTGGAGTGATGGTATTGCTATTTTATTACAGACCATTGCCACTGCACCGGACCAAATAAAAGTTTCTCCAATAGTTTATTATTACCTGGGATATTTCAGTGAAAAACTAGGCGATTTAACCAAAGCTGCTGAATATCGTAAGCAAGCCACACTTCAGTCTGCGGATTATGTATTCCCTTTTCAATCGGAAGTAATCACTGTGCTGCGTCATGCCATTGAAGCCAATCCACAGGATGCCCAAGCACCTTATTACCTTGGCAATTTACTCTTCGACTGGCAACCTAATGAAGCTGTAGCACTATGGGAAAAGTCAGCCGCACTCGATCCACAATCCGTTACTTTTAGAAACCTGGCGCAGGCATATTCACATAAAACAGGAGATGAGCCGAGAGCTAAAGCAATTGCGTATATGGAAAAAGCAGTTGCCTTAAGTAATCCAAATCCGACACACTTTGCAGAACTCGATTTGCTGTATAAATCAGCCGGCACATCGGTCGAAAAACGTCTTGCCTTGCTTGAAAAGAATCAAAAAGTAGTTGTCCTGAAAGATGAATCGCTTGGTGACCTGATTAATCTAAAGACTTTTGCAGGTAAGGCCGACGAGTCTATCCTCTTATTAAAAGGCCGTGTCTTTAGTATCTGGGAGGGCGATAATGCATTTAACACCGGACAGGCATGGACGAATGCCCACCTTGTACGGGGTCTGCAACGTTATGGTCTGAAAAAGTACAATGAAGCCATTGACGATTTCGAAACAGCTCTTAATCTACCTGAAAATCTACGTGCCGAACAACAATTTGATAAGCATGGAATAGAGATTGCATATTGGAAAGGATGCAGTTATGCAGCTCTTGGTGAGAAGGAAAAGGCTCAACAAGCATGGAATGAAGCCATTGCTGCTGATACAAAAGCCAATTTGGAAGAGTCGAAGCATGGTGAAGAACCCAATCAGATTGCTGTAAACAGTCAGGCAAGTACGGTGGGAGGTAGCCACAAATCAAAAAACAATCTACATTCAGATGGATATCAACGTTATTATGTGGCACTTATACAACAAAAACTGGGTAATAATGCTGTCAATGAGGTCCTATTTAATGAACTGGTTGCATCTGCCACATCAGCTTTGAACCAAGCTGCCAATGCAGGAGATAAGAATTCACAAGATTCTAACCATCAACGTTCGCAAATGAATATTGCAATGGCGCACTACATGGCAGGTTTGGGTTATACAGGTTTGGGTAATAAGTCCAAAGCAAGAGAAGAATTTAACAATGCGTTGCATTCCATACCGGATTTTCTGAACGCAAAGATCGCCCTAAACCAACTTGATTTTAAAGGTATTTAGTTTGTCATAAATAACAGTATTTGAATAAAAGCCCCTTGTTTATAACGAGGGGCTTTTTTTGATAATATCTTTTCAAGAAACTGAGGGTTCACTACCTTGTCGCATCCGCTTTTGGTGCAGAGCCCCATTGGCGACCAATTGAACTGATTTAGTTCAACGTTCACTACCTTGTCGCATCCGCTTTTGGTGCAGAGCACCTTTAATATTTGTAGAAAGTAAGATTGAAATATTAAAGGCAGGTGCAGCGCACCGTAATATTTCCAAATAATAATCCTATTTCCAATAAATTACGGTGCGCTGCACCTTGGGGTTGCGGTATATTAGTTGTTTCTACAAATATCAAGGGTGCGCTGCACCAATCGGATTGACTGGTTGGTGGAATTCTAATTAGATTGTTGCGAAATATTAGCCTTGACACGACACTTGGGCCATTGGCAGAATCTCAATAAGAACTTCCATCGGATACACGATGCGTTAATACAAAGTTGACATTACAGTCGCAATATATTCAATTATCTATGTAAAAATACATGTCCCAACAATTTTATCGTTCCTGAAATGTGTTTTAATACAAAAAGTCGTACGAATAAATGTGTGTATTTACAAATAGTCTTACGACTAAATGTGCTTGAACACAAAAAGACGTACGACTATTTGTAATTGACAAAGCAATACATAAGAGAAGAACAGCATTGTAAGAGTTGATATATTCAAATACCCGTGGAAAAATCCATTCTAATTAATTTTATTGCGTTGTGCAATTATTATTTTATTGTGTTGTGCTGTTACTATTTTATTCTGCAATAAGTATTGAATATGAATCAATTAAATAACCATTTGCATCTTTAAAATATACATTAATAATATCACACTTTCTCACTTCTCACTTCTCACTTCTCACTTTCTCACTTTCTCACTTCTCATTTTCTCATTTTCTCACCTTCTCATCTTCTCACCTTCCCCTTCATCCCCCTACCGAATTCCTGATTCTTTCCAAACATTTGTATTTCTGATTTCTGGCGCTGGCTGCACTGTTATAACCCAGTAGACCAGCTATTTCAGCCCAGCTTAAATTTTCGTAGTAATAGCATTCCAATAATTGTATACAAGGTTCTCCAAGTGTTGCGATGGCTTTGCTGACACCCTCAAAAGCATCTGGTACTGTTTCATCAATCATAAAGGTAAGGTCTGATTCCAGGTTACTATATGAGTCATTCAATGGAATGATATTCTTGACTTTACGAAGTTGTTCAAGCCATAAATTACGGCAAATAGAATAGAGATATGTATCTATTGAACAGGTCAGATCAAGTTCCTTGCGATAAGTCTTTTCGATTAATACAATTAGCGCGTCCTGAAAAATATCCTTTGCCTTATCAAGGGTGCCAGAGTTTTTGGTAACCAGTCTTACAATTTTTGGAAATTCAACTTCATACAAAACATCAAAAGTGGACTGGTCACCTGAAAGAATTCCATGTATAATTCTGTCGTTGTTGGCCTTGGTTATATTCTCTAAGGAAATTGGCTTTTCAATCTTGAAAGATCTACTAAACTTAGGTGCTTCTTCCGAAAGAATATCATAAGCCAAATCAATTTTATTATCCTGAATGAGTTGGGAAAATTTAGTTGATTCATTATTCTCTCTTTTCTTGAAAACATCAAACGCCCTGTTGCAGAAGCTCTTGAGTCTTTCAGTTTCTTTCTCCCTAAAAACAAAATAGGTTGACTTTAATATATTGGTACGATCATGACTAACTTCTGATTTATTCCCTTTCAGCCAATGGTTAAATTCCATATCTGCATTGTTCCATTGATCGTTACCGAAATTCATGTTTGTGGTATTTTAGTTTTTATCAAAATTAGTTTAAAAAACATTCAATGGGAGGGTGACATTTTATTTATTTTGATATTAAGGATATAACTCTTAAAAATAGACAATGAAAAATTCAATTCACTACGTCCTGATTCTTGATCAAAGCGGCTCTATGAGCGATCTAAAGAAAGAAGTGGTCACCAGTTTCAATGAACAGGTCGACATGATCCAAAAGCTTATAAAGGCTGAACCGGAATCAAATATTAAACTCACGCTCTGTACTTTCAATGATGCGATTGATTTTAAATTTATTGAACAAAGCGTAGATCAAATTAAAAGATTAACTTTAGAAGATTATCATCCGGCATCGTTCACAGCCCTTTATGACGCCATTGGAGCATCTTTTATGAAAATTACAGAAGCCATAGAGTCAGGCGATCAAGTATTCTTTGCCATCTTTACCGATGGTCTGGAGAATGCCTCCAAGGTTTATACTGCGGAAGACATTAATTTCAAAATTAAGGCAGCTGAAATCAAGGGCTGGAATATTAAATTCTTTTGCAGATACGAGGACAAGTTATTCTATAAAAGCAAGTTGAACTTGACGGATAAGAATTTACTGACCGTTACGCTCAATGATCAAGGGTTTAAAATGATGGAATCTGAAATCATGTACAGTCTGAAAAGTATGATAGATAAAAAAATATAATCGAACCTATCAATCATAGTGCAGAGCTTCCTGATAGAAGGAAGTGAAAGGTTTGAAACAGAGGTAACGGAATTTTAAATTGAAACAATGATTATTTATCCGTCAAATTCATTTAACTTCGTGAAATCTGTTTCAACCTAAATATTATGAAGCTAAGTAGTCTTTATTTCATCCTTTTACTGATCTCTCTGATGGCCTGTAAAACTCAGTCTGAGAAAACTGATTACATTATGCAGGGAGTGCCGTTCAATGAAGTAAAGATCGGTGATCAGTTCTGGCTGCCTAAAATTGAAACCAACCGTACGGTGACCATTCCGGCATCTTTTGCCAAGTGTGAAGAGATGGGGCGAATGGATAACTTTCTTATTGCCGGTGGCCTTATGAAAGGAAAGGTCAAAGGTAAAATGCCTTTTGATGATTCAGATGTTTATAAAATTATTGAGGGTGCGTCCTATTCAATGACAGTTACCCCTGATCCAAAGCTGGATGCATACATAGATTCAATTATTCATATCATAAGTATTGGTCAGGAAGCCGATGGTTATTTGACCACCTATAAAACCATCGACTCAACCTATTCACCGGCAAGCTGGTGTCCTGCCGGGGGTAAATGGAAAAATGAGGAGTGCAGTCATGAATTATACAATAGCGGCCACCTGTTCGAGGCTGCTGTTGCTCATTACAGAGCCACCGGTAAAACCAACTTCCTGGATATTGCCACCAAAAATGCTGATCTACTTTTAACGGTTTTTGGTGAAGGAAAAAATCCTGGAGTACCTGGACATCAAATTGTTGAAACAGGATTGATCAAACTATACCAGGTTACCCACAAGGAAGAATATTTGAAACTTGCCCGTCATTTTCTGGATTTCCGCGGCGATTCAACCAAACGTAAACTCTGGGGCCCCTACAATCAGGATCATCAACCTGTAATTGAGCAGGACGAAGCTGTAGGACATGCAGTTAGGGCGCCTTATATGTATGCCGGGATGACTGATATTGCCGCGCTCTATAAGGATGAGGCCTATACTAAAGCTGTTGATAAAATATGGGATAACATTGTTTCCAAAAAGCTTTATCTCACCGGAGGAATTGGTGCCTTACATAAGGGTGAAGCTTTTGGTGAGAATTATGAATTGCCCAACCTGACGGCTTACAATGAAACCTGTGCCGCAATTGCAAACGTGTATTGGAATTACCGAATGTTCCTTCTCCATGGCGATTCAAAATACATCGACGTGTTGGAACGAAGCCTCTACAATGGAGTCATATCGGGGGTTGGGCTCGATGGGAAAACATTTTTCTATCCCAACCCTCTGGAGTGTGATATGAATTTCAAATTTAACAGTGGAGGCAGCCTTACCCGTGAGCCTTGGTTCGACTGTTCTTGTTGTCCAACCAATCTATGCCGGTTTATGCCTTCGGTGCCAGGTTATATTTATGCCCATGGAGATAATAGTTTGTTCGTTAACTTATTTGTCACCAGCAAATCAAGCATTTACCTGAATAAATCGAACCCTATTTCTATCAGCCAGGAAACTCAATATCCTTGGGATGGAAGGGTTACTATCTCAGTATCTCCTGAAAAGGAAAGACAATTCAGCATGCACCTCCGTATTCCGGGATGGGCCTGTGATGAGGTGATACCCAGTGATTTGTATTCATTTATTACTGCGGAAAAGGATTCCATTTCAATAAAGGTAAACGGACAGATTGTTCATTACACCACTGAAAAAGGGTACGCCGTTATCGACAGGGAATGGAGCCCTGGAGATGTGGTCAGATACAGTATCCCCATGAGCATCAGGCGTGTACAGGCCAATCTGAAAGTGGCGGATGATATAGGTAAAGCAGCCCTTGAACGCGGTCCAATCGTCTATTGCTTCGAAGGTAATGACAACGTCCCTGAACTAATGAAACTTTCCCTTCCTGACTCGGCTAAGTTATTGACCACATTCACTCCTGAGCAGTTGGGTGGGGTAGTGATCCTATCAGGCAATGCTCTTTTATCCGAAGGAATAAAATCTTCCAATAAACAGATAACCGCCATTCCCTATTTTGCCTGGAATAACCGTGGCGCCAATGAAATGAAAGTGTGGATACTTCGGAAATAAAGACAGAAAATATTTGCAACTTCATCAATACAATATCCTCCTTCAGGGCGTAATTGCGAGTGGAAAGCTATTTTTAATAGCCACATTGCTTGAATGACAGTAAATATTTGCTCCTTCATTAGTGAAATGGCCTCCCTCAGGGCGTCATTGCGAGAGGTAAGCTATTTTTAATAGCGACAATGCTGAGATGACAAGAAAATATTTGCACCTTCATAAGTACGATAGCCTCCCTCAGGGCGTCATTGCGAGGCACGAAGCAATCTCACAATCAAGTACTTATATGGGATTGCTTCGTTCCTCGCAATGACGCTCTGAGGGAGATGCCACCAAATGAATCATCCCATTATATTCATTTTCAACTAGTTATAAAATATGTCATTGGTAGGAACGAAGCAATCTGTACATTTTATAAATTAGGTGGGATTGCTTCGTTCCTCGCAATGACGCCCTGAAAAAGATGCTTCCAAACGAGCCAAGTTATTAATTTTAATATGCAATAGCAGCAAAATTTGTCATTTCGAGGAACGAAGCAATTTGTACATTTTATAAATTAGGTGGGATTGCTTCGTACCTCGCAATGACGCTCTGGATAAGGGATCTGACGACCTTAATTGATTTTGTGACATATCACTTTGACACAAACCATTATTGCACCAATATGCTTACCTCGCTTACCATAAGAACAACATACCCATGGTAAGCATTTCTATTTTATGTCTGTTTTATTTCTGTTTTGCCATTATTTTATATAATTCATATCAAATACTAATTAAATATGAATATAATACCAATATAATACGTATCTTTGACTATTATATTAGAATTAGATTTAAATTATAAATGAATTTAATAAAACAGAGTTATGGCAAAGATAAGACAGGGAATGGAATCATTCCTTTCGGGAAAGATTGGAGATAAAGTATATGTATTTCGTGATGGTAAAACTTATGTGCGAAGCGCACCCAAACGGAAAAAGGATTCAAGTACTCCAGCTATGTTGCTCAATCAGAAGCGTTTTGGAGCGATCATGAAGTTTTGCGGACAGTTTAAAGATGCGCTTATTCCCCAGATATGGAATCCAGCTGCAGAGATGACCAGTGGATTCCGGATGTTCCAGAAAGCCAACTCACCTGCATTTGCAAAAGATGGCAGTCTTATAGATCCCAAACTGCTCAGATTAACAACGGGTAAACTGATTTTGCCAAACGGATTTACTGCCGGGAGACCTGAAGTGGGAGGTTCCATTATTGAAGTGAGCTGGCTGGAGGATCCTAATCTGGGTGGAATTCCGCTTCAGGATGAGTTGATGGTCATCAGTGTTGCCGACGGTCAGTATTCAGACATAACTGTCACAGGTATTACAAGAAATGAACTGAATGGTTCGTTTGAATTGCCCGTTAAGCCGCTGAATGCTACGCATATATACCTGTTTTTTGAATCCAAAGATCAGAGAAACTACTCAGAGAGTGTTTGCTTTGAGATTTAAGTGCGGGTCGCGCGATTTGCAATCGCGCAAGAATTAAAAAGCGATTGCAAATCGCGTGACCCCGGGGTCAAGCGATTTGCAATCGCGTCTTGCAGACTTGGGGTTTGAAAAGTTTAAAGGGGAGAAGTTTATAAGCAGACTGATTAAAAAGCGATTGCAAATCGCTTGACCCCAGGGTCACGCGATTTGCAATCGCGTCTTGCAGACTTGGGATTTGAAAAGTTTAAATGGGAGAAGTTTATAAGCAGACTGATTAAAAAGCGATTGCAAATCGCTTGACCCAGGGTGTCAAGTGAAATTGCTATAATATATGTCACATTTTTGGTAAGTTGTTTTATTTTACCTACCTTTCGTTATGACAAAATGAAAAAGTAGAATTTTCCTTTTGTATAGTTAAATCGAATACAAATATAACCAATTAAAAAACCATTTATCATGGGTAGAATCAATCACGGTATCTCAGGTGGATTCTCCGGCAAGGTCGGAACAGTGGTCGGCGCAACTTGGAACGGCATTGACTATATGCGGTCCATAGAATCGGGAAGGACCGATGCAAAATCAACCGCTCAGCAAAATCAAAGGGCAAAGTTTTTAACTATTATTCAATTTCTGAGACCTCTGAAAGGCTTTCTGCCCATAGGTTTCAAGAGTCGGGCAGTTAATATGTCACCCTACAATGCAGCCACTTCCTATCATTTGGCGAGTGCCCTAAAGGGTACTTTCCCGGATTACGAGATTGACTATTCCAAGGTAATGGTGAGCCAGGGAAAGTTGCCCGGGGCTTTAAATCCTATAGTAGTTTCAAACATTGCCAACGAGATTGGGTTTACATGGGATAACAATTCAGCGAAAATTAATGCTATGGGCAATGACAATGCCGTATTGGTAGTGTACAATCCTGCCAAACAAAATGCATTATGGGTAATAAATGGTCAAACCCGAATAAGTGGGAGCCAGACCATTACCCTTCCTGCCAGCTTTTCAGGGGATGAAGTGCAATGCTATTTATCCTTCCGAAAGGCCAACCAGACGGTTATTTCAGATAGCCAATTTGTAGGAAGCCTGAGGGTGAGGTAGTAGGAGGATTTCATTTGGATTGATCTTGAAAATCAATATTGAATAATAAGATTAAGGAAGACTAAGATTATGTATTTTAGGTTTGCTTAAAAAATCAATGTTATTATTATTCTCTTTGGGAAATGGGTAATAATTAGAATGAAGAATAAATTGTATAAAAAATCTATGAAAAATGATAATTATATCTATTTTTAAAACGAATTATTCGATATTAGAGCAAGAGATATAAACTTTGCATTATTTTATTCTTAGCGATAATTTTTGAATATATACTAATTCTCTACTTATGAATAAATCGCGTTTTTTCACTTTTGTTTTTTCGACTGTATTTTTCATTTTACTTCTACTAATCGAAACAAATGGTATAAATCCTTTAAATAAGAAAGTACCTCTGGGTCATTTAACGTATAATTTAAATCATATCGGGAATCCGAATGCGGATAATGCATCAGCCTATAAACTGATAAAACAAGTGATGGATTCTGCCGTCTATTTTAGCAATTTGATTACCCAGGCTACCGGACAGATTAATGTTAATTACGTCAATGAAAAGGGTGTACGAGCTGATGGCGGACCTGGTGGAATTAGGTTTGGTCCTGAAAGAACATATATGAATGTTGGCACTGCATTACATGAAATAGCTCATATTTTTGGAGTTGGGAATTTCAATAAATGGCCATCATTTATGACTTTTGATGCGCCCACAGGTAAAATTATATTTAAGGGTGAAAAAGCTACAAAAATGTTAAGACAAATAACCGGAGATAAGAATGCTCATATATACATGGACAATCAACATTTCTGGCCTTATGGATTAAATTATGTAAGTGAGTATAAAATAGAATCTGATTTAATCAATAATTGCAAAATTGTTAAGGCAATGATTGAAGATGGACTACCCTTACATTTTTGAATTCCTCGATTTGCCGGAGGGACATTCAGAATCTGATTTAGAAAAAGCACTTGTACTTAACCTGCAAAAATTTATCCTTGAAATTGGGAAAGGGTTTACCTACATGGGAAATCAATTTCGCATACAGGTAGGTAAAAAGGATTATCATACCGACCTATTGTTTTATAACCGCGACTTGCAATGCCTGGTGATGTTTGAATTGAAAATAGAGGAATTTGCACCGGAGTTTATTGGGAAACTCAATTTCTATCTTGAAGCCCTATTTATTTCACCTTCCCTATTGACTTGTTTATAAATTATCGTAATATTTGCATGACTTTAATTACTGATATTGAAAAGGTTTTAGATGATGGATATTAAACCCTGGCTTCGGTTGGGTTTTTATTTGCTGAAAGATGTTTTAAAATTCTAACCATGAATCGACTATTCTTCCTTGTTAACTTTCTTTTGATTTTCATAGTTTCTTATTCCGGAGCTCAGGAAGCACATAATCCTGCCATTAAATTGCTACCTGAGATTCCCAAAGTTGGGAAAGGTGAAGTAGTTATTTATCATGCAGGGTATTCATTTTTATACAATGAAGCCAACGAACAGGCAAGCTGGGTGGCTTATGAGCTCACCAGGGAGGAGACGAACAAAGCGCATGCACGTACCAATAGATTCAGGCCTGACCCTGCTGTAAGCACTCTAACTGCCACGGATGCCGATTATGCAGGATCAGGATATGACAGAGGTCATTTAGCTCCCGCGGCTGATATGGGATGGTCGTCAACTGCTATGGCGGAATCATTTTACTACAGCAATATGAGTCCACAGGAGCCAGGTTTTAATCGAGGTATCTGGAAAAAGCTGGAGGAATTGGTTCGTACCTGGGCCATTGAAAACAATTCTATATTGGTGGTAACAGGCCCGGTGCTTGGTAAGAAGTTGAAGACAATTGGACCCGACCATGTTTCGGTTCCTGAATTCTACTATAAAGTGATCCTGGATAATACGGAACCCGAAATAAATGGCATTGCCTTTCTGATTCCCAATGCTTCACAAAGTTCAGGTTTACAATCGTTTGTAGTAACAATTGATCAGGTAGAGAGTGTTACAGGAATTGACTTTTTCCCCACTGTTCAAAATGAAGATCAAATTGAAAAGACTTCATCTTTAGCGCAATGGAGTTGGACAAGTACAAGAACAACCAATATACTTGCAACAAATAAAACTTCCTTTTCAGGGCAGTGTCATGGAAAAACAAAAGCCGGGATCCGCTGTCGCAATAAAACACTTAATCCAATTGGATTTTGCCATTTGCATGAAAAGCAATCTAATAATCAAAAATTATAAATATTAATACTACAGTGCATATATCATCTGGTCTATTTCCCGATCGGTAGTTTGTCTATTGGTTTTTATTTCCCTCGCCTTTTTTGATTCCTGTAAAAAGTAATCCTCCCCATTTGGCTTCGTCTGAAAGCGATAGTTTCTAAAAGATTAAAGAACCATAATTTAGGGTGATGTAGTATTTGTTGGGAAGGTTAAATTTTGAATAAAAGTATTTTGCCAGAGTCAGGAAGAAACGTAATAATCAACTGGACAAAAAAAACCTGGAGCAAGTCCAGGTTTTATAATAATATTTTAAAGTGCAGAAACTAAAGCGATTAAATCGAATAGTAGTGCAATACGATACAAACATACGGAATTTATTTGTATCTACAAAATTTATTTACTAGTACTGGCTACTGTGGATATTGATAGTTAATCTTGTCAATGATAATGTTCCTTAGATTGTCATTATCTTTATGCTTATCAAATAGTAATGCAATATGGCTGTCTAAATCAACTTGTCTGTTTTTAGATACTTGGCCTAAAATGTAAGAAATGACTTTGATACAGGAATCTAAAGAATCTCTATTTTTATTGTTGAAATTTATAATGGGTGTAACTGCTATTCCTTTAGGTGTTCTCATGTCAAATAAAATATCTCCATGTGCACACATATTTCGAACCAAAATTATTGTATCCATTAAATTTATAAACTTCACATAATTGATAATTCCCAATTCCTGAGATATTCTCTTTTTAATTTCTTCGTCCTTCAAATTCTTGTAGATAGTGTCTCTAAGAAAACTTGCAATTAATTATAGGTCAACAACATGGGGTTGATAACTTTTTTGAAACTTTTAGGTTATTTATTTTGATAAGTCAATTAAAATGCAGTAATTCAGGGTATTA
>Ga0123338_10001830_pt1 | contig 20161 bp, 22 predicted proteins | sample grotaG_FD_89793 | JGI IMG/M metagenome (GOLD analysis project Ga0123338, IMG submission 89793) | Glacier valley bacterial and archeal communities from Borup Fiord, Nunavut, Canada, to study Microbial Dark Matter (Phase II) -... | ecosystem: Environmental > Aquatic > Freshwater > Ice > Glacier ...
GCTCGCCCAGCGATGTCAGCGTCGCGATATAGAGGCTGGCTGCAGTGTTGCGGTGACGCGGGGTCAAACCCGGCGCGGCCTCGTCGAGAACGCCCAGCAAAATAGGTAGACCGCGAAGACGCTGTTCCTTGGCCTGTGGGGCATCTCGGTAGGCGGATGCAGCGCTTCCAAGTGCGCGGCGGAGTGGGGCTTCGTCGAACTCGGTGCGAAAAAAGGCGCGGATGGCCTTGCGCAAGCGCGTGGTGGCGGGTAGGCCCTCGTCGGTGAGGATGGTATCGATCAGGTTGCCCGTGGCGGCCCATTCGTCTTGTTGTAGGCGAAAGAGAATCGATTCTTTGTTCGGAAAATATTGATACAGCGAGCCCACGCTGATGCCAGCGACGGTGGCTACGCGGATGGTGGTAAAGGCGTGGGCGCCTTCTTTGGACAGAACGCGAATGGCGGCTTGTACGATGGCGTCCACGAGATGCGCGGAGCGGGCCTGCTTGGGCGCTTTTCTCGGTGCTGTGACCGGCGCGCGAGATATCGGCATGACTTGCCTCCGGGATGCGAATTGCGAATGCGAATGTTTATTCGTATTTTACATCAGGAGGTCATGAGATGGACAATACGTTGACGACTGCGCCGGTGGCGCCGCTTTTGAAACGACTGTTTGCCGACGCTGTCGAGACCGAGCTGGCCTTGAAGAAAATGTTCGGCCAGCTCTCGCCGGAGGAGCGCGCCGCGCGGATGGCCGACGCCAGGTCCGACTATCGGTCGTTTTATGGCCGCGCCAAAGATATTCATATGCCGGTGTCGCCGGAGACGGGTCGGCTGTTGTATATGCTGGCGCGCGGAAACCAAGCGCGGGCCATCGTCGAGTTTGGCACCTCGTTTGGGATTTCTACGGTGCATCTGGCGTCGGCTTTGCGTGACAATGGCGGCGGTCGGTTGATCGGTAGCGAATTCGAGCCGTCGAAGCTGGTGCACGCACGGGCCAATCTGGCCACGGCTGGTCTCAGCGACCTCGTCGAGATTCGTGAGGGCGACGCGCTCGAGACCTTGGCGCATGACTTGCCCGAGGTGGTCGATCTGGTCCTGCTCGACGGGCACAAGCCGCTTTATGCCCGCATCTTGGCCTTGGTCGCGCCGCGCTTGCGGCCTGGCTCGTATCTCGTCGCTGACAATGCCGACGCTTGTCCGGAGTATCTCGCTTTGGTGCGTGCGCCTGGCTCGGGATATTTGTCGCTTCCGTTTGCCAGCGACGTTGAGCTGACAATGAAGCTTTAATGGCTATGATGCCGCATGGCCAAGAAGAAGGTGGATCGGCAGGCGTTGTTGGAGAAGGGGTTTACGGCGCGGGAGGCGGCGTGGGCGCGCTATGGGACGGTGGGATCGGATGTGTTGACGCACATCTTGAATCCGATGTTCATGGGCGGGCCGCGCTGGCCGGGGACGCGGCAGGCGTATCGCGTGGTGCGCAAGGGTGGCGTGGTGCTGGTCGCCAGCGACGGGCTGAGCGACCCGTTCGATGCCGGTGGGCCGCAAGATCGCAACGGCGTGGGCCTGGAAGTCTTTGCCGCTACCGACGACAAGGTCGACAGGCCTGGTGAAGATTCGGTGCGCAGTGTCGGCGGCACCTGGCTGCATGATCTCGTTTTTCAGACGGCACAGCTATGTGCCAGCCATGGTGGGATCGGCGACCTCGTCGACGAGCTGGGGTCGGTGACCGTCGAGCTCTACGACGTGAAGATTCCCGAAAGTCATCTGGCGCGCTTCGAAAACGGTGCGGGGCGTGTGACGGTGTTGATCACGGCAGGGGCGACGCCAGTGCCGACGCGTATCGACGGTCCTCTATCGGTGATTCGCTTGTTGCATCTACAACTGTTGACCCTCGACGAATGCGAGATGGTCCTCGAAAAGCAAGACGCTGGCCGCGTTGCGCTGTGCAAGCTGTTGCAGAAACAACACATTGCGCCGTTGTCGCGACTCGACCGCCCGTCGGTGGTGTAGCCGCCTGGCGTCTTACTGCGGCGAGATCCAACCTTTGCCGAGGCCGGGAAAGAGATACGTCGCGACGTCGGCCGAGGTGCCGGGCACCTTGTGGCCGTTGACCATGGCGTTGGCGTTGTCGTAGTGGGTGCCGTCGACCTCGATGCGGGTCAGCGGAAAACCGGCCGCCTTCACCGCGTCGGTCTCGGTCTCGACGCCGGCGATGCCGTAGGTGGTGTCTTGCAAATGGGCCAGATGGATGATGTTGAACTTCCAGGTGGCGGCGGCCAGCGAGGCGGCTTTGGTCGAGCCGGTGTCGCGGAACGGCGACGTGTTCTCGACGAGAATGCCGGCGAACTGCTTGGCGTTGTAGAACGCGGTGCGATAGGTGAGGTCGCCGCCCGACGAGTAGCCGCCCAGGATGACGCCGCGCGGCTTGATGTTGAAGTGGGTCTTGATGTCGGCGATGGCAGCGAGGACGTGGGCCGGATCGCTGCTCATGTTCCAGCAGTTGCCTTCCTGGCCACCGACGGCGAGCGTGATCCAGGTCTGGGTGCTGCCGCCGGGCGACACCGTCCAGACATCGCCGGCGCTATTGCCGCCGCAGCCGTGCAACCAGACGAACAGCGTGATCGGCGTCTGGTGCGTGCTGTCGTACGCGTCGGGCACGAAGACATAGTTGGTGGTGCCGCTGTTGACGGTGAACGGATTGTTCTTGGTGAAGGTGATCGGCTTGGCGGGGACCGAGGTCGGGCTGACCATGACGGTGGCGGTGGCGCTGACGGTGCCGCCGGCGTTGGTGGCGGTGAGCGTGTAGGTCGTGTCTGCCGTCGGTGAGACGATCTTGGTCGTGCCGGTGACGGCCGTCCCGTCGAGCGTCAGTGGGTCGGCACTGGTGACCCAGCTGAGCGTGCTCGACTTGCCGGTGATGATCGAAGTGGGCGCGGCCACGAAGCTGGTGATGGTGGGTGGTGCGACGACAGGACCATCATCCACGGCCGCGTCGATGTCGACCATGCCGTCGGTGCGGGGACCGAAATAAGTCGCCTCGCCGCAGCCTGCCAACAGAGCCAACGCCACCAAGGTCAACTGCAGCTGGGCCATCCCTCGACGGTATCCCCTCGCTCGAACTTCCGCAATCAGATGCCGAGCTCCGCAACGGCCCGCGGATGGGAGCCGAGCCGCGGGCCCATGATCCGGAACGCTGTCTTCAGATATTTCTTGGCCCGTGCAGGCACCTCGGCAAGCGCACCTTCGAGCGCCCCAGGATGCAGCTCGGCAAGCGCGGCGCACAGCACAGCTGCCTGATCGAGATCCTTGCGCGACTTGGCATCACGCCCGACCCGGAGCTGCGAGACGATCAGCTTGTGGATCGCGAATCGCTCTGGCAACGGCACCCGCACCGCACAGCACCCCTCGCGAGCGGCCAACATCGCCGTCTGAGACTCAGCCAACAGATAGCCCAGATAGGGCAGGCCGGTGGCATGTGCCTTCAACTCAGGAATCGGCACCGTCGGAAAAGTGTCATGCCTCGATGGTACCAAGAGGTCGACATGGAAACGAGAACGTCCGGTCTGCTTCAATGAGGTCGCGGGCTTCTTGCGGTCGAGATCGGGTGCCTCGACGAGCTCGATGCCAGAGTCGCGCAACATCTTGAGGGAGCCGGCGTACGGAGTCATTCTCAACCGCATGGGCATCCGTGCCCGTGCGAGCCAACGAGCATGCCGCCAGCGGAGAAGATGCCGTGGTTGTGGAGGCTGGCGAGCGTGCTGTAGGTCTTGGGGTCGACCAAATGGAAGCCTTCGCGGCCGAGAAGGCGCAGTGAAGGGACCAGCGCCTTGAGCTCCTTGATCCGGCGGCGCAAGCGGGCAGCTTGTTCGTCAGCCGCCGAGGAGCCGATCGGGCCAGCCAGGTACTGCTCGCGCTTCTTGCCCTCGCCGTCGTATGGATACAGTGTATCCGTCAAAGGTCATGCGTAGTGGATACACGTCGGCGTTGCGAGGTGTAGATGCTGCGGCGGCCGGTCAGCACGTAGGCGACGACCGTGACGAGGAGAACATGGGGCAGGATGGCTACACCCATGAGCTCGACCGCCATGATCGAGAGCGCGAGGGGGGTGTTGGCCGCGGCGCCGAAGACTGCCGCCAGGCCCACGCCTGCGCCGAGCTCGACGGGGATGCCGAGGATCGGGGCGAGGACCGCGCCGAGGGTGGCACCGATGAAGAAAAGGGGCGTGACCTCGCCGCCGAGAAAGCCGGAGCCGAGGGTGACGGCGGTGAAGAGGAGCTTCCACGCGAAGGCGAACGTGGGGACGGGTTGGCTGAACGCAGCGACGATGGTGGGCACGCCGAGCCCGAGATAGCGGCTGCCGAAGACGTGCCACAGGCCGATGAGGACCACACCGCCGAGGGCCATGCGGATCGGCAGCCGTGGAACATGGCGATCGAAGACGCGCTGGAGGCCATGGGTGAGCTCGATGAAGACCACGGTGACGGCGGCGACAGCGACGGCGAAGGCGAGCCATTTGGCAATGAGTCGTGGCGTCAGCGACAGAGCTGCCAGGTGCGGATAGGGCGTGTGCACGATGCCGAGCGCGCGGGTGACCTGGTCGCCGACCAGCGCCGCGATGAGGGCCGGAATGACGGCGCGGTATTCGATCTTACCGACGGTGAGTACCTCGATCCCGAAGAACATGCCGGCCCAGGGCGTGCCGAAGACTGCGCCGAAGCCGCCTGCCATGCCGGCCGCGAGGAGCTGGGCCCTCGATACGCCGAGCCGGTGGGCAAAGGCATCGGCGAGGCTGGCGCCCATTTGCACCGCGGTGCCCTCGCGACCGGCGCTGCCGCCGAATAGATGGGTGAGCACCGTGCCGACGAGGACCATCGGCGCCATGCGCAGGGGGATTTGGGCGCTGTCGGAGGCGTGGATCGTGTCGATAATGAGATTGTTGCCACCTCGGATCGGTTTGCCGAAGCGGTCGTAGATGGCGCCGATGCCGAGCCCAGCGACGGGAAGCGCGTAGATGAGCGCCTCGTGCTGGGTCCGGATCTGGGTGGCCCAATCGAGGAGCAGAAGAAAAGCTGCGGACGCGACCCCAGCGGCGGCACCTATCAGCGTGGCCAGCGCGCCGATCGACACCCAGACCAACCAACACTTCGTGTGGCGTTTCAACACAACGAGGGGGCTCCCTTTGGTAGGAGCGGCTCATAAGGCTCCCACGGCGCGGTTGGCGCTGCCGTAGGAGTCATTGGCTCTATCGCCGCAAGAATGCGTCGCAGAGCGGGTATCGGCGGACTCCACCGCCATCGGTATGAGGTGCTTCTACGATATGCTCGGCCGACTGCAGACGCAAGCGGGAGCCCGATGGCGCATCTCAAGACGTTTGGACTGTTCGTGCTCACCGCCGTCGCGGAGATCGTCGGCTGCTATCTGCCGTATCTGTGGCTCCGTCGCGGTCGCACGCCGCTGCTGTTGATTCCGGCCGCGCTCAGCCTGGGCCTCTTCGCCTGGCTTCTGACGCTGCAGCCGACCAGCGCCAGCCGGACTTATGCGGCCTATGGTGGCGTCTACGTGGCGACGGCGATCTTCTGGCTGTGGTTCGTCGAGAACCAACGTCCCGATCGCTGGGATCTCGTCGGTGGTGGGGTCGCGCTGGCCGGCATGGCCATCATCGCGTTTGCCCCGCGCTAGCATTTGGCGGGATTTGGACGGTGGTTGGCGCGAAGGCGGCCTAGGCCGGTGGTATTGGGTCTGTAGGGAGAATCGTATGCCGAAGACCAAGCTCGCCCGAGAACACGCGGTCTCATTCGGGTACAAATGCGCGTGGCTGGCGGTCAAGGCGCCGCCTGCCGCCGTGCTCAAGGCGCTCGTCGGTGAACCCCGCCGTGCCGGTTGGCAGGCCGGCGTCGCCGCCGCGTACGAAGGGTCGGTCTTCGTCACCCCGGCGGTCGCGGAATGGACCTTGGTCGTCTCCACCGCGCTGTTCGACGAGGCCAACTCCGACGTCGTCGCCTATGTGGCCCGCGTGGCCAAGGCCGTCAACTGTCCAACGCAGCTCTTTGCCACCGACCGGGTGATTGGCCTCAGCGCCTTTGTCTCCGTCGACGCCACCGGCAACGTCGTCCGCGCCTATTGTCACGACGGCAATGAAACCGTGGTCAACGAAGGCAAGCCGACCGCTGGCGAGAAGAAGCTCGGCTTTGCCTTCGGCAGCGTCGACGACGTCGATGAAGAGGCCATCCCCGATGAAGAAGCGATCATGGCCATCGCCGGCACCTGGAGCCTCGACCCGCAGACGCTATTTCAGCTCCCGGCCGGCGGTGAAGGCTGGCTGACGACCGCGCTCGCGATCTAGACGGCAAACAGCCGCTCGTCAACCGTTGATCTGACTGGCCCGCAGATGGCATCGCCTCGGGCAGCAACATGATCGCGCCAAGCGTTACGCGAACATGACGGAGAGCTCTTTTCGGGCGGTGTAGAGCGCGTGGAATTTGGCGGCGATGTCGTTGGCGTCGAGGGTGGCGTGGCCGTTGTCGAAGGCGGTGCCCTTGACCATGCCGAGAACGACGACCTCGCCGACATAGATGTGGGCCGGGGCCAGCTTGGCGGAGAGGATGCCGACTGCTTTGTGCTGGGCGGCCTTGGAGATGGCGATGCCCATGGCGTTCCACTCCACGGCCATGGCGTCGACCTTGGCGTCGTAAAAGGCGAAGCCGCCACCGGTGACGAGGACCGCCGCCTGGTTCGGTTGCGCGGTCAGGTCGGGCAATGCTTCTTGTACCGCAGCGACGAGGCCAGTCACGCCGACGTTGAACGCGGCGAGCAGCTCGGCGGGGTCGGCGGTGGTGAGGTCGCCTGCGCCGTGGCCATAGGCATTCCAGTGGACAATGGTGATGGGGCCGAGCTCGGCGCGGACCTTCTTGATGACGGCCTTGACCGCGGCCGGGTCGCCAAGGTCAGCGGTGAAGGCCGCAACCTTGTGGCCCGTCGACGACAGCTCCTTGGCCGCGGCGTTCAGCCGCTCGGTGTTGCGGGCGATGATGGCGACTGAAAAGCCTTCTGCCGCGAATTTTTTGGCAACTGCGTGGGAGATGCCGGGACCGTGGCCACACACGACAATGGTTTTGCTCATGCGCGAGACATAGCGCGTTGCTTCGTCACCTGCTAGACGAAGGCGGCGCGGGCGGCCGATAACGCACGGGCATGACCGGCACTGCGACGCCGGCCTGGCGCAAGATCTCGGCGCCGCGCTGGAAGGCTTCTTCGCACGACGTCACGATGATCGGGCGCCACGACGAACGGCTGATCCACATGATGGCGGTGAGCGCGCCGCGGATGAGGATGCTCTCGGCGACGAACAGCGACGCCAGCTCCGCGTTGGCCGAGGCCTCGCGCAGCTCGTCGGTGAGCGTCGAGACCAGCTGCCGCACCGACGCTGGCGGCCGGCCAGCCTGGCGGGCGTCGATGACGGTGACGTAGCGCTGACGACGGTTGCGCATGCCGACGGCGTACTCGCGGAGCCAACCAAAGGCTTCGCGGGCGAGCTTTTCGGTGGTGATGCCGTAACTGGTGGCGACGAGAAGCGGCGACGTGCTGTCGTCGAGGATGATGGCGGCGGCGCCATCCGTGAAGCGAGGCATTCCTCTATGATAGCCGGTCAGACACCGTTTGCCATGCGGACCCATGCGGCGGCGAGTGGCACGAAGAACATGGGCAGGAGACTAGCACTCCGACCGTGCTAGCGTAGGCGTCACCGACGATGCGGATCGCTACCTGGAACGTCAATTCTTTGAAGGCGCGGCTCGAGCGGGTGGGCGCCTGGCTGGAACGCGCGAAGCCCGATGTGTTGTTGATGCAAGAGACCAAGCTCAGCGATGCGGACGCGCCGCATGCGCAATTTGCCACCTGGGGTTATGCGCTGGCGCATCATGGCCAAGGCCGCTGGAACGGTGTGGCGATCGCCACCCGGGGGCCGGTCAGCGACCTACAGGTCAATTTTGGCGACCCGTTTGGCAAGCCGGTCGAGCCCGCCACGTTGACCTTGGCGCTTTCGGGCGACACCCAGGACCACAATCCGCTCGCCGAGGCGCGGATGATGGCGGCGACGTATCAAGGGGTGCGGGTGGTGTCCATCTATGCGCCGAATGGTCGCGTGGTGGGCACGCCGTTTTTTGCGGCCAAGCTGGTGTGGTTTGCGCGGCTCGCGACCTGGCTCCATGAACATGCGTCGCCAGCGACGGTGGTCGGCGGCGATTACAACATCGCCCCGGCCGACATCGACGTGTGGGACCCGGCGCAATGTGTCGGCAGCACGCACGTCTCGGTGGAGGAGCGGGGCGCGTTTCAGCGGCTGCTCGACAGCGGATTTGTCGACGCCTATCGGCTGCAGCATCCGGAGGGCGGGCGCTATAGCTGGTGGGATTATCGCGCCGGCAACTTTCACAAGAACATCGGCATGCGCATCGACGAGTGCCTGATCAGTCGGGCGCTCGAGCCGCGCTTGGTGTGGTCGGAGATCGATCGCGAAGCGCGCAAGGGCAAGCCGACTCCGTCGGATCATGCGCCGGTGATCATCGATCTGGATGAAGCGGGTGTGCCGCTCGACGCTGGCTGGACCGGGGCCGAGGAGCGAATTGCGGCGAGGCGCTTGCCGAAGCCGCCGCGGGGCCAGTAAGGGTACTAGACGCCGCCCGGCGTGACCACGCGGTAGGTCATGTGGGTGATGTCGAACGGCTCGTGCAGGTCGACCACCACGCGGGTGCCGCGGTTGCGTGCACCGACGCGGACCGACTTGACGGCGGCCGAGCCGTCGAGCTGCCAGGAGTAGCGGGGCAGCCGGCCGGCGACGTCGATGACCAGGCGTGGCGGCGAGGCGAGCTTGAAGACGTGGCGGATGGTCGATCCACGGTGCAGCATCGGCGTGACGGCGATTTCAGCGTCGGTGACGTTGATGCGCAGCGCCGTGACGGCGCCAGTGGGCAGGACGACCTGAAAGTCCCCCGGGTAGACACCGGCGGCTGGTCGCTGGGCAGTGAGCACGGGTGGCGTCGACATCGGGGCTGGCGCGGGCGCCGCAGCGACGATGACTGGTGCCGGTTTTCGTTTGGTCACTGCGTGCAGGCCAAATGCGGCAGCGCAAAGACCCACGACCGCCGCACCCGCAATCGCCGCCTGACGACGGCGGCTGACTGGCTGCGGGACCATGACATGTTCCCCGGTACCGCCACGGGCGACCATGTGCTCGACGAGCGCACGGGCACGGGGGCGAAGCTTGGTGAAGCGGACGCCGAAGCCGGTGGCGGGCTGCACCCACACCACTTCCGCCTCGGCAAAATCCAACAAGCGCCCCCCGGCGGCGAGCGCCAGCGACACCTTGGTGCCGAGCGGCACCGCGTCCTTGGCCTCGACGAACATGCCGCCCAGCGACAGGTTGAGCGCTCGCAGGTCCGTCGGTGAGCTGGCTTCGCCTTCGGGCGTAACCGAGATGGGCCGTCCAAACGGTACGCGAGGCGGCCTCGATGCGCGTTGCCTACGCTGGTCCATGGAGCGACTCTAACGGTGGAAGATCTTCACCGCAATTTTCTGTCTCTGGCGCGCGTATGCTCGCGCACGCTGTAGCCGACCAAGATCACCGCGGAGCCGACGGCGAGCGCGATGAACAGGTCGAAGAGGCGCGGCCAGCCCCAGCGCTTGGCGATGTACGCGGTCAAGAAGCCCTGGGCCACGCCGCCGAACGAGCCGACGCCGTTGATGACGCCGGCCGCGGCCCCCACACCGTCGCTGCCACCAAGGTCCTGCGCCGCGGCGCCGGAGACGACGGTATCGGGCCCGAACAGCATGAAGCCGACCAGGGCGAGGCCGGCGCAGTTGGCGACGATGGAGCTGGCGCCGGTGAGCTTGTAGCTGACCAGCGCCGCAGCGAGACCGAGGCTCATGATGGCCACCACCGGGCCACGCCGGCCAGCAAAGCGGTCGCTGACGGTGCCGGCGACGAGTGCGCCGACGATGCCACCGATTTCGAAGAAGACCGAGACATAGCCGGCCGTCCCTTCGTCGTAGTCGAGCCCTTTGTGCAGATAGAGCGGCAGCCAGAACAACAGGCTGTAGCGGATGAGCTTGAGACAGAAATAGGACGAGCCGAGGATCCACACATCGACTGACGCAAACGCCGCCAGCGACGGCGCGTGTAGCTTGATGCGCGCCGGCGTGGTGGCCGGCAGCTGCCAGAGGACGAGGCCACCCATGAGCGCAGTGAAGGCTGCGGGGACGACGAAGGTGCTGCGCCAGCCGTGGTGCGTGAGCAGCCAGGTGGCCACCGCAGTCGCAGCGATACCGCCGACCTGATAGCTCGTCGACCAGACGGCCATGACCTTGCCGCGCTCGGCGGGGCGAAACCAAGGCGTGATGGCCTTGACGGTGCCGGGCCAGCCGGTCGACTGGAACAGGCCGTTGAGGGTGAAGGCGATGGCGAAGGTCGCCGTCGTCGAGCCGAGGCCAAAGGCGGCGGTGGCGGCGCCTGCGGCCATCATGCCCACGCCAATCACACGGCGTGGACCGAGTGCGTCCACGCAGAGGCCGCTGGCAAACTGGCCGAGCGCGTAGGCCGCGAGATAGCCGGTGTCGATGGCTGCCAGCGTCGAGAGATCGAAGTTGAACACGTCGACGAGTCGCGACTTGGTCACCGAGAGCTGCTTGCGACACAGGTAATACGACGCGTACGAAAGCCAGGTGATGGCGAAGACGAGGCGACGGGCGCGGATGTTGGACGGATCCGGCTCGCTCACCTTGTCAGGCTACCAGGTCAGTAGGCGGGTGGTGGTGGTTCGGGTGGCCAGTCGGCGATGATCGGAGATTCGACGCGCAGCTCGGGGCAGGCGGGGCAGTCGCCTTCTTTGTTGGTGGTGTCGTAAATCAAACGCGGCTCGTATTCCCCACCGACGATGGCGACGACCACGACGAAGTCGATGCTGCGACCGGGACCGACCGCGCGAATGCGTGGGCCCATGATGCGGGCCTCCATGGTCTGCGACGGGTCGACATCGAAGCGGAAGAAAAACGGCGAGCTGGAAAAGCCTGTCTCGTCGGGCTTTTTACGAAACAATAACTTCATCGGTTTGTCGCTGTGATTGGTAAGCCGAATCGCAAAGCTGTGTTTGGCGCGCTTGGGGAGGTAACGCGCGCTCAACGTCAACGGCTCCACGGCATTTGCCGTCGGTGCTCTGACCGCCACGTCGGCCACGGCCGACCCATCCAGCCATGCAAGCCATGCAAGACATGCACGAATGCACACCGCTATCGTCGCTATTCGCATTTCGTCTCGCATTGCGTCTGGCAGCTCATACGCGGGAGCCTTTGATACGATCTGAAAAATCCGCTACCATCAGCCCGTGCCGATCCGTGCGCTCTGGCTGTCGATGTTGGCTCTGGCGACGGCGTGTGGCGGCAAGGGCGGCGATGTTTGCGATGCCTATCCCGGTGTCGGCTGTATTGCGCTTCTGGTCGACGCGCCGGTCGGCATTCCGCTCACCGTCGACCAGATTGGCCTGAGCGGCGATATCGGCTTTGCGCTCGACGATACTCGCAACCCGATGCCGGCGCGCGATACCGGGGTGTCGCTGCCGGTGACCATGGCCCTTTTGCCAGGCGGCACCTTCGCTGGCAATTTTTCGATCGGCGTGGTCGGCTGGCTTCAGCAAACGAACATCGGCAGCGCCATCGCGGTCGGCAACTTCACCACTGGCCAGCATCTGCGCGTCGAGGTCACGCTGGCGCCGTTTGGTCTCGACGGTGGCGTCCCCGATAACGGCGTCCTCGCCGACATGACGCTCCCGCCCGACTTCGCGCACCCGCCCACCGATTTTTCCGGCGTGGACCTGAGCGGCGTCGATTTCGCCATTGCCAACCCCGGCCCCACCAACGACGTGGCCGAGGACGTCGTCAATACCTGGCTCGTCGGAGAATCGCTCACCGACACCCTCCAAGCCTGCAATCCGGTGACGCATGGCACGGTGTCGCTCGCGGCCGAGACCAGCATGGTCAAGGTCGGCACCCAGGCAGTGCGCATCGACTACGGGCCCAACACCCACTATTACTTCGACGCGGTCTATCCCAAGTCGCGCGACGCTGGCTGGAATCTCTCGGGCCGTACCGGGTTGCAAATGTGGCTGACCGCGCAGCTACCAGTCTCCTACATCGCCTGGCAGCCCGTCGCCCCCGAGCTCGTTTTGTGCAGTCGTGCCGGCGGTTACCGTCGCATGGCGCCGACGACCAATCACACCAACCGCAATGCCGAGCCATACGTCCAGTTGCAGATTCCGTTGCTCGCTGGCACGGGCTGGAACCAGACCGATGTCGGCAACTTCGACATCACCAACGTCGATTCAATCGAAATTCATCTCGATCCGCAGGCAGCCGCGAACGGCATGGGCGATATCCATGTCTGGATCGACGGCGTGGGGTTCTATTGATGCGTCGCGCGTTGCTGTGCTGTTTGCTTTGGTGTGCGACCCCCAATACGGTGGTCGCCGCGCCGCCGACCGCGTCGCCCGAAAACATGCAGGCGGCCAAGTCGCGTTTTCGACAGGGCAAAGCCTTCCACGATCTCGGCGCGTACGACCAAGCCATCGCCGAGTTCGAGGCGGCGTTCGCGCTGGTGCCGCTGCCCGAGCTGGTCTTCAACATCGCGCGTGCCCAGCAGAAGAAGAACGAGATCGATAAAGCCCTCGAGACCTATCGGCGCTATCTGGAGCTCGATCCTGAAGGCCGCGTCGCTGACGAAGCCCGTCGCCAGGTGGCCGTGCTGACGCTGGCGCAGAGCCAGGCCAAACCCGTTCCCAAGGTCGAGCCGCCGCCGCCGCAGATCGTCTTCGTGACCAAGCCCGCGCCGCCGCAGAAGTCGCACCGCACGGCGATTGCCGTCGGTGTGACCATCGGTGTCGTCGCTGTGGCGGGGATTGCGTTGGGGTTGGGCTTTGGTCTGTCGCAGCCGACCAAAGGCGCCTTTGACTCGGCGGTGATGTTCCCGCCGGTCAAAGGCATGTAGAGCTACAGCTTCCGCAAAAAAGCGACGAGCTGTTTCTTCTGCAACGGCGTCAGGGTTTCTGGCGCGCCACCGACGGAGAGACTGGGCTGGATGGGCGGAAAGCCGGCCGCGCTGACGAACACGAAGACGCGCCCCGAGTAGAACTCGACCACGTCTTCCAGGGTCTGCATCGAGTTATCGTGGAAGTACGGCGCGGTCTTGCTGATGCCGCGGAGCTGCGGCGCCTTGAACGATTCATAGTCGGCCGGATCGCCGGAAATGATGCAGCGGCCGGGGTCGGTGGAGTAAGCCTGTGGCGCAAACGACGGGCTGAGGCCGAGGTTGGGCGACGGCGGCAGGTCGACCACCGGCGTGCTGCGGGTGGCGTCGGTATAAAAGCGAATCCGATATTGCGGGAATGGCAACGTATTGTGGTTGGGGAACTGGTCGATATACGTAAAGGGCGTGAACGGCCCCGGCAGGCCGAGCACCGGGCCCGTCCCCGGCTGGGTCAAGTAGGTGAACACCGACGTGCCGATGTTCATGAAAGGATCGTCCTGGTGCGTGCCGGACAGGACGGGGCCGTTGGCGTCGAAGACCGGCGTGCCGTTGGGCTGGGTGGCAAAGAATGTCTGATCGTGCGCGAGCTGCGACGTGACGAGGTTGCCGCGTGCGCCGCCGTGGCAGAGTGCGCAGGCCTGCTGAAAGATGGCTTTGCCGGCAGCCTCGTCGGAGCCGGGCCGGACCGAGATGCCGAGATCCGGATCAGCCGGGTTCTGTCCGTCGAAGATGGCCTCGGCCACGTCTTCGATGCGATCCGACGAAAAGATGCGCGCCTGAAACGCGCCGAACAGATCGAGGATCTTGTTGGGAACGATGAACGGCACTTGCATGTGATTGACGAGGGCGCCGGCGGCCTGCGTCTGGTAGGTCGGCGCGCGGCCGTCATATTGATACGGCGCAGTGATGGCCGTGTTCTCGATGGTGGGCACGCCGCGCCACACGGTGATGGTGCGGGTGGCGTTGGTGATGACATGCCCGGCTCCGTCGATGACGTCGAGGTTGGGCGCGAGCGGCAGGACCACACGGACCAAGCCCGCCTTCAGATGATCGTAGGTGGGACTGGCCGCAGTGGGATCGTCGGCGTCGATGGGCTTGAAGAGCTGCGAGCGCGGGCCTTGAGCCGTCGCACGGGCGGGCGTGAGCGCGAAATGATCACCTGGAACATGGCACGTTGCACAGGCGCGGCCATTGCCGCCCAAAAAGGGCAGCTCGAACAATAGCCGGCCGAGCTCGACCGCATGCGGATCTGAATCGGCCTGGGCCGCCGAGACCAGCCCAAGCACCACGGCCATACCGATGGCAATACGCTTCATTCCGCCCTCCTTGGTTTCGATGAACGCACGGGAAATCCCGTGGTCACCGTACCAATCGGCGTTCGAGGACCCCATCCCCCAAGATTGGGGGGTGGGTGATTTACCGTCGAGAAACGGTCGGGCGTAGCACCCGCATCAACAGCTCCGCACGGCAGTTGACGTCATGGGCGCGATAGACCGATTGAATGTATTCAGTCACCGTATGGATGCTGAGCTGGAGCTTGGCGGCGATCTGTTTGGCGGAATCGCCGCTCAACAAGTGTTGCAAGGTCTGTTGCTGGCGGCGGGACAGCCGCACCTCGGTGGCGCCCGAAAACATGAGGCCACTACAGCCGGAGGCCAAGCTCTGGATGAGCTCGCAATCTTCGTCGCTGAAGGGCTTACTGCCCCAGGCCCGGAAACAGCCGACGCCCGCGTAGTTGCCGTTGGCCGCGCGGAGGCTGCCGTACACCGAGTCGTCGAGGCGCCAGCGTCGGCGATAGTCGATGACGAAGTCGGAGCCATACCAGGTGTCATCGTCGACGAGCTCGCGGCGACGCAGACAGACGCCCTGGGTTTGCACATACATGAGCGCATTGGCGGCGTGGTCGGTGGGTGGGTCGCCGTCGCGCTGGTAGAACGAGCACACCTCGGCTTCGTCGCTGGCGGAGAATCCGGCCAACGTGAGCTTGATCATGCCCGCGTCCTCGGGCGCGTTTGGCGACGGCGCCAGTACGAAGCCGCCCGCGTCGCCACCGACGAGGCGCAAGAGGCCAGCCGAGGCATGCGCAGTCGGATCGGCACCCGACTGATGGATCTCCCAGACCTCACGCAAGAGCGCCACCAACGCACGCACCCGCGATGCACCCATCACGACGCCCATCCGCCGTCATCTTCGCATGGCAGACGCCGGCAGAAAAGCGCCGATGCTGGGTCGCACTCATTCGACGTGTGTTTAGACACCCATAAAGCGGGAGGTGGCGATGCGTGTCCTGGTGATGGTCAAGGCAAGCGAGACGTCCGAAGCGGGAGCGCTTCCCGACGAGAAAATGCTGGCGGCGATGGACGCTTACAACCAGGAGCTGAAGAAGGCCGGGATCCTGTTGATGGCCGATGGGCTGCAGCCGAGCAAGAACGGGGCGCGGGTGCACTTTTCGGGCACCAAGCGCACCGTGATCGACGGGCCCTTCGGCGCAACCAACGAGCTCGTCGCCGGATTTTGGCTATGGGAGGTCAAATCGATGGCGGAGGCGATCGACTGGGTGCGGCGCTGTCCCAACCCAATGCCGGAAGATTCGGAGATCGAAATCCGGCCCATCCAGGTGTTGTAAGGCAGTTAATTCGGTACGGCTTCGGCCAGTGCGCGATATTTGGGGCAGTGATGGATCACGGTCGGCACGGCCTCTGTCCCCGTCAGCGTCGGGAGATTGCGGCCGCATTGCGTGGGATCTTCGAGCACCGAGCCGATCGATCCCCAGAACCCATATTGAAAGACAAACTCGGGAACACCTGGGGTACCGGCCAGGCTGAAGTGCATGAACAGCGATTCGCCAAACGTCTGTTTCCATTGCGTGGCGAATTGTTTGTAGGCGTCGTACATACGCTGGTCGTGCTGGGCCAGGTGTTTGATGGGCAGGTTGGCGTTGCCGTTGATGCCTTGGCCACCCTCGTAGGCGACGATGCCGAGGCCGTACTCGGCGCCTAGCTTGTGGAACTCGGCGAAGTCGGTGGCCTTGCCGGTGATGTCGGCGGCCATGCTGGGAAATAGATGCGCCAGCGTATCGGTCTGGGCCTCGACCGGCCCGAAATACGGCGCAATCGCGATATAACGAATCTGCGTTTTGGGATCGCCATAATGGTCTTTGATGAAGCGCAGCCCGACATCGCTGTAGGCGGTGCCGATCGCCCAGCCGCTCAAGACCGGCGCGACCAGGTCGGCTTTGCCGACGGTGGTCAGCTCCTGCCGGTAGATGGCGGCGATCTTGGCCAGGCGGTCGGCGTGATATTGACCCACCTTCATGAGGTCGGCATTTCCCGATTGCCACGACGGTCCATACGTCCCGCCATATACACCGGTATATTTGGCGGCATCGGTCTTGGCCGCCGCCAAGAAGGTCGCAAAGGCACTGAAGCCTTGGTTCCACGTCTCGTTGCTGTCCTCCACCAGGATCTGAAACGGCGTGGTCAACCCGATCTGGGCGCGCGCAGTCGCAATGCGGCCAAAGTCGAGGTTCGCGGCCAGAAACTTGGCCTGCTGATGCACGAAATCGTCGCTGGCGAGCTCGGGCACCGTGACCCACATGTCACGCCCGGTCACGTTCACCAGCTCCACCAAGTGCTCGTATGGCTCGCCAAACGCCGATTGGCCAAAATTCGCGGCGGTCGGCCGATCAGCCCAGTTGGTCAGCTTGCTGTTGTTGGTGCTTTCCCAATCCATGAACCGCAGCGCGCGAAACGGCTTCAACAGATTGATCAATTGCGGCAGAAATACCGTTGGTGAGTCGTAGTCGAAGCCCGGATAGTAAATATGGATATCGGTCACGGTCTGGCCGGGCGCGTTGGTGATCGTCAGCGTCAAGAAGCGGCCAAAGTCGCCGGGGGTGCCGACGATGTCGATGCTGTTGCGCTGCTCGCCCGCCGTCGAGGTCCAGGCGCCCGATGTCTTGCCGATGCCGGAGATGGCCAGCGTGCCGGTGCCTTTGTACGAAACCTTGTAGGCCCCCGACGGCAACACGAAGCCGAGGTCGGTCTGGCTCTTGCCGGATATGCCCGCCAGGGGATAGCCGGTCGCCGTCTTCTGGGCAGGCGCCGTGTCGAACGGCTGCAGCTGATAGGCGATGTCCACCCGCGGCAGATCAGCGGCCAGATTGGTGCCGACCCAAGACGACACCGACGGCGGGCTGGCGTCTACGACCACAGCCCCATCGTCGCTGCCACCGTCGGGTCCCATGCCGGCCGGTGCGCCCGCGCAGCCGACCAGGAACAAGCACCACAGCTTTGACATGGCGACCTCCGCGACGATCCTACACCGCAAACAACCGGACCGTCACGGCTGACCGCCTACCGGTGATGACGGCGTTCCCAGCGGACTCCGTCGCGATGGTTGCGGCCATAGTGCCAGCCGTCCCGATCGCTATCGTAGTGATAGTAGTGGCCCTCGCGGGTGCGGTAATAGCCATCGTTGTCGAAGCGAAATTCCGCGCGCGGCATGAAGATGGGCGGGGCGGGAACTTCGACGCGCACGGCTTGCGCCGAGGCCACTCCGCCCATCACCGGCAGAACAGCGAGAGCGACGGCGGCAGACACGATACGCAGCTTGGAAAACATGGCAGCTCCTTTGGCCGCGTCGTTGCGGTTGCTGGGGAGCTGTGCAAGGCGCTGGCCAGCCCGTTACGAGTCCCCGCGCCGTTTGTCGACGTGCTCACAGCGACGAATTGTCGCGCTGCGACAGGCAGGTCGGAATCCACGTCGCTGCGTGGTGGCGTGTGTCGGCCAGGATCGGCGCGGCAACCTGAGTCAGATAGGCAGCGACGGTGGCGAGGTCGTCGTGGGCGCAGCAGAGTCCAACGTAACCGTCCGGGCGAATGAGCCACAGATCGCCATCGCTGGCGCCATAGAGCCGGCGAAAGTCACCGTCGGCAGCGACGACTCGCACCGAGACGCCGGCCGACTCGAGGAGCGCACCTGCCTCCGCATGCGCGCGTGTCAACAAGGCCACGAAGCGCGCTGGGCGCAACAGCGCGTACAACGACACCTGTTCGGCGCCGGCCTGCAAGACGACATCCGGCGTGCGATCGCCCGCCCGGACCCTGCGCTGCCGCCGTGACCACGACAGCGACGAGCTGCGATAGCCCATATCGAGCTGCGACAGCTTGGCCACCAGGCGTCGCTGCATCCACCGCGTGGCCAACAGCGGCATGAAGACATGATTGCGCAGCCATTTGCCGACGGGGCCAGTGGCAAAGAAGATCCGGGTGTTGCGATCGGTCGTCGCCAGCACCGCGCGCGCCGCCGGCCGTCGTTCCTGGTCGTAGGTGTCGAGCAGCGTCGCGGGCGCGCCGTGCCGCAACACCTGCGCCAGCTTCCAGGCGAGGTTGTAGGCGTCCTGCATGCCGGTGGTGATCCCCTGTCCCCCCGACGGAGAATGGAGATGTGCCGCATCGCCGGCGAGAAACACCCGCCCGGCCGAGAAGCGCTCCACCATGCGCGAGTGGATCTTGAAGCGGGTCAGCCAGGTGGGATCGGAGATGCAGCTGTGCATGTCGCCGGTGCGTGCGGCAAAGATGCGCTGGACGTCGGCGAGCGTGACGTCGTCGCCCAGATCTTTGGTGGCTGCGCCAGCCTCGATGAACAGGCGCCAGCGGCCTTCTCCCGGCATGGAGATGGCGCTGACGATGCCGTCGGGGTGGAGCCACGAATGACCCTGGCCATGGCTGAGGGTGGTGTCGATGGCCACATCGGCCATGACGAAGTCGTGCGGGAACGTCTTGCCGTCGAAGGAGATGCGCGACAGTTTGCGCAGAACGCTGTGGGCCCCTTCGCAGCCGACGGCGTATGCGGCCGTGATGGTCTCGGCATCGGACAGTGTCCCGACCACGCCTCGTGCGTCGCTGGTAAAGTCCACCAGCTCGCGGTTCCAGGCCACCTGGCCACCCGCTTCGCGCAACGCCTCGCCCAACAACGCCTCGGTCTCGCTCTGCGGCAAGATGATCGGATGGGGCACGAAACCGCCCGCGCCCGCGCGGCCCTCGAGCGCGTCGAGCACCAGGGTGGCGATGCGCTCTCCATCGGCGTAGAGGTTGACCGTGGTCTGCGGCGCGGCACGCGCGATAAAGCGGTCGACGAGGCCCATCCACGAGAGCAGCTCCGAGACCCGATATTGTAGGCCGAGCGCCTTCGACGTCGTCGACGGACCCGCGTTCTTCTCGACGAGGATGCAGTCGATTCCCTGACGGCGGAGGAGGGTGGCCAGCGTCAGCCCGGTGGGTCCGGCGCCGACGACCAGGACTTGGGTGTGTAGGCTCATTTGTTGCCTCCTTTGGCCCTCGTTTTCGTCTTCGTTTTCACCGGGGCTTTTCTCTTGGTGCGCTGGGGGCCGGTCATCGACAACAGCGCGTCGCGAAACTCTCTCGTCTGCGCGCGGCTGAGCGCCATGGTGTCGAGCGACTCGGCCAGCCAGTAGCCATCGAGCGCAAACTGCACCACCAGCGCGGGCCCGACGGCGATACCGTCGACTACCGCCAGCTTCAATGCTTTCTTGTTGGCCAGCCGCGCCGCAGCGGCGATGGACGGGCTCTCCATCGATGCCGCGACCAGCGCCAGCACCAGCGTGCGCAAGCGATCGCGCGCGGCGGCGGGCATGTCGATGGCGAGCTGGATCTGCGCCCGGAGTCCCCGACCGCGCACCTGTCGATCGCCGGCCGACAGCTCGGCGATCTGGCCGTCCACCACGCTCGACAGCCGCAAAATGATGGCGCCGAGCAGCTCTTCTTTGGTCGCGAAATGGTGGAAAAACCCGCCCTTGCTGACCTCGGCTTCCTTCAGCACCGCGTCGACGCTGAGCCCGCCGAGCCCGCGCTGCAAAATGACCTTTTCGGCGGCGTCGAGAATGCGATCGCGTGCGCTGGAATAGCTGCGTGGGCTCATGGCCAAAGTATGCAGACCGACTAGTCGGTCTGTCAAGAGACAAACCGACCGGTCTGTCTGTATGCATTCGCCGCAGGCTCGCGTAGCGTGATTGAAATGGCCGATTCCGAGATCCACGTATCCGAAACAGGGGAGGGTGCGCCGGTGTTGTTGGTGCACTCGAGTGGCC
>Ga0123338_10001831_pt1 | contig 20156 bp, 23 predicted proteins | sample grotaG_FD_89793 | JGI IMG/M metagenome (GOLD analysis project Ga0123338, IMG submission 89793) | Glacier valley bacterial and archeal communities from Borup Fiord, Nunavut, Canada, to study Microbial Dark Matter (Phase II) -... | ecosystem: Environmental > Aquatic > Freshwater > Ice > Glacier ...
AGCGCTGGCAAACTTTTGTATCGAGGATGAAGACAGTCTGGTTCTGCAGTCGTGCGTTTCCCCCATTTGGGACACTGCGCTGGTTCTGGTTGCGATGCAGGAGTCAGGCGTTCCACTTGACCATCCGGCTCTGGTTAAATCCGCTCAGTGGCTGTTGGACCGGGAGGTTAGTTTAAAAGGGGACTGGCAGGTCAAATCTCCCGGTCTTGAGCCGGGTGGTTGGGCGTTCGAATTTTTGAATGACCGGTATCCCGATGTTGATGACTCCGGTTTTGTCATGCTGGCGCTGAAGGATATCAAGGTTCGAGATATAAAGCAGAAAGAGCAGGCCATCAAACGCGGTATTACCTGGTGTCTCGGGATGCAGAGCGAAAATGGCGGCTGGGGAGCATTTGATAAAGACAACACAAAATATCTTCTGAACAAGATACCTTTTGCCGATCTGGAGGCTTTGATTGATCCGCCGACCGCCGACCTGACCGGTCGCATGCTTGAGCTTCTGGGGGCATTTAATTACCCCAAAGATCATTCAGCCGTGGTCCGCGCGCTGGACTTTCTCAAGGCAGAACAGGAACCTGAGGGCCCCTGGTGGGGGCGTTGGGGAGTTAACTATATTTACGGCACCTGGTCAGTGTTTGGCGGGCTTGCGGCCATTGGCGAAGATATGACCCAGCCGTACATCAGAAAGGCGGTTACCTGGTTTAAGTCCAAGCAGAATCTGGATGGCGGTTGGGGAGAGGTTTGTGAATCGTATGACGACCGCTCTTTGATGGGGTGCGGACCAAGTACCCCATCGCAAACCGGCTGGGCACTTCTCTCGCTCTTTGCAGCCGGAGAGGTGCATTCAAAAGCTGCTTCGCGTGGTGTCGAATATCTTATTGCTACCCAGAAACCGGATGGCTCGTGGGATGAGGATGCTTTCACCGGCACGGGGTTCCCCAAATTCTTCATGATCAAGTATCACATTTACCGCAATTGCTTCCCATTGACAGCACTTGGCAGATACCGTCGATTGTTGCTTGAGAACGCAGAACACGTAGTTTAGTGACCAGCGGATGGCAATTATGACCTTCTCATTTCTTCCATGAAAACATTTGTTACCGGTGCTACCGGTTTTATCGGCGCCAGTATCGTTCGTGAACTGCTCCGCGATGGGCGGGAAGTGCGGGTACTGGTGAGACCCTCTTCAAACCTTTCCAACCTGAAAGGGCTTGATGTAGAGATATGGGAGGGGGATCTTCTTGACCCCCCCGGTTTGCGGCGGGGACTTAAGGGGTGTGATATCCTCTATCATGCCGCGGCAGATTATCGTCTCTGGACCCCTAACCCTGACGAAATGTACCGCACCAATGTGGGGGGGACGTCCGCTGTTTTGGAAGCGGCGCTGGAGAGCAATATCACACGAGCTGTCTACACCAGCAGCGTCGGGACGCTCGGAAACCCCGGTAATGGTATGCCGGGAACTGAAGATACGAAAGTATCGCTGACTGATATGGTCGGGCCATACAAGAAAAGCAAATTCCTTGCTGAGCGCGAGGCAGAGCGGTTTGTTGCCCGCGGGTTGCCGCTGGTAATCGTCAACCCTTCGACTCCGGTGGGGCCATGGGATATAAAGCCTACACCTACCGGGAAGATAATTGTTGATTTTCTGAAACGGAGGATGCCGGCTTATCTGGATACCGGCCTGAATTTGATCGCGGTCGAGGAGTGTGCTCGCGGGCATATTCTGGCAGAACAAAAAGGGAGCATCGGCCGCAAATACATACTGGGCAACGCCAATCTTTCCTTGCGTGATATTTTCAGGATGCTCCAGGAGATAACCGGGATTCCGGCACCAAAAGTCAGGTTGCCGTATGCTCCGGTACTGGCGGCAGCCTGGTTCAATGAGTGGTTTTCCCGAATATCAGGCCGCGAACCGTTGATTCCGCTGGCGGGAGTCCAGATGGCGGCACATCATATGTATTTTGACTCCGGACGTGCGGTTCGGGAACTCGGCTTATCGCAGACACCCGTAAAGGAAGCTCTGGGACGAGCGGTGGAGTGGTTCCGCACGAACAACTATGTTTAGGAACGCAAGAGGTATCAACAATGCTGCTTGAAACTATAAACTCGCCGGCTGATCTGAAAAAATTAAAACCGGAACAGCTGCCTGCTCTTGCGGCAGAAGTCCGGAAATTTCTTCTGGAAACGGTCTCTGCCACTGGCGGCCATCTTGGCTCCAATCTCGGGACGGTTGAACTGTCAATCGCACTGCACTACTGTTTCAACTCCCCCAGTGATAAAATAATCTGGGATGTCGGACATCAGGCCTATACCCACAAAATTCTTACTGGGCGTCGCGACCGCTTTCATACCCAGCGCCAGTACAAGGGGATTTCCGGCTTTCCGAAGCGTTGCGAATCAGAGCATGACGCATTCGGGGTCGGCCACTCCTCCACCTCCATCTCGGCCGCTCTGGGTATGGCTGTTGCTGCCAGCCTTGACGGTAAGCGGAGTCATTCAATCGCGGTGATCGGCGATGGCTCCCTGACCGGCGGGATGGCTTTTGAAGCGCTGAACCAGGCAGGACATCTCAAAAAAAATCTGATCGTCATCCTGAACGACAACGAAATGTCGATTTCAAAGAATGTCGGTGCTTTTTCGGCATTTATTTCTCGCAAGATGACGGGGCGTTACTACCGGGATTTAAAAAAAGAGATGCAGGTGTTACTCAAACATATTCCGGCCTTTGGCACTGACATCCTCCAGTTTGCCCGTCGTGCGGAGAATTCGCTGAAGGGATTTCTCACCCCCGGCTCCCTCTTCGAAGCGCTCGGATTCGATTATCTCGGCCCTCTGGACGGACATGACCTGCCGCAATTGGTTGAAGTGTTCAATAACATCAATGAACTGGATGGCCCGTTGCTGGTGCACATCATGACAACTAAAGGGAAGGGGTACAAACCTGCCGAAGAGACCCCGGCCAAATATCATGGTGTCGGCGCCTTTGATGTTGCCACCGGCAAAGGGGTCGCCAAGCCGGCAGTCAAATCCTATACGGATCTGTTCGGCGAGACTCTGCTGCAGTTGGCGGAAGAAGATCCAAAAATAATTGCCATAACCGCTGCAATGCCGGATGGAACAGGACTTAATCAGTTTTCGCAGCGTTTCCCGGATCGTTTTTTTGATGTCGGCATAGCCGAACAACACGCCATGACCTTTGCGGCAGGCCTTGCTGCAGAAGGTTTCCGGCCGGTTGTTGCAATATATTCAACCTTTGTCCAACGCGCTTACGATCAGGTTTTTCATGATATCTGTCTGCAAAAATTGCCGGTAACCATAGCGATGGATCGCGCCGGACTGGTTGGTGATGACGGCCCTACCCATCATGGCGTTTTCGATTTTTCCTTTTTGCGACACCTGCCGGGGATAACCGTTATGGCTCCAAAAGATGAGAACGAATTGCGCCATATGCTCAAAACAGCCATTTATTCAGGTCTGCCGATAGCGCTGCGCTACCCGAGAGGGGCGGGGTATGGCGCCACGCTGGATCGTGAGCTGAAATGCCTCGAAATAGGGAAGGGTGAACAGCTGCTTGACGGCGATGATCTGACCATTGTCGCGGTCGGAGCAACGGTCTATCCGGCGCTTCAGGCGGCTGAAACGCTTAAGGAGAAGGGGATTACCGCCGGGGTCGTCAACGCCCGTTTTGTGAAACCGCTTGATACGGGACTCCTCCTGGGTGTCGCCCGTCGGACCGGAAGGATCATGACGGTGGAGGAAAATGCGCTGCAGGGCGGTTTTGGCACTGCCGTTCTGGAGCTGTTATATGACAATAACCTGCAGGATGTGAAAGTGCGCCGGCTTGGTCTTCCTGATCATTATGTCGAACAGGGAAGTCAGGCCCAACTGCGCAAGGATGTCGGGATTGATGCGGATGGAATTACAGCAGCAGCTTTAGAATTCATGAAATGAGGATGCTATGACAGCAGAAGAAGCACGAAATAAAATAATATTTGCCCTGGATGTACATTGTCTGGATGACATTGATCGTTGGGCCGGCATTTTGGCGGGTAAAGTTGGGATGTTCAAGGTCGGCAAGGAGCTGTTTACCTCCTGTGGACCGGCCGCGGTAAAGGCTGTTCAGCGGCATGGCGGTCAGGTTTTTCTTGATCTTAAATATCATGACATCCCGAATACGGTTGCGAGTGCGATGTGTGAGGCTGCCCGTCTCGGCGTCCAAATGGCCAATCTGCACGCGCTTGGTGGCGCCGAAATGATGGAAAGCGCTGTCTCTGCAGTGCACAAGGAATTCAGCGATGCGGAGCGCCCCCGGCTTCTGGCGGTGACGATTCTGACCTCATCAACCGCCCTAACGCTGCGACAGGTGGGAATAGAACATTCAGTTCAGGATATGGTGGTGCGTCTGGCACGGCTTGCCAAAGGATCCGGTATGGATGGTGTGGTTGCCTCTCCGCTTGAGATTGGCCTGATCAGAGAGGCGTGCGGCCCCGATTTTCTGATTGTTACCCCCGGGGTGCGCCCACCTTTTGCCGCTGTTGATGATCAAAAGCGAATTATGACCCCGGCGGAAGCGGTTTCATCAGGAGCAGACTATCTGGTAATCGGTCGCCCGATCGCTAAAGCTGCGGATCCTGCTCAGGCGGCAGAATGGATCGCTGCCGAGATAGTGGATGGTGCCCAATGAAAGGTGAACTGATATTTGGTGTCAATCCAGTAAAAGAGTCTCTGCAGGGGACACGCGGTGCTTTCAACCTGTATGTGCAGATCAGTGCTACCGATCATCGGGTTGAAAAGATTATCAGGTTGGCCGAGGAACGTGGAGTTGCGGTGCACCGCCGGGATAAGGGCGACCTTACCAGGATGTGTGCATCGTCGCATCACCAGGGTATCGCACTGGAGGTAGAACCCTTCCGCTATACCGACTTCGACGATCTGATGACATCGATCAGCCAATCCGGCAGGGGCGGATTTGTTCTGCTTCTGGATGCAATTCAGGACCCTCACAACCTGGGTGCATTGATCCGTTCGGCCGCCTGTGCCGGAGTTGACGGCGTCCTTATCCCCAAAGACCGTGCCTGCGGTATAACTGCAGCCGCAGAGAAAACGTCGGCTGGCGCTGTAGAGACTGTCCCGGTGGCCATGGTTACAAATGTTGCCCAAACGCTTGAAACGCTGAAAAAGCTCGGCTACTGGGTTTATGGGCTCGATGGCGCGGCCAGACAGTCGGTATATGGAACAGACTTTTCAGGAAACGTTGTCCTTGTTGTTGGAGGAGAAGGGGAGGGGATCAGGCCGCTCGTGCGCAAACAGTGTGATGTCGTGATGTCGATCCCGCAGTATGGCGGGGTAAGCTCCCTGAATGCCTCGGTTGCCGGGGGGATAGCGCTGTTTGAGATCGCGCGGAAAGTTCGGTAAGGGGTTAAGCGTGCAGCCTTGTTTATTGGTGTAATAGAGAGAAGCCCCCGAAAAGGGGGCTTCTTGATTGAGAAGGATCACGCATCCGGAGGCGGGCGCATGTTGCTGTCGCCCCGGTTTGATGCAAACGGCAACTTAATCGTCCACCGCTTCATGGAAGGTGTTTTCAAGTTCTTTAGCAGATGACCTGTGAAACCCCGCAACATCACGCACTCGCGTAATTTATCAAGCAATGCCGTTCTCCCTCTCGTAAAGCCCGTACCCCTTCAGAAGCTAGAATGCCACCGGTGCGCATCTTATCGCCGTATTCGTATCTTAAAATCTCAATTGTAAAAAACCATTAAGGGCCTGTCGGGCAAGCTTACATAAAACCAATGCCTTGTCCGTTGGGTCATGATAAACGTAACTATATTGATTGGTTGTGCGTTGGTATAGTCTGTGCTGGTATTTGCCACGAGGTGTCTATGACTACTACCAGCGCTAATCTCACCCGAGCGGAGCTCCCTGTTGATCAGGAAGCACCTCATTTAAACCCTGATCAGCAAAAATGGCCGCTGAAGATATACACCTTCGGCAGGTTTGGTCTGGTGCGCGACGGCGTTCCACTCCATTTCGCCGGCAAGGTGCCGCGTAAACCGCTGGAGCTGCTTAAAGCGCTCATTGCCTGCGGCGGCCGGGGTGTCTCCGAAGAACAGCTTATCGATCACCTTTGGCCGAACAGAGATGAGGGTGATGCCACCCATTCCTTTTCTTCTGCTCTCCATCGCCTCCGCCTCCTGCTCGGTGAAAACCAATTTATCCCGCGCCAAGACAGACGGATCACTCTGGATCAAAGCTACTGCTGGGTAGATGCCTGGGCCTTCGAGCGACTGACAAAACAGGCGCAGAGCCTGATGCAACAGGGCGAGTCGGACCATTCACCGGCGCTGCAAACGGCCCTGCAGGCGATTGTTCATTACACCGGACCCTTCCTCCCGTCCGATGCAGATCAACTGTGGTCGATCTCCATGCGAGAACGGTTGCGGGACAAGATGCGCAACCTCATCACCATGGTCGGCCAGTACTGGGAAGCTTCCACCGAATGGCACACGGCCCTTGCCATCTATCAGAAGGGTCTTGAGGCCGATGACCTGTACGAAGATTTCTACCAGCGTCAGATGATCTGCTACGGTCAGCTTGGCAACCACGGCGAGGTGGCCTCGGTCTACCAGCGCTGTCGTATTACACTGGCCATGCTCGGTGTCAAGCCATCCCCCAGAACCACTACCGTCTACGAGGCAGCACTCTCTTCTCTTAAGTAACTTCATCGTAAGTATGTGAATATTTCTACAACCACTCCGTTTCTTGGAGCGACGGCGTAATCACCGACGTCCGCACTGATTCGAACATTATTAGTAATATGGACGTTAATTGCTTTTCTCTATAAAAGGTATGATTTCAGGTGAGGTAATGCTCGTCCACGAACGGACCCCGCCGGCAAGCGGCTGCCAATCCAGGTTGAGAACCTTGAGCTGCAATATGGAATCATTAAAAGGTGTCATCGCGGAAGGAACATATGTTTCCGGTGGGGATTCAATGCTGGATGAGGGGCGTTTCGAGGTGTAAATGGATGTGAGTGCGGGACTTGTGCAGAGGGGGTTTCGAGTTGCCTTTTTTATGCTCGTTATGCAGCTGAATCTGCATAACAAGAGTACTTCTCATCAAACCGCCGGAAATATTCCTCTCGGCACCAGTTTTCAACATCAACCAGTCCCTGAAACGCCTCGCGGAAATCGGTCATACCGATACTGAATACTCCGTGACCGTACACAATGGCGCTCCCGGTTCTACCGATCACCGGCGGGACATTTTTTGCGATGCCGCCGGCACCGATCTCTCCCGCTACTACCGGAGTATTTCCCAAAAAACGAACTTTTGTACAATCTCTCCAGCAGTCCGTAACGCGGCAGGACCCCTTTTCATCACATATCATGCTCATGACAACTGAGAAGCGCGGATGGCCGTGCAGAACGGCACGGCAGCCGGTCGTTTCAATAATTGTGCGGTGCGCAACCAGTTCGCTGGAGGCGGTGATGCCGACCGTTGAGCTGTTTTCAAAAGGAACCGGATCGATACAGCCGGCGAGTTCGTCCAGACTGGCTGCGGTTTGGGAGATATAGATCAGGTTTCCGTTTGAATATGAAATATTGCCGAAAAAAGAATCAACCAAGCGTCGTTGGCAGGTATACCTGCCGACGCGGGCTATCTCCTCCAGAATGACATGTTTTTCAATAAACGGCCCCTGGCGAAACTCGAGCCCGTCAGATGAAAGCGGAAGTAGCCATTCGCGGCGGAAATGTTTGAATGCAACTTCTTCCCCCGGAAGCATGAAGCCGTTTTCGAGCAGATCTTCAAGGTATTTGATATAGGTTGAATGGAAAACCGATGACCAGTTGATATAGGCCTGTTCAACTGTCAATGCCCCGCCTGCGATGATCCCAGCACCCTCAACTACGATCCCTTTGCGGTTCCCCAACAGTGTGGCAATTCTCTCTGCAGGATCAGAAGTCATCTCGCTTTTGCGTATAATCGGAATGTCATGCAGAAAGGTGCGGGTCTCCGTGTCGCGCGGGACTATTTTCTGTTCATGACTGGCGCTCCGCTGAATGAGGAAATCGGCAAATGGGAGGGAAGGGGTGGCGGCAACCAGTGCGAGGCAATTCAGACGGGATAGCACTGATTCCGACAGCGATGCCAAGGTCGGTTCACCCTCAGAAATTATGACATCATCCTGGGCCGCAAAGGCGATCTGCCCCGCAAGTGCCGAGCCTTCTGAAATAAGTTTAGAGGTGTATTTTACAATGTGGTCGAGCATCAGGGGGTAGAATTAGGAATGTTGGTAAACAGGATCGAGCCGTCGGAAAGCGTTTCACTCCGGAAGCGGTGTGCTCTCTGGCTGCTGGCGACCAGTGTCGTTTTCGGCAGCGTCACGCCGCTGCCGGGAAGATAGGCTGCCGTGACATTTGTTCCTCCCCGCCACGCTTCAAAATGGAGGTGCGGGCCGGTTGATCTTCCGGTAGAACCCGAAAGTGCCAGGGTGCTATCTGATGTAACCGGCTGCCCCTCTGCTACAAGGATTCGGCTATTGTGTGCGTACAGGGTGATTATTCCATTGTCATGCTCGACGACTACCGTGTTGCCATAGCCGGAACGGCTTCCGCTGTAGACGACTACGCCGGGAGCAACCGGATTGACTGCGGTTCCGGTAGGGATCGCTATATCAATGCCGTTGTGCTGGCGCCAGGTCCCGTCGATCGGGTCGATTCTCATTCCGACCCGCGCAGTTATCGTGCCACCGACAGACGGCAGGTGAGGTTTGAAACTGTCTTGTTCCGCTTCGTGCGGATTGAGAGAGGCGGCCACCGCTTTTTGGACGATTTCATCGAGCGAAATGTCATGGACTTTTTGCTTCTTCAATGATTTACGCTGTTTGGTGATTTTTGCCGTGCGCTCTTTAATGACCACCGTGGCGCTCTTGTTGCTAGGTGCGTCGGTAAATGTTTCAACGCCGTCGACAGTGACAAACCGATATATGTCAGCTCCTGCTAAAGAGCTGACCAGACAGAAAACAAAGGTCAAAGGGAGCGTATGCAAATAGCGAAACCTGTCCCGAAACAGGCGAGGCGCTTTGGCAGAGTCTGTCAATTCTGCTTGTTGTTCGGTACGTTTTCTGATAGTTAAACTCACTTGTGGAGTATATCCCATTTTAAAAAATAGTTCAATTCATCATCTTCGGGGTGTTCGGGGTGTTTCTCTATTACGACAAAGCAGTGCGTGGAACTGAACGAGAAGATATGCTGGTTATTCTCCAGTTTTTACAGGAGATGATCGGTCAGACGTTTTCATTTTTAAACTATTACAAAGAAATCCCTGTTTCATTTGATGCAACCTTGCTGGGTGTCGAAAACGAAATGGCAGAGTTTGCCGTTCATGAGTATCAGGCCAAGGTTATCAATATGGAGAAAAAAACGCTCATTCATACTCATGCACTCAGCTCGTTTCCGGAAGATATGATTGGTGAGGCCTTTTATGTAAGTTCTGCCAAAAAACGCGTCATTCTATGCAATTTCGGATATGCAAAAATTCGTTCGGACATGCGGCGGTTTGTGCGGGTTCTTCTTGATAATCCGGTTGAAGCGGAGCTGATTATTGAAGGAGATATTTTAACAGGTAATGTGAAAGATATCTCGCTCGGAGGTGCTGCCATTAGCACCATGTCTGCTGATCTCTTGGTGGCGGGTCTTGATGTAAACATGTTTCTGAAACTGCCCGATCTTATCGGTAACTCAATACTTGAAGTGGGTCTGAGGGCGACGATTATTAAAGTCGTCGGGATGAGCGCTCCATTTACCTGCTTCATAGAATTTCATGCTGAAAAGCATTCACAACAGCAGATCGCCTACTATATCAACCAGCGCCAGGTTGAGATAATCAAGGAGCTTAAGGATATAAATGTCTGAGAACGGCCTGCTCTCTCTGCCTTTATTATGTGCAGATCTGTTCGCCTGGTGATTGTTTGTTGGGCATTCAGATGGCAGCGTTCGTGGCAGAATCTAGAACATGGAATCTAACTATATAAATGTACGGCTATAATAATTAGATGATCAGTTGGCAAGGAGATTGCTTTTGAAACAATGAAGAATGTCAGCCTTGTCAGTATCGTGAAACCAGTTTATCCTTGCTTTCATAAAATCTATAAGTAACGGGAGGGTAATGTCGTGAAAAAAGTTGAAGCGATCATAAAGCCGTTCAAGCTGGATGAAGTTAAGGAAGCACTTAACGAAATCGGCATTCAGGGAATTACTATAAGCGAAGTGAAGGGTTTTGGGCGTCAGAAAGGGCATACTGAACTGTATAGGGGTGCGGAATATGTTGTAGATTTTATCCCCAAAATCAAGATAGAGATAATTGTTGCGGATTTAATTCTTCCGCAAGTAGTTGAAGCGATCGAAAAATCTGCCAAAACCGGTCGTATAGGTGATGGGAAAATCTTTGTTACCAATGTTGAAGAAGTAATTCGTATCAGAACTGGTGAAACCGGAGAAGATGCACTGTAATAAAAAACAAATTCTAGAAGGAGTAACAGATGACCCCGAAGCAAGTACTTGAGTTTGCCAAAGAGAATTGCGTGAAGATGGTTGATTACAAATTTATGGATTTTATTGGTACCTGGCAGCATCTTTCAGTGCCAATAACCGAGTTTAGTGAGGATACCTTTGAAGAGGGGCAAGGCTTTGACGGCTCTTCAATTCGTGGCTGGCAGCCTATCCACGCTTCAGACATGATCCTGCTCCCTGATCCTACCACTGCCAAAATGGACCCTTTTGTCAAGGTTCCGACCATGTCCATCATTTGTGATATCTTCGATCCGATTACCAAGGAAGATTACACCCGCGATCCGCGTAATATCGCCAAAAAAGCTGAAATGTACCTGAAGTCAACCGGCATCGGCGATACCGCTTTCTTTGGTCCCGAAGCGGAGTTCTTTATCTTTGACGATGTTCGTTTTTCTTCGACGGCAAATCAGTCATTCTACGCTGTCGACTCCTCCGAAGGCGCCTGGAATAGCGGCCGCGAGGAGTTTCCTAATCTTGGCTACAAACCGCGTCACAAAGAGGGTTACTTCCCCTGTTCACCGGTTGATTCCCAGAATGACCTGCGTAACGAAATGGTCGAGGTGCTTCAAAGTGTCGGTATTCGTGTAGAGTGCCAGCATCACGAAGTTGCCACCGGTGGCCAGGCCGAAATAGATATGCGTTTCTCCTCGCTGGTTGACATGGCTGACCAGTTGCAGTGGTTTAAATATATCATCAAGAACGTAGCCTACCGAAACGGTAAAACAGCAACCTTTATGCCCAAGCCGCTCTACGGCGACAACGGTTCGGGGATGCACTGCCACATGTCGATCTGGAGAGATGGACAGAACCTTTTTGCCGGTGATAAATATGGCGGGCTTTCCCAGATGGCGCTCTGGTACATCGGCGGGATCATCAAGCACGCCAAGGCGCTCTGTGCCATCACCAATCCTACCACCAATTCGCACAAACGACTGGTACCCGGCTTCGAGGCTCCGGTTAATATGGCTTACTCAAGCCGTAACCGTTCTGCTTCACTCCGTATTCCAATGATGTCCACAAATCCGAAGGCCAAGCGTGTTGAATATCGTACCCCTGATCCATCATGCAACGGCTATTTGGCGTTTGCCGCCATGCTGATGGCCGGTCTGGATGGTATCGAAAACAAAATTGATCCGGGTCAGCCTCTTGACAAGGATATCTACGGCCTTTCTCCGGAAGAGCTAAAGGATATTCCGTCCGCACCGGGTACTCTTGAAGACGCTCTGAAATGCCTTAAGGAAGACCATGAGTTCCTTCTGAAGGGTGATGTATTTACCCCCGATGTCATCGAGAAGTGGATCGAGTACAAAACCGAGGCAGAAGTAAATCCTGTTCGTATGCGTCCGGTCCCCCTTGAGTTTGAATTGTACTACGATATTTAACTAATACCTACACTGCATAAAACCATGAAAGGCGGGAGCGATCCCGCCTTTTTTCGCGTCTACGATAAAAGCGCGGGAAGTACTGGAAAAAGATAGGTCCAGAATGTAGTATGGAGTCATCTTGATCAAACAGGGGAAATCATGGTCAAAATTGATTAGCCATGCGAAAATGTGAAGAGTCGCCACCAGGCCAACTTCTGCTGGCCATCCGACAATTTAATAGCCGTGATTGGTACAATTGCCATGAAACCATTGAAGAATTATGGCTTGGTGAAGTAGGGGAGGTGCGAAACTTCCTTCAGGGGGTTCTGCAGATTGCTGTTGCCCTGCATCACTGGCGTAACGGCAACCATGGCGGCGCAGTCAGTCTCCTTGAAAGCGGGGTCAACTACCTGAATCGGGTTTCTGATGCCTGTCTTTGGGTCGATGTGGTAGCTCTTATTACCGATTCTGATAAAGTGAGAAAGGCTCTGGAGCAGCTTGGCAAAGAGAACATGGATTCACTTGATCAATCGCTCATACCTCTGATAAAGACAATTTCTGCAGATCGGGCATTTAGTCGTGAAAATCATGAATAACGGAAAGGGTACACTCAATGAAGATACTTGCTATAATCGGCACTCCTCGCGGGATGCAGGGTAACACCGGGCGACTTTTGGAGGAAGTGCTGGCGGGGGTAAAGGAAGCGGGAGCTGAAACAGAAATCATCTCCCTGAAAACCTCGAATGTTCAACCATGTGTTGCCTGTAACGTCTGCCACAAGACCGGCATCTGCAACATCAATGATGATTACGAGAGCATCAAGGACAAGTTGCTCTCCTGTGACGGTTTCATTCTGGCCAGTCCGAACTATATCTTTAGCGTTACTGCCCAGATGAAAGCGCTGTTCGATCGCTGCAACGGACTGATTCACTGCATGGCTCTTGAGGGCAAGTATGCCGCCGTTGTCGAAACATCCGGTGACGGCGCCGACGAAGAGGTTCTCACCTACATGGGGCGGTTTATTAACACCCTTGGTGCGAACGCGGTTGGCGGGGTGGGTTCTCCAATGGCGGGAATCAGAACATTTCCCGATGAAACCACCCTGTATGATAAAGCTCGTACCCTGGGTCATGAACTGTGCCGTTGCATAGCTGAACAGAGAAGGTTTCCGGAGCAGGAAGCGTTCATCAGCGACTTCAAAACCCGGATGTCCGGCCTTGTTGACTTTATGAAGGAATCTTGGCCGTTCGAGCGGGAATACTGGAAAGAAAAAAAGCAGCAGACTTAATTAGGTACTTGAAGTATTCCACCCGGAGACAGTATGTCCGGGAACTGCTTGGTCTGGATAAGATATAACCGGTGGAGATGAAACCCGCCAGAGAGAGATGACATGAAAAAATCAGCAGGAGCAAAGACATTACTTTTCCCGACCCCCGTCCTGATGGTCGGAACGTACGACCAGGACGGCAAACCCAATCTGATGAACGCTGCCTGGGGCGGCATCTGCTGTTCCCAGCCGCCGTCTGTTTCCGTGTCACTCCGCAAGGCAACCTATTCCCATGCGTGCATCATTGAGCGCAAAGCTTTTACGGTTGGGATAGCGTGCGAATCCAGAATTGCGGAAGCGGATTACGTCGGAATAGCCTCGGGGCGTGACGTAGACAAGTTTGCCATCACCGGACTGACTCCTGTCAAGAGTGAGCTGGTAGATGCGCCATACGCTGCGGAGTTTCCGGTGGTCCTGGAGTGCCGCCTGCTGCACATCGTAGAAATCGGACTTCACACTCAGTTCATCGGCGAAATTATCGATGTGAAGGGCGATACAGACGTATTCGGTGATGACGGTCAACTCGATATTATGAAGATCAAGCCGCTCCTCTACGATACCTCACACAAGGGATACCATGGCGTAGGGCCGCTCCTGGGAAAAGCATTCTCTATAGGCAAAGCGAAAGGATAATTATGTCAAAATTAACCGTGGTCGCAAAAATCGTAGCGAAGAGGGAATCTGTGGAGAGCGTCAAGAGCGAGCTGCTGAAGCTCATCATGCCGACCAGAAAAGAGGAGGGATGCCTCGAGTACAATCTGCACCAGGACAACGAAGATCCTGCGGTTTTTGTCTTCTACGAAACCTGGGAGAGCCTTGCTTGCCTTGAAAAGCATATGAACAGTGAACATTTCAAGAACTATGTAAATGCCGTTGGCAGCATGATCGAAGAGAAGGTCGTGCATAAAATGACTAGGATCGAATAAGGTCGATTCATCATTGAAATACGACAATAGTCATCAGATATCATTTCTACTTAAGGGAGGACTACCACATGGCAATGACCGCTGAAATCAAGGGCAACAAGCTCTGCATCGAAATAGACCTGGAGAAACCAACGCCATCTTCATCCGGTAAGACGCTGGTGGTTGCCAGTTCACGGGGGAACGCTGTCACTACCGCCGAAGTGGATGGAAAGCCTATTACCATCGGTCTGAACGCCTATATCAAGAAGTGAACAACTGACATTTACACCCTCACCGGACTTGCTGGAAAGTCGCCGGTGACATCATCACATAGGGCTTCATCATGGGAAACTACAGCACCATCGTCATAGATTTCGAAACTACTGGGCTTTCTCCCGGATATGGTGACAGAACCATTGAAGTGGGTGCGGTACTGATTTCCAATTATCAGATTGTGGAGAGGTTCCAGAGTTTGATGAATCCGGAAATGAGGATATCCAGCTTCATCGAAGATTATACTGGGATAACGAACCGGATGTTGTCCACGGCCCCAAGCATCAAAGAGGTGATGCATAAACTGAAGAGTTTCCTCGCCCTACACCCTCTGGTCGCTCACAACGCATCCTTCGATTCAAGATTCCTTGATGCCGAACTGGATCGTATCAACCACAAACGAAAGAATGAATTTGCCTGTTCCATGCTGGCTTCCAGGCGCTTGTACCCCGAAGCTCCCAATCACAAGCTTGAAACTCTGGTGCGATACAAGAACCTGAAAACTGATGGTGTTCATCATAGGGCGCTTGCTGATGCGGAGATGACAGCTCACTTGTGGATCCAAATGATAGAAGATATCCGAAATAATTATGGATTACAGGCTGTTCCGTTTGGATTGATGCAGCAATTGAGTAAGGTATCGAAGAAGAAAATTCCTGAATTTATGATGAAGATGAGATCCATATGATGTTTTTAACAGAAGTGCCTTGCTGACCGGTTTCAATTGAGCACCAATGGTAGGTATGAATTACCATGCTGATTGACACTGCTATTTTTTTGTGCAAAAAGGCACGATGTCAGAGAGATAACGTGTTGATATTAAGTGCTAGTATAAATGCTTGAGGCGGGAGCGATCCCGCCTTTTCTCGGCTTCTTTGGGGCGCCTTACAATTGACTTTACTGGTCTACTCTGCTAAAAAAGGTAAGTTTTATTCAGTTCAAAGGATTATTAAATGGAAAGTTTTCTCCTCAAGCTCTCAGTAATGCTTGTGCCCGGTATGCTGGCAATAGTTTGTCACGAAGTCTCTCATGGCTATGTCGCCTGGCGTTTTGGCGACCCGACCGCACGGATGATGGGGCGGCTGACGCTCAATCCTTTGAAGCATATCGATATCATCGGTACGCTGATGATTTTCTTTGTCGGCATAGGATGGGCCAAGCCGGTACCGGTGGTGTTTGAAAATCTTCGTAATCCCAAGCGCGATATGATCTGGGTGTCGGTCGCCGGGCCGATTACCAACCTCGTGCTCGCTACGGTTTCGGCGTTCCTGCTCCGTGGTCTGGTGGCGTACGGCAATCCGGCGGTTCCCGGTTCGCCGCTTGCCATGCTGGTGGAGCCGTTGGTTCTGATGCTGGCTTTTTCAGTCTATATAAATCTCCTCCTGGCGATCTTTAATATGATCCCGGTGCCACCTCTGGATGGGGGGCGCGTATTGGCCGGATTGTTGCCGTATAAGCAGGCTGCAGCCCTGTCTCGCATTGAGCCGTACGGGATGATTATTATCATCGCGCTGGTCTTTTTTACCAACATGTTTTCGTACATTATTTCCCCGGTTCTCGGAATTGGCGTTCGGCTGCTGGCCGGTCCGCAAAGCGGAGTTGTTCTGGGCGTCACCAGGATGATGATGCATTGAAATCTTCCGCTATCCTTGGAGTGTACTTATGAACGATCCACGAATTCGGCAGTTTGCTGAGATACTGGTTGATTACTCGACCAGGGTGAAAAAGGGCGATGTCGTACTTATCAACGCTGCCGGTCTGGAGGCGCTGCCGCTGGTGAAGGAGCTCTATGCCCTCTGCCTCTCGCGCGGTGCAAAGTACGTAGAATACAATTTTTCAGTGCCGGAAATAGACCGCTGCTTTTACAACAGTGCCAACAAACAGCAACTTGAGCACTTTCCGCAGCATAAATTGGATTTCTACAAGACCGTGACGGTCTATATCGGTATTTCCGCCGCTAATAATTCGATGGTCATGGCTAATGCCCGCCAGGATGCGGTAGTCGCATATTCAAAGCTGACCAGGCCACTGGTCGACCAGCGCGTCAAACACACCCGCTGGTGTGTGACCCGCTACCCGACCCACGCCGCAGCTCAGGAAGCCCGTATGAGTCTGGACGAATATGAGGATTACCTGTTCTCGGCCTGCTGTATCGATTGGAAAGCTGAGTCAAAGAAGCAGGAAAAACTTAAAAAGCTGCTCGACCGAACCAAAAAGGTGCGAATTTCAGCTCCTGACACGGATCTTCGTTTCAGTATCGACGGCCTGCCCGGTATTAAATGCGATGGCCGCCTCAATATGCCGGATGGCGAGGTGTTTACCGCTCCGGTCAAAAGCTCTGTCCAGGGGCATATCAGCTATAACTGTCCGAGTGTTTATCAGGGGAAAGAATATAACGGTGTCCGCTTCGAGTTTGCTGATGGCAAAATTATCAAGGCAACTGCAGAAGGGGAGATGACTACGGCCCTCAATAAAATCCTGGATGCTGATGAAGGTGCCCGCTACATCGGAGAGTTTGCGATCGGCGTCAATCCGGGGATCCGTCAGCCGATGCGAAATATTTTGTTTGATGAAAAGATTTTCGGCTCGATTCATTTCACCCCCGGACAGGCGTACGACGAGTGTGATAACGGCAACCGTTCCTCCGTACACTGGGATCTGGTGCGGATTCTGGCCGATGGCGAAATATGGTTCGACGATGTTCTGATCCAGAAAAACGGCCGTTTTGTTCATAAAGAGTTGCTGGAACTTAATCCTGCCTAAGAGAGAACGATACCATTATGACACATTGTCCTGAAATCGAATTTGAGCATGATGACTTTGACTTCGATACCATAGACGAGGAACTGCTGGTTGATGAGCGTTGCCAGCAGATTCTAAAACAATTCTATCTGTTTCTCCAGCAGCAGGGGATGGTCGCTGAAAAGGCTTCAGAACTGGCCTTCAGTGCCGACCTCTATCTGCGGGACTACCTGATTGACTTCGGTCGCCAGAATATTGTGCGTCCAGAGCCTGGAATCGTCACCAAATTTGCCGGTTCCTGGTTTATTACCCATACGCTGGATCCGGATTCAGTCACTCTTGAGCTTCATCTGACGGCGCTGTCCGAGTTGTACCGATACATGCACCGTCAGCATCTGATTTCTGCTGACGAATTGGCCTTTCTTCTGGAGGAGGCCGGGGCGCTGGAATTTTACCGACAGCGTATCGATTCTTTTATGAATCTTACCGGCGACGGTTTTGCCGCGTGGGACGCCGGCTGTCCGGGGCAGTTGTGACTGCCGTTACGGAGTGATAGAAATGACGTGCATACAAAAAAAGCAGATGGTCATCACGATTCATGACCAGAAACACCTCATAAAAGATTGGTATTTTGATTTTGACGGTCAGCCGTTTCAGGATTTTATCGCCGGAACGGTCACGGATATGGAGCGGTTGGGGGTGGCTTTGACCGTTCTGCGCAATCGGGATGCGGTTATTACGATCAGCAGTTATGCCGACCTGTTGAATGCCGTAAAAATATCTTCCCCCGAGGACGGGCACAGCAACCAGTGCATCGGTCATATTGTCGGAAAAAGTCAGCGGTTGGATATTATGGAAGATATCAGCAGGGCTGTCAGGCGGGTGGCGTTTGCACCTGAAACGATCGCCCCTTCCAGTGAATTCAGGAAAGTGTGCCATAACTGCGGTTGTGGATGTTAGGTCGAATATGAACAGTCAGAGTGATAAGCTTGATTTGCTGCTTGATAAAATCGGAACGCTGGTCGACCGCCTGGCCCCTTCCCAGGAGCCCCCCGTCGACTTGAACGCCAATCTTGCGTTCCGGTGGGAGCGAACGGGAGATGGTGGCCGGCTCGTTGCGGTGACTCATCCGCACCTGTTTGATTTGGGAGAGCTGGTCGGCATTGACGCTATTCGGGATGAGGTCATCCGCAATACAAGGCAGTTTGTGGAGTTGCTTCCCGCCAATAATGTCCTCCTCTGGGGAGCGCGTGGCTGCGGCAAGTCCTCGCTGGTCAAGGGCATGCTGAAACTTTTCGCACCCCGTGGTTTGCGGATCGTTGAATTGAAACGGTGGGATATCCTGGCGCTGCCGCAGATCATCGGGCTGTTGCGGGGTGCTCCGTTCCGTTTTATCCTCTTCAGTGACGATCTCTCCTTTGATGAAGGGGAGGGGGATTTCAGAGCGTTAAAAACATTGCTGGATGGAGATATTGAAGAGCGCCCCTCAAATATCCTGATCTATGCAACTTCCAATCGCAGGCATCTCATGCCGGAACGGATGTCTGATAATAGTGCCGATTCTGAAATACACCCCGAAGAGGCGATCGGAGAGAAGTTGGCTCTTTCTGACCGATTCGGCCTCTCGCTCGGCTTTTACGAATTTGACCAGGATGAGTATCTGGCCGCTGTTCGTGGGTATGCCGCTTCGAGAAGGCTTCCCCTCTCAGACGGGGAGTTGTGCGACAAAGCGCTGAAATGGGCCGGGCTGACCGCCCGCAGAAGCGGTCGTTCCGCACGGCAGTTTATCGATGATCTTGAAGGACGTCTGCTGCTGGAGCGTCACGAGTAAGAACCTGAATTGTGTTAAGGAGATCTGTCATGGCATCAGCATCTATTCCGGAGACCGTAAGAAGGTTACTCGCTTCACAGCCGATTGAACTGCCGATATTTCATCCTGTCGCGTTAAAGCTTCAAAGAATGCTTTCAAACTATGATTTTACCGTTGACGAAGTCTCGCAGGTTGCAAATGAGGATATGTCTCTGGCCAGCCAGATGCTCAAAATCGCCAACTCTCCGATGTATATGGGGCGCACCAAGGTCGCTACGATCAAAGAAGCGGTTATCCGGCTCGGGGCACAGCAGGTCATCAATCTGGTGATTGCGGCCTCCCAGGCATCAGCACATTCGTCGAGTAATCCGGCGCTTGATCACTATATGAAAGAACTCTGGCTGCACAGCCACAGCAGCGCTCTCGGGGCCCGCTGGCTGGCCCATTCCTGCGGCATGCGTGGGGTGGCAGACGAAACCTATCTGGCCGCACTTCTGCATGACGTCGGCAAGCTCTATCTGCTCAAATCAATTGAGAAGCTGGTGGCAGCAGGGGTGATAAATTCGCTTTTCGATGATGAGCTGATTCTGGAAATCTTTGAAGCTATGCATGTCGAACAGGGATATCGCATGATGCAGCATTGGAATTTTCCGGCGATGTACTGTGACGTTATTCGTGATCACCACGCCGAAGAATGGGACACCGTCAACAAGATGCTGGCAATCGTACGGTTTGTCAACATGGCCTGCCACCGGATCGGGGTTGGTCTGAAGCATGAGCCGGATCTTGTCTTGATAGGCACGAAGGAAGCGGAGGTTCTTGATATAACCGATACCCAGATTGTCGAGCTTGAGGCGATGCTGGAGGAATCCCGGGACGCTGCGCTGGAGGGGTGATGCAGGCAGTTTCTCGTGCTGAAAAGAAAATAATCTGGATACTGACCAATCCGCCCGGAAAGGAGTACTAACTACTGTGACATTTACCCCCGCATCTCTTCTCGTTACCGGAGGGGCCGGCTTTATAGGCTCCAATTTCATTCATTCATTCATCGCGGGCAATCCGGGATGCACGGTGACCAATCTTGATTGTCTGACCTATGCCGGCAACCTGAAAAACCTGACCGCGCTTGAAGGTAATCCGGATTATCGCTTTGTCAAGGGG
>Ga0123338_10001833_pt1 | contig 20151 bp, 16 predicted proteins | sample grotaG_FD_89793 | JGI IMG/M metagenome (GOLD analysis project Ga0123338, IMG submission 89793) | Glacier valley bacterial and archeal communities from Borup Fiord, Nunavut, Canada, to study Microbial Dark Matter (Phase II) -... | ecosystem: Environmental > Aquatic > Freshwater > Ice > Glacier ...
ACATCGCGTCGCCGACGAAGAAGGTTGGCGCGCCGAAGACGCCGCGACTCACCGCTTCCTCGGTCGTCGCGACCAGCCGCGCCTTCACTTCCGGATCGGCGACGAGTGCTGTGAAAGCCTCGGCGTCGATGCCGGCCTCGGTCAGCGTCCCGGCGAGCACGGCCGGATCGCCGAGGTTCTGCGGCGTCTCCCACATGCTGCGCTCGACGACGTCGAGGTAGCGCATGAACTCGCCGGGCTTGCGCATCTGCAGGCCGGTCGCGCCGCGCATCAGCGTCAGCGTGTTGATCGGGAAGTGCGGATTGAAGCGGAAGGGCACGCCGTAGTGCGCGGCCCAGCGGCGGATGTCGTCGTTCATCCAGCGGCCTTTTGCCGGCACGCTGACCGGGCTGGCGTTGCCCGTCGCCTTGAAGACGCCGCCGAGCAGCATCGGCCGCCAGACGACCTCGGCGCCGGTCTCGGCGACGATCTTCGGAAGCTGCGTCCAGGCGAGGTACGAGGTCGGGCTGCCGACGTCGAAGAAGTACTCGATCGTTCTCTTGCTCGTCGTGTCGCTCATGTCGCTCATGTCGTCACCATTTCTCCATCCAGGGCCTCAGGTCGAGCTCGTGCGTCCACGCACTTCTCGACTGGCGGTGCAGGTTCCAGTAGCTCTCGGCGATCGCTTCCGGGTCGACGATGCCGTCCTGATCCTTCAACGCGTATCGCTCGGGAAAGTTCTCGGCGATGAATTGCGTGTCGATCGCGCCGTCGATGACGATGTGCGCCACGTGGATGCCCTTCGGCCCGAGCTCGCGCGCCATGCTCTGCGCCAGCGCCCGCAGCGCGTGCTTGGCGCCGGCGAAGGCCGAGAAGCCGGCCGAGCCGCGCAGTCGCGCCGTCGCGCCGGTGAAGAGGATCGTGCCGTTGCCGCGCGGCAGCATCGCCTTGGCGACCTCGCGGCCGACAAGAAAGCCGGCAAGCTCAGTTATCTCCCAGACCTTGCGGTAGACGCGCTCGGTCGTGTCGATGACATCGAAGCGCACGTTGGCGCCGATGTTGAAGATCGCGACCTCGATCGGCGCGATCTCGCGCTCGACGTGCGCGACCAGCGTCTCGACGTCGGTTTCCTTTCTCGCATCCGACGCGAAGCCATGCGCCTCGCCGCCCTCGGCGCGGATCTGCTCGACCAGCGGCTCGAGCTTGTCGAGCGTGCGCCGCGTGACGCACGCGACCAGGCCTTCGCGCGCGAAACGGCGCGCGATCGCGCCGCCGGTGGCATCGCCAGCGCCGATCACGAGAACCGATCGTCGTTCGCTCATGGGCCTGCGCCGCCGCGACGAGCTCGCGACCGCCGTCGCCGCCTAGCGCGACACCGCAGCGACCGTCTTGGCGTTGCCCTTGACCGCCGACGACGGCAGTTTGGCGAGTGCCGCGCCCGCGCTGCCCTCGACGGGCAGGCGCTTCTCGCGCCACTCGGGCATGCCACCGCGGAACCAGTAGATCTTGGTATAGCCCGCGGCAACGGCGGCGCGCGAGGCCTTGTACGACTTCCAGCATTCCGGTCCGTTGCAGAGGAAGAGCACCGGCTTGTCCTTCGGGATCGTCTTCAGCGCATCGAAGTTGTCCTTCGTCGCGTCGAAGTCGGTTTCCTTCAGGCTCTTCTCGACATACGACGCGAGCACCGCGCCGCGCACGTGCTCGTTGTCGAACTCCTTCTGCGAGCGCGTGTCGACGATAGTGATGTTCTGGCGCACGAGCTCGACGACTTCCTCGGCGCTGACGCGAGTGACGCCCTTGAGCGCATCCGGCGTCGTGATGCCGAGCGAGGCGACGTAGGTGAACTGTCGACCCGCGTCGGACGAGGCGATCCGGAAGCGTCCGATGCCGGGAATCGCGCCGTCGGGGGAATTCACCCAGTCGGCCAGGCGCCCGCATTCCGTGGCGCAGAAGTCCTTGCGCACGACCATGTTCATGCCGCCCGGAACCGGCCGCGTCGTCTTTAGGATGCGCGCCTGGCCCGGATGCGCGTTGATCCATTCCTTGGCCTGCGTCTCGTCGGCGACGGTGACGTCGGCGATGTCGAACGAGAGCGCGACCAGCCCGCCGCCGCTCGTGTTGCCGTAGGTCACTTTCGAGAACTGGGCGAGCTTCACGCCCGACTCGGTCAGCAGGCCCTTGGCCACGTAGCTGCGCAGCGAATCCTGCTGCGGCAGGTAGAGCCGCTTGCCGGCGAGCTTCTCGACCTTGTCGATGTCGTTCTTGACGACCAGCGCGTAGATCTGCTCCTGACCGCTGGTCGCGAGCAGCTGGTAGGCGTGCAGCATGGCGGAGGCGGTGACATGCGCCGGAGCGATGATGATCTCGTTCTCGACGGTGCGGCTGGCGCGCATCACCTCCGACATCGTCGAAGTCTGGGCGATCGTCGTCTTCGAGCCGGTGACGCGCGTCAGCGACTGTGCCGGGGCGAGAGACGCGCTCAGCAAGACGTCGCCGGTCGCGTCTGCAGGATCGACGCCGAGCAGGACGTGGATGTCGGCCGCCGACGCGGCGCCGGCAGCGAAACAAAATGTAGCGACGAGCGTTCGCGCGACGATTCGCGCTGACAACGGGCTGGATTTCATGGCAGGACTCCTGGCATCGACCGCGTGCGGCTCGACAAACCTGCCGAGCTTAAAGGGCCGTTCGCGCGAGCAAGCGGAAATCGCGCCAGCCAATCGGAAATTAGTTCACACGTATTGCCGCGGCGCCACAGTCGGTCGTCGAAAGCGCACGAGAAAGCGCCCAGCCGCCTCGCGGCGGACGGGCGCTTCGGCGCCGGGCGGTGAAGGATCAGCCGACCTTGACCGGCACGAAGATCTTCTCGCCGTCGCGCTGGACGAGCAGCGCGACGCTCTTCGGCCTGAACGCCATCACGCTCTTGACCTGCTCGAGCGTCTGCACCGGCTTGCCGTTGATCGCCAGCAGCACGTCGCCGGCGACGATGCCGGCGCGCTCGGCCGGGCCGTCGACGCCCTCGACGACGAGGCCCGATTCGATCTTCGCTTCACGCTTCTCGTCGCGCGTCAGCGGCCGCAGCGAGAGGCCGAGCTGGCCCTTCTCAGCGGCGCCGCTGGCGTCGGCCACTTCCTTGGCCTCCGCACCCGCGCCACCAAGCTTGGCTTCGATCGTCCGCTCCGATCGGTCGCGCCAGACCTTGAGCCTGACGCGCTCGCCCGGCGCCGACATGCCGATCAGGCTCGACAGCGATCCCGAGCGAACGACAGGCTCGCCGTTGACGTCGGTGATCACGTCACCCGACTTCAGGCCCGCGACGGCCGCGGCGCTGTCGGGCGCGACGTTCGCGACCAGCGCGCCGCCGACGCGCTTGAGACCGAACGAATCCGCGAGCTGCTGGTTCAGGTCCTGCACCGTCACGCCGAGGTGGCCGTGCTGCGCCTTGCCGGTCGCGACGATCTGGTCCTTGACCTTCAGGGCGACGTCGATCGGGATCGCGAACGAGACGCCCTGGAAGCCGCCGCTCCTTGAATAGATCTGCGAGTTGATGCCGACCACCGAGCCCGTGCCATCGAAGAGCGGGCCGCCGGAGTTGCCCGGGTTCACCGCCGCGTCGGTCTGGATGAAGGGCACGACCGCGTCGCCGGGCAGCGAGCGGCCCTTGGCGCTGACGATGCCCGAGGTCGCGGTCTGCTCGAGGCCGTAGGGCGCGCCGATGGCGAGCACCGGATCGCCGACCTCGAGGCTCGTCGGATCGCCGAGCCGCACGACCGGCAGGTCGTGGGCATCGATGCGCAGGACGGCGATGTCGGTCGCAGTGTCGAGGCCGAGCACCTTCGCGGTGTACTCGCGCCGATCGCTCAGCTTGACGGTCACGTCCTTGGCCTCGCGCACGACGTGCGCGTTGGTGAGGATCAGCCCGTCGGAGCTGATGATGAAGCCCGAGCCGAGGCCTTTGAACGGCGTCGGCTGGTTTTGCTTGCCGCGCTGGCCGAGACCGGGAACGCCGCGGAAGAACTTGAAGAACGGATCGTCTTCCATGCCGGGCGGCATGCCGCCCTGCTCTTCGAGCGACGCCTTGTGGCTGCCTTCGACATTGACGCCGACGACCGCAGGACCGGCCTGCTTGACGATGGCGCGGTAGTTGGGCACTTGCCCGGGTGCGATCGCGAGCGGAGCTGCGGGGACGACGCGCTCGCCGGCCTGCGAGAAGTCCGACCGGGGCGCGGCCTGGGCGACGACGGCCGGGCGGTCGTCGCCTTTCAGCCAGTGCGGGAGCCCGATCGCGCCCGCGGTTCCGATCGCCGTCGCGCCGGCGGCGAGCAGGGCCGCGCTCAAGGAATTCAGCTTCATGTCAACGCATCCTTCGGATGACGCGCGGGAAGGCCGCGCACGAGGCAGAAGATAGGGTCGACCGGTTAGGACTTCGTTAGCGAATGGTGAAGCGAGGATTAGGACGAGGCGACCTCGCCGGCGCGTCGCGCGAAGCGGACGACGACGCGCAGTCCGCCCGCCGGCGACGCATCGAGGGTCAGTTCCGCGCCGTGGCGATCGGCGACAGTGCGCACGATCGCCAGGCCGAGGCCGGTGCCCTCCTCGCGGCCCGGATCGCGCCGGTAGAAGCGGTCGAAGACCCGGCTGCGCTCGGCCTCTGCGATGCCGGGGCCGGCATCGTCGACGCGCAACGACGGCGCGCCGCCGTCGTCCCACACGCGCACGTCGACGCGCGTCTTCGGCGGCGAGTGGCGCAGCGCGTTGTCGACGAGATTGCGCACGAGCGCCGTCAGGCTGGCCCGGTCGCCGTCGACCGTCACCGCCTGCTCCGCGTCGAGGACCAGCTCGCTGCCGCGGTCGAGCGCGAACGGATGCATCGCCGCCAGCGTCTCGCGCGCGAGCTCGGCGAGGTCGACCGGCTCGAACGCGAGCGGCACCGCACCCGGCTCGCTGCGCGCGAGCGTCAGCAGCTGCTCGATCAGGCGCGCCGCGCGGTCGATGCCGGCGGCGATACCGGCGACCGCAGTGGCGCGCGCGGCGTCGTCGCCGGCGTGCTGGAGCAGGCGAAGCTGCAGCTTCAACGCCGTTAGCGGCGAGCGCAGCTCGTGCGCGGCGTCGGCCACGAACGCGCGCTGCGTGTCGATCGAGCCCTTGAGCCGATCGAGCAGCGCGTTGAGCGCCTGCGCGAGCGGCGCGACCTCGTCGGGCAAGGCATCGGTGGGCACCGGCGCGAGCGAGCTGGCGTCGCGCGAGCGCACCTCGCCGGCGAGGCGCTCGAGCGGCGCGAGGTTGCGGGCCGCGAGCCACCAGATCGCAAACGCCGCGAGCGGCGTCATCGATAGCAGCGGCAGGACGCTGCGCCAGGCCGCGTGCGCCGCCAGCCGCTGTCGAATCTCGACCGGCTGCGCCACCTGGATCACGCGGTCGCGCGTGGCGACGCTGTAAGTGCGCCACGCACGGCCCTCGACGACGAGCGTCGCTAAACCGAGGAGCGCTCGCGCCGGCAGCGACGAGTGCGCGCGCGAGGCATAGATGCTGCGCCCGTCGACGGTCCAGATCTGGATCACGACGTCGAGCTGCTGGTCGGCCAGCGTGCTCGCCTCCGAGGAATCGATCTGGCCCTGGTCGCGGAGCGAAAGCGCCATCTGCTGAAGCTGGTAGTCGAAGAGGGCCTCGGTTTCGCCGAGGACGTTGCGGTAGGTGATCGCGGCGATCGCGACGGCCGTCAGGCCGAGCAGCACCAGCAGCGAGACCAGAAGGCGAACGCGGATCGAGCTCATGGCGACGACTTGGCCGCATCGATGAAGTAGCCGACGCCGCGCACGTTGCGGATGAAGTCGCCGCCCAGCTTCTTGCGCAGCTGGTGGATGTAGACCGAGACCGCGTTGCTCTCGATCTCCTCGCCCCAGCCGTAGAGGCGATCCTCGAGCTGCGCCCGCGACAGCACCGCGCCGGGCCGCACCATCAGCGCTTCGAGGACCGCGAACTCGCGCGCCGAGAGCGGCACCGCGACGCCGTCGCGGGCGACGCGGCGCTGCGCCGGGTCGAGCGTGACGCCGCCGTGCGCGATCAGCGGTTCGCCGCGTCCGGCGTGACGACGCAGCACGGCGCGGATGCGCGCGTTGAGCTCGTCGAACTCGAAGGGCTTGACGAGGTAGTCGTCGGCACCGGCGTCGAGGCCGGCGACGCGGTCGCCGCGCGCGTCGCGGGCGGTGAGCACGATCACCGGCGTCGCGTCGTGGCGCACGCGCAGCGCCTGCAACACGGCGAGGCCGTCGGCCGGGCCGGCAGCGGCGCCGCCGCGCGGCAGGCCGAGATCGAGCAGGACGAGGTCGAAGCGCTCGCTCGCCAGCGTGCCGTCGGCGGCGCTCGCGTCGCGAACCCAATCAACGGCGTAGCCCTCGAGACGAAGCGTGCGTTGCAGGCTCTCGCCGATCATTCGGTCGTCTTCGACGAGCAGGAGTCGCATGGGCGGGCGAGGATAGCGCGAGGCTGTCCGCCGCCGGTGGCACAAGGGACAATGCCCGGATGCACCACGGCCTGCGCATGACCCTGCTCTCGCTGCGCGACCTGTTCCTGACGGCGGCGCCGTTCGTGCTGCTCGCCGCCCTGCTGCTCGCGGTCGCCTACTGGCTGCTCGACCCGACGCCGCCGAAGCACGTCGTCCTCGCCACCGGCCAGGACCAGGGCGCCTACGCCGAGTTCGGCAAGCGCTACGCCCAGATCCTGAAGGAGAACGGGATCGAGGTGCGCCTGCGCAAGACCGCCGGCGCGGCCGAGAACATCCAGCTCCTGAAGGAGCCGGGCGGCGACGTCGACATCGCCTTCGTGCAGGGCGGCGCCGACGAGACGCTGCCGGCCGTGACCGACGAAGGCGACCTGCCCGACGACGGCCTGATCTCGCTCGGCAGCCTTTTCTACGAGCCGGTGTGGCTCTTCTATCGCGGCGAATCGGCGCAGCGGCTACGCAATGAATCGGAGCTGACGAGCCTGACCAAGCTGCCCGGCTGGCGAGTCAACATCGGCGCGCCCGGCAGTGGCGTGCCCAACCTGATGGCCAAGCTGCTCGAGGCCAACCACATCGAGCCCGCGTCGATCGCGCTGGTGCGCGAGCCGCAGACGCCGGCCGTCGTCGGGCTCCTCGATGGCAGCATCGACGCCCTCGTGTTCGCGTCGGCGCCGGAGTCGCTGCTCGTGCAGATGCTGCTGCAGACGCCCGGCATCGCCCTCTTCGATTTCGCCCAGTCGGAAGCGTACGCACGGCGCTTCCCGTTCCTGAGCCCGGTGACGCTGCCGCGCGGCGTCGTCGACCTCGCCAGGAACATCCCCGCCGCCGACATGCGCCTGGTCGCGCCGACGGCCACGCTGGTGGCGCGCAAGAAGACGCATCCTGCCCTGATCCAGCTCTTCGTCCAGGCGGCGCAGCAGGTCCACAGCGGCGCGGGCTGGTTCCAGAAGAAGGGCGACTTCCCGAATGCGCGCAACACCGAGCGGCCACTCGCGCGCGAGGCTCAGCGCTTCTACGCGAGCGGGCCGCCGGTGCTGCAGCGCTACCTGCCGTTCTGGCTCGCCAACCTGATCGACCGGATGTGGCCGGTGCTGGTGACGATCCTCGCCGCGCTGCTGCCGCTCTCGCGCATGCTGCCGCCGCTGTACACGTTTCGCGTCCGCTCGCGCATCTTCCGCTGGTACCGGCAGTTGCGGGAAGTCGAGGATGCGATCGGCGAGCGCCCGAACGACGAGCTGCTGCGCGAGCTCGAGGAGATCGAGCGCCTCGTCGAGCACGTGCAAGTGCCCCTCAGCTATGCAGACGAGCTGTACTCGCTGCGTACGCACATTCACATGGTCGCGGAGCGTCTCGTCGCGCCGATCGCGCCCGCGGCATGAGCGCGTTGCCGCGCGTGCTCGTGATCGGCTGCGGCTTCGGCGGCTTGACGGCGGTGCGCGCGCTCGCCAAGGCCGACGTCGAGATCGTCCTCATCGACCGCACGAACCACCATCTGTTCCAGCCGCTGCTCTACCAGGTCGCGACCGCGGGCCTGAGCGCGCCGGCGGTGAGCGCGCCGATCCGCCACGTGCTGCGGCTGGAGATGAAGCGCGGCCGGCTGACGATCCTCAAAGGCGAAGTGCAGGCGATCGACGTCGCCGCGCGCACCGCGACGATCGACGGCGGCGAGCGGATCGCCTGGGACCACCTCGTCGTCGCCGCCGGCTCGACCCACAGCTACTTCGGCCACGACGAGTGGGCACGCTTCGCGCCGGGGCTGAAGACGCTCGCCGATGCGCTCGAGATCCGCGGCCGCGTCATCGGCGCGTTCGAGAACGCCGAGCGCGCGATGAGCGAGAGCGAGCGCGACGCGTGGCTCACTTTCGTCGTCATCGGCGGCGGCCCGACCGGCGTCGAGATGGCCGGGACGATGAGCGAGATCGCGCACCACACGCTGCTGCGCGAGTTCCGCCGCATCGACCCGACGCGCACGCGCGTTCTGTTGATGGAAGGATCCGACCGCGTCCTCGGCGCGTTCGTGCCGGCGCAATCGACGCTGGCGCGCGCGCAACTCGAGCGCCTGCACGTCGTCGTCGAGACAGGCTCGAAGGTCACCGCGATCGACGCTGACGGCGTGACCTGCGAGGCGCTCGTCGACGGCACGCCGACGGCACGCCGGATCGCGGCGCGCACCGTCGTCTGGGCGGCAGGCGTCGCCGGCTCGCCGCTCGGCGCCGAGCTCGCACGCGGCACGGGCGCGACGCTCGACCGCGCCGGCCGCGTCGTCGTCGAGCCCGATCTGAGCCTGCGTGGCCATCCGGAAATTTCTGTCATCGGCGATCTCGCCGCCGCGACGAGCCCGGGCACGGACGGCGCGAAGCCGGTGCCCGGCGTCAGCCCGGCGGCCAAGCAAATGGGCCGGACAGCGGCCGCCAACATCCTGCGCCGCATCGCCGGCCAGCCGACCGAGGCCTTCCGCTATGTCGACTACGGCAACCTGGCGACGATCGGCCGCAAGGCAGCGGTCGTCGACCTCGCGGTGCCGGTGTTCGGCGCGCTGCGCTTCAGCGGACTCCCCGCGTGGCTGTTCTGGCTCTTCGCCCACGTCTATTTCCTGATCGGCTTTCGCAACCGGCTGATCGTGATGGTCGAGTGGGCGTGGGCGTATTTCACGTACGAGCGCGGAGCCCGCGTGGTCGCCGAGCCCGACGCCGCGCGCACGCCGCCACGGATTTAGACTGGCATCGAAAGGAATCGACATGGACACCCGCACCTCGCCGGCCCGCCTGCGGATCGAGACCATCCAGGAGGCGCTCCGCGCGCACGCGGTCGCCGCGGTCGTGATCCCGTCGAGCGACCCGCATCTCTCCGAGTACCTGCCCGAGCGCTGGCAAGCGCGGCAGTGGGCCTCGGGCTTCACGGGCTCGGTCGCGACCCTCGTCGTCACCACCGAGCAGGCCGCGCTCTTCGCCGACAGCCGCTACTGGGTCCAGGCCGAGGCCCAGCTCGCCGGCAGCGGCATCGAGCTGGTCCGCATCCCGACGCCGGCCGCGTCGCAGCATCTCGACTGGCTCTGCGCGCATCTGCCCGCGGGCGCGATGGTCGCCGTCGACGGCGGCGTGCTCGGCCTCGCGGCGGCGCGCCAGATGCGCGACGCGCTGGCGCGCTGCGGCCTCGCGTTGCGCAGCGACCTCGACGTCGTCGCTGTCGCCTGGCCCGAGCGACCCGCGATGCCGGCCAGCGCCGTCTACGAGCACGCCGGCGCCGAAGCGCCGCACGCGCGCACGGCCAAGCTCGCGCAGATCCGCACGGCGATGGCCGAGGCGGGCGCGAGCCATCACCTGATCTCGACCGTCGACGACGTCGCGTGGCTGCTCAACCTGCGCGGCAGCGACGTCGGCTTCAACCCGGTCTTCCTCGGCCACGTGCTGATCGGCCCCGACGCGACGACGCTCTTCATCGGCGCCGGCAAGGTCGATGCTGCGCTCGCGCGCACGCTCGCCGCCGACGGCATCCGGCTCGCGCCGTACGACTCGGTGGCCGCAGCGATCGCCGCGTTGCCGGCCGACGCGACGCTGCTGCTCGATCCGAAGCGCACAACGCTCGGCCTGACCGAGACCGCGCGCGCGAAACGCATCGAGGCGATCAACCCGAGCACGCTCGCCAAGAGCCGCAAGAGCGACGCCGAGGCGATCCACGTACGCCACGCGATGATCGAGGACGGCATCGCGATGTGCGAGTTCTACGCCTGGTTCGAGGCCGCTCTCGCCGACCCGAACCGCACGACTCCGATCACCGAGCTCACGATCGACGAGAAGCTCACCGCGGCGCGCGCGCGCCGTCCGGGCTACGTCGGGCCGTCGTTCGCGACGATCGCCGCGTTCAACGCCAACGGCGCAATGCCGCACTACCGCGCGCTGCCCGAGTCGCACGCCGTGATCGAAGGCGACGGCCTGCTCCTCATCGACTCCGGCGGACAGTACCGCGGCGGCACGACCGACATCACCCGCATGTGGCCGATCGGCCGGCTCGGCGATGCGCACAAGCGCGACGTGACGATCGTGCTGCGCGGCACGATCGCGCTCAGCCGAACGCGCTTCCCGCGCGGCACGCTCTCGCCGATGCTCGACGCCATCGCCCGCGCTCCGCTCTGGGAGCACGGCCTCGACTACGGCCACGGCACCGGCCACGGCGTCGGCTATTTCCTCAACGTCCACGAAGGGCCGCAGTCGATCTCGCGCGTCGTCCCCGACGCGACGATGGCAATGCAGCCGGGGATGATCACCAGCGTCGAGCCCGGCGTGTATCGGCCGGGCCGATGGGGCGTGCGGGTCGAGAACCTCGTCCTCAACGTCCCCTCAACGAGCGTCGGCGACGAGTTCGGCGAGTTCCTCGAGTTCGAGACGCTCACGCTCTGCCCGATCGACACGCGCTGCATCGACGGGGGCCTGCTGCGCGCCGACGAGATCGCGTGGCTGAACGCGTACCACGCGACCGTCGCCGAGCGCCTCGCGCCGGGGCTCGACGGTGCCGCGCTGGCGTGGCTGAAGGCGCGCACCGCGCCGATCTGAAAGGCTCGAGGGCCTGGGGCGAAGCGCGTTCGTCGCGCCTGGCGGCGCCTCGTCGGCCGCGCTCGCGGGTTCGTCGCAAGGCGCTGTCGGCGCGGCATTGCCGTCCCTAGAGTGCGGTCCATCGCATCCAGACACGCACTTCCAGGAGCCCATCATGATCAGCCGCCTCACCGCTTCCGCCGCCATCTTCGCCATCCTCGTGACCGCCGGGCTGGCTTTCGCCGCCGACGGCCAGCCGATGCGCGACGCCGCGACGCCGACCACCTCCGCGATCGCGATGCCGTCGATCACGTTCCCGCGGGTCGAGATCACCGGCCATCGTCTGGCCGCCCGCTGACCCGACCCTGATCGAGCACGGCGCGGCCCTCGGGGGTCGCCGACCGTGCGATTTGCAACACGGCGCGACGTTTCGCTCGCGCCGGCGCCGCCCGGCTGCCCGGTTCCTGTGCCCGCTGACCCCGAAATCCTCCTGAACAGGCCTCAAGGTGCCGCCTGCGGTACCGAAATGAACGAGTCTGTGCTCCCACGGGGGGAACACTCGCCACCCTGCAGGACGAGCGGGCCAGCTCTTCATGAACTTCCTGGATAGCCACCGGCTGCTGCCCACCCTGGTCGGATTCGCGGTCAGCGCCGGCCTCCTGTGGTTGGCCGCCGAGTTGTACGACCGCTCCCGGCTCCGAGCACGCATCGCCGCGCGACCCTTGCGGGCCTGCGCCATCCTGCTCGCCGGCTTCGGCCTCTGGTGGCCGGGCCGCTTCCTCGCCCCGCTCGAAGCCGCGGCCAGCGACGCGGTCGGCATTCCTTTCGTCGCCGGCGCGCTCGCCTGGGTTCTGGCCGCATGCGCCGTCGCGACCGCAACCATGGCCAGGCGCAAGACCTTGCCCGCCTTCGCAGGGCTCGGCGTCGTCACCCTGCTGGCCGCCTACGCACACTCGGTTTTCGCCACGCCCGGCCTGTTCCGGGCGGCGCAGGCGATGGGCAGCTGGGGGCCGTTCGTCGCCGTCTTCTTCCTCGCGACCGCGCTCGTCGCCCTCGGCGTCGAGCTCAAGCCGGGCCCGCTGCTGCGCGCGGCGCGAATCGTCGGGACGGTGTTCTGCGCCACCTTGCTCACGCTCGCGGCCTTGATGTCGGGTGGCGGCGAAGCGCCGGTGTCAGCCTGGGGTGAAGCGCTGATCGTCAGTGCCCTCGCGGCGATGGCGCTGGCCCTGCTGAAGGGCCTCGGCCAGGAGGTTGCGCACGCCGACGACCGCGCACCGCGCCAGACCACGGTCGCGCCGACCGTCGACAGCCTGACCCAGCTGCCGACCCGCGTCTACTTCGAGGATCGCCTCGCCGCCGCGGCGACCAAGGCCGACGCGGGCTCGACCCGCCTGGCCCTCCTCTTCATCGACCTCGACGGCTTCAAGCCGGTCAACGACACCTACGGCCACTCGATCGGCGACCTCGTGCTCGAGCAGGTCGGCCAGCGCCTGAAGGCGATGTCGCGCGGCAAGGACGTCGTCGCCCGCGTCGGCGGCGACGAGTTCCTGCTGCTGCTCAGCAACGTGACGACGCAGGAGGCGATCGCGCATGTCGCCGACCGGCTGATCCAGGGCCTGTCGCAGCCCTACGCCGCCGACGGCCGCGAGGTGATGATCTCGTGCTCGGTCGGCATCGCGATGTATCCGGACGGCTGCAGCCACGCCAAGCTGATCGCGCGCGCCGACGCGGCGATGTACTCGTCGAAGCGCTCCGGCGGCTCGACCCACTGCTTCTATTCGAACGCGATGGACGCCGATGCGGAGGCGCAGTTCGAGCTGTTGCGCGACTTGCGCAAGGCCGTCGCGGCCAAGGAGTTCGAGCTCTTCTACCAGCCCAAGATCGACGCCCAGAGCGGGAAGGTCACGGCCGTCGAGGCGCTGCTGCGCTGGAAGCATCCGACGCGCGGCATGCTGCTGCCCGGCGTCTTCATCCCGATCGCCGAGCGCTTCGGCCTGATCGGCGCGATCGGCAACTGGGTGATTGAGGATGCGTGCCGGCAGAGCCGCCAATGGCGCGAGAAGGGCCTGCGCATGCGCGTGGCGATCAACCTCTCGGTGCACCAGATGCGTCAGGACGACATCGTCGAGCGCATCACCGGCGCCCTCGACGCGCATCGCATCCACCCGTCGCTGCTGACCTGCGAGATCACCGAGTCGGCGGCGATGGAAGACACCAAGACGACGCAGACCACGTTCCGCCGACTCGGCGAGCTCGGCACGCACCTGTCGATCGACGACTTCGGCACCGGCTACTCGAGCCTGGCCTATCTGCGCAAGCTCCCGGCCGAGGAGCTGAAGATCGACCGCAGCTTCATCATGGACCTCGAGCACAGCGCCGACGCCCGCGCCGTCGTCGACGCGGTCATCAAGCTGGCGCACGCGCTCGGCCTGAAAGTCGTCGCCGAGGGCGTCGAGAACCAGCGCCAGCAGCAGGTGCTCGTGCAGATGGGCTGTGACGAGCTCCAGGGCTTCCTCTTCGCCAAACCAATGTCCGCGCGTGCGTTGATGCTCTGGGCGATCAACGACCGCTCGGAAGGCGCGACGACCTTCAAGCCGTCGCTGTTCGACGAGACCCGGCACGGTCTGTCGGTCGAGGAAGAGCGCCGCGCCTGAGCGTCCATCCGGGCGGAGAGCGCTTCATCGCAGGAATTCGACGCTTCGTCGCAAGCCGCTGTGAATGCCCCGAGGCGTTGCCTACATTCACTTCAACGCATCGACGATGCGCCAGTCCAGAAGGAGCAGATCATGTCCGACAACATCCTTTCCGCCGTCCTCACGTTCAGCCTGATGGCCGCCGGCACGGCAGCGGTCGGCACGGAGATGTTCAACGGCCACCACGCCGCAGCGCCGACCAGGTCGGTGACGCCCGTGACGGTCATCGGCCACCGCGCCACGGCCGTCGCCGATGCAGTGACGCTGCCGATGGTGATGGTCATCGGTCATCGCGAAGTCCGTACCGAAGTCGCGGTCGACACCCACGACGCCGCACCGACGGTCGAGTGATCGCGGCCCCGGTCGACGAGACCGGGCGCGACGACAGCCAAACGGCCGCCCTCGGGCGGCCGTTGCGCTTTCAGGCGCCGGCGCGCTGCAGCCTGGCGGCGAAGGCCTGCTCGAGGGTGTCGGCGCTGTCGGCGAGATGCGCCTTCGCCTCGTCGCTCAGGCCGGCGCGACGGCTGGCGCCGCGGATCCGCTCCAGCAGCTCCCTGGCCTGCGCCCGCACGACACTGCGCGTGTCGGCACGCGACGACGCACCGGGCCGCACGAGCAGCGCCGCGATGCGGTTGACGTGGTCGCGCTGGACCTCGCGACGCAATGGCGCGATGTCGCCGCGGCCGTCGAGCTCGCTCCACACCGCCTGCGTCAGCCGGCTGTAGAGCTCGGGCATGCGGAGCGCACGGCCGGCGCCCGACGGCGCCTTCTCGCTGCTTTCGAGCAGGCGCGTCGCGACCGTGTCGCTCATCATGACCGAGAGCAGGGCGCGCTGCAGACCGAGCAGCTGTCCCGAGGGCGAGTAGTCGGTCTGCGCCGAGCCAAAGCCCTCAAAGAGCGCGTCGGAGCGCTCGCTGAAGTCGGCGCCCAGGCGACGCTGCAGCGCGGGCGACACGCGCAGGCCGTCGGCTGACAGGAGTTGGCCGGTGATGATGTCGAGTGCCTCGCGCTGATCGACCGCCGGCACCGGCGTGAGCGGATCGCGGCCGGTGCCGGGCGCGTCGCGCACCGTGCGCACGCCGCCGATCTGGCGCGCCAGAACGCTCGCCGCGTTCGCGACGTCGCGCAGCGCGTAGCTCACCGAGCGCTTCAGGACGCTGTAGTCCTTGTCGGCGCCGAGCTGGCGCGTTTCCTGGCGCTTGAGCAGCTCCTGCGCGATCGCGATCCGCTTGCGCGCGAACGCGAGCACGTCGCTGCCGAGGTCGAACTGGAGCGACTCGGGGTCGATGCCGAGGAAGAAGTCCTCGTCGGTGCCATACGCGAGGTAGGGCTCGGCGCTGCGGGAAGCGATCTTGTCGAGCGCGGCCCGCTCGGCCTTGGGCTCGACATCGCCGGCGATCGGCTTGTACGCGTATTCGATCGCCCAGTAATCGTAGGGTCCGAGCGTGTCGCTGAAGAGCGCACCGCGGCGCTCGCGCGGCTGGTCAGCCGGGCCGAGGTTGATCGCCGGGTACTCCATCACCGAGGCGGTGATGCCGTGCTCCTTGGTGAACACCGGGTCGGCCAGCTGCTGCTCGGAATAGGCGCGCGAGGCGCGGAAGTTGTGGCGCAGGCCGAGCGTGTGGCCGACCTCGTGCATCGTCACCCACTTCAGGTAGCCCTGGACGAAAGCCTCGGCTTCCGGGCTGTCGGGGTCGAGCTCGCCACGCGCCTCGAGCACGTCGCCGGCGTAGGTCATCTCCATCGCGGCGTCTTCGCCGAAGCTGCAGATCTGCCCGGAGAGCAGGAGCGCGCGCTGCTGCGGATCCATCGCCGCCAGGCGCGCCGCCGGATCGCCGTCGCTGCCGTTGGCGACGATCTGGGTGCGCAACGTCCGGTTGTTGCGCAGCGCCAGGCTCTCGATGCCGACGTCGGCCCCGAGGACCTCGCCGCTGCGCGGGTCGGCCGAGTGCGGGCCGATCGCGACGAAGCCGGGCGACGCGTTGGTCAGCCAGCGGATCGCGGCACGACCGTAGTCGAGCGTGTCGAAGGTCGCGTCGACGGGCTGGATCTCGACCCGGATCGCGTCCTTGAAGCCGATCTTCTCGAAGGCCTTGTTCCATTCGAGCACGCCGGCCGTGATCGCACCGTGGTACTTCACCGGCACGTTGCGGTCGATCGTGTAGACGATCGGCTTGACGGGCTCGGAGAGCTGCGCCAGCGGGTCTTTCTTGTCGAGGCGCCAGCGGTTGACGAAGTGCTGACGCGGCGAGCGCTGCAGGTCGTTGCTGAAGTCGAAGCGGCCGCTCTCGTAGTAGCCGACGCGCGGATCGGCGCGCCGGCCGTGCATCGGCTGGTCGGGCAGACGCGCGATCGAGTAGTGGATGCCGAGGAAGAGGCTGCGCGGATCGGGCACCGTGCGCGGCACGGTGGGCTGCGGCACGCCGGGCGGCGTGCCCGGCTGCGGCATGCCGATCGAGGCCGTCGCGTAGTGGCCGAGCACGTCGAGCTCGAGCGACTCGGAAGTCTGGCGCACGGTCGTGATCGCCGAATTGCGCGGGTCGAAGGCGTAGCCCTGACGATAGGTGCGCTGCAGCTGCAGGCCGAACGCGAGCAGGTCGGCGAGGAAGAGCGAATTGGCCTCGACCAGGATCGACTTGCGCTCCGGCTCCGGCAGGCTCAGCACCGGCGCACTCGCGAGCAGGCTGGGCGAATAGCCGGTCGCGATCGAGAGCGCCTCGGGCGAGCCCGCGTTGGCCGCGTAGTTGACGTTGAGCCAGATCATCTGGATCTGGTTGTAGATGCGCCGGAACTCGACGATTCCGCTGTTGCCGAAGAGCATCGAGCCGCCGTAGAAGCTGCCTTCGCCGATGCCGGACTTCAGTTTGGGCGAGAGGAAGAAGGGCTTGTTCAGGTCTTCGGGCCGGAGTTCGATCAGGACGCGGTCGTCCTTCTGCCAGACGGCGAGCACGCCGTCGCTGCGCTTGGCGTCCTTGACGACCTCAGCGAACGGACGCATCCCGCCTGGAGCGATTGCGATCGGCGCCGCACCCGGGGCGCGCAGGCCCGAGGCGGCTCCACCCGGGCCGACCGCGCCGCGCGGCGCGGACGCCGAGGACGACACCGCGACGGGATCGGCGCCGCTGGCGCCCTTGAGGCTCTGCAGCGTCGTGCATCCCGCCAGCGCCGCGGCGGCAAGGACGCACAGGCCCGCGATGCGGGTGGGTGACGGGGCGATCGATGTCATGCGAGGAGTCCTGCGAGGAAAGCGCGACGACCGCGTTCGATGCTGCGGCGCCCGATAGGTTCGCGTCACGGTGGAAAGTCTCGTCGAATGCGACCTCAATGCATCGGCCGGAAACGCAGGCGCTTGGGCTTGGCGCCTTCTTCGCCGAGACGCCGCTTCTTGTCGGCCTCGTATTCCTGGTAGTTGCCATCGAAGAAGGTCCACTTCGAGTCGCCTTCAGCGGCCAGGATGTGGGTGGCGATCCGGTCGAGGAACCAGCGGTCGTGGCTGATCACCATGATCGAGCCGGCGAACTCGAGCAGCGCGTCTTCCAGCGCGCGCAGCGTCTCGACGTCGAGGTCGTTCGACGGCTCGTCGAGCATCAGCACGTTGGCGCCCGCAATCAGCGTCTTGGCCAGATGCAGCCGCCCGCGCTCGCCGCCCGAGAGATTGCCGACGAGCTTTTGCTGGTCGTTGCCCTTGAAGTTGAACTTGCCGAGATAGGCGCGGCTTGGCATGACGAACTTGCCGACGACGAGATTGTCGAGGCCGCCCGAGACGTCCTGCCACACGGTCTTGTCGTTCTCGAGCTCCTCGCGGCTCTGCTCGACGAAGGCCATCTTCACGGTCGTGCCGATCTTGACGGTGCCGCTGTCGGGCTTTTCCTTGCCCGCGATCATCCGGAACAGCGTCGACTTGCCGGCGCCGTTCGGGCCGATGATGCCGACGATCGCGCCGGCCGGCACCTTGAAGCTCAGGTCGTCGATGAGCAGGCGATCGCCGAAGCTCTTGCTGACGTTGACGAACTCGATCACCTCGTGGCCGAGCCGGTCCGCGACGGGAATGAAGATCTCGTTGGTCTCGTTGCGCTTCTGGTAGTCGGTGTCGGAGAGCTCCTCGAAGCGCGCCAGGCGCGCCTTGCTCTTGGCCTGGCGCCCCTTCGGGTTCTGGCGCACCCACTCGAGCTCCTTCTTCATCGCCTTGGTGCGCGCGTCCTCGGTCTTCTGCTCCTGCTCCAGACGGGCTTCCTTCTGCTCGAGCCAGAGGCTGTAGTTGCCCTTGTACGGAATGCCCGAGCCGCGGTCGAGCTCGAGGATCCATTCGGCGGCGTTGTCGAGAAAGTAGCGATCGTGGGTGATCGCGACGACGGTTCCCGGAAAGCGCGCGAGGAACTGCTCGAGCCAGTCGACCGACTCGGCGTCGAGGTGGTTGGTGGGCTCGTCGAGGAGCAGCATGTCGGGCTTGCTGAGCAGCATGCGGCAGAGCGCGACGCGGCGCTTCTCGCCGCCCGAGAGCTTGCCGACGATCGCGTCCCACGGCGCGAGGCGGAGGGCATCGGCGGCGATCTCGAGCTGCATGTCGGTGTTCTCGCTGCCGGCGGCGGCAATCTGCGCCTCGAGCTCGGCCTGCTCGGCGGCCAGCTTGTCGAAGTCGGCATCGGGCTCGCCGTATTCGGCGTAGACCTCGTCGAGGCGCTTCTTCGCGGCGAGCGCGCCGCCGATGCCTTCCTCGACGGCCTGGCGCACGGTCTGGTCCGGATCCATCACCGGCTCCTGCGGCAGGTAGCCGATCTTCAGGCCAGGCATCGGCGTCGCCTCGCCTTCGATGTCCTGGTCGATGCCGGCCATGATCTTGAGCAGCGTCGACTTGCCCGAGCCGTTCAGGCCGAGCACGCCGATTTTGGCGCCCGGGAAGAACGAGAGCGAGATGTTCTTGAGGATCTGGCGCTTGGGCGGAACGATCTTGCCCACGCGGTTCATCGTGAAGACGTACTGAGCCATGAATTGCCTTGCTGAAAAGGTCGAGGCATGCCGCAGAACGCGGGGCCGATCGCCTATTGTCGCCTCGGCAGGATCAAAAGGCCCCGATCAGGGTGTCGAGGGCTTCCTGAACCAGTGCGCTCGACTCGCGCAATGTCGCCACCCGCTTCTTCAGCTCGCTCAGCGGGACCGCGGCCAACGCCGCCGTATCGAGCACCACGCTCTCGGCCATGACCAGGAAAGCCGGGTTGAAGTTGCGCGCCCGCGGGCCAAACGCCGCTTCACGCTGCAACGGCACGACCACCCGGGTCGTCAGGGCATCGATGTAGTCGTTCTGGACATCGAGAAGATAGGGCGTTCGCTTGCGCTCGGCGGGATCGGGATTGGCGTAGACGTCGTAGCGTGCCACGACCTTCACCTGCCCTTCATGAACGTACGGTGTTTCGCCAGCGGCAAGCCGACTTTCGCGACACGCGCGTTGTAGGCTTCTACCGCTTCCTTGTTCTCGTCGTTCCAACGCTCCCAATAGCGCTTGCGCACCTCGGCGGCGAGCAGTGCGTCGACCGTCTGCGACAAGTTCATGCCGAGCTCGCGCGCCAGATCGAGAACCTTGACGCTGAGCGTGAGATTGGTGGCGCGCTTGGGCGCGTTGTCAGAGCGAAGCATGTTCTGGCCTTATCGAGAATGCGCATAAATTATGCGTCAACGCTGCCCCATGCCTGCGCATTCAGATAGACACGCTCGTCGCCGGTGGTCATGTCGCAAGCGGATTCGACGCAAAAATGCATCAGTGGGTCCGCGACGAGACGGCGTGACCAGCGACTGATTGCGCGATCCTGCCCGGCGCAGTCCTCACGCCACATCCGCCCGGCCTGTCCGGGCTATAATGCCGGTTCGCGTCCGCATCGTTTCCAGTCAGCGTCGACGCAGTCGCTTCCGACTCCCCTCCCCCGTCTGCCTTCGACTGGCGCTCGGCACCCCGAGCAGCAGGCCGATGAATTTGGCAGAACCTCCAATGTCTTTCGATACTCTCGGCCTCGCCGAGCCGCTGCTGCGTGCCGTGCATGAAGCTGGCTACACCATCCCCACCCCGATCCAGGCGCAAGCCATTCCTGCGGTGCTCTCCGGCGGCGACGTCATGGGCGGCGCCCAGACCGGCACCGGCAAGACCGCCGGCTTCGTCTTGCCGATGCTCCAGCGCCTGATGGACAAGCCGGCCGTGCGCGACGCGCGCGGCAAGCTGCCGATCCGCTGTCTCATCCTCACGCCCACGCGCGAGCTCGCGGCGCAGGTCGAAGAGAGCGTTCGCACCTACGGCAAGTACTCAAAGCTCACCAGCATGGTGATGTTCGGCGGCGTCGGCATGCAGCCGCAGGTCGACAAGCTGCGCCGCGGCGTCGACATCCTCGTCGCGACGCCCGGCCGCCTGCTCGACCACCACGGCCAGCGCACGCTCGACCTGTCGCAGGTCGAGATCTTCGTCCTC
>Ga0123338_10001834_pt1 | contig 20148 bp, 19 predicted proteins | sample grotaG_FD_89793 | JGI IMG/M metagenome (GOLD analysis project Ga0123338, IMG submission 89793) | Glacier valley bacterial and archeal communities from Borup Fiord, Nunavut, Canada, to study Microbial Dark Matter (Phase II) -... | ecosystem: Environmental > Aquatic > Freshwater > Ice > Glacier ...
CGCTTCATGATACAACGTATACATTGGCAGCGTTTAAGGCATACTCTGTTTTTGTTTCAAAACGACCTAACACGGCAACGTTAACATCTGTATTGACAGATAATTCGGGTGTAATTTCTACAACAGGAAATACATTAATCCGTTTTGCTAATATGTCGCCTGACTCACCTGCATTGGATATTAAAATTGTCGGACAGGAAACTAAACCAATTGCCGTTGGATTGCGATATCTCCAGGTTGGTAACTATGTTGAGTTTGCCTCCTCCGATGACACAGTTGAAATAAGACGATCAAGTGATGGTCATTTGGTTCAATCCATAGCTTTGACGTCATTAACAGGTGGAACGTTCCAGACAATTATTTTATCGGGTTACAATGTACCACCTCCTGGAAATCTTAATTCACTAAGTATTAAAGTGGTTCGTTAATTGTTTACTACAATTATTGATCTTAGAGGAGCACTACTTATGATCTTTCAAATAGTGCTCGTTTAAAATATCTTCTGCGAAATCATTTGTAAGATCTCTTAATGTTGCGTGAACATGATTGGAATTTGATTGAGTATTGTCATACTCAATCAATAACATTGGTCCCTGAATTCTATAATAGGTTCCAGTGCCTGCTGTGAAAGTTCCAGCCCACGCAAATGAAAGATTATTGATACCGGCAGTTTTAATTTTATCCATTAGCTTATTCGCAAAGCCAAATTGATAATTCTTCACATAAACATTTAATAATTTAATCAAAAGATTTTGCTGCGCTTCATTCAATTCGGTATAGGAAATTCCAAGCGGAGTGAGTGCTTCTGCTTTTCGTTTATTGAATGAGACTATTTCGGGGAGAGCAACATCAGATATAACTGCCTTTTTCTTTTTTTGGTCCTCCAGTGAATTGATCAGCGCCAGACCAAGATCGGTCTCAGCTTTCAAGATTTCTTTTCCCTTCTCTGGACCTGCCGGCACGATAGCCGGATTACTTCCAAAAAAGGAAGGAGTAGAAGAAACAATTTCATTATTTGAAAAAGTAAGATTAATAGCAACGTGATGGCCTTCTATTCGCCACGCCCATGAGGCAGTTTTTGAGGGAGTTCCAAAAATTGTTATGTAATAGTTGAGTGGATCTCTGTAGACGTCAGTTGTTGTTCTTCCTTCAATTTCCCTCAATACATTTTCCAATCCCATGATCGAAGTTGCTTTGTTATAACCCTGCTCACTGTAGGAGGCTCTCAAAAATGCAAGTGCTTTCTTTCTTTGATCTTCATTAAAATTTCTGAAACATGCTCCCTTGCGTTCACACGGCACAAAATGCCAGTTAAAACGTTCTTCGCTTTCAATGGGATAAATTGCAGCATATTTTTCTTTGGCGTTCAGCGATAGAAGGAAATCATTGGCTGTCTGTACAAGATCTTGTGCTGTACAGGAAATTGATACAATGCATAGTAGAAAAGCTAGTATTTTCATTTTAAACGTTTTTACCTTATAGTATGTATCCTTATTTTTTGGCAATAGGTGCAGCAAGACAATTTTCCGGAATGCCAAAAGCGTTAACCAATGGCACTGCTTCCTGACGAATATCCCAACACAGTTGATTTACCATTTTGCGAATGGCTTTTGTCTTCACGCCTTCCATGTAACCGCTTTCAAGATACCAGCCTTTATTTTTTTCAATCTGTGAAAGTGCAAATAGTTGACATAGCTTTTTAAGAACAACTTTAATATCTGCATCTTTTGTTTCCTCAACCTGACGAATAAACTGCTCCAGAATAACTCGTTCAACATGTGCAAAAGCAACTTGCACAAGGTGATGCTGACTCACATTGAAGGCATCAAATGAATCCATCCCGCCACTAATGTGCTTTCTTAATCGTTTAGCAGAAGATTCAAGTATATCACGTTCCCGATACTTGAATGCATTTAAATAGAAGTCGAAATCAAGCAGATGTTTTTCATCCGTATTGCGTGTAGTAATTGGATTCTTTTCTGTGATCGAAGTTGTCGCATGGTCTGTTACGTAATTCAATATACCGAACAGTCCCATATTGCTGAACTCTTGTTTGAACTCAGTAAGTCTACTCTTGGCAACCAATTGCATTAATACAGTATTGTCACCTTCAAATGTTGTGTAAATCTCTGAATCATTTTTCAGACGATCGATTCTGTTTTCAGATAAATAGCCTTTCCCGCCACAACTTTCGCGGCACTCCTGCAATGTTTGCGTGGTATTCCAAGTAGCAAATGATTTTAATCCTGCCGCTAATGCTTCTATTTCCTGCATGTCCGCTTCAGTTCGTCTCAAAAATCGACCCGTTAGATAGCGCAATGAAAAATGCAGTGCATACGCATTGGCTAATAACGGCATTAATCTGCGCTGATGTGTTCTGTAATTTAGAATGGGGACTTCACTGCCATCATCTGGTCCAAATTGTTTGCGTTGATCGCTATACCGGATGGCAATTGTTAATCCTGATTTAGATGCACTTAGTCCTGAACGAGGAATTCCTATGCGTCCACCAACCAATGTTCCGAGCATGGTAAAGAACCGGCGGTTATCGCTGGCGATTGGGCTGGAGAATTTTCCGTCCGCTGAAATGCTTGCAAACCGGTCGAGAAGATTTTCGTATGGAATAATTACGCCTGTGTATTTTATTTTTCCATTGTCAACGCCATTCAATCCCATCTTATGCCCACAGTCTTCAATGGTAATACCAGGTAATATTTTCCCCAATGTATCTCGGAGCGGCACCAGGAATGCGCTTACACCGTAATCTTTTCCATCGACAATCAGCTTAGCAAAAGTGGTCGCCATTTGTCCATGAACAGCAGCGTTACCGATGTATTCTTTCTTTGCATGATCATCCGGCGTATTGATTGTAAATGTTTTGTCCGAATGATTGTACGTTGCTGTAGTTTCAAGTCCTCTTACATTTGAACCATGACCTGTTTCTGTCATTGCAAAGCACCCTGGCAATTCCAGTGTTCCAATGGATTGTAAATATTTTTTGTGATGTTTTTCCGTTCCAAGGAAATAAATACTCATCCCAAATAATCCAAACTGTACTCCAAATTTTATCACAAGACTTAAATCATGATAGCTGAGTGCTTCCATGATGGCGAAATAATTTGCCATATTACCCGAGCCACCATATTCCGTTGGATACGCCATAGCACCAAATCCCTCTTTTGCTAATTGCTTGCACCATACAAGAACTTTCTCCCTGTATTCGGCGAGATTGTCCGATTCTATGTATTTGAACTCTTTGCTGGAAATTACATCCTTAACTTTTTTGATAATTTCTTCTTCAGGCCCATCAAGCAACCTGGTTAATGCTTCAACGTTAAACGTGTGTTGTGTTGAACGGTCCTGTGTAATGGTGGTCCGCCGCTCAGGATGAAAGCTATAAATCGCTTCGCCGCCGATTAGCCCCAGTGTTTCATCAACATTAAGTAATGATTGTTTCGCATAGGCCAATGAATCGTTCAGCATTCCATTGCCATGAAGTTGAGCAAGCGTAACACCAAGGTCTGCAAGGCGCACATTTGCCGCAGAAGAAGTTTTATCGACAGCTTTCATGATCTCAGTTTTCCACTGTTTAAACTCATCGGGAGATGGCGGAGTGGTTGGATCTATTTGCTCATAAAGAAATTTTCGCTCATCTTCTTTCAACCATTTTTGATTATCGATCAGCGACTTTATTGTCTTAATTTCAGCAGAAGTAAGAACTGCATCCGACCAAACCATATAGAATAGTGGTAGGAAGACGTGCAGGTCGGGATTATGTTTTAAAAATGGAGATTGGAGCATTGCTTATTTAAAAATTTGAAGATTTGAAAATACCTGATGGATAAAATTCTTTTACTTCTGAAATGCTTGTTCAAAAGGAATGGAGACGTGATGTGATGATCTGTCTCCATTCTTATTTTTAATTTTAATTATTCATTTTTTAGACTTCGTCGACGATCACTACTTTATCCATTACATCTCCCTGGCGGATCTGATCAATGATATCCAGTCCTTCATACACTTTTCCGAAAATAGTATGATTACGATCTAAGTGTTTTGTGTTTTCACGATTGTGGCAGATAAAGAATTGTGACCCACCCGTATTGCGGCCAGCATGTGCCATTGAAAGAACTCCTTTGTCATGTAGTTGGTTTGGGCCGGTCAGTTCACAATCAATTGTATATCCAGGACCACCGTTTCCTTTACCATTGGGGCAACCGCCCTGGATCATAAAGTTTGGTATGACACGATGAAATATAAGTCCATTGTAAAAACCTTTGTTCGCCAGGTCAGTAAAATTCTTTACTGCTTTAGGAGCATCTTCTTCGAAGAACTTAATTTTCATAACTCCTTTTTTTGTGTGGATTTCAGCTATCTTCATTCGATTTTTAATTTTAGTGAAGCAAGATAATGATAAAGTGCGTTAGCAATAAAAAAGTCTATCCTTCTGAGGAAATTGCAGAAGATGCACTCATAGATACCTGGTCCAGATTCGAATATCCGAATGGGCAGGGCCCCATTGCCGTGTATCGTTGCGAAGAGTGTGGATATTATCATTTTACTTCAAAAGGCACGCTGAACCAAAAGCTGGCGAAAGTTATTAAGGAAGGTAAGCTCGCCAGGAACCGGGAAGCAAATCATTGGGAAAATAAATTGAAACGTAAATAGAGTTAATGGAAATGGAAAATTTTGACTGGATTCAGGGTTTAGGATTGCTGGGAGCTTTCATGAGCAGCATCACATTTATTCCGCAGGTTTACAAAGTCTGGGAGACAAAAAGTGTAAATGATTTGAGTCTTGTCATGATATTCATAGTTTTCGCCAGTACGCTTGTGTGGCTTGTTTACGCATTCGCATTGATGCTATGGCCGGTAATTATTGCAAATAGCATTGTCTGTATTTTGAGCATGTTTCTCATCTATTTTAAGTTCGCGTATCAGAAGTGATATGCGATTCATCTTCACAGGGACCTCAGCTTCGACACAGGCGTTAGGTACAGAAGCTTTGTTATTAATTACTATTGTTGCTGCCCACTATTTAATATGAATTCAACCATCAAAATTGGCACTCCTCTCACCTCATCTGCTACCAAGGTTATGATGCTTGGCTCCGGTGAGCTCGGTAAAGAAGTGGTCATCGAATTTCAACGCTATGGCGTTGAAGTCATTGCTGTAGATCGCTATGAAAATGCTCCGGCGATGCAAGTTGCTCACCGATCTTACACGATCTCAATGCTGGATGGTAAAGCTTTGAGCGACCTAATACGAAAAGAAAAACCGGACTTCATTGTTCCTGAAGTGGAAGCGATAGCAACTGATACATTAATTGAGTTGGAGAAAGAAGGATTTAGAATTATTCCAACAGCTACAGCCGCACGTCTTACGATGAATCGTGAAGGTATTCGTGTGCTGGCTGCTGAAAAGCTTCAATTAAAAACTTCACCCTATACGTTCGCAGGTACTCAATCTGAATTCATTGCCGGGATAAAATCAATTGGTATTCCATGTGTGGTGAAACCTGTCATGAGCTCTTCAGGAAAGGGTCAAAGCACCATTCACAGTGAAAGCGATATTGATAACGCGTGGAAGTATTCCCAGGAAGGTGGAAGAGTTGGCGGTAGCAGTAGGGTTATCATCGAAGGCTTCATAGACTTTGATTATGAGATAACACTATTAACAATCAAGCATAAAGACGGTGTTTCATTTTGTGCACCGATTGGTCATCGTCAGGAGCATGGTGATTACCAGGAATCGTGGCAACCGCATCCAATGACGGCCATGGCTCTGAAAACTTCTCAAGAGATTGCAAAGAAAGTCGTTGATGAATTAGGTGGTGTTGGGATCTTTGGGGTTGAATTTTTTGTGAAAGGAGATGTTGTATACTTCAGTGAGCTATCACCTCGACCTCATGATACAGGAATGGTTACGATGATATCACAAGACGTATCTGAGTTTGCGTTACATGTTCGTGCAATTCTTGGTTTGCCCATTTCTATAATTCGTCAGAATGGATTTGCTGCGTCCCGTGTGATTCTTGTAAAGGGTAAATCATTTAATATTGTCTTTTCCGGTTTTGAAAAAGCATTGGCGGAAGAAGATACTCAACTCAGACTGTTTGGAAAGCCGGAAGTGAATGGTGAAAGAAGGATGGGAGTGTGTTTGGCGAAGGGTTCTTCCATTGAGGACGCACGAGCAAAGGCAGGGAGAGCAGCATCAGCGATCAAGTTTGAGCTTATGTAAGCTATGAAAGTAAAATGTAAAAAGCGAAATGCGGCCTGAACTTTTAATTTGATTAACATCGAACTTGGCAATCTGAATTCCTAACGCTATACTAAATGAAAAAATTATCCACTGCCATCATCACTACAGGACTTGTTGCAGGTACAATGGATATTACTGCTGCATGTGTACAATTTTTTATCCTGACAGGAAAAGGTCCGGCGCTGGTACTTAACTTTATATCGAGTTCGATAGTGGGAAGTGAAGTGGCGAATTCAGGAGGCGTAATGTGGAGCGTAACCGGTCTTCTTATGCATTACTCGATTGCGTTTGGCTGGACAATTCTTTTCTATTTTTTATATTCAAGAATCAGTTTATTGAGAGGTAATAAAATTGTCGTAGGATTATTTTACGGAATTTTTGTGTGGATAATGATGAACTTTGTTCTGGTGCCATTGACGCAGATCGGTTATCGTCCATTTAATTTGCCAAGCGCAGCAGTGGCATGTACCATCATCATGGTTTGTATCGGACTGCCCGTTTCTCTGTTAGCGAATACATATTTTGGATCGTTATCACCCAGGTCAAGAGACAAATTCTAATTTTCATCAATTTTCAAATTAATTATGGCCACTGTCACGCTCGATAAAATGCTCGGTATCGATTATCCGATCATCGTATCTCCAATGTTTTTAATCTCAAATACCAAGATGATCAAAGCTGCGCTGGCGAATGGTGTTACAGCTGCCTTTCCGGCAATGAATTACAGAACGGACAAAGAATTACGTGCTGCGATTGCTGATATTAAAGCTGCGACTTCAAAGCCATTTGGAGTCAATCTTATTGTAAATAAATCAAATCCAAGTTATAAATCGCATCTGGAGACATTACTTGAATTAAAAGTCGCCTTCATTATAACATCTCTCGGTAATCCAAAGGAAGTGATTGAACGGAGTAAGCCACTGGGAATAAAAGTTTTCTGTGATGTGGTTGATTTAGCGTACGCAAAAAAAGTAGAGGAACTTGGTGCTGACGGTGTGATAGCTGTCAATAGTCGTGCCGGTGGCCATGCAGGAAATATTCCACCCCAAGAATTAATTACGCTGTTGAAAGATAATTGTAACATACCAATCATTGCGGCGGGAGGCATTTCAAAAGGAAAGCATATCAAAGAGATGATGGATTGGGGAGCGGCGGGTGTTTCGGTGGGTACGATCTTTATTGCTTGTGAAGAGGCAGACATATCTCCGGATTATAAGAAAGCCATGGTTGATTACGGTGAAAAGGATATTGTAAGAACGAATAAACTTTCTGGGTCGCCATTGACAGTCATAAACACGCCTTATGTTCAAAAATTAGGTACGAAAGCCAACTTTCTTGAATGGATTTTGAATAATAATAAGACCTTGAAGAAGTATGCAAAGATGCTTATTGCGTTGCGGGGCATGAAAGCTGTGGAAAAGGCAGCTTTCGGAGCCACTTATAAAACCGTTTGGTGTGCTGGTCCATCGATAGAAGATGTAACTTGCATCAGACCAATGAAAGACATTGTGAACACACTTACGAAAGAGCTTGACGATGCGAGAGCTTGATGGTAAAAGGTAAAAAGTAAAAGATAAAAGGTAAAATATATGCCAGCGGTACATCCACATCAGATCAAAGAATTGAATGAGATCATCGAGCAAATCGAAAAAGAATTAAAACCAGACCAGGAGATAGGTGGTCAAAGTAAGCCGGTCCTGACGAGTCTATTGAAGGCTCAGAAATCAAAAAATAAACCAGTGTTCTTTAAAGCCAGGAGAGAGTATTCCGATCAGATTATTTCTCATTTTGTTAATGAGAAGAAATTGATAAAAAATAAATTTCATGTAAATGGTGCGGAATATATTTTCCTTTTATAATGGCGAATATTTCCACTTCTCTTTTCTCGCTCAATAACAAAATAGCGGTCATAACAGGCGGCACAGGAGTGTTAGGTCAATCAATGGTGAAAGGCTTATCAGCGGCCGGTGCATCAGTAGTAATCCTTGGCAGACGAAAAGAAGCTGCCGAAGAGCTTGCAAAAGAAATACGTGACTCAGGTGGTAAGGCATTAGCAGTTAAAGCAGATGTGCTTGATCGTGCGCAGTTGGACCAGGCAAAAAATGAAATCATATCTGAATTCGGATCGATCGATATTCTTATTAATGCTGCCGGAGGAAACATGCCGGGTGCCGTCATCGCTCCCGATAAAACCTTCTTCGATCTTAACCTTGCCGATTTTCAAAAAGTAGTGGACCTGAATCTTATGGGTACTGTATTACCAACACAGGTATTCTCGGAGGACATGGCTAAAAGAAAAAAAGGTGTGATCATCAACATTGCATCAATGGCATCATTCCGCCCGATAACACGCGTTGTTGGATACTCTGCCGCAAAAGCAGGAGTTGTAAATTTTACAGAATGGCTTGCTGTTGAAATGGCCAAAAAATTCGGTGAGGGCATTCGTGTTAATGCAATCTCACCTGGATTCTTTCTTACAGAGCAAAACAGATCATTGCTTTCGAACCCGGATGGAAGCTTCACAGCCCGCGGTCAGGCAGCAATCCATCAAACGCCTTTCACTCGTTTTGGTAAACCGGAGGAATTGATCGGAACATTAGTATTTTTGTGCTCGGATGCATCAGCATTTGTAACTGGCGTCAATATTCCTGTCGATGGTGGTTTCAATGTCTTCTGTGGCGTCTGAGCATGTATCTACCTAATAGATTTATTATAAGTCAACACCATGGCTAAGTCTTTTCTGGGTACTGACTTTTTACTTGAAGGTCCAACAGCAGTAAAATTATATGAAGAGTTTGCAGCTTCATTGCCGATAATTGATTATCACAATCACTTATCGTCAAAGGAAATTCATGAGAATCGAAAGTTCAGTAATATAACAGAAGCCTGGCTTGCAGATGATCATTATAAGTGGAGAGCCATGCGTGCGAATGGAGTAGCCGAACAATACTTTACCAGAAATGCACCGGCATTTGATACGTTCAACGAATGGGCAAAGACCGTTCCATACACCGTGCGCAATCCGCTATATCATTGGACTCATCTGGAGTTAAAAAACTATTTCGGAATCAATACGATTTTGAATGGCAGTTCATCCGGTGAGATCTATAATTTATCCTCTGAAATGCTTCAACAGGAAAATTTCAGAACACATGGACTATTATCTAAAATGAAAGTTGAAGTTATTTGCACTACAGACGATCCGATTGATAATCTTGAATATCATAAAGCATTTGCAGGCACGTTATCAACGTTAAAAATGTTTCCATCATTTCGCCCCGATAAGGCATACGCAACAGATGCTCCCGCGATGTACAATGAATATATTGATACATTGGGTAGTGTTACCGGTAAGGCGATTCATACCTTCAATGATCTTGTAGAGGCTCTTGATATGCGTATCCACTATTTTAATGAATGTGGATGCCGCACTTCCGATCACGGTCTTGAGTATATGTACTTTGATGCAATCTCGTTATCAAAAGCACATGACCTCTTTAAGAAGATCCGGGCAGGAATGTCCCTTAGTAAAGAGGAGACACTTCAGTTTCGCTGTGCATTGATAGTGCATCTTAGCAAGGCGTATCATACAATAGGATGGGTGCAGCAATTTCATTTGGGTGCTTTGCGTAATAATAGTACCAGGATGCTTCGTGCAGTTGGTGTCGACTCAGGTTTTGATTCGATTGGTGATTTTTCTCAAGCGAGTCATCTTTCTAAATTCCTGGATCACCTGGATACAACTGATCAGCTTGCTAAAACCATTTTGTATAATTCAAATCCTTCTGACAACGAAGTGTTTGCTACAATGGTCAGCAACTTTAATGACGGATCTGTCGCTGGTAAAATGCAATTCGGTTCAGGCTGGTGGTTCCTCGATCAGAAGGAGGGCATGGAGAAGCAGATGAACACGTTATCGAACATGGGATTGCTCTCCCGGTTCGTTGGAATGGTCACTGACTCGAGAAGCTTCCTCTCATTTCCGCGTCATGAATACTTCAGAAGAATTCTTTGCAATCTTATTGGCCGAGATGTTGAAAAGGGAGAGCTGCCGGGTGATATTCCTCATCTCGGGAAGGTGGTTCAGGACATCTGTTATAATAATGCCAGGGAGTATTTTAAACTTTGAACTTGATTTGACCCGACTGATGTTGCTTTGCAGAAGACTTTTAGGCAATGATAAGAATACTCGTATTGACTCTTAATTAACCCTGGTGAAATCCAGCTTAAGATACTTAGTACCGGTAAGTAACCTCTTCACCGCTTTGATGAAAAATAAGATCATTGTTACAAAAAGGATCAGGCTAATTCCTACAACAATTACAGTCTTTGGGTTATCAATTGGATAGAGGAATATCATTTCAAAATTAACGGGCAACATTGCAAAGTAAGAAATGTCTTTTAAATCAATGATAGCGGCAACAATGAAAAATAAGATAAAAGGTCCCAGGGTCAATGCTACAAAGGACCAATGGCTGGGGATGACCTTTAGATAAGAAGAGCAAATCAATAATACAAAGAGGGTATAGAATCCGATCAGGATAATGCGAAGCAACTCTGCCTCCAATGCTATCATGCTAAATGTATTGGAAAAATAGGTATAGATACAATACATCAATACAAAGCATGCAATTTTCATTTCAATAAAATCCTTTAAAAGTGTATAGCTGGATTTGAAAGGTGAATTCTTGCTGGCCGGATAATCTTTGATTAAAAAGATGGATGGATTTTCTCTTGACAATGCCTTGATCCAAAGCCCAAGAATAGTGATTGAAACAAAATTCTTAGCAATGAAAATAAATCCCTGATCAAGTTTACTGAGAGGATTGACGGTGAGTAAAAGACCTATTGAAAAAATGACGGAGTAAACAAGGTCAAGGATAAGGTTCTTTTTGAGTCGCATAAGATTGATCGTACGACCGAATTATATACTTACTTGTGCTTCTAATATGTTTGACTTCTCATTTCCCTGAGTGTGATCATCTTGTCGGCTTCCGGATCCCAGACTTTCAATCTGAAGCATCTCCACATCTCGATAGGGTTCAATGATGTTTTAGTTACGTTATTCAACTCAGGCATACTCTTCATTGCTTCTCTTAAACGATAGAACGGTATACGTGAATTCAAATGATGTACATGGTGATAGGCAATGTCTGCAGTAAACCAATGCATGACGGGATTCATTACCATAAAGCTTGTAGAAGCCAGCGCAGCATGATCATACGACCAATCCTGATTTTCGCGAAACTTGGCGCCTGGAAAATTGTGCTGACTGTAAAATAAATAGGAGCCCATTCCAAACGAAACGAAAAATGGAAACCACCACACAAGTAGTAAGCCTTGCCATCCCAAAAAATACCATGCCGCAAATCCACACCCCCAATGAAGAAGCAATGACACCAGTGAATCGATATGCTTGGAAGGACTTTGTAGGAATGATTTTAGGTTTAGCCAATAAGTAAACAACGTGAAGTAGCCTAATAGAATCGTTAATGGATGACGGTTAATAAGATAGATTCTTCTTTCCATCGTATTAAGGCTCTTAAATCTCTCTATGCTCACAGTAGGATAGGAACCGATTCCAGCGATGGTCAGTTTTGAATTATTATTATGATGGTGATCGTGCGTCCGTCTCCAGATCGTTTCAGGTGCAAGCAGATAGATTCCAATGAATTTCATAATACATTCAGCAACGATTGACCGTTGTAAAATGGCGCGATGCTGGTAGTCATGGTAAATGACAAAGAGGCGAACGTATAGTAGTCCGCAGCAAAGACTAATAAAGAAATTTGCTATGACCGGAAGATCCAGTACTATAATTGCTGTAAGAAGAAATCCTGCCAGGAGTATTGTTAAAAATAGCTCCGCCCAACTTCTAAACCTGTTTTCAAAGGCGAATTGCTTGCTCGCAGTAATAAGTTCCTTGCCAGTGCGCATAGTTAGTTTGAAAAGAGAATACAAATTTAAGAAAATGCAGTCAATTCACTTTAAGGGTTAATGTCTCACATTAAACCCCTCTTTTTCCATATCTAAAACAAGAATTTCCAATTAAAGTTATCAGGCTGGCTTCTTATGCTTCCAACGCTTATGCGACCATAGCCAGGGAGTTGGTTCCCTGATGATCTCTTTTTCAAGTCGCTTCATGAACGCATCCGAAATTTCATTTTCTGCAGTCTCCTTTGGATTAAGAAACATGAGCTCAGGAGTAACTTCATAATACCCCCGGCGAGGTCTTGTAATGTTAATATATACTATGGGGTAATTGAATTTAGATCCTAATTTCTCTGGTCCAGTAAAAACAGATGTATCCTGGTTTAAAAAGGTCATCCAATATGCTTTGTCCTGCGGTGCACTTTGGTCTGCTATAAAGGCAGTTGCGGTCAACGAGCTTCTGCTGGAAACCATATCTCGTAATGTTTGATTCACAGGTGTGATGCGGGTACCAAATTTTGTACGCATTCCAACCATCATAGTGTCAAAGTACTTATTTGATAATGGGCGATAAATAACTACCAATTGAAATCCGGTATTTAATGTAAAACTTGGTCCGGCCCATTCCCAGTTTCCATAGTGACCCATTACCAGGATGATGCTTCTCTTTTCTTCACACAGTTTCGTAAGCCATTCCTGGTTATGAAACAGGCATCGCTCTTTTGCTTCTTTGTCTGTAGTTTTTAATGTCTTTAATGTTTCGAGAATAAGATCACACAGGTATCGATAATACGATGCTGTCAATCGTAGTATTTCTTCTTCTTTCTTTTCAGGAAAAGCGTTCTTCAAATTCAGTACAACGACATCGTTACGATAGCCTGTGATGCGGAGAATATGATACAGAAAATCAGAAACTTTGTATAAAGCCCCAAAGGGTAGGGATGCAATAAGGTATATAAACGGGTATAAAATGTAAAAAAAGAATGCCTGCATCTGTGATTTCCACAAAAGTATAAAAAAACTCACTACGTACCCACCAATGGTATTTCCTGGAAGCCTCTAAGTCTTTATATTGTAATAAAATTAACCTCCAATTTGTAACCTGATGAATAATAGTAGAAACCATTGTCGGATTAGCATGTCAGTGATACTGGCAGTGTTGATCGCAGCCTGCTCCGGCAAAAAAGGAGAAGAAAAAAGTAGTTCTGCTTTTACCGTACCTGTAGAGTATTATAAACTTAAGAACGGATTGAAAGTGGCCTTATCACAGGATAAGACTGCGCCGACAGTTGCTGTGGCTGTTTATTATAATATCGGTTTTCGAATTGAGCCAAAAGATCGCACCGGCTTCGCTCATTTGTTCGAACACATGATGTTTCAAGGATCTGAGAATCTCGGGAAAATGGAATTCATAAAACTGGTGCAACAGAATGGTGGTATCATGAATGGATCAACACGCTTCGATTTTACAAATTATTTCGAAGTAATGCCGGCTCATAAATTTGAAACTGCACTCTGGGCGGAAGGTGATCGAATGAAAGGACTTGCTATCAACCAGGACAATCTTACGAATCAGCAAGGTGTGGTGAAGAATGAGGTAAAAGTGAATGTACTCAATCAGCCTTATGGAGGGTTTCCATGGTTGGATATGCCACAGTATGCCAATGAAAATTGGTACAACGCTCATAATTTTTATGGTGACTTAGCGGATCTCGATTCGGCGAAGCTCGCCGATGTGAACAGTTTTTTCAAAACATACTATGCACCAAACAATGCAGCACTGGCAATTGTTGGAGACTTTGAAGTGGAAGATGCCAGGAAATGGATCGAGCAATATTTTGGAAACATTCCTTCACAAACACTTCCTCCAAAACCTGACATATCAGAACCACGCCAGGAGAAAGAGAAAAGATTTACCAAAGAAGATAAGCTTGCGACGAAGCCTGCCATAGCGATTGCCTATAAAATGCCGGAAAGAAATTCAGCAGAGTATTATGCAATGGGATTGATCGACCAGATCATGTTGCAAGGTCAGGATAGTAAATTGAATCTTTTGCTGGTACAGAAAAAAGGATACACCGACAATGTGAGCGGTGGGATCAACTATCTTGGAAATATGTATAATTATCAGGGGCCGATGATCTGGATGGTAGATCTCATTTATGATGCAAGTGTTCCTGCCGATTCAATCATAGCTCAATTTGATCGGTCGGTGGCTGGACTTGATACGATATCACAAGCAGATATTGATCTCGCAGTAGTGAAGATTCGCTCTAGCCTTTACGATAATATGGGACAGTTCTTTGGAATTGGAAGAGCAGACCTTCTTGCGTGTTTTGCTCTTTTCGATGACGATCCTTCACGTATCAATTCTCTTGAAGGTGAATTTAAAAAAATAACCCCCGAAGTTATTCAAAAGACGGTTAAGGAATATCTACGTTCTACCAACCGCACAATTCTTATTTCTGAACCTAAATCGATCGCTCAATGAAAAGGATACTTTTAATACTGTGGATGGTTTTCTCTGGTTGGGCATCTTTTGCACAGAAACAGATGCCTCCGGAAGGTGGCACTCCAAAAGACTTTATGCTTCCAGAAAAAAAAGAGGTAACGCTTAAGAATGGATTGCGGTCAAGTCTTGTCCAGTATGGTGCACTTCCAAAAGTAAATGTGAGCTTATTGATAAAGACTGGTAACGTACACGAAGCTGCCAATGAAGTATGGCTTGCCGATCTCGTGGTGGATATGATGAAGCAGGGCACTACTACGATGGATTTCGAAACCATTTCGAAAAAGATAGCCGGTATGGGTGGAAACATCAACATCAGCGCTGGCATGGATCAGGTAACGATCAGTGGTTCTGTTCTGTCAGAGTTTGCTCCCGATCTCATTAAAGTAATATCGGATATCGCAATAAATCCTGCTTTCCCCGAGAAAGATATCGATCGCCTCAAGGCTGATATGAAACGCAGGCTAAGCGTTCAGAAATCAGTGCCACAATCAGTGGCAAGAGAAAAATTCTTTGATGCTATTTATAAGGACCATCCTTACGGAAGAATTTATCCAACGGAAGCAATGGTGGAAAGCTATAACCTTGCGATGGTGAAAGAATTCTATGAAAAGAATTTTGGTGCAAAGCGCTCGGTGATTTATGTCGTTGGAAAGTTTGACGAAACCGCAGTAGCAAAATCAATTAGTGAATCATTTGATAAATGGAAAGAAGGACCGGAGATTATCTATCCACCCGCTGTTGCAAAGCAATCGAATGATATTTCTATTATTGATCGTCCTAATGCGCCCCAGTCTACTATCATTATCGGACTTCCAACACTTGATCCATCCAAGCCAGACTATCAGGCATTGCTTATTACTAACTCACTTTTAGGCGGATCATTTGGTTCACGTATCACAAGCAATATCCGTGAAGACAAAGGCTACACCTATTCACCTTACAGCAGTGTTCAGGTAAGAAAGAATACTGCAGTGTGGTTTGAGTCTGCGGACGTCACCAGTGAACATACCGGCGCATCACTCCAGGAGATCTCAAAAGAAATAAAGAAACTTGCAACGGAGCCTCCATCCAAGAAAGAACTCGAAGGAATTCAACGATATGAAGCCGGCGTATTTGTGTTGCAGAATTCAACTCCCGGTGGAATTATCGACCAGCTTAATTTTCTTGATCAAAATGGATTGAGCGACGATTACCTCTCTAATAAAGTCAGGAATATCTACGCAGTAACTCCTGAGAAAGTATCTCAGTTGACTAAAGATTATTTTGATTATGAGAAAATGACTCTTGTGGTTGTTGGTGACAAGAAATTATTGGATAAACAGATCAAGGCACATACCGATACTAAGAAGATAAAGTAACACACACATTTTTGATATTCTCATTAAAAAAGTCCTGGGCAGGATGTAGATGAGCGCCGCCCTACCAGTAGTTATATAAATCCACTCCGGTAATACGGAGTGGTTTTTATGTTCTGTTTTATTTTATTGAAAATGATTATTCATAGCGGTGGCGCAGGACCAATGCAATAACAACTATTTTTGCATTCTCAATGGAACCAGCGACACATCGATCCAGTAGAAAAATCATCCACATCGATATGGATGCGTTTTATGCTTCAATTGAGCAACGGGACAATACGGAATACAGAGGAAAGCCAATCGTTGTTGGTGGTTCGCCACAAGGTCGCGGTGGAGTAGTGGCTACTGCAAGCTATGAGGCCCGCAAGTTCGGGATTCGCTCAGCAATGTCATCTAAGAAAGCAGTACAGCTTTGTCCACATGTCATATTTGTACTACCGAGATTCGATGCATACAAAGAAGCATCGGTAAAAATTCGGGAAATCTTTCATCGCTATACCGATTTAATTGAACCCTTATCACTTGATGAAGCATTTCTTGATGTTACAGAAGACAAACAAAATATTGGATCAGCAATTGAGATCGCCAAACGTATCCGTCAGGCAATTAAAGATGAATTGGATTTAACAGCATCGGCAGGTGTGTCGATCAACAAGTTCGTTGCCAAGATCGCATCGGATATGAATAAACCGGATGGATTTACGTTTATCGGACCCTCAAAGATTGAGAAGTTCATGGAAGAACTTGCTGTTGATAAATTTTTTGGGGTCGGGAAAGTAACGGCTACGAAGATGAAAAACCTTGGACTTCACTCAGGTGCCGATCTTAAGAAATTGACCGAACAGCAACTTATTAAACATTTTGGAAAAGCAGGAAAGTTCTTCTATAAAATTGTTCGTGGCAACGATCCAAGAGAAGTTCAGCCTCATCGAGAAACTAAATCGGTCGGGGCCGAGGATACTTTTCCATACGATCTCACTACCATTTCTGAAATGAATGATGAGTTGGATAAAATAGGTGATGTCCTTCACGAGCGACTTAAACGCAACGGACTAAAAGGACGAACAATTACTGTGAAGATAAAGTATCACGACTTCAGGCTTGCCACGCGAAGTCAGTCGTATGAAGACCCTGTGAATGACTTTGAAACGATTATCAGCACAGCGAGGCAATTACTGCTTGCGACCAGTCCTGAGGATAAAAAGATACGTTTACTTGGGATATCAATTTCCAACTTTGGAGATACCCATGTGAGAATTGCACGAGAAGAAAAGACCGATCAGTTAAACTTGTTCTAACCGAAAATTTTCCCGCAGATTTGCGCTGATCCTTCAAAGAATCTGTGCGAATCTGCGTGTGCTAAATCAGCGGTGATCTGCGGGAGATGTATTATACCTTCTTCGGTGGCAAATCAAACGCTTTCGCATCATGCTCGAAATGTCCCTTATGCGATCCATCACAAAACGGTTTATTGTTCGATAGTCCACAACGGCAAATTGAAACGACAGTTCTTCCCTGGAGTCCATAAGCAGCGCCCGTTGCATCCACTATTTCAAAGTCACCTTCTACCTTTACCGATCCGTTACTGTTAATAATAAGTTTCGTATTTGTCATTTCTTTTAATTTTCGTTTTTTAATTCAGAATCCAGAACTCAATTCGCTACTTCGATCTTCACTTTCCCGCCCTTCAATTTCTCATTCTTTATCGCGTCAAGCACTTTAGACACTTTTGAACGTTTTATCGAAGCATACGAAGCATGATCAAGTGTTGTGATCAAACCTATCTCATCGCCTTGCAATCCACCTTTCTTGGTTAAAAGACCTACGATATCCCCTTTACTGATCTTATCTTTCTTTCCAGCACTAATGTATAAACACGCGTATGCAGGAGGTTGTGGAAGTTCAAATTTACCACCGATTTTTATTTCCTCAACTGACGCATCGATGTATTCAGGTAATATTTCATCTTCCGCCAATATTAGATAGGCATCACCATTAGCATGCATGCGAGCTGTTCTTCCATTTCTATGGATGAATGCTTCCTGCTGTAATGGTAATTGGTAATGCACGATATGACGAATTTCAGGAACATCAAGTCCGCGGGAAGCGAGATCAGTTGCGATCAGAACATTATGAGCACCACCCCTGAATTTGATCAAATTTTTCTCACGATCAATTTGCTCCATGGCACCATGCAATATTCCATGTTCGAAATGACTATTGGTAAACAACGCGCTGATACGATCAACAGCGTCCCGGTGATTACAAAAAACAATGCAAACCTCCTGATTAAATCGTGCAACAAGCTTTAGCAGTGTTTCAATTTTATCAACACTTCGTGTATTAATCAGCTTAAGCTTTAATTTGGAATCAACTTCATCTTTTAAGTAATTAAGAGTTTCGATGTGTTTAAACGGAAGAAAATCCGGCAATGGATCAAGTCGTGTAGCGGATGTGAGTATAAACTGCTGACGGCCATTGAGTGCTCCGAATACAGCTTTAAGCTCTTCTTGAAATCCCATTTGTAGCGATTTATCAAACTCGTCGAGTACAATTGTTTTTACATAGGACGCATCAAATGACTTTCTTCTGACGTGATCAGCAAGTCTTCCAGGTGTACCTATTATAATTGCGGGAGCTTCACTCAAGCTGTTCTGTTCAATTTTTACAGAGTGTCCACCATATACACAGCTTACTTTGTAGGATGCCTTCATGCTTCTTAAAACTTGTTCGATCTGAAGAGAAAGTTCACGGGATGGGGCAACAATGATAGCCTGGACTTCTTTTGATTTATTACTCAGCTTAGCGATCAGGGGTATTAAGAATGAAAGTGTTTTACCTGAACCAGTAGGAGCAAGAACAAGTAAATTTTCAGTGTGAGCAGCCTTGGTTATGACTTCTTCCTGCATTTCCGTGAACGCAGGAATGGAAAGATTCTTTAAAAATTCAGCGTAAAGGGCATTTAGAGTATTCTGCATACTGTAAAGGTATCCTTATAAAATATTCTTTAAAGATGGGAAAGTAAATTAAGTGCCGCTCGACTCTGCAATAGCCTTTCGGAGATTCTTTCTTACGAGCAAATCAACTTCGCGGTTATAGTTCCCTTCTTTAATCTTTTGATGTGCTTTTATCTTAAAAAAATTAAGCCCGGATTTTTCTATCGTCTGAAGAAACTCCCTCATCAGATCTTCGTTGCGAAACGTTTTGTTATTTATGGTCCTGAATCCGGAAGCAACTAAGTCCTGCTTTCGTTCAATAAGACCCAGAGCATACTGACTATCTGTATAGATATTCACTGAGTTGGACAATCTATTTGCTTCCACATATTTGATTGACTTAATGATAGCAATGAGTTCCATTCGCTGATGCGTTGTTTCAGTTTCAGAACCTTCCAGAATTATTCTATCTCCGTTTATAAACAGAATGGAAGCCCATGCTCCGATACGGCTTAACGGATCACCACTTCCATCGGTATAAATATCAATCACAGGATTAGTGGTACTCATTTAAAAAAGAGATGTCAGCCAGTGATTTACCTGCTGAAAGAAATGTGGTATTGACACCGGGTAGACAATGATGCAAAAAACCAGACCAAAAAGTGAACCATAAAGATGAGCATCATGATTAATATTATCGTTTGCTCTCTTACCTTGAAAATAGGAGTAGATCAGATAGATGCTTCCGAATATAAATCCCGGCATGCATAGTCCAATGAAAATGCAGAGATACTGAACAGGCTCGAGGATAATAAATGCAAATACGACCGCTGCAACACCACCGGAAGCGCCAAGAGAATTATACGATGGATTATCTTTATTTTTGAAATACGTTGGAAGATCAGATGCCACAATTGCCAGGATATAAAGCAAGAAATAATAGACGTACCCTTTGAATCCGAATAGCACGACAAAATCGTGCTCCACAGATGAACCAAGGAAATAAAGGGAGATCATATTAAAGATCAAATGCATGTGGTCCTTATGAATAAATCCTGAAGTTATAAATCGTTCATATTGATGCTTCCTTTTGATATTCCAGGGATTCATCATCAGCCTGTTTAATACAATAGGCTTATCAAACGCGTAGA